>BNJV01002966.1_pt1 | contig 179150 bp, 280 predicted proteins | sample 8540591 | NCBI WGS metagenome assembly BNJV01 (sample SAMD00202457, study PRJDB9452) | human saliva metagenome | host: Homo sapiens
TAAAATTAAAAATAGACTGTTGAAAAACAGTCTATTTTTAATCTACTTATTTTAATTATTGAAATTATCATTAATATTGCACTTGCAATTTGAACAGGACTTAAAACATTTCCATTTATCAAATAATCAAAGATTACACTTGATATAGAGAACATAGTTCACATAGTAGCAACCTTTGCTGTTATGTATCTAAGTCCAAAATAATAAAGTAGTATTGCTCCACTTCCTGTTGTCAAGGCAATGATTACAAAAATCAGCCAATTTCCTCCTGTAGCTTGAGAGAAATCTCCAAACCCACTAGTAAAAGCAACAATAACAAACATTATACAAGTTGTCATTAAGTATCTTACATATAGTGCTGTTCTAAATGAAGCAGCCTTCAAAAACTCTTTTTCCAAAAACTGTAGCTGAACCAAATGAAAAAGGCAGCAAGTAAAAGAGTAAAGTGAGGCAGCTAAAAGGTTATCTCCTTCAACAACTTCTGGAATATTAAATTCAAAAGTTAAGAAGTATCCTCCTAGTAGAGCTAAAAAGCCCCAAAATAGATAATCTTTTTTTAATTTTTCTTTTAATAGTATTCTAGCCAATAGTATTGCAAATATTGGTTGTAATTTTTGTAAAAAGTGTTACAACTGTCAAATGCTTAAAATTTACTAGAAACAATGCTTTTTACTATTGATAAAGTTCCTAAACTTCCACCAAATAAAGCAACACAGAAAAGAAAAAAATAAATCATTCTTATCTAACTTTCTTATATTTTTTTAATTTCTTCTTTACCAAAAATAACTGACATCAGTATTAAAGGTAAAAAGATGAAGTATAAAAACAACAAAAGGTACATGTAAGTTAAATAATCTTGGTGTTAAAGCTATACCATCAAAACCCCACATAGTAGCAGCCAAACATACTAGTAAGGCTCCTTTTATATGCTTATCCATTATATCCTCCCTGAAATAAATAAAAACCCGAATTAGACTTCGGGCAATTGTTCAAACTATAGGAAATATAAATTAAAAATTTAAATCTCTTATCTTCTCTCATCCAGACTCTACTGTCGGTTTTGGAATTTCACCAAATCAAAGCAAATGCTTTCGTGGACTATACCACCGGTCGGGAATTTCACCCTGCCCCGAAGACCATATATTTTATTCTTATCTATAACTATATTACTCTTTTCTCAATTTGTCAATATTTATTTTTTTGTAACTTCTAATCTGTACACTTCTTTTTATAAGGTAGCATAAGTTATTATACTACCTTTACAACCAGATATTTATTCTGCCAATTCATTAGCAAATATCATAAACATTTTTTTATTTCTTTTCCTTCTATAAATTTTTCTATCAATATTTTTATCTATTATGTAAACTAGTAGATATATACTAAGGCTGTGAAATATTCCCATTGAATTTGATATCTCCACTTTTTAATTGTTTTTGAGTTATCAGCTTTTATTTTCTCTAATTGATAAAAATATAAAATTTTTCAGCTTCTGCTCCCTTTTATTATCTAAAAAAATATTAGGTAAATCTTTTATTTCATCATAGTCAAAAACGAATTTTTGTTTTATCATAATTTTTTATATTGTTGTCTTACATCATTTCTGTCACTTTCAGTAGCTATTATCAATTCATTATCAAAATCTATATTTTTATCTTTTTATTGAATTATCATCTATTAAAAATATATATTTCAATATCTATAGAAGCATTCCATTCTTTAAACATAATTCTATTATCTCTATACCATTCTACTAATAGATTATATACTAAATCATAATATATAGTCCCCTTATCATAGTCTTTTTTTATCACAATCTTTAATTTTTTTCTAAAATCTTCTGTGTAATCAAGAATAAATACTATTCCTTCTTTTTCTTTCTTTTCATTTTTTTCAAAAACTATTAAATCTCCTACAATATCATGATAAGTATAATTATCTTTTTCTAAATTTTTCATTATAATTCCAGAAAATCCATTTCTTTTTGAATAATATCATAAAAATCACTCCAACTTTTTTTATTTTTATCTTTCAAAGTCTATAATCCATTTATCTTTAGAGTTTTTCATATATTGCTTTTTCTTTTTACTTTTTTTCTGTTATAATTAATCTATTTGATAACATAGATATACTCCTTATTTATTATTTTTAAAAAGTCATATTTAGATTTGTAAATACATTTCTTTTTATCTTCTCCTGATGGATTTACTGTATTTTCTATAGCATTTCCAAAAATCTTCAACTTCATTTTTAGTTTTTTTGTAATTATAGTTTAATTAAGAAAATAGCTAGCTTAAATTTCTAAACTAGCTATTACTTTTACTATAAAATTAAATACTTGGTAAAAATACTTTTTGGACCTCCACTTTTCAAATTCAAGAAAAAAATGTTATTTCTATTTTATTACAAAAAGTTTTTATTTGTTTTTTAAATCTTTTATATAGATATCTATATAAAATCTGCCATCTTCTAATGAATCATAAACTTCTCCATTTTTGCCTAAAATTCTTAAAAATTCTTTTTTTGTAATGGATAACTTTTTCTGATTACTACTTTTTCCATTGTTAGCTGTATAAGTCTGTCCAAAATTCTCTAAATCATTTATATTTCTATTTATTTCTACTGTTCCTATTATCTCATCATTAAAACGAAAAATTAATTTTTTTCTAATTCTAAATTATCTCTTTTTATAAAATTCTATTAATAAATCTGTACTATACATAAAAGCTGACTTCTTTTAATTCAGGGTAATCTTCTAATATAATTTCTTGTGTTTGATCTGATATTCTGTAACGATTTTCTGGAACTAAATATATAAACTGCAACAAAAAATTATTATTAATGAAAATATTGTTATTAGTATCATTTTTATGACTTTTTTTAGTTTCCATTTTTTTCTTGTATGATAAATACACAAAGTATTATCTATATAACCTCCATATATAATATATTAAAGTTTTTAATTCTTTTTTTGATTTAAAAACCCATAGCTCTCTATTTTAGAAAGTTATGGGATTTTAGATTTACATATTTTTGAGCTGCAGTCATTAAGAAAGGTATAATTTGTTTTTCTTGAAACAACATTTTCAAGTAAAATTTCATTATTAACTACTTCCTTCTTAAAAGGCATTTCTCAACTATTTCAATTTCTTTTCCATAAGTAAATACTAGAGAATTTGAATTTATAATATCTGTTACCACAAATAAGAATAATGAATATCCATATTTTCCTATTTCATGTTCAATTTCTTTTTGCTATTTCTTCTTTTTCTTGCTACCAATTCTCCTATTTGTACTGTGTTGATTTGGGCAACTGCAATTTCCATATCACCAATAGAGAATATTTTTCTTATCTTGATTAATAATTTCTTTCATACTTGACTTAGCCATTGAAGTTCCTGCAATTAGCATTTCCATACCATATTCTGATATATTATCTACTTTTTGCAAGTTTTGCTAATTCCTTTGCCACTTCAACATCCTCTACTTGTACAAGTAGGAGATTTAAAAAAGTAAAGTATCGGAAAAGAATTGCACTCAACATAAGTAAAGCAGTCTTTTTCATCAGGCTCAATCTTAGCTTCCTTATATAGTCCATAGACTATTGTAGATGTACATCCAACTGGTCTCTGTCCTTATTTTTTTGTAGCTTCATTTGTTTGGAAGTTAGCAAACTTATGATGATCTACAACTTCAAGTATATGTGCATCTTGTATTCCTTCAACTGATTGTGAAAATTCATTATGGTCAACCATAATTACCTTTTTTTCTATGGAAATCTATAAGGTGCTTTTGTTCTTATTGTTCCATATACCTTTCCATCATCTTCTAAAACAGGGAAGTTAGTTTGGTTTGCATCCTTCATTATTCCTCTAATTTCATTTAAGAAATCTTTCTTTATTGAAGTTGAATAGAACTTTATTTGTATTTAAAAATTCCTCCAACTGATATTGATTGGCTGATTAGAGATATAGCCTTAAAGAATGAATGTCTAACTAACATAATTGCACATTCTGATGTTACACGTGGGACTGATAAAGTCACCTTTTCTACAACATACTATTACAACTCTTGCTCCAGCCTGAATAGACTTATCTATACCATCTGTTAAAGAAGTTGTTATAACTATATCACCTTTTTTAAACTCTCTAATTCTGAAGCTTCTTTTAAATTTGATGCAATTTCTCCTTCAGGATAGTTTCCACTTATAACTTCTCCTTCCAAAAGCTTCTTTTTAAATTTTTCAAAAGTAGTGCTATATTTACTAAATAAATCTGAATAATCTATTTCTAAATAAGTATTTGCTATATCTGAAATACTTAACATAGTTTTGAAAATATCCTTCTGTATCTATAACTGGTAAACTTGAGAAATTTTCTTTTGTCATTAAGTCTAATGCTTCTTTTGATTGAATCTTCTGTAGATATTGTACTCTTTTTCAACATAATTTAAATCTGTTATTTGAGCACTTACAGTTTTTAAAAGTTTAGGACTTTTCACTCTAATTTATCTAAAACAAATTTTTGTTTCTTTATTAATTTCACCAAGACGACAAGGAATAGCATTAAATCCTTGTTGTTTTCTTAAATTCGACATTGCTATACTTGAGCAGATGCTATCTGTATCTGGATTTTTATGTCCAAAGACTAAAATTTCTTCCATTAATTTTTTTCCTCCATATTATTTATTCATTATAACATATTTTTAAACCTTTACTCAAAAATAAATTCTAATATAATATAGTACATAAAAATAAAAGGAATGGTATTTATGAAAAATTATTCTTATTAATAGCCTTAAGTTTAAGTTTAGCAAGTTGTGGACTTGTAAGTGCAACTGGAAGTGTTGTAGGCGGAACTATAAGTGCTGTTGGCTCTGTTACAGGTGCAGTGATAAAAACAACTGGAAAAAAATTATAGGTGCTGTTATTGGTGGAAGTGATAGTGAAGTAAAAGTCAAAGATACAAAATATAAATTTTTCAGGAGTTGAAATGGAAGTTGATCAATATACTGCTGTGATAACAGGAACTTTAACTCATAACGGAAGCACTAAGAAAAAAATCTTCGTCTATCTATTCCTTGTTTTGATAAAAAAAGGAAATAGAGTTGGAGATGCTATCGCCACTATAGATGAACTTGAAAAGGTAAGAAATGGAAATTCAGAGCTGTTTTAAACGAAGAAAATGTTGCAGCTTGTAAAATTAAAGATGCATATATCACTGTGGAATAAAAACAAGTGGGTTACTTTATTCGTAACTCACTTATTTTTTTATCTTATTAATTGTTAAAAATGACATATTGTATTTGTGTTGCTATAGTTAAGAATATAAATGAAACTAGCCACCAAAGTGCAAATAAAGGTGCTAGAATATTTCATCCAAGTTTTAAATGATATAGTTCCACACATAGCTAAAGCTGCAAGAATTTCTCCTCCAGTTGGAGCCATAACATTTGTAAAGACATCTCCTAATTGGAAAGCTAGAACAGCTGTTTGTCTTGTAATTCCTATCATATCTGCTAAAGGGCCATTATTGGCATTGTTATTGCAGCTTGACCTGAACCTGATGGAACTACTACATTAAATTTAAAGGATCTACTTTTAAAAATTATGTTTACTTTCTAATTCTTTTTCACAAACCATATCAATATGACCTTGTAAAATTATTCCTTTAGAGTTCTCATAACCTTTTTGTTGCAGGTTTTTCTGATAATAACATTTAAATTCTCATCTTGATAAAGCTTCTAAACCAAGTTTTTAGCTGTTTCAATAAGAAAAATCGCTAACAGCTTTTTTCATTTCCTGATTCTCAGGAATTTTAGAAAGTTCTTCAAAATAGTAAAAATACTCTTTCTGGTTTTAAATTTTTCTAATTTTCTCATGCTTTCTCCTTCCATTCACTCTCTTTATGTAATTAGAAAAACAAAAGAGCTGCCAAGAAAAATTATTTTTACTAAAAATATATTTGTTCTACTGAGAAACTATCTGAAATTCTTAAATAGAAATCTAAGACATCTCTTAAAGCATATATTGGAACTGGTCCTACCAATTCTGTGTCAACAACATTTACATTATATCTGTTAGCTTCAGATTTTATAGTTTCAAAAACTCTATGTATAGGAGTTTTTTTCATAATTTATCATATTCATTGACACTTGAATTTGTTTCTTTTCTTCAAGTTCTAAAAGCTATTGCTCTGATACAAGAATATCCTCCAGTTGCTGACCCTAATTGCTTTTTACAATTTTCCCAATTTCAAGGTTATATGTATCTAAGTTAATATTAAAAGCTATTAATGAAATCTAGCACCTGTAACTGTTCCACCAGATTTTGCATTAAATTCTTTTGGTCCTTCATCTGGACCCATTTAGGATCTTTCATTTTTCTTCTAAAGCTTCATATTGTCCCTTTCTAATACTAGGTAAAGTTTTCTATATTCTCTTTCTTGTGCATCCTCATAGAAGTATACTGGGACACCCTAGTTCTCCTAAATATTTTTCCAGACTCTTTAGCTATTTCAACAGCTTCTTCTGTTGTTATATTTTTAACTGGTATAAACGGAACAACATCTACAGCTCCCATTCTAGGATGAGATCCTTTTATGAGTTCTCATATCTATTAATTCAACAGCACCTCTTAGCTAAATGTAGCATTTAAAACTGCACTAGGGCTCTCCTTTATAAGTAAAAAAACTGTTCTGTTATGATCAACATTAGAATCTATATCAACTATTTCTATATTTTTCTCCTATCATTTAAAAGATAATCTTTCCCCTTTTTATAACATGCTCCACTTCATTTACTCCAAACTTATAGACTACATTTTTATAACTATCAGAATTTCTAATTTGTATATCAGCAAAATTTCCCCACTTCTAATGATCCATAATCCTTATCAATTCTTAATGCCTTAGCTCCTCCAAGCGTAGCAGCTCTGATGGCTTCATTTTCTGACATTTTATGATTTCTACATGCTAATATCATTTGAAATATTCATATCTTCTACCCAATTTCCAGGATTTAAATTTGTTGCAATTGCTATTGTCATTCCTTTATCCAACATTGGTTTAGGATCAAAAGGTTTTTTTATGGTTGACAGAAAAATCAGTACTTAGTATTAAAACTCCAACAACATCTGACTCTTTTTAATAGACCTATATCTTCCAAACTTAAATAGTTTAGATGACCTACATTCGCTGCTTTTTAATTCAGCAGCAACTTTGGCTCCACCTATCACTGAATAAAATTCTGTATGTAATGTTGGTAACATATTGTTTTTCTAAACCAGCTTTTTAAAAATCTTGTAGCAATCTTTAGCATATAGTAACCATCATCACACCAAACATCACAAAATTGAGCAAGGTTTTCTTTTTATTATTGGCATAACTTCTTTAATCATAAAATCTATATTTTTCTTTTCCCATCTCAGTATCAAAAATAATGTGCTCTAAATATGTACTTAATATTGTTTGTGGAGTTTTTCTTTTTAAAATATTTATTAATTTTTAGAAGTCTAGCTCTGTATCTTTATCAATGCCATATCCAGACTTTATTTAAACAGTAGTTGTTCCATGTTTTAACATTCTATTTAATTTTACTAAAGAAGAATTTATAAGTTCTTCATCAGTAGAATTTCTAGTTGAAAATATAGATACTCCAATCCAGTTCTAGGAATCTTATTTTTTTATTTCTTCTTTATTCATAGTAAAAGAAGCAACATATTCATCTACTCTACTTTCACCAAAAATAAGATGTGTATGGCAGTCAACATACCCAGGCATAACAACTTTGTTAGAACAATCAATTTCCTGAAATGTACTTGATAAAATTTTCCTCTTTTAACTTCTTATTAGTAATTCTCTACAATTCTTTTAAAAGTATATAATTCATAAACTCACCTTAATTAATTCATAAATAATGGACAAATAATTCCTACTACCATAAGTGGGATATCGTAACATATAAATTGAGGTACACAAGTATCCCAAATATGATCGTGTTGTCCATCAGCATTCAATCCTGCTGTAGGGACCCTAAAAGTTGTATCAGAAGCTGGAGAGCCTGCATCTCCTAGTGCTGCTGCAACTGCTATCATAAATACTATTGCAGCTGGAGAAAAACCAAGTTTTAGAGATAAAGGAACATAAATAGCAGCTATAACAGGTACTGTACCAAAAGATGTTCCAATTCCCATAGTTATAAGAAGTCCTAATAAAATCATTATAGTAGATCCTGCTAATTTTGAACCACCTCAACATGTTAAATGCACTTTCAACTAACTGATCAACAGCTCAGTTGCTCTAATAACAGTAGCATATCCAGAAGCTATAAGCATTACAAATGCAATAAATCCCATTAAATGAATTCCACCTTCTAAAACTTCTTGAATTTCTTTCCACTTAACAACTCTGGTAACTACCATAAATATCATAGCAGCTATTGCTCCAAGTGGTAATAAACCTGTTATTAATTGAACAACTAATGCTATAATTCCTGCTCCAAGAGTTAACCAGTGTTTAGCTTCAATGACTACTTTTTTTCATTGTTATTAGAAAGTTCTTCATAATGTTCATTTTCTATTTTATATTCTCTATTTTTTTGAATAGTATATTAAAGCTCACAAACTAAACCAAATAACATAGAAAGTCCTGCAATCCAAGTAGTTTTTCCAAACAAGATCTAAGCCTCATATTTAATCCTGCATCATTAACAGAATCTCTAACTATTCCTTGAAAATATAGCACCATAGGCTACAGGAATTGTTATATAAGAGCTTTTAATCCAAAAACCAAAAGCAAATTGCTAGCATTCTTCTATCCATTTTCATTTGATTCATCATTGCTAAAAGTGGAGGAATTAATATAGGGATAAATGCAATATGTACTGGAATAATTGTTCCTGAAGCTATAGATACTAAAACAATTATTATAGCTAGAATAAATTTATTTCCCTTTACAAGTTGAGAAATTTTCTTTGCTAAAATATCTGCTGCACCAGTTTTTACTTATAGTATATGCCAATGCTCCAAGTAAAATATAACTAAGAGCTGTATTAGCATTTCCTCCCATTCCGCCGATGAATGTAGTCATAGTTTCTATAGGTCAAATCCTCCAGCCAATCCAGCAGTAAGAGCTGCTAATAAAAGTGCCGCAAGAACTGGTAATTTAAATAAACACAGTACTGTTAAAACAAGAACTGATATTACGATTGGATTAAAAAGTAACATAAAAATCCTCCTTTTTCTTATATAAAATAATTTTACTATCTGTACTATATAAACATAATAATTTTTAATTTACTTCCTACTTTTTCTATTTTTATATATTTATTTCAATTTTGTATATAGAAAAATGTGATGCAAAATAGCCAAGCTAATCTTGCATCACATTGAACTATTTATTCATTTTTATCTGTATTTTCCTTTTGGTCCAAAAGTTACTTTTTCAGCAGGTTGCCACCATAAAAGGAACCTTGATAGAATCTGTTGTAAATTTACCTTTTTCCATTTACAACATCTTTAGTAGATTGATATCCAGCTTGTGCATGACAGATAACCCCTATTCCAGAGTCTGTTGTCAAGCAAGCAGCAAGTCTTCTATATGCTTCTTCAGTTCCGTCAGCTATCATTGTAACACCTGTATGAACTGCTTCTCCCATTGAATAGTTTTTGTTGAATTGCTATCAAATCACATCCAGCAGCACAATCTAAAAGTCCATTTAGATATGGCCAATCTGAAATGTAATCTCCACCATCAGGCATGTTTTCAGATTCAAATGTAGGATTTACTATAGAGCCCAGAGTCAAAGGTTATCTCTTGAGAATGCAACTGTTCCCTTAATTCTTCCATCTTTTATAGCTTGGTTTATAGCAAGACCAAATTTCTTTCTCCAAATCCCATATAACAAACTCTTGCGGGTATTCCTTCAATTGGTAAATTCTTTCTAGCTAAATTTACCCATCTTTCAACAAGTTTATCACCTTTACAAATTTCTAAAGCTATGTCATCAGAAACTTTTTAAATCTTCAGGATCTCTTGATAAGCAAGTCCATCTGAATGGTCCTCTTCCTTCACAGAATAAAGGTCTTATGTATTCAGCAACGAATCCTTTAATTTTCATAGCTTCTTCTCTAGGGAAACCTGCATCCATACATTCTTTTCTTATTGAAGTTCCATATTCAAAAACTTCAACTCCATCTGCTTTTAATGCAACCATAGCTGCAAGTTGTCTTTTTCATAGTTTCTCTAGCAAGATGTAAATATTTATCTCTATCATTTATTCTTAATTCATCTGCTTCTTCTGCAGTGTAACCAGAAGGAAGATAAGGTATAGGGGTCATGACATGGACACATTTCTGAACATATATCAGGTCTAAAATCACTAGCTAAAACCTTTTCATATATGTCAGCAGCATTTCCAACTACTCCCTATTGAGATAGGTTTTTGGCTGTAGCATTTTCTTTTGCGAGTTTTATTGCGTCTTCAAGAGTAGAGCAAGTGAACTACTCCCACTTGTAGAAGTGGGAGCTTCTTGGGAAATATGTGCTTTTTGTTAGCCACATATATTTACAAGCTCTTCAGGGTAGTCCCTACCCTGATATTTTTTTCTAACTTACTTTTTCTTCTCTTAATATTTCTAAACCTTTTCTTAATATATTTATACTTGCATTGTAATCTCTATCTATTTCTAGTCCACAACATTCACAATGATATATTCTTTTCTGATAATGTTAGAGTTTCTTTTTATATTACCACAACTAGAACAAGTCTTACTACTTGGATAAAATGTAGGTACCTTTATAATCTTTCTTCTATACCAATTTCCTTTATATTCTAGTTTTTCTTACAAATTCACTCCAACTTACATCTGATATACTTTTTGCTAATTTGTGATTTTTTAACATTCCCTTTATATTTAAGTCTTCTATACAGATTATATCGTGATATTGATAATTTTTGTACTCAACTTATTTATAAAGTCTTTTCTTTTTATTTCTAATTTTATTATGTATCTTTGCTACTTTTTCTTTTTGCTTTTTGATAATTCTTACTATCTGATAGTTTTTTTAGCGCTATCTTTAGCAAGTTTACATCTTCTTGATAGTTTTTCTTTGTTCTCTTTTTAATTTTTTTCTCATATTTATTTGTTTCTAAATTTTCCAATACATCATTGTATTCCTCCATGTTAAAAACTATTTCTGCCTTCTCTCCATTACCAAAAATAACATTATTATTATTTTTTTAAAATATACATATTTTTTTCATATAGTTCCTCCTATTCCGTTAATATTAAGTTAATTGTATAATTTTTTTCGTTAACAATTCGTTAATAGAAATAAAAGTCTTATCTGATTCTATCAGAATAGCCTTAAATATTCAATATAATAGTATTTTTTAGTGAAATATGAAATAAAAAGAGAATTATTTAAGATTTTATTCTTAAAAATTCTCTTTTCTTTATTTTTATATTAAGGGATAATTAAATTTTTAATTCTGTTCAGTTTTTTAGCTCTTGAAGTGAATAAGATATCAGTTATAGCTCTAATAAAATAAATGATACTCTTATAACTGTAGTCATAGATGGAACTTCTCCATTTCCTAAATAAACCCAAATTGGATTTAATATAGGTTCTGCAAGACAGATTATCAATGCTCTTTCCATTGTAACTTGTCTTAAACCACTTCCATATAGTGCATAAGATATTCCTGAAATTACTATTCCAGAGAATAATAATAGAATAATTTCCCAAAATGGTGTTGCCGTCACATTTTTACAAGTAAAACCGCTTAAACTCCAAAGTATTACAGCTGATATTATTAGTAAATATCCATTATTTTTATTATTGTTCATCTCAGTATTCTCTTTTATCATTTAATTCTACTTTTTTTAACTATTAAGATGCTGCTGCAAACAAACAATAAGTTTCTTAATTATTTCTCATTCTTTAATCATATATTTCTCATTTTTAAAACATATCTAAATAAAGTGATGTTTTTAAATTCACTTTAAAAATTAATTTATCAAATAGGAGTTACTACAAATGTAATAACTCCTACTCAATTAGAAATAAGGAATATTTATAAAAATTGTTACTAATCAATTATTAGTCATCCCAACATTCTGTATTTTTCTAAACCAGGTATATCTTTAGCTCTAAATACAGGGTTCTTTCCTTCTTTTCTTTGTTTGATATAGTCATTGATAATAGCAACAGCTTTTGGAGAAAGTATTGCAATTACAATTATATTCATCAATGCCATAATACCCATAGATACGTCAGCTATATCCCAAACAAGTCCCTAAACTTGCAACTGATCCTAAGTATACACAAGCAACTGTTAAAACTCTAAATACTAACATAGAAGTTTTACTCTTAGTTAAGAATTCTAAGTTTGCTTCTCCATAATAATAGTTTCCTACTAATGAACTGAAAGCGAATAAGAAGATACATAGAGTTATGAATCCAGCTCCCCAAGCTCCAACTGAGTGAGATAGAGCAAGTTGAGTTAATTTAATTCCTTTTTCTCCTATAGTGTTGTATTCAGGGTATAGTAAAACGATGAAACCAGTTGCACTACAAATTAAGATAGTATCAACGAATACACCGAAAGCTTGTAATAAACCTTGTTTTACAGGGTGAGATACGTTTGAAGTAGCTGCTGCGTTTGGAGCACTTCCCATACCTGCTTCATTAGAGTATAGTCCTCTCTTAATACCTTGTAACATAGCAACTCCAATTGCTCCACCAACAGCTTGTTTTATACCAAAAGCTGCTTCAATGATACTCATAAATAATGCTGGAATATGAACTGCATTAACGATTAAAACATATAAAGCAACCACAACATATCCAATAGCCATTATTGGAACCATGAAAGAAACAACATTAGCTATTCTGTTTAATCCTCCAAAGATGATTAAAGCTGTAAGAGCTGCTAAGATTACTCCTGCTACTGCCGAACTCATATTGAATGAAGTTTCAAAAGCTTGAGCTATAGTATTAGCTTGAACTGTATTGAATACAAATGCAAATGTTACTATAACTATAACAGAGAAGATATAACCTAAAGTTTTTTGACCTAAGGCTTTTTCCATGTAATAAGAAGGTCCTCCTCTGAATCCACCATTTGCTTCTTTCACTTTATAAGTTTGAGCTAAAGTGTTTTCTATCAAACTTGTTGCTCCTCCTAAAAGTGCGATAACCCACATCCAGAATAATGCTCCAGGTCCTCCAACTGCAACTGCTATTGCAACTCCAGCAAGGTTACCTGTTCCAACGTGAGAAGCAACTGCTATACAGAATGCTTGGAATCCAGTTACTTGACCTGCAACTTTCTTTTTCACCATCTCTTAGAGAAGGAAAGTTTTTCCAGTTATTAGGGCAACCATATCACCTAATAATCTTCCCTTGAGCAAAACCTGTTCTTATTGTGTAGAATAGTCCTGATAAAATTAAAAAGTGCGATAAGAACATAAGACCATAAAAATGTTGTTAATTTGTCCAACTATAGAATTTAAAAACTCCATAATTCAACCCCCTTTATATAAAAATAATTACTTCTGAAACACTAAAAAAATATTTAAAGAAAGTTCTTCAGATAAATCAGCAAGTAAATGTCCTCCAGCCAAAGAGTTTCCTTTTTTATCTAAAAGCAGGTCCATATACTCCTATTCCCCATTTTACCAGGAACAACAGAGCAAATTCCTCCACCTACTCCACTTTTTTGAAGGTATTCCAACTCTTACTGCAAACTCTCCTGAACTATCATACATTCCACAAGTTACCATTAATGTTTTTAACTATTTTTTTGCCATTCTTGTTGTTATTATTCTTTCACCATTTGAAAGAACTCCATCATTTGCTAAAAAAATTTTCCTAATGTCGATATAGTTTTTAGCTGTTCCTTCAATTGAACATTGTTTAAAAATACACTGTTAAAGCTTCTTCAACATTTCCTTCAATTATTCCTTCACCTTTTTAAGAAAGTATGCCATAGAAAAATTTCTAAATCCTGTGTCTGCTTCTCCACAATATATTTTTATAGTTTATATCTAAACTATCATCTTCTGTAATTAATTTTGCAAAAGTCCAATAATCTTGTAAAATCTTTCTTTTTCATTTTTTTCCTTTTATCATAGATGCAACAGCTATTGCTCCTGCATTTATCATAGGATTATATGGTTTCTTTCTACTTGATGTTTCAAGTTTTCTTATAGAGTTAAACGGATCTCCACTTGGTTCCATTCCAACTTTTGAGAAAAACATATTCTTCACCATTATCTAATATTGCGAGCATCAAAGAAATTATTTTTGATATACTTTTGTATAGTAAATTTTTGTGTTATAATCTCCAGCGAAGAATTCTTGACCATCTAAGGTTGTAACATAAATACCTAATAGCATTTTTTTATCTGCTTTATCAAGCTCTGGAATATAATTAGCAACATTTCCATCTACAGCAAATTTTTCTATTTTTCAACAAGTTCCTTTAATAGCTCTTCCATATTTTACCTCTCTTAAAAATGTTCTGTTTTCTAAACGATAAATAAACATATTTTTCATTTAAATACACTTACAGTATTGATTATACAAAAATAAAATTCTTGTCAAGTAAAGATTTTTTTAAATATTAGTATAATATAATATTTGAAATCAAAGTAAAAGATATATATACAAAATATATTAAATATCTATATTTTACTACTAAAAAGATGTATAATATAAAAAGGTAGGAGGCGATTTTTTATGGATAAAGAAAATGAAGGTTTTTGATATAATGTCTTTTCTATTTTAACAATAAAAGTTTCATTGAAGGCTTGATTGAAAATTTAAAAAGAATTAATGGAAGTTATATTTTTCAGAAAATTTAAATATATTTAAAAAAATCTATATTCATACAAGGGAGTTTTTTTACTTATGCAAATCTAATATTAAGTAACAATGAGAGCCTAAGTAAAGAGGAAAAGACTAAAATCATGGAAGAAATTGTAGAAATAAGTAATTTACTAGCTGAGGAAACACTTGAAGATGTAAAAAAATATGCAAACTAAAAATTAGGGACTGTTTAAAACAGTCCCCAATTCTATTTTATATTATTTTTTTAAAGATTCAACTAAAACATCAACAAAGTGCATCCATTTCATCAAGATTTACATTGTTAGCTGATGAAGTCAATCCCTACTTTTTCATTTAAAACAGCAATATCTTTTACTTGAGTTTCAAAAGAATTCTTGTAATAAATCTCCTGATTTTTCTTGCCCAAGAACCATTTTTCAACTATTGCAACTGTTCTATTTTGTAAAGTTTAATGCTTTAATATCCATTACAAAGTTATGTATAACTGGATAAATTCCTAAGTTATATGTAGGAGAAGCTATAACTAAGTGGCTATATTTTGAAATAAATCTGAAATCAAATATGAAACATGAGTGTTAGAAACATCATACATTTTTATGTTTTGTAACTCCCTTTTTCAGCTAATTTTTTTAGCTATAATTTCAACAGCATTTTCTGTGTTTCCATACATTGAAGCATAAGCGATTAAGACACCTTTTTTTCTTCAGGTTCATATCTGCTCCATTTATCATATTTATCTATTATATATCCAAAGTCATTTCTCCAAACTACACCATGTAGAGGACAAATAAATTTAATTTTATCTACAATTGGTCCTGCTTTTTTCAATAGATATTGGATATGAGGTCCATATTTTTCCGACAATATTTGTTAAATAACGACGTCCTTCATCTAACCAATCTCTGTCCCAATTTACTTCATCATTAAATAGTCTTCCATCAAGTGATTTGAAAAGAACCAAAAGCATCAGCTGAGAATAAAGCTCCATTTGTTGTATCAAAACTTACTAGAACTTCTGGCCAGTGAACCATAGGTGCTTCTAAAAATACTATTTCATGTTTACCAAATTTAAATTTATCTCCTTCTTTTACTTCGATTAATTCATGACCATTGATACTTTTTGTATCCAAACTGTCTCATAAACATAAATCCTTTTTTTCAGATGATATAATTTTTTTAAATTTGGATAACGAAGAGCTAGTTCTTCAATTGAACCACAGTGATCTGGTTCCATATGATGTACTACTAAGTAGTCTAATTCTCTTCCATTTAATAAATATTCTATATTTTTCAACATATTGTCTAGTCACAGACCAATCAACAGTATCAAAAACAACTGTTTTTCATCTAGTAACATATATGAGTTATATGACACTCCTTCAGGGATAGGGTGTATATTTTTCAAAAAGTGCAAGACGACGATCGTTTGCTCCTATCCAATAAAGATTTTTCAGTTATATTTCTAACGTTATGCATAAGATATCCTCCTTAATTATATTTTTTTATTTTTGCATCTATATATCCAGATTTTTGGATCTCCACAATCAGGACAAGTCCAATCTTCAGGTAAATCTTTAAATCTAGTTCCTGGTTTGATATCAGAATCTTCATCTCCTATTTCAGGATTGTATTCATGTCCACAACCACTACATACATACACATGAGGACTGTACATTACTTTAGGTAGAACTCTCTTCATTTTTTCTTCATAGGGAGGAGCATCTTTTTTTAGCTTCACCATTGTCTAATTCCTTTAGTTAATAGTGGTAGTATTTCTGCTATATCTCCAACTATTCCATAGTCAGCATTTTTTTAAATATTGGTGCATTTGCATTTTGTATTAATAGCAACTATTGTTGTTGCATCTTTAATTCCTTTTTAAGTGTTGTAAAAGCTCCAGAAATTCCACAAGCTATATATAGGTTTCCAACAAATTTTTGTCCTGACATTCCTACATAACGGTCAAGTGGTAGGTATTGTAATGTTTCTGCCACTGGTCTAGAACATCCAACTGAAGCTCCTGCTTGTGCAGCTAATTTTTTTCAATTAACTTCATGTTCTTCTTATCTCCAATTCCTTTACCAGCACTTACAACTCTTTCAGATTTTTCCTATTGGAGTATTAAGAGGAATTCCAACAGTAAAATCATATCCATCTGCTTTTTAATGCTGCAACTAATGCTGCAACTTTTTCTTTAGCAGATCCATCTTTGAATATTATATTTTTTTCTAGGACCTGTAACTGGACCTTTTTTCTTTTTAGCTACTGCTACTGCATCTGATTTAGGTGGTTTTCCTATTAAGTGAGCGGCTATAACAACTCTTTGAATTTCATTTGTTCCTTCATAGATAGTAGTTATTTTTAGCATCTCTGTATGCTCTTTTCTACTTCCATTCCTTTTTAGATATCCTGAACCTCCAAATATTTGTAGAGCATCATTTACAACTTCAAGAGCTATATCTGAAGCATATTGTTTTTGCCATTGCAGATTCCATTCCATATGGTTCATGGTGTTCTTTTAATTCAGCAGCACTGTATATTAAGAATCTAGCTGTTCTTAATTTTGTTGCCATATCTGCAAGTTTAAATGAAACAGCTTGTTGGAAAGCTATTGGTTTTCCAAATTGTTCTCTTTCTTTTGCATATTCTAAAGCATGTTCAAAAAGCACCTTGTGCAATTCCTAATGCTTGAGCAGCTATACCTATACGTCCTCCATCAAGAGTAGACATAGCTATTTTTAAATCCGTCTCCTTCTTTTCCTAAAAAGATTTTTCTTTAGGAACTTTTACATTATTGAATAATAATTGACAAGTTGAAGATGAACGAATTCCTAATTTATCATAGTGATCTCCAAATGTAAATCCTTCCCATCCTTTTTTCAACTATAAAAGCACTTATACCTTTTTGTTCCAATATCAGGAGTAGTTACAGCAAAAACTACATAAGTTTCAGCAACATCTGCATTTGTTATGAAGATTTTTTTCTCCATTTTAATATATAGTAATCTCCTTCTTTAACAGCAGTTGTTTCAGTTCCTCCTGCATCTGATCCAGCATTAGGTTCAGTAAGTCCGAATGCTCTAATTTTTTTCTCCCTTTAGCTAAAGGTGTTAAGTATTTTTTTCTTTTTGTTCTTCTGTACCAAAAAGCAAATATAGGATATGATCCTAAAGAAACATGAGCCGATAATATAACCCCTGTTCCTCCATCAACTCTTGATAACTCTTCAACAGCTATAGCATAGCTAAGTATATCTTTTACCAGCTCCACCATATTCTTTTTGGATATGGTAGACCCATAAATCCCATTTTTTCCAAACTTCTCTATCGCTTCATGCGGGAATTTATTTTCTTTGTCTAGCATTGCTGCAATAGGTTTTAACCTCAGTTTCAACAAATTCTCTCACTTGCATACGAAGAGCTTCATGTTCTTCAGTAGTTTTAAAAAGCATACAAATTCCTCCTTAATTTAGTTTATCTGTAAAAAAAAATATTTTTGTACTATTTTTAAAAAATTTTTATAAAAAGTTTAAGCAATTTTTATTTTTAGCTTATAAGCTAATAATAGCACTTTTTAATAATTAAAGTCAACCTAATTAATTTAGTATTTTATATATCTTTTTAAATCTGAAATATTAGAAAAAAATTATGGAATATGTGACTTTTTTTAGAATATTCTTTATATATTACTATATAAAATTTATATAAAAATATATATGCTATATATTCTATCTATATTAATTCTAATTTTATAATCTTTTACAAAAACTTTGAAAAATACCTATAAAAAAGAAAAAGAAGGTTGTTCAAACCTTCTTTTTGGGAAATAATAATCTATATACACTAGTGTTAGTGACTAATTATGAAACAAAAATCTTTTTAAATCGTTTCTATTTTTTTCTATTATAACTACATTTACTTTATCTTGTCAAGAATAAATTATTATTTTTTTAAGAATAATTAATTCTATTTAAATAAAGTCCTTCAGCTTCAACAAGATTTTTCTTTATATTCTTTGGAAAAATCATTTAACATAAGATCTATATGATTTTTCAGGTAAGTTCTTTATAGTACACTTCAAGAGCTGTTCCAACCATAATTCTAACTTGAGATTTTTAAAAAGGCACTACCTCTTATACATATTTTTTTAATTTATTTTTCTGAAAAATACTTTACATCTATGCTATAAATCTCCTTACAGTTACTTTACTCACACAATCACTCAATCTAAAATTTCTAAAATCATGTATACCTAAAAACTAGAAAATATTTTTTTCTAGTCTTTCTGCATCTATTTTTATCTTTTACAAACTTACAGTATCTTGCTTCAAAGGGTTTTTTTCCCAAGATATAATATAGACATATTCTCTCATTTTTAGCATCGTGTCTAGCATTAAATTTTTTTCATCTACCTCTTCAACTGATAGTATATCTATATCTTTTTGGTAAGGCTCTTGTCAAAAGATACTTATATTTTTCAACAGGAATGGTTGATGAAGTATAGAAATTAGATACTTGGTGATTTGCATGAACTCCCCTATCTGTTCTCCCCGCAGAAATTAGATTTGATATCTTCTTTTGTTACAATTTTTAAGATTTTTCTCTATTTCTCCTTGAACAGTTACTTTTATCAGGTTGCCTTTGAAAACCATAGTATCTGCTTCCATCATACCTAAATTCTATTTTTACATTCTTTCTTCCCATTAACATTTTTCCATTTCCTTTGATAAGCATAAAAAAATAAGTGAGTTACATTCCAGATTTTTAAGATAAAAAAATTAAATAGAATGAGCCGAGCAAAATCAGACTTGTTTGAGTGAAACGAGTTTGTCTGTTTTCTTAGAAACACTAGCAATTTATTGCATAGAGTTTTCTTATGATGCGAATTCTTAATTTTTATCTGTTAAGAAATCTGGCTAGTAACGAGCTATTTTTTTATATGACTTTATAAAATTCTTATTTTTATCCATTGAATGTTCAAAAATTTCAAACATTTTTTTCTTCATTTCATCTTTGTCACAAATTCTGCAACCTGCAGCATGTTTGTGACCACCACCCTGAATAACCTACTAACATTCCTAATTTTTTTGTGCTATTTCACTTACATCTACATCATCTTTACTTCTAAAAAGAAACAGTTCCATATACATTTAAAAAGGCTACAGCATCATAATTTAGTTTCTTATCAACCAGAATTTTTATCTCCTATTATAGATTGATAATCTCCTTCTATACCATAGATAACTCCTAATTTATAGCCTTTAAAATCAAAATCACTGATAACTCTTTTTAGCAAAATCATATAAGTTATCTATTTTTAAACTATAAAGCTTCATCTAATAAGAAAAAAAGTAATCAAAAAAACCTCTTCTGTATAATTTTTAGAATTTATTTTTTTAGTTATAAAATTATAAAATGCTCCTGAACCTAAAAATCTTTTTCAGCTGAATTTATTGATAAAGCTCTCTTTTTCAACAATGCCTCTTCTGGAGAATTTCCTAAAATTTTTTTCCAAGTAAATATATCCCAATAAGAAGTAGCTATTGCAAGATCTTCTAATTTTTTTATATAAATTTTTATAACATTCTGCTTTCTCAACTAAAAGGCTTGAACCATTCTAATGTTAAAGTAAGCTGCACTCCATTTATCATTCCAATGAAAAATATATTTTCACAGCAACATTCATCTTTGTATAATGTAGGTTTTGTTTGTTAAATGATGATCAATGTTGATTACATTAGTATAAGCTAAATATTTCATTTTTAGCCAGTCTATACTTAGTATTGGTCTATCTAGGATGTAAACTCTATCTTGTGATCCTAAAGATGTGTATTTACAGATGTAGTCAAATGTTTTTGTCTGTCTGTTCTGATGTAACATCCATACTACTCATAATTAAGAAAGTTTTATTCTTATTCTCCATTTCTTCAAAAGATTTTACTATCATAGCTGAAACTAAGCCATCTGCATCTCCATGTGTTAAAAATAATTACTTTTTGGAGCCTCCTCTGACTTTAACCTCGTATCATATAAAAATATCTGCCATTTTTCATTTCCTTCCTCATAACTTAAACTAATAGATTATAACATAATATATTAGTTAATACTATAAAAAAAGCTAAAAGAATTTTCTTTTAGCTTTTTTAATTAATCTGATTTTTTTAGTATATCCATATTTTTCAAAACTTCAAGAGTTGCTTTTTGCAATATCTTTTCCATTTTGATGATGGAACCAAGGTGCTTTTTATTTCTGGGTATATTCCAACTTTCTTACCTGTTGATTTTTTCTAAACCTTGGATAAATTCAATTTCTTCTTCAAAAGTATGTAATCTGAAATCAGATTTCCAAAGAGGAAACGATTTGGATAAACAACTACTTGTTTTACCATCTTTCGTAGTAAAAATTTTCTGTCATTTCTAGTGTTTGTAATTCTGGTAAAAGTAAAATCAATTACATAGTATCTTCCATCTGCTCTTTTTCTATCTGGAAATTTTTTTAGCAACATCTGTTAAACCATCTAGAAAATGGTCATGGATTACTATTAATTTTCCATCTTTAGACATAGCTAAATCTTGTTCAAGATAATCTGCTTGTTGAGCAAATGCCAGTGCTTTTTGATTCCAGAGTATGTTCTGGTAAATAACCTGATGCTCCTCTATGGGCAATTACTATTTTCCCATTGTGAGCTGCAAATAATGCTGTACTTGATAAAATTCCTAACAAAACTAAACAATTCTTTAACTTCATGTATTACTACCTCCTTAAAAAAATATGTTAATTTCATTTTTATTTTTATTTCTTTTCTTCTAAAGCCTTTACTCTTTTTTAGAAGTTCAGGTAATTTTTTTCATAGCAACTCTTATCTTCATATCTTCTCTGTGGTCAACAAGTGGATGTCCTGATAGTATCTTATTAGCTTCAACATTTCCAGGTACACCTGATTGTGCTCCTATCATAGTGTTATCTCCTATTTCAAGATGACCTGCAACTCCAACTTGTCCAGCTAAAGTAACATTATTTCCAACTATTGTACTTCCTGCTATTCCAACTTGAGATATTATCAAACAGTTTTCACCTATGATGTCATTATGAGCTATTTGAACTAGGTTATCAATCTTTGTATATTTCTTTATAATTGTATCTCCTATAGCTCCTCTATCAATAGTTGTATTTGCACCAATTTCTACTTCATCTTCAACTATAACAGTTCCTATTTGGTCTATTTTTAGTGTTATTTCCATTGACTTTTTACAAAGCCAAAACCATCAGAACCTATTACTGCTCCTGGTTGTATTACACAATTTTTACCTATTTCAACAAATTCTCTTATAGTTACATTAGAATAAATTACTGTTCCATCACCAATTTTAACTCCCTCACCAATAGTTACATTAGGGAAAATTTTTACATTATTTCCAATAACTACATCATGACCTATATAGACATTAGGAGCTATATCTACATTTTCTCCTATTTTAGCTGAATCTTCTCTCATTTTTTTCTATTTTTCTTTAAAGTTCTACTAAAAAAATGTAAAAGCTTTAGGCATTATTACTCTAGGACTATCTTTTTACTACTATATATCCTTTTCCTTCTATTAATGGTAATTCAATATCTGGAACTATAATTACCTTTGCCTTTTGTTTGAGCTAAATTCTTTAAAAAAATTTTTTTCATCTGCTGCAAAAGTTAAACTCTTCTCATCTGAATGAAAAAAAGGAGAAAGTTTAGAAACATTTTCTATAACCTCTCCTTTATATTCAGCATTAAGAAGAGTTATGATATCAGTTACCTTTATATTCCATAACTCTTCCTCCTCATAATTTTTATTATTTTAATGCTTCCATTTGTTTTAAAACTTTGTCAGTTATATCTTCTCCACCAACTTTTAATGCTTCTGCTTCAAAAATATAGTCATATTTTCCATCAGCTGCTACTTTTTTTAACAGCTTTTTCATAGATGTCTTCTATTCTTTTTTAATTTAGTCATTTGTTCTTTATTTAAATTGTTTTGAGAGCATTTAAAAAAGATTGAAAATCTTGAGATTTCTTTTCAAATGCTTTCTTTTTCTGCATCAGTTAATTTATCTCCTTTAGCTTGTAAAGAAACAAATTCTTTTTGTAATGCAACTTCTCTTTGTCTAGCTTCATTTTCAACTTTTTTAGCTTGACCTTCTAAAAGCTTGTTGAGCTTTTTTTAGTTTCAGAGAATTGGAAAAAAATGCCTTTTTGACTATCTACAACTCCTATTTTTATCTGCAAATGCTGATGTTGCTAATAAAACACTTGCAATTAATAATAATTTTTTTCATTGATTTACCTCCAAAATTTCTATAACAAATATATATGATTAATTAGAATGATTGTCCCATATTGAAATAGAATTTCATTCCATCATCATCCATTTTATTTCCTACTGGTCAACCAAAGTCAAATCTCAATGGTCCAATTGGTGTATTTAATCTTAATCCAACTCCAGCAGTTGTTCCTATGTTATGTCCAAAATCTTTGTTATCTCTTGTATAACTAGGATCTCTTCCATTTTGTTTCAAGCTCTACCTGCATCTGCAAATACAACAAAACCAACAATATCATTTAATTGAGTTCTGTTTTCTATAGTTGCAACTAATTTTTGAGTACCCTTAAAGAATCCTCCATCATATCCTCTTAGTGAATTTCCTCCACCTACCCAGAATTTTTGGCTTTCTTTCGTACCATCACTCATAACTCCACCAACAACTTTTGTAAGCAAAATGTATTATTTTTTTAAATAGACCTTTATGATATTTTCTTAGTTCTAGAGTTACATTTCCAAAAGCTTCCTGATTTATATCCACCAGCATGTCCACCTTCTACTTTGGAATTTTCCATATGTTCCTGATGTAGGATTTAAATAGTTATTTCTTGTGTCATAACTGATATAAGGATAGATACTCCATAGAACATACTTTGTCATCTACACCTTCTATTTCTCTCCAACTCAGCTTATCTCTATAATACCAGTCTTCCATTTGGGAGCTTGTTGTAATTTTTCCATTTTCATGTTTTTTCTTTTATATATTCAACTTTTAGCTCCTAAACTTAATCTAAAGTATTTGCTGAAATCCTTTACCTATATTAACTTTGAAACCCTAAAGTATCTATATCATGGAATAAGATACTATCACTATCTCCATAGCTTGTCTTGTATAATCCCCATCCCCAAGATACTCTATCTGTATTTTCTAATCCAAGGATCAAAGAAATCTAAAGAGAAAGATGTATAGTCTTTATTTGATTTTTCAAATGTAAATCCTAATTCTTGGTTCTTACCTCTCCAGTTGCTGTCTTTTTAAAGATAAAGTTCCTATAAGTCCTGTTTCAGAACCATAAGCAACCCCACCTTGTAATTCAGCAGTTCTATCTTCATCTATAAAAGTATTAAATCTATTCCTTCAGGATCTCCTGGGATTGATCTTGCTTCATATTTAACGTTTTTTGAATATTCCTAATCTCATTAGGTTATCAACTGTAGCATCATATTCTTTTTACATTGAATATTTTTACCAGGTTGAATTTCTATTTCTCTATCTATTACATAGTCTTGAGTTTTTAAAAACATCATCATTAGGTGTTCTTCTGTTACCTTTTTTTGTTTTAGTAACCATTTTCTTAACTTCAATTTTTTTCTTACAATACCTTCAACTATTGCAATATGTAGAGTTCCATTTTCATCAGTTGACATATCTGTAATATTAACTAAAAAGTATAACCTTGAGCTTGATATAGTCCTAAAATTTTTGTCTCTATCTTCTCTTAAATTATTGTAGTTTTTGAACAGCTCCTGTTTTAGTGCTTAACACTGACATAATAGCACTAGTAGGTACTGCTTTATTCCCAGTTATAACTACATTTTTTTACTACAGAATTTTTCAACTACATCAAAAGATAATTCCATCTTTCCATTAGTTACTTTTTGCATCAGGTCTTACTTCTGCAAATTTTCCTGTAGCTAATAAAGTTTCTTTGAGCTTCTTCTACTCTACTTCTTGAGAAATATTCTCCTGTTTTTTTAATTGAGTAATTTTTTTGAAGCTCTGCTGCTGAGTATTTTTTTGTTTCCATTAAACTTAATTGAAGAAATTACAACAGATTTATCTGTATCTTCTCTTACAGTGTTTACTGATACTCCTCTTTCCTTCAATAAACTAGCAACATTTTGTTTTTCAATAACATCTACAACTATTTTTTTACTCCACCATCATAAGAAATAGGTTGAAGCATTACATCTTCAAAGTAACCTGTTCCTTTTTAGAGCATTAAAATCTGCTACTAAAGCATCCGTTGAAAACTTAGATCCTTCTTTTTAGCTTTTAAAGTATTCTTTATTAAGCTAGCTGGAACTTGATTGTTGTTAACAACTTCGATACTCTTTTACTGACTGGTTAGTCATAGTTGAAAATGATACTAGGCTAATTACAAACATCAATGCAATTAATAGTCTTTTTCATCTCAAAGTCCTCCATTTAATTATTTATAGTATCTCTTTTTATATATTACCATATTTATTTATATTTTTAAAAGCTAAAAATGAAAATATTTCTGAAAAAAATCTTTATATCTTTTTTTCTAAACTTGTATTCTATGTAGTAATTAGGCTTCTTGTAATCTTTATTTTCATCTGTTCTATATTTATATGGAACAGTTCCAACTCCAATTCCAAGAGTTTTTACTATCATCAATCTTATATTCTAATCCCGACATCATATTCTCTAATATTTTTGTGAATTAACTTTAAATGTTTGATTTCTAATAGTATCCTTTCCTGTACCTATAAGTCTTGCACTCGCTTTCCAGAATAATTTTTTTCTTTGTAAATATTATCCTTTGCTTCCATCTTTATATTTACATTATAAATTTGTGGACTCAAGGCTCTATTATCAGTTGTTCCATATCTATTTATGACACTATCTTCTGAATTATATTTTTTTATTTCAGGTCTTATTACAAATCTAGTAAGTTTTAGTTTTCTTTTTTTACATATCTTGCTGTTTTACCAAAGACTATTTGACCTATTTGACCTGCTATCAAGTTTTTTTCATAAAAAAACTATAAATATTTAGCTTCCATCTCCATAAGAATATATATGTTCATTAGAATCAGGGTTTACGATTAAAGGCTGATAAGTCTCCTCCAACCTTTGATGTCTTAGATGTGATTTCATATCTCAATTGGTTAAGTTTTCCCATAGTTGTGAAATAGTATTCTGCATCATCCATCTCTATCGTACTTTCAAAAGAAAATATTAGGGTTAATTTCTGGTAAAGGAGTATTATCATTATATATTGCTAAAAGCTCTATCAACTTTAAATTCGTTTGTACCTATGACAAAAATATCCATTCTTTTAACTCAGTTTCCCCTTCTAAATAATATTTTACCTTTTTTTACCATTGATATTTAAGTCTATATCTAATTTTCCATAAATTTCTGGAACTAAAGATATTAAAATTATCCATATCAATAAGTATAGGTTTTTCAGTCTTAATTACTAAATCTATAGGCATTAATTTATTTAAAAAGGCTCTCATTCTTGCAGCTTTTTTTCTTGTGCTTCTTTAGAATTCTTATCTACCTTCTTTTTTTGGAGTAACGTCTGTTCTTCTTTTTTTCTAAGTTGTTCTTTTTATTAGTGAGAAGAAATCTCTATAGTAATTATTAGGAATATCATTAATTGTTGCCTCTTTTATAATTAAATTTCCATATAGTTCCTCATTAGTAAGAGTTATATCAGTTGAAGCTTTTTAATTTTATAACTTCAGGATATACATAATTTAATTCTTTAGATTTTTATATGTAATTTATAAGGTAAACTTCTAATAATATCTTCCTTATCTATTTTTTTGCTATGTCGACTAAATCTACAAATCCATCTATTGTAATAGGTGAATTATTTAATTTTGCATTTAACTCTCCTATTTCAATTCTTCTTCCACTCAAAGTAATAGGTCCCTGAAAAAAATTTGAGAATTTTCAACTTTTAATTTTTGAAGATTCTAAATTTATATTTTCAAGACTTAAATAAGCCTTTTTCATCATTTTGGTCTATTTGAACATTAAAAGCCTACCTTTCCACTAGGGTTATTTATTCCATACGAATTAAAGAATGTTTGGAATTTAGAAAGGTCAATTTTATTATTAGACTTCATATTGACATTATAAGTTTTATTTTTTTATATCATAGCTTTCCAGATCCAACTATTAAATTCTTATATACATCTAAACTTAGCTTGTTTAAATTAGCTTTTTTTCTTTATCTCCAGCTAAGTTTAAGACAATATCATTTATCTTAAAAATTCTTTATACTTACTTCAGATGAAGACATATTTAGGCTATAGTTTGGATTGCTAAGTTGTCCATTTATTATAATATCTGTATTTACTATTCCCTTTACATTAGGATTCTTAAGAATATTTTGTAACTTAGTTAAATCTATCTTATCATTTTTTTATTTTTTTAATATTTAAGTTTTTTTCTCTTTTAAATCAACTATTCCAGTTAATCCTAATATAGATCCATAATTTTTTTATCAATAATATCCAAATCATTGATAGAAACAATACCATCAGAATAATTTTTCTGCACTGTAATCTATATTGTAAGCTAAATCAGGAAATGAACTTTGTAAATTGATAACTCTTCCTTTAAGTTTAGCATCTAAATTTCCTGCTACTCCTGTTTAGTACTAAGTCTCCATATAGCATGTAACCTAAATCTTTACCACCGTAATATTTTTTTCTAAATGATTTTTCACTTAAAGAAGCCTTTAAATTTAAAAAGTTTTTTTCTTTTTATATCATATTGTCCTGTGATAAGATTATTATCTACATTAACTCCTTCTATAATAAGTTTATCTCCAACAAGATTTAATTTACCACTGATTTTTTTGCTAAATCTTTACTAGGTAAAGTTACTACTGTAGTTCCTAAATCTATCTTAGCTTTTAGGAGTTTTTATATCTCCTTCTAATTTAGCTTTAAGATTTTTCTAAGACAAAATCTACCTTATCTAACCCTATATCTTCATCAGTCAATCTTTTTTTATATTAAGATCTCCATTAAGTTTATTGGTCTCTGTATTATAATCTGCCTTAAAAGACAATAAATTATTACTAAAATCTCTAATTTTTACTTCTTTTCCTGAATAAGTTGCAAGAAGATTAAAATTATCAAACTTATATTTATCATATCCAATCGAAGCTATTTTTTTGTCTTTTAAATTTGCTTCCATACCAGAATCAGACTTTTTTTAAAATCATAAGTTCCATTTATTTTTCTCAATTTTTAGCTATGTATTCAAGACTTAAATCATTGATTTGTCCTTGAGAACTTATAATATTATTTTTACTTTCTGCCTTTCCTTTGGCATCAAAAGATAATACTATATCTTTATCTTTAAATTTTTCTTGAAACTGAATTTAACTTAGCATCATACTCAATATTAAATTCCTTTTTATTAAGATCAGCATTTCCCTTTGCAATAAGAGTATTATTCTTATTTAACTTATCCATTAATTTAAGTTCTTTGATTTCGACTTGATTATCCTTTTGCTTTTAAAAATCTAAATAGTTATCTGTATCATAGATTTTTAAAGGCTATTCTCCATCTCCATCTGTTAAATTCTTTTTTTATTAACATCATAATTTATTTTTAAATTTTTCATCATAAATTTTTAGCTAACTTTTTCTTCTTTTTGATAATCCATATTAAAATTAACAATATTTGAAGTAATTTTAGCCTTTAAAAATATCTTTTTTTATTTTCTAAATTTCGCCTTTTAAATTTATATCTGGTATTATACTATCTTTTTCTTGAGACTTTAAAGCTACAATAATATCAGTATTTTTCAGCCTGATTTTTCAAGATTTACTGTTAAATTTTTCAGCCATACCTTTTTATTTTAGCTGAAATCTTTGCATTAGCTCTCTTCTTACCATCTTTTTGAATCTGCATATAAATTAAAGTCATTTAATTCTATTCCTTTAAATTCAGAATTATTTGGTTTTCATTGTTGTCTTCACTATGAAACCTCTTTCATCTGAATAATGAACTATAGTTTTTTTATATCTTCTATATTTATATTTTTTTCAAATCTAATTTTTTTATCTTTTTATAGGTTTTTATTTTTATTTAATATACTTTCATCAATTTTATCTATATTTATCACTGAATTTAATTCTTCGTCTTGATAAGTCACAGCTATATTTCTATCTTTATCAAATACATTTTAAGTCTAAATTTGCTTTTACCATCTCTTCCATTAAATATACCTGATAATTTTATATTTTTTTAACATCACTTTCTACATCAGCATATCTAAATAGAGGAGACTCTACATCTAAATTTCCAACTATATTTGTATTTTTTTAACTGTTTTTATCTGTTTTTTATAGTTAAATCAGAACTTATATTAACATCAGAAAATTCTAATTTTTTTCATTATTTTTTTAGCTAAACTTTTTAATAAATCCTTATCCAATAAAAATTTATCTATTTTTTTAATTTCATTTCTAAAGAAGAAAGCTCTTTTTCACTTTCATCTTTAAAGGAAGTATTTAATTTTATATTTTCATCATCTATACTAACATCTGCATTTTTTTAACTAATTTTTTTCTTTGTCTGCTAAAAACAGTGGCATTTATATTTTCTATCTTTTTTTCTAATTTATTTGGAAAAGTATAATCTTCGTAGTTTATATTAGCTGAAGTTACTACTAATTTATCTATTGGATTACTAGGTTTCTTATCACTTTTTTTCTTGGATAACTTAGTGAAATTTATAATACCATCTTTATCTCTTACAACATTAACTGAGGCTGAGTCTACATTTAATTCATCTATTCTACCACCTAATAAATTTTTTTAAAACTTATCTTTAGCTACGACTTTATCTGAATTAAACATCACATTATTTTTCATTATCATATAGCGTTATATTTTTTTATAACAGGCTCTGACAATGATAAATCTATATCTTCTATATGTATTCTACCATTGATAAATCTACTACTTACTTTTCTCTACTATTTTTTTCTAAATTAGATAAAAGCAACAGTGGTTGTTAATCCTAGTACTGTTGCTGCTATCAAGGGTATAGATACTTTTTTTGGGAATTTTTATTAAAACTAAAAATTTTTTTAAACATTAAAGCTTGCCTCTTTCTTAGACATCATTTTAATACAATTATATTTTTCAAGTATATTTTTTTGTCAAGTTTCTATATTTTTATTTATTTTTTTATTTTTAAAAATTTTCACTTTAATTTCTTTCTAGCTTGAAAAGCTTTAAAAAGCCTTTATTTATTTACAAAAATATAAAAAAATGCTATAATAAAGTTACAAATTGAAATATAAAATTTTAGGGGGTTTGTTATGAAACAAAGAAGTGTATTTCTAGGTGTTATTCTGTCATTTTTAACTTGTGGTATTTATGCTACTGTTTGGATATGGATTCTAAACAATGAATTAAGAGTTGCCAATGGAAAAAAATAAAAAAACTCTTTTTAAATTTCATATTAAGTATTGTTACTTGTGGTATTTTTTTACTTAGTTTGGAACTATAAGTTAGGTCAAGAAGTTGAAGATTTTTGGTGGTAAAGATGATGGCGTTCTATATCTTTTCTTAGCTTTCTTTAGTTTTTGGAATTATTAGCATAGCCTTAGCTCAAAGTCAGGTAAATGAAATATGCGAAAGAAATGGAATCTCTTAATAATTTTTTTATAATAATAGCTCTTATTAGCTTTTTTTAGTTGATAAGTTTTTTTGACGGAAGAAGTATTTGTTTATTTTATAACACATACGGAGTAGCTTGTCCAAGTTGTGGCATGACAAGATCATATATGGCTTTATTACATGGAGATTTCCATAAGGCTATATATTTTCATCCACTATTTTGGGCTGTTCCTCTCTTATTGATTTTTCTATAAAAAGAAAAGAATTTTTTTATTCTATAGCTCTACTTTTTCATAGTTGTTTGGATTATTAGATTATTTTTTTGTATTTTCCTACAAGAGAACCTTTTTAACTTTAATGAAAATGCAATTTTTTCCAAAACTTTATAGAACTATAAAAAAATAAATTTTAGAGGATATGTACAAAACTATATCCTCTTTTTTTACTGAAACTGAATATAATAGAAAGGTGATATTTTTGCTAAAAAAATTACTAATAACCCAATCTTAAAAACAATATTCAAATATGCTATACCTAATGTTATTTCAATGTGGATATTTACTCTCTACACTATGGTTGATGGGATATTTATAAGTAGGTTCGTAGGCTCAACTGCTCTAGCTGGAGTTAATTTAGTCCTACCACTTATAAATTTTATCTTCTCAATTTCTATAATGATAGGAGTTGGAAGTTCAACATTGATTGCAATAAAATTTGGTGAAGATAAATACGATGAGGGAAATAAAATTTTTCACTCTTGCCACCTTATTAAATTTATTTTTTTAGCTATATTTATATCTCTTTTAATACTTTTTAAATCTTGAAAGAGTTATAAATATTTTTAGGTGCTAATAAAAGTCAAGAAGTCTATCAGTATGTAAAAGAGTATCTTTCAGTAATAGTTTTCTTCAGTGTTTTTCTATATGTCAGGTTATGCCTTTGAAATATATAAAAAAATTGATGGGAAGCCTAGTTATCCAACTATCTGTGTTTTTAGTTGGAGGTATAACAAATTTAATTTTTAGACTATCTTTTTGTAGTTGTCTTTCATTATGGTGTGACAGGTGCTGCAATAGCAACAGGTATTTCACAAGTCACATGTTGTTCCATGCTTTTTATTCTATATCATTTTTAAAGCAAAAAAAATCAAGTTTAAAAAAATCCTTTAGATTTGATTTTGATAGGATAATTAAAGATTTTTTTAAAACAGGTTTTTTTCTGAGTTTTTTTAACAGAGATATCTTCAGGTATCTTAATACTTATTTATAATCTTGTTATTTTTGAAAAAGAATTGGAGTTACAGGAGTTTCAATTTTTTTGGAACCATCTCTTATATAAGTTCATTTATTACTATGACTATGATAGGTTTTTAGTCAAGGAATTCAACCTATTATAAGTTATAATTTAGGTAAGAAACATTATAAAAATTTAAAAGATATTCTAAAAAAATATCTATCACTTTTTTAGGAATACTTGGAATTGTATGTTTTTATACTTATTACTTCTTCAGCTGAATATATTGGTAGAATATTTTTTTAAAGAGAAAGATATGATTTTTAAGAGTCAAAGATGTTTTTAAGAGTATACAGTCTTTCTTATTTATTAATAGGTATAAATATTTTTTTATTTCTGCCTATTTTACAGCTTTAAAAAGAGTTACTTATTCAGCATTTATAACTTTCCCAAGAGGTATATTATTCAATAGTATTTTTACTTTTTGATTTTACCAACTATCTTTGGAAATAGATCTATATGGTTTGTAACTTTTTTTAAGTGAAGCTTTATCTGTGTTTATTTGTTTATTTTTTTATTAAAAAAATTAAAAAGAGAAGGAATTTTGAGTTAATTATGAAAAAAAGAAATTTAAAAAGGAAGTGTAGTTTTAAATCCAGTACCTGCTGTACTGGTGACTTGTAAGAATTCAGAGGGTAAAGATAATGTTTTTACTGTTGCTTGGGTAGGGAACTATCTGTTCAAGACCGCCAATGTTATCAATTTCTATAAGACCTGAAAGATTGTCTTATGACTATATAAAAGAAACTATGGAATTCACTATAAATCTACCTAGTAAAAAAACAAACTAAAGTTGTAGATTTTTTTGTGGAGTTCGTTCAGGTAGACAAATTGATAAAATAAAAGAATGTGCTTTCACTTTGCACGATGGATTAAAAGGTAAAATCTTCATACATAGAAGAGTGTCCTATAAATATAGAATGTAAAGTTAAGGATATTATTAAATTAGGGTAGCCATGATATGTTTATTGCAGAAGTTTTAACTTCTCATATCAATGAAGATTTATTTGATGAAAAAGATAAAATTCATTTTGAAAAAGCAGATTTAATTTCTTACTCACATGGAGAATATTTTTGCTTTATCTAAAGATGCAATTGGAAAAATTTGGATATTCAGTTGCCAAGAAAAAGAAAAAATAAATAAAAAAATAAAAAAAGTAAAAAAATAAGTGAGATACATTATAATTTATCATTAGAAATTTTCTTTGAGTAAATAATCAATAGTTTTTTTAATAAGATTACTGCGACGTCCTATAATGGTGAAAGAGCCTTTGTGGAGCTCTAGAACCATTATAAGCTAGCAAGTAATTGTTATATATAACTAGAAATTATTAAAATATTTCAAAGAAAATTTTCTAAAATCTACTCAGTAACGAATTATTTTTTTACTTTTTTTAAATATTTTTATTAAGTGTGTTAGAACACTCGTGGCTTTAGCCGTGATATGAATAACACCAACCTTGAAAATGTTGCTCTAAAATTTGTAATTTTTACTAATTTTAGAGTATAATACATTTAAGAACTTTGGAAACTGAATATATAAGGTTGAGGTTAGAAAATGCAGTAACCTCGTAAAAATATTCACTGCCAAAAATTAAATGGTTTTTGAACCGTGCCAACAGGACGTAAATGTTCTCAATGGAGAGCTTGTCCATTAACGTCTTAAGGAAATTAGCTAGTATTTGAATACTAGATATTCAAAAGAAACTAAATAGTACTTAAGAACCTTGCGACTTTAGTCGTGAGAGGTTCAGAGGTATCTTAAATACATATATACAGTTGCAGCTATCAAATTTAAAATTGCAATTTTACTTCCAAATTTAAAAAAATTTCATAAAAATCAATTTTACAATCCGCTTTTGCTGAAGCTGAAACAGCCACAACATTTGTTGCTGAACCTATCATTGTAATACTTCCACCTAGACATGAACCAAAAGACAAAGCCCACCAAAAATACTTTTATATCTGCTACACTTTGAAAAATTAGGAATAACTGTCTTAATAATTTTTTTGAGAAGGTTGCAGCATTGGCAACATTTCCAAAGATAGAAGTAAATATTGAAGACAGCCACATTATTGAAATTGAAGCTACCTTAAAGTTTCCTGTTGACAATTCAATTATTTTTATCACCTATGAATTTTATTACTCCTAAATTTTCTATTCCTCTAATCATCACAAAAAGACCGATAAAGAAGAATAGAGTATCCCATTCAACAGCACCAAAAATCTTTTTTTAGGTTCTCTTTCTGTTAAGAAAGCTAAACAATATTCCACCACTTAAAGAAATTACTGCTAAACCTTTGTTTACAAAGTTATTTAATACAAAACCTATTATTACTGCAGTAAGTATTATTATAGATTGCTTTAATAATTTTTTTATTTGTCAGTATTCTATCAGATTCTAATTCCATAATCTGTGCTCTTAATCTATTTGGAACTTTCATTTTTCCTTATATTTGTAAAAATAAACAACTGTCAATAATATTACAAGTGCTATTACAGTCATAGGAGCAGTGTTAATTAAAAAAATTCATTAAATGATAATTTTTCCTTCACTTCCTATGATAAGTTGAGTTGGATCCCCAATCAAAGTTGCCATTCCACCCTATGTCAGAAGATAAAAACTTCTGTCATAACAAAAAGGAAAAGGATCTAATTTTTAATTGTTTAGCCAATAATATTGATACAGGTGCCATAAGTAATATTGTTGTAACATTATCTAAAAAAATGCTGAACATGTAGCTGTTACAATTGAAAGTAGTATCAATAATTTTAGAGGGATCTCCTCTTACTATCTTAACTACTTTTATTGCAAACCATTGAAATACTCCTGTTTCTGATATTAAAGAAACTATTATCATCATACCAATTAATAGAAGTAATATCTCCAATCTACTATGTATTGTTTCTAAAATTTGTTCTTCATTAACTATTCCTAAAAAAGCCATTGCCAATGCTCCTAACATAGTTGCATAGGCTGAAGCCACTTTTTTTCTGTAATCATGCAGTAAAAAAACTATAACAAAAATAAGTATTCCTAAACTTAGTAACATCTTCTCTCACTATACCTTCCATTGCCTTAATCATTATGAGCAAAGTGAAATATTTCTAGCTGTAAAAGAGCTAATTTGATTATAAATATCTGAAAATAAATATATACTGAAGCTATTATCAAATTTTCTATAGCAATAATTCCACCAAACTTTAAAAATTGTACAAAATTGATTTTACATCCTGCTTTATCAGCAGCCCCAACTGCCACAACATTTGTTGCAGAACCAAGTAAACTTAAATTTCCACCTAAACAAGAACCAAATGATAAAGCCCACCAAAGTGCTTTTACTCCTGCAACTCCTGCAAAACTTGGAGTCATTATATTAATAATCTTTCGAAAATGTTGCTGCATTGGCAACGTTTCCAATTACTGAAGTAAAAAGAGCTGATATCCACATTGTTGATAGAACTGCTCCCCCAAAATGACCCTTCAGTTATTGTTATCATTTTTATCTCCAATAAATTTAATAATCTCAAGATTTTCTATACCTTTAATCATCATAAATAAACCTATGAAGAAGAATAAAGTTTCCCACTCTACTCCTTCGAACATCTCTTTAGGACTTTTCTTTGCAATTAATGATAAACACACTGCTCCTGATAATGCTATCATAGCTAGACCTTTATCCACAAAGTTATTTAAAATAAATCCTATAATTACTAAAGAAAAGATAACTATAGACTGCTTTTTAAAAGTTTTATATCTTTTAACGATCTGCTTGAATCTAATTCCATGATCTTAGCTTTTTAATTCATTTGATACCTTCATATTTTTTTAGCATACATAAAAGTAAACTGTTGCCAATAAAGAAATCATAGAAAGTATAGCAACAGGTGCTGTATTGACTAAGAATTCATTAAAAGTTAATTTTCCTTCTGCTCCTATGATAAGTTGAGTTGGATCCCCTATCAATGTTGCAAGTCCACCTATATTAGCTGACATAACTTCTGTTATTACAAATGGGAATGGATCTAATTTTTAATTGCTTTTGCCAATAATATTGACACAGGTGCCATAAGTAATATTGTTGTAACATTATCTAAAAATGCTGAACAAAGTGCTGTTACACAAGCTAATAAAATTATCAACTTAAATGGTTCCCCTCTTACCAATTGTGCAACTTTAATTGCAAACCACTGGAACACTCCAGTTTCTGAAACAAGAAGAACTATCATCATCATTCCTACAAGTAAAAAAAGTATCTCTAGTCTATTATAGACTGTTTCAAGAACTTCTTCTTGATTTATTATACCAATCATAGTCATTAATAGCCCTCCAGCCATTGTTGCCCAAGCATTTGGTATTTTCTCTGTTATTATACAGTAAAAACACTGCTATAAATATCAAAATTCCAACATATAACATTTTATTAAACCTTCCTTATTATCCTATTAATTATTCTACAATTATATATGTAATACTTTCTTAATAATGTCTGATCTATTTATAATTCCAAGATATTTATTATTCTTCGGATTTACAACATACAGTCTATGCATTCCTTTATAAACCATTTTAAAACAAATTTCCATTATAGGGAGTATCTTTATCTATCATTAAATGCTTTTATATCTTTTCTGTATATATCTTTAATAGTCATTGTACTTTCATTAAGTAAGTATTCTTCGAAAAGGTTCTCCAACTGTCAAAAAGTTCAAATCACTCATAAGTGATAAGTGTTCTGGCATACCAAAACCTATCAATTCTCTTTCTGTAATTTCTCCTAAAAGAACATTATCATCCGATAGCACAGGTAAGGCTGATTTTTTTGTTCTAATATCAATCTCTTAGCTATTTCTTCCAAAGTATCATTTTTCTCTTGCAGGTCTTATTTCTGGACTTAAAAACATCTTCAGCTATTATTTTTATGTTCTAACTCTATATCATTTGCTGCTAAAAGTTCATATATTTCTTTAGGGACTATTTGATTTTTTATTTTTTTCTATCACTTCAGGTTGTTTTTAATCCTATCTTTGAAATCACACTCATAGCCTTCAAAAGATTTTTTTATTTTTTTAAAACATCTGAAACTATTAAAAATACAACTTTTTATCTCATCTTTTTGATTTGTTCCACCAATATCAGATACTATTTTATCTTTTAACAGTTGCAACTGCTATAATAAAATCTGAAAAAAATCTATCATTCTTGTATGTGGTAAGAAAAATTCCTCCACCTATACAAGTAGAAATTTCTTCTTCTCTTTTTAAAAATATTTTTTTATGATTTCGTCTTTTTTTGTTCTCCAACTGCTCTATCGTCTTCTGCAACTTTGTTAACAATTTTTCTAATTATTTCCTCCTTAGAATTTGCTTCTAAATTAGGAAATATGTAATCAGTGTTTAAATAACTTGAAAAATTTCATAATGTCCCCCTTAGTTTTCCATGATATAGTATTATACAACTAAAAAAGGCTATTGCAAATAAACTAAGTTAAGTTTATATTAATAGCCTTTTTTATTTTTTATTATGTTCTCTATTTTTTTAGCCTTACCTGCAGATAGAATATTCTCTACATCAAAGGCATGACAAGGTGTAACTGCATATATCATACTACAATGAGGACATTCATATTCAAAAGTAGTCATAGTTATTTCTTCTCCACATTCTTTACAAGTAAATGTCATAGGAAAAGGCATCTCTTGTTTACTGAATCCCATCATTCTTAATTTTGCTAATACTTGCATACCATCATCAAATTTTTCCTGAACAACCGTCGTGCATTTTTTCCTCCTAACTCTTAAAAAAATAAATTAAGTTATTTTTAACATATTTTTTTATATCTTTTTATATTAACTTTAAATTTTTTATTTCGGTAACATTTGTTACCGAAATTAAAATTAAATATAGCTTATCATATTGTCAAGAAATATTAAACTATATTTTTTTAGTAATTAAGGAGGAGTAAAGAAAAAAATGGATAAAATGTTTTTGTTACCAATGTCAAGAAACTGCAAAAAGGAACTGGTTGTACAACTATAGGAGTTTGTGGAAAGGATGCAGAAACATCTGGATTACAAGATTTATTAATACATACAGATAAAAGGTGTTGCAGCATATAGCTCAGTACTTAGAAAAAAATGGAAAAAGCAAAAAGAATTAATAGAAGGAAAAGTAAATAGATACCTTGTTAATTCATTGTTCATTACAATAACTAATGCTAACTTTGATGATGATGCAATCTTAGATGAAATAAAAAGCAGGATTAAAAATTAAGAGAAGAATTAAAAAGCTCTTGCAACAGATGAAGAAAAGAAAGAAGCAGAAAAAAATATGGTGCTGATTTAGTAAATTGGTACTATGAATCAAATGAAGATTTAATAAAATTCTCTGAAAATCAATCTGTTGTTGGAGTATTAAGAACAGAAAATGAAGATGTTAGATCTTTAAGAGAATTAATAATTTATGGATTAAAAAGGATTAGCAGCTTATGCTGAACATGCTTTTAACTTAGGAAAAACTAGTGAAGAAATATTTGCTTTTGTTGAAGAAGCTCTTTTAGGAACTATGGACGATAGCTTAACTGCTGAACAATTAGTTGCTTTAACAATGAAAACTGGAGAATACGGAGTAAAAGTAATGGCTTTACTAGATGAAGCTAATACATCAGTTTTAGGAACTCCTGAAATCACTAAAGTTAAAATTGGAGCAGGAAAAAGACCAGGAATCTTAATCAGTGGACATGATTTATGGGATTTAAAACAATTACTAGAACAAAGTAAAGATTCAGGTGTAGATATCTATACTCACTCTGAAATGTTACCAGGACATGCATATCCTGAATTAAAGAAATATCCTCATTTCTATGGAAACTATGGAAATGCTTGGTGGGATCAAAGAAAAGATTTCACAAACTTTAATGGACCTATCGTATTTACAACTAACTGTATCGTTCCACCAGTAAAGAACGCTACATACAAAGATAGAGTATTCACAACTAATGCTGCTGGATACCCAGGATGGAAGAGAATCAAAGTTAATGCAGATGGAACTAAAGATTTCTCTGAAATCATAGAACTTGCTAAAACTTGTCAACCACCAGTAGAAGTAGAAAGTGGAGAAATCGTAGTTGGTTTTGCTCATAACCAAGTTTTAAGCCTAGCTGACAAAGTTGTAGAAAATATTAAATCAGGTGCTATCAAAAGATTTGTTGTAATGAGTGGTTGTGACGGAAGAATGGCACAAAGACATTATTACACTGATTTTGCTGAAAACTTACCAAAAGATACAATCATCTTAACTTCTGGTTGTGCTAAATACAAATACAATAAATTAAACTTAGGAGATATAAATGGAATTCCAAGAGTATTAGATGCAGGACAATGTAATGACTCTTATTCTTGGGCAGTAGTAGCTCTTAAATTAAAAGAAGTATTTGGATTAAATGATATCAATGAATTACCATTAGTATTTAACATTGCTTGGTATGAACAAAAAGCTGTAATCGTTTTATTAGCTCTATTATACTTAGGAGTTAAAAAAATATCCATGTTGGACCAACTCTACCAGGATTCTTATCTCCAAATGTAGCAAAAGTTTTAGTTGAAAACTTTGGAATAGCTGGAATCACTACAGTAGAAGAAGACTTAAAGAAATTTGGATTATATGAAGGTTCAGGTTTAGCTAACTAATTATATATAACTAAAAAAAGGCTTGTAGATTAATTTTACAAGCCTTTATTTTTATTAAAAAAATGTAAAAATAATAAAAATAAATAAAATATATTGCAGTAAAATATACTGATATGTAAAATGTTGAGACTCAATGGATTATCTTCTATTTTTTTATAAATGAATAGAAACAATATAATAATGAAATCAAAAAGCAAAAATAGAAAAATTGTCATAAGTGCTGTACCTATAACTGATAATATTACTGTAAAAAAACAAAGGTGCTAAATACAATAGAGTTACTTTTATCATAAGAAATTTTTTTAATTTCTTCTAACATAATAGTTTCATTTCTTTTTAAATTTTTTTCTAATATGTCATTTTTGAGAGATATTATTAAAAATTTTTTTAAGACTTTCTCTATTTTTTTACAAAATATAAAAGCAGTTGTGATATTCCTAAAAATTATATGAAATACCACATAAATAGGGATATAATTATTATTTATATAATCCCAAGGCTTAGTAAAAAGAAACTCAAAAACTAAAAACTATTGAATCTGTAAAGAAAAAAATACTATTATTGGCATCAATTTCTCTAAGTCTATTTTTCAACTTATTTTTTTCTTCAATAAATATGGATATGAACAAAAAAATTAAGTATTAGAATAACTAAAATAATATTTTTTTAAATAATATTGTATAATTCAGTTCTCTTTTTTTCAAAATTTTCATCATCTACATTTTCTTTTATAGAAAGATAAATTAGTTTTTTACACTTCTTATAGTTACTAGGTAATTTTTGATAAAAAAATCTGAGAAAATAGGTTTTTTTCTCCATATTTTTTTCATATAACTTTCAACACTTCTTAATTTTTAAATCATTAATATTCAATTTTTGTTTAACTTCTTGCTCAGTCAAAGAATAAAAATTCATTATCAGATTTTATAATAAAATATCCTGTTTCCTTGTCATAATTTTTCCTTTTTTTACTCCTGTTTCAGCTATTAACTCATTAAAATATGAACTTCTTACTTTTTAACTCATCATAAGAATATGTATTTCCTATCCAAATTCCATTTATATTAGAAAGCTCTTTTACATATTTATTTATATATTGTTCTCCTTTTAAAAAATAAATCTTCTTCACTATTATGAAAAGGTTCTTGTCTTTCTATTTTTGTATTATTTCTTAGAATTAGTTCTGTATTTTTTTATAACCTGGAATATTTTTTTATAATATAAAATATTGTCAATGCTAGGATTATTTCAACAATAATTATTTTTTTCATTTTTATCTTCTCTCTCCCTATTATGTCCAATACTTTTTAGCGATTATTTGATTTTATTATTTTTTTGTATAATTTTGCAAGTTTTTATTTCAAACAAAAAGGATTAATCTCCTTTTATAAAAATTAATCCTTTTTTTAATTATTTTTAATTTTATTTATTCTCCAAAATAAATTTTTTTAAAAAGTAATCTTACATATTCTTCATCAGTTAATTTATTTGGATTGTATTGTGTACAAATATCCTTTTTAATATCTTCCAACATACTAGGTATTTCTCTTTTAAATGCTTTCAAAATCAACTCCATAATCTTTTTAAAGATTTTTCAACAGCTAATTTTTTTCTTTTTAAAATTCTTACAAAGCTTAGAAGAGAATATTTTCCTTCTTCTATTGTATCAGAAGGTAATCCTAGCTCTCTTGAAATTTCAAAGTATTTTCTATTTGCTTCTGTATTAACTTCAATTACATAAGGCATAATAATAGCATTTGCTCTTCCATGTGCTATATGGAATTTTGCTCCAACTGTATGTGCAATACTGTGATTAATTCCAAGTGAAGAATTATCAAAAGGCTATTCCTGCCAAGCAAGAAGCAAATTGAACATTTTCTTTAGGTCCTTGTATTTTTCTATCATTGTAGTGGGCAACTAAATTTTCAAATATTAACTTGATAGACTTCATTGCAAATGAACTTGAAAATGGATTAGCATTAGTTGATACATAAGCTTCAATAGAATGAGTTAAAACGTCCATTCCTGTATCTGCAACAACTTTTGCTGGCAGTCCATTTAAAAATACTGTATTCAACAGTGCTACATCTGGTAACATTTTTTCATCTGCTAAGGCTATCTTATGTTCACCCTTAGTTACAACACTGTATGATGTTACTTCAGAACCTGTTCCACTTGTAGTAGGAACTGCAATAAAAAAATACTTTTTTTATTTACTTTTAATTTTTGTATAACTCGTAAGCAAAATACAATATTGCCTTACAAGCATCTATTGGAGAACCTCCACCTAATGCAATTACACATTGTGGTTCAAAGTCAATGAAATCTTTTAAACCATTTTCTATTGTTTGCATACTTGGATTAGGCTCAACTTTTATTGAAAATTTTTTTACCTCAGTTGATGAAGACAGATTATTAGTAATAAAATCAGTTAATTTTTAACTGTGTCATAACTTCATCAGTCACTATCATAACTTTTTTTATATTCTAAAGTCTTTAAGTAATCTAAGGAATCTTCTCCAAATAATATTTTTAGGGTTGTAGTCTAAATTCTTTCATTTTTCCCCTGAATTCTACTAATTCTTTGGATCTAGTAAACCTGTTTGGGCATTTCTTTTTTTGGATTAATGCTCTACCATCTTTTTGCTACATCATCCAATTTTTCCTTCTCTTTTTCATAAGTAATAATACTTTTGTATCCTTATATTCTGTTAACATGTTAGCATCTCCTGAACTGTCTCCAGCAACAAGAATAGGTGCTTTTCCACCATGTTTAGGTTTTTAAGTAAGTTTCTATTATTTCTACTTTACCTTTTGTTTGTGTTTGTGGATATCCTGCTTTATATTCAGCACGGTATTTGTCACCATTCATTTCTAATCTCATTCCATAAACACTTCCATCTTCTAGATTATATCCATAAGATTTATCAGTTGCGAAAAACTTCAACTATGTCTTGTAAAGATGCAGAAATGATATATACTTTTTATTCCATTAGCTTGTAGTTCACGGAATAAATTAGCTGTTTCTGGTTGAGTTCTTAGACCACTTTTATATTTGTGGCTAACTTTTCCTGCTTTTTCCTGTTAAAACATCACTAGATTCTATTACATAGCTATCTAATTTATTTCCTATTCCAAAGTCATTAGCTTCTTTTTGCTAATGCTTTTTACTTCATTACTGTCATTCCTTCGAATAAATAAAGTACCCAAGGATAAGAAATATCATGAGAAAAACTTCCACCTATTGCTTCATATAGGAAGGCTAACTTTCCTCTGAAATCTTTAAATTGTTCAGTTTTTCTTTTATTTTATCTAAAGACATTTTTATCTTTTATATAGTTTTTTTATAAAGAAAAAGCATAGTCTTTGTCTAGGTCAGAAGCAATTTTTTTCAATATTGATTGCTTGTCCCTTTTACGTTTTTATAGTCATCTGAAAAAGTTATCTAAAGGAATATCTTTTCTGATAGCTTTTGAAAAATTGTTCAGGTGTCATTGCAAATCTTAAATTATCGATTTGGTATCTGAATAAATTTTTCTTGTGTATCTTGATATATTGATGTATAGTCCCAATCAAATACTGCATAATTTCCTTGATTTTTACTTTTCAGAAATAACTTTATCTAAAACTTCTCTATTTTTAGGAACCCATCTTCCTTCATCAAGATTAGCCATTGCTCCAACTGAAATAGCTAAAAACAATGATACTCTTGCCATATTTTTTTAAAAATAGAATTCATAGAACCTCCTAGATTTTTTTAATTTTTGGGGGTCTAGTAAACCTGTCTGTAAATTTCTATGTTGAATCAATGTTCTCTCATCATTTACTAGATTATCTAATTTCCCTTCTCTTTTCATTATTAACAAAAACTTCTGTATCTTTGAATTTTGTCAACATGCTTTTCATCACCAAGGGCATCTCCACCAACAAGTATAGGTCCTTTACCTTCATATTTATCTCTGATAAATCTTTCTATTGTTTCAGATTTTTCCTTCTTTTTTTGTGTAAAAGCATAATCTTCATTAAATTCATCTATCAATACATCATCTGCTGATATTTTTAATCTCATTGCATATATTTTTATCTTCATCTAAATTATATCCATAAGACTTGTCTGCAGCAAAGACCTCTATCAATTCTTGCATTGAAGCTGAAATCACATAAACATCTATACCATTTCTTTTTAAGCTCATGGTAAAGATTAGCCATTTCTGATCTAACTCTCAAGCCATTATCATAGATTCCTCTAACTATTCCTGCTTCTCCTGTTAAAAACTCTACTTGATTCTACAATGACATCTCCTAAGCTCTCACCAAGTTTAGCATCATTTGATTCTTTTGCTAAATTTTTTTACCTCAGTTCTTGTCATTCCACTTAATAAGTAAAATTCCCAAAAGACAAGCAATTTTTAGATGAAAAAGTTACTTGGAAGTGCATTATGTAAATAATGCATCTTTGCTCTAAAATCTTTAAATTCTTCTGTTTTTCTTATTTCTTCTAAAGATATTTTTTTAGTAGAAATATAGTTTTTCATAAAGAAAGATATAACTCTTATATATATCATTTGCTAATTTTGTTAGATTTAAAACTTGTCCTTCAGAATTTTTTTAAATCTTTCATCAAAAATCTGTAGTAGGTACATTTTTTTCTAATAACTTCATTAAATTTTTTTCTGGACTTAACTTATATTTTTAAATTCTCAATTTGATATATAAATAAATTTTTGTTGAGTATCCCTTGAATAGAGGTATTATCCCAGTCAAAAACTGCATAGCTATTAGTATTTCTATATTTTTTTCTATCAACTTTTCTAACACTTCTCTATTTTTAGGATTCCATCTTCCTTCATCTAATCTTACACAAGAATTTTTCAATAGACATAAATAATCACACCTTTTTTTATATTATAGTTCAGACCAGTTTGCAGGGTATACAAAATACATAAATTTTTGCATAGTTAGGTGCACTAAATTCTATTTTTAGAGTTTTTAGGTATTAAGATAACATCTCCTGCTTCTCCTACTACTTTTCTTCCATCTATTAGAATTTCTAGTCTTCCTTCGATTATATAGTCTATTTCATCATAAGTCAATGTCCAAGGGAATGTAGTTTCTTTCATTTCCATTAAACCTGCTCCTAGTCTAGGGCTTTCTTGTAAAAGTGAATAAATCAGTTGTTGAAACTTGATCTTTTTGGATTTCCTGTATCCATTTTCACTCTTTTTTTCTCATTTTGTTTAATTTAACTACTCCAACACCGCTTTTGTCCATTTCCTTATATTCAGATTCTGGTTGTTCAGCTTTTCCTAATTCTTCTTGTATTACTTTTCTGATTAGTTCTTCTAATAATTCTTTATTCATTTTCTACCTCTTATTTTTGCTTTCTTAGTAGTAAATAGTACTTTAGCTATTATTATTGCTAAGATTCCTCCAGCAAGTTTTTCCAGCTATCATTGGAGCTATCATAGCTTTGTCTACTCCACCTGTAAATCCTAAGTGATCTCCAAATACGAAAGCAGCACATACTGCAAATGCCACGTTCATAACTTTTCCATTAGGATCCATATCTTTCATCATACCAAACATTGGAATGTTGTTAGCAAGTGAAGCAACTAATCCTGCTGCTCCTATTTCATTCATTCCTAATTTTTCTCCAATTTTTTCTAAAGGTTTCTTAAATACTTTTGTTATGAAATGTACTAGTGGGAAAGCTCCAGCAAGAACTATAGCTATTGACCAAATAATTCCCATACCTTCATCGATAGGTGCCATTCCAGGAATTACAACAATTCCTGTTAAGTTTTCAATGATTGCTGCAGCAAGTCCTATTGTGATAACTACTACAACTCCTGTTCCAAAGTATGTAAATCCTGTTGTCATTTTTTCAGGTATTAACCATAATCCAATTATAATTAAAACTGCGAATATGATAATAGGTACTAAGTTTTTTAAAACAGTCACTAGTGGGAAACCTGCAACTAATCCACCAACAAGACAACCAAAAGGTATTGCAACCATACCTGCAAGAACTCCTTTTGCTAAATATGGTCTATCTTCTTTTTCTATAATTCCTAAAGCAACTGGTATTGTGAAAACTACTGTTGCTCCCATCATTGAACCTAATATTAATCCTGCAAATTTTCCAACCATTGGATCTTGTGCAAGACTCATTGCAAGAGGATATCCTCCCATGTCATTTGCTAGTAATGTTGTAGCAAACATTGCAGGGTCTGCTCCTAATGCTGCATACACTGGTCCAACTATTGGTTTTTAAGATATTTGCTAGAACTGGTGCAAGAGAAACTATTCCAACCATAGATAGAGCTAAAGCTCCCATAGCCATAATTCCTTCTTCAAATTTTTCACCATAACCAAATTTGTTTCCTATACATTTTATCGATGGCACCAACTGCCATAAAAAAATACCATTATATAGATAATAATCTCATTTATTCCCATTATTTAAGTACCTCTCTTATTATTTTTTTATAACTTGCATTATTTTTTTGCTTCATCTTGTATACCATAATCATTTTTTTAGAATTTTTTTACAATTAATCTAGCAACTTCTGTAAAATCTTCTTCTTTTGATGATGGTGTTGCAACAACTTCTTCTTTTTAAACAAGCACAGTCTGCAACTGATGGTTTTTACACTACAAGTTTCTCCTCCATATACAACTTCAATATTATGTTCTCTTATATAGTCTTGTAAAGAAGAGGCTAAAAATTGCTTTTTTTCATCTAAGTAAATTTTTTTCCATTACTAATTTGTTGTTCTACATCTTTTTAAAGTTATAAATTTCTTTTGCCATACACTCACCTTATTATTCTTCATCCATTCCATCAATTATTCCAATGATAGCCGCGTCAACAGGTATATCTTTCATATTAAGTGCGTTTCTTGCTGAACTTCCAGTAGAAATTATTACTTTTTCTCCTATCCCTGCTCCCCACTGAATCAAATGCTACCATTCTCTTATTATCTTCAGTCTTTACAATTAAAAAAATTTTTAATCCATCTAAGCCATCATATTTCTTAGTTGCCCAAACATTTTCCAATAACTTCACCTATAAGCATATTATCTCCTCTTTATAATCTCAATATTCTTGTCTTTTGCATATTCTTGTGCTGAACTTGTTACTATTGAATTTTTCTATTACTAATCTTTTGATTCCTTTGATTTCTAGTTCTCTTAAACTATTTAAATCTAGCAATTTTTTTGCCATATACTTCTTCTTTTTTTCTCTAAAGAGTTAATATAGAAATCTTTACTTTCTATTTTTTTATTCCATAAGTTTTTTTATTTTTTTCAATATATTCCTCATATCTTTTTTTAGAACTGCAACAGGAATATTTTTCATATTTAGAGTATTCTATTCCTTCTTTAATAATTATTATTTCTTTATTTTTCTAAAAGGAATTTTATAATTTTTTTCTTCATAATCATTTTCATAGATTGCATTAGATATATTGTATAAATTTTTTTAGACTTAACTTAGAAACAACTAGTGTTCCTGCATTTTCAGAAATTTCAAATTTTTTTGGCTTAGTTTTTCCTCTATGTCTTTATCATCTCCAAGAAAAAGAAATTTGTTTTTCATTTCTATTCCTTGTTCAGTTAAATACTTACCTAATTCTTTTTTTACTAATTCTATTATATTTTTTTCATCGAAGTTATTATTCATTATCTATAATCTCCATTATCGTACTTTAGAATGATTATATAGATGACATCACTTAGAAACATTGAATGCCTCTAATAAATCTTTTTCTATTTACTTTGTAATCTTCAACAAAATAATCTATAGCTTGAATTTCTAATTCTCTTGCTAAAAAAATCTAAGCCTGTTTAACTTATGAATAGTTAAATCACTATTTAGTGATACTTCCAATAGATGTCCCTTTTTTAAAAGTATTCTTTTGGATTATCTATTATTTCTTTAATGTCTTTTTATTGTTTTTTTGAGTCTAATAAAATTTGATTTTTCTAAAAATCTTATCTAATTTTTCTGCAACTATTATATTTTTGTATGAATTTTATAACAGTTTCAATATCTTTTTATAAGTTTATTATTAGAAGATTGCTCTATTTCTTTTTGCATTTAATAATAGTTCAGCTAAAAAAATGTATCTATTTTTCCCTCTTAAACTAATAAGTTTACTATTCTTAGAAATTAGTACATTTCCATCAACCACTGTCATATATTCTGGTTTTTCGAAATAGCATTCCCCATTTTTTTCCAACATATTTTTGGCTTTTCATAGATGATTTTTTTCTTCTGTTTCTTCCCCAAACTCATTTTTGTTTAGTTGAAACAGGAGCTTCTTCATCTTTTATGACTAATCTTATTCCTTTTTCATTTAAAAAAACTGTTTAGCTGATGGTGTTAAAAGAGTTCCTTTTTCGATTTCAAAAAAACATCGAAGGCTTCTTTTTCTATATTTAATTTTTTTAAAAATATCTTCTGATAGAACCATTACTCTTCCTCCATCTTACCTTACTTTTTTAGTAGAAAACTTACAAAAATAAGTGAGTTACCTTATAATTTTATTTCTAAAATTTTTCTTTGAAGCAAACTATTATATAATTTTTTTTAAATAAGATTACTGCGACGTCCTATAATGTTGAAAAGAGCCTTTGTGGAGCTCTAGAAACATTATAGGCTAACAATAATCTTTATATTTAATTAGAACTTTTTATAATTTCTCAAAGAAAATTTTTTAAAAATCTATTCAGTAACGAACTATTTTTTTAAGTTTTATTTTCTGTATTCTGCTATGATTCTTCTGATCATATCTTCTACTTCAGAATTTACTGTTATTCCTGAGCAACAATTTGAATTGTCACTACCTTTTTTGAAGTCTGATAATTCTCTAACTCCAACAGCTACTCTTCTGATGTTTATTAAGTTCATAGGACTTACGTTATCTGAAGTTGAACTTCCTCCAACTGCTCCACATCCTAGTGTGAATGCTGGTGCTAGGTTAGTTGTTGCTCCAACTCCTCCAAGTGATCCTCCTACATTAACAAGCATTCTTGAAACAGGTTTTTCTTAGAGCAAATTCTCTTATAATATCTTTATTTTTCAGAGTGGATTATAAGAGTATGTCCTTCTCCTTCATTTTCAAGTAATTCTATAGCTCTTTCACAAGCTTTTTCTGCATTTTCTTCAACATAAAATGCTAGTATTGTTGTTAATTTTTCTCTTGAATATGGGTTTGTTTTTAGAAACTGTATTTTTGTTCAGATAACAATACTTTAACATTAGAAGGTATATTTAATCCTGCTAATTTAGCTAAAGTTTGTGCATCTTTACCAACTATTTGAGGATTCATAGTTCCATTTGGTCTTAAAATAAATTTACCAAGTTTGTCACTTTCTTCTTTAGATAAGAAGAATCCTCCTTGTCTTCTAAATTCATCCATTACTGCTTCTTTGTTTGCAAGGTTCAACAATTACTGATTGTTCAGAGCACAGATTACTCCATTATCAAAAGTTTTTACTTTCAATTATTTTTTTCTTACTGCTTCTTTAACATTTCGCAGTTTTTTTCTATGAAAGCTGGTGCATTTCCTGGTCCAACTCAATAGCTAGGTCTTCCTGAGCTATATGCAGCTCTTACCATTGCTTCTCCACCTGTTGCAAGAATTATTGAAGTATCTTTAGATCTCATTAATTCATTAGTTCCTTCTAATGTAGGGATTTCTATAACTCCTATTAATCCTTCTGGTGCTCCTGCAGCAACTGCAGCTTTTTGCATTAATTTAACTGTGTCAATAACACAATTCTTCGCATTTGGGTGTGGACTTACTATAACAGCATTTCCAGCTTTCAATGAAATTAAAGTCTTGTAAATTGCTGTTGAAGTTGGGTTTGTAGAAGGTGTTAATGCTGCTACAATTCCCATAGGTACTCCCACTTCTGTTACAGTATCTGTTTCACTTTAAGATACCTACAGTTTTTCATATCTTTTATATAGTCATAAACAAATTCATTTGCGAATTTATTTTTAATTACTTTATCTTCCCATTTTCCAAAGCCTGTTTCTTCATTGGCTTTTTTAGCTAGGTCTACATAGTGAGTTTTTTCATTTCTTGTACTATTGCATAAACCACTCTATCTATTTGATCTTGTGTAAAAGTTGAATAAAGTTTTTTTGTGCTACTTTTGCTGCCTTTATTAAATCTCTTACTTGTTGGATTGATAGTAAATCTTTATCCATTTTAATCCTCCATTCTATCTACTGCTCTAAATGAGTATTCAAAATAAGGGTGACTACTGTCACCCCTTTATGAAAATTTTAGTTGTTGCTTTTTGGTAATATTAATTCAACTTCTGAGTGAGGTCTTGGAATTACATGTACAGATATTAATTCTCCAACTCTATCAGCTGCTGCAGCTCCTGCATCTGTTGCAGCTTTAACTGCTCCAACGTCTCCTCTTACCATAACAGTTACTAATCCTCCACCAACAAGTTCTTTACCTACTAGTGTTACGTTTGCTGCCTTTACCATAGCATCTGCTGCTTCTACTGCTGCTACTAATCCTTTAGTTTCTATCATTCCTAATGCGTTTAATGTTGACATAATATTCATCTCTCCTTCTTATTTTTTTAAAATTTATTTTTTTATGTTTTTGTTTTTTTATTTTTTTACTAACTTTTTAAGATTTCATTGATTTCTTCAATTTCTTCTTCAATATTTTTTTCATTTCTGAGTTTTTCTGAAACTTCTTCTTCAACTTCAGTTTCTTTTAGGTTCTTCTTTCACTTCTTCTTTTGTTTCTTCAACAACTTCTTCTTTTTTTGTTCAGAAGTTCTAATTTTCTTTTTGATAATCTTTTTCAACAGAATCATCAGGTCTTGGTATTACATGGCTACCTACGTAAACTCCCATGTCTTTTATTGCCATAACAGCTGCTTCTACTGAAGCTTTTACTGCCGCAACGTCTCCTTCAAACTCAATACATACAAGTCCACCTTTTGTGTGTTCTCTGTTTATTAGTTCAACTTGTGCAGTTTTTAAAGCTATGTCTGCTGCTACAATGGCTCCAACCATTCCCCTTGTCTCTATTAGTCCAAGTGCTTTCATATTTTACTCCTTAGATTTTTTTAGGGTTTTGTGCAACAAACTTAACTGCTTCTGCAAAAGCATCACAAGCAGATTTACAAGCTGATTGACTTCCTGTTAATAATCCTCCACCAAAGTTTGTTTCTGAAGGTGGTCCGAAGAAAGCTGCTAATCTTACATCTGCTGCTTTTAATGCTGCATCTAGTGCATACATTGCTTCTAAAGGAGGTGCTATTAAATATGCTAATGCTTCTCCTTCTTCTATTCCAGCTGTTTTAGATAAATAGCTTCCTGTTCTTGATACACAGTGTGCATAGTAAGGAACTGTATCATCTTCGTTTGCACTATAGAAACAAGCTCCATTTTCAATAAAGTCCACAGCTGCATTTAATCCACTTTTAACTTCAGCAGGATTTGGTCCAGCCATTATTCCTATTACTTCTCCTGCTAATTTTGTATTAGCATTTGCTGCTCCTCCATAGAATGATTTAGCATATACAATTACTACTTCTGCCATTTTTGTAGCTTCATCTAAAGCTGTATAAGTAACATCGTCACTATCAGCTGTAATAATTCCTATACTTCTATAACCATTTGGAAGATTTAATTCTTCTGCCATTTTAGCATCTACATTTGGTATTAGCTTTACAGATAATACACTAGCTCTTAAAAGCATCATTTATCATTTTAACCTCCAATATAAATGTAAAAATCTCTCATTGCTAGCTAGATTTTTTAACGAATAAAAAAATTAAGAATTCGCTGCAAATTTAACAAACTTGTCAACAAGTTGACTTCAAACATGTTGAGATTTGCTCGGCTCATTCTATTTAATTTTTCTTCTAAAAATCTAGAATGCAATTCGCCTATTTTTACTATATGATATATTTATTACAATTTTAAATCTTGTCCACTTGCCTTAGCATCTAAAAACTTTTTTTAATGATGTGAGCAATATGTGCTCCAGCTTCTGCTGCTGGTGTACCTTTTATATGAATGTTAGATACAACAGTTCTCTTAGCTTCTGGCATACCTACATATGCTTTATACATAATGTAAGCACTCATACTTTCAGCTGTTGCTAGTCCTGGTCTTTCTCCAATTAGTACACAAGTAACTTCTGCTCCTAAAACTTCTGAAACATCATCAGCAAGTCCAACTCTTGCAAGTTTTGCAAAGAATGGAGTTCCTACTGAAATTCCATAAGATTTCAAACCATTTAAAAGTGCTGGTAAACAGTCTTCAATGTTTGCTTCAATAGCAGTTGAACTTAATCCGTCTGCAACAAATACTTGAACTGTTGGATTTTGTATACATTTTTTTCTTTTTAATATTTTTTTACTGATTCTTCATCAAGTCTTCTACCTAAATCAGGTCTTGTGATATATTGATCTTTATCTTGACATCTTGATTTAACAGTAAATAGGTTATTAGCTTTTTAAAGAAAATCTTCACTAACATCAGTTAAAAACAGCATCTTGTGCTGCAGCATGGTCTGCTCTTAATCTTAACATTGTATGTGTAGTATATCTTGAACCTGCTCTTGATATTCCTAATCTTGCAGGAGTTTTTCTTTTTATATTTTTAAAAAAATTCTTCTCTATTAGCAGGGATTCTTTAACTCTATAACTTCTCTTAAATCTTCTTTTGTAATATCATCTATAACTCCATTTTTCTATAACACTTGCAGATGCAGAAGGTTTTTTTACTTCATTATTTACTGAAGTTCCTTCAACAGCCATTTCTTTTTAAAACTTTTTCCTATAATTTCTTTTTAGCTCTAATTCAGAAACCATTTATATCCTCCTTATTTAAGAAATACTGAAGGATCTCCAGCCTTCTCTGTTAATTTTTCCATCTTCTGTCATAAATCCATATTTTTACTAACCATTCTTTAAATTCTTTAATTGGATGCTTACCAAATAATTCTCTTAAACTTTGGTTGTCATGGAATCCAGTAGTTTGATAGTTAAGCATTATATCGTCTCCAGCTGGAATACCCATGAAGTAGTTACATCCAGCAGTTGTTAATAATGTAGCTAAAACTTCAACGTCGCTTTGGTCAGCTTTCATATGGTTTGTATAACATACGTCAACTCCCATTGGTAAACCATGTAATTTACCCATGAAGTGGTCTTCAAGACCAGCTCTTATAACTTGTTTACTATCATATAGATATTCAGGTCCTATAAATCCAACAACTGTATTTACTAGGAAAGGTTGGAATCTTTTTGCGAATCCATAACATCTAGCTTCCATAGTAACTTGGTCTGCTCCATTATGTGCATCTGATGATAATTCAGATCCTTGTCCTGTTTCAAAGTACATTACATTTGGTCCTGCAGCTGTACCTTGTTTTAAAGCAAGCTGTCTTGCTTCTTCTATCATAGTTCCATTTATTCCAAATGCTTCATTTCCTTTTTCAGAACCAGCTATACTTTGGAATATCAAGTCTACTTTTGCACCTCTTTTGATAGCTTCCATTTGTGTAGTAACGTGTGCTAATACACAAGTTTGAGTAGGAATATCATAATCAGTTTTGATTTTATGTAATCTTTCCATAACTGCCATAACACTGTCAACACTGTCATCAACTGGGTTTAATCCTATAACAGCATCTCCCATTCCATATGTTAATCCTTCTAAAGTAGAAATCATTATTCCATCAGGATCGTCTGTTGTATGGTTAGGTTGTAATCTTACTGCAAGAGTTTCTTTTCCACCTATTGTTGTGTTACAGTGTGCATAAACTTCTATTTTTGTTAGCTGCAACTATTAAGTCCATATTAGACATTAATTTAGTAACAGCTGCTATCATTTCTGATGTAAGCCCTCTTCTAATCCAATTAATTTTTGTTGGAGTTGCTTCATCACTTAAAAGCCATTCTCTTAAATCAGAAACTGTCCAATCCTTTATTTCATCATAAACTTGAAGATTTAAGTCATCTATGATGATTCTTGTAACCTCATCTTCCTCGTAAGGAACTGCAGGATTTTCCTTTTAAATCCTTTAAGGTAATTTTTGATAAAACAACCTTAGCTGCCACTCTTTCCTTTGATGAACTTGCTGCAATACCTGCAAGTGTATCTCCAGATTTTCTTTCATTAGCTTTTGCCATAACTTCTTTTAAAGAAGAAAAATTGTAAACATGGTCAAATAGCTTAGCACTTAATATCATACCTTCACCTCTTTTTTTATTAATCAAAAACTATCTATAATTTTTTTAATACCAATGTTTTTTTACAACCACTGGTAGCACACTGCCCATACCTAAAAGGTTTTCCAATATCAATATAGTCTCCGTCATTAACTTTTATACTATCAACACAGATTATTTGAACTTTTCCACCTGTATTTAGCATCAAACATTGACCTAAAAACTTTACCAATATCGCTTTCAACAACCACAATAATTCTACTTACACTCTTAAAGACTTGTGATATAGATTCTGCTATTCCAACAATTTTTCTTATACTTCATATTGTTTTTCTCCAACAACACCTATAGCAACATCTTGTCTTCCTTCATTATTTCTAAACCAATCTAGTCTTTGTTCTAATCTTTCTTTAAATTCAAATAGATTTTTCTTCATCTTCTTTATTCATCTTTATAACAGGAATATTTTTTTATAGGTAAAGATGTCTTCATCTGTGTAAGTTATTGTACTTCCACTGATTTCAGTTGTATAGTTTCCTGCTCCAACAACAGTAGCTCCTATTGTTTCTCCAACTTTAACATACTTTACACCTGCTACATCAAAGGCTTTTTAATTTCTTTTACCTAAGATTATTCCTATATCACCATATTTGAACTCATCACCATTATAGTCATCATAAATTAAATCTGCTACTCCCCCTGAGAAACTTACATATTTCCAATTTATTATCTTTGTTATGGAAATCTTTATATGTTATTAGTAACTCATAGTTTTTTTTAGTTTTTAGGTTTATAATAAACTGATTGCAATAAGATATCTGCAACCTCTTTACATAATTTAACTATTTCTGATTTTTTTCTACTTTAGAACCTACTCTAATATTCAAACCTAGATTTTGCTATAAGTTTTGTAAACTTTATCACTTATATAGTCAACTGTCATTGTTGCTGTATTTATCTTTATAAGTCTTCCACCTATATCTAGGCAAGTTGTATCCATAACCTTTCCCTTATCAAAATAACAAATATTCGTTGTTCCTCCACCTATGTCTAAGTTAAATATTTGTGTATTTCTTTTTTTCAGAGAAATCCATAGCTCCTGAACCTTTTCCAGCTATAATACTTTCTAAATCTGGTCATGCTGTTGCAACAACGAAGTCTCCTGCCATTCCACTAAGTGCATTTAAAACTTCATTGGCATTTGATTTTCTTGCAGTTTCTCCTGTTATTATAACTGCTCCTGTTGATATAGCAGCTGGTGACATTCCTGCTTTTCTATACTCTTCTTCCACAATCTTTTTTTACAGCTTGTGCATCTATTTCTGTTTGACTTACAAGAGGAGTGAAATAGATTTGGCTTCTATATACCACATCTTTAGAAACTATTTTTTTATTTGTGGTACTCTTGCCCCAGAAGACATATTTTTCTAAGACTATTTTACTAAAAAAACAACCTGTGTTGTAGATGTACCTATATCTATTCCAACACTATTAATCTCTTCTCTCATAGAAAAACTCCTTTTTTTGATAATAAAAAAAGCTGTGAACAGAACTATCCTGTCCCATCAGCTTCATTGCTTTTTTTATTTTAATGACACACCTCATTGTGTATCTCTATTTAATTTTTAAAATCAAACTCTATTGTAGTTCCTTTATCTTTTTTTGCTTCTTATTTCAAGATTGCCTTTTTAATTTATCTTTCACTAGAGAACTGATTATTAAAAGCCCCATACTATCTCTTTCTTTTTTTACTTCCATTCCGACACCATTATCAGAAATTATTATTTTTTAGAAAGTTTCTCCTTTTAAATAGCTTTTATATTTATATTACCACTATCCTTTGTGGTAAAAAGCATGTTCTGTAGCATTCTGTACAATCTCATTCACAACTAAGGCTACTGATGTTGCCTTATCAGAACTTATAGAGAACTCATCACCTACTATATTAAACTCTATTTTTTTGATTTGTCAACATTATTTTTTTAAAATAATTTTTGACATAAAATTTCTAAAATATGTTTTTATTGAAATAGTATCAATTCCAGTAGTCGATAAAATTTCATGTGTAATAGCTATACTTAGAAATTCTATTTATAGTTTCATCTAAGATCTTTTTCATCTCTAAATTCTTTATACGTCTTTTTTTGTATTCTAAGTAAACTTGCCACAGTTTGTAAATTATTCTTTACTCTATGATGAATTTCTTTGATAAATACTGTTTTTTTAATTTTTAATTCTTCTTCATACTTCTTTTTCTTCAGTTATATCTTTTTATGATTAAGGTTACTCTTTTTATATCTTCATTAATCTTACTAACAAGACATTGAACATTTAAAATAAAATCTAAAAATTCTTACTTCTTTTTGTTTGTACTTTTCTGGATCTTCAACAATGTCATTATATTTGGCTCTTTCAAAATAGAGATTTTTCAAAACTTTCTCCCACTATTGAAGGAACACCTAACTTTTTCATACAAAATCTTGGCAACTTTATTTGCATAGGTAGCGTGACCATTTCTATTGAAAATAATAATTCCATCATTTATATATTCAGTAACCCTATCTTTTAAGCTATCTATTTGACCTATTAAAATTCCAGTAGATTTTTTTATTGTATTCTTTTTCAAAAAAAATTCTCTCTGTTGTTCATTGTACTCTATAATTACGGTACAGATAACTTCATCTAGGGAATTAAATATCGGAAGTATATTTTTGCAAAACATTAGCTTTTTCTTGAGTAACTGCCTTATAGTTTCTAGAGGGTAACCCAGTTTCAAAAGTTCTAAATACTGCAGGTTCATCTATTCTATAGGCTATTTCTCCAGCAATATTTTTTGTATAAAGACTATTTTTTTCAGGTCTTGCATGAAACACTACCATAGCCTCATCTTCTTTTTTTAGTAGGACAGTCTAAAAACGTCCATATCTAGTATATTACCCAATATTGTCGCCACATTTGACATCTGTTCAACAATTTCTATATCAGCTGGACTTAAAGTTGCACAAATTTTTACATAATAATTTTTAGCATTACTCTAAGCCTCCTGTCATAATGATTATCTCTGCCAATTTTGACATAGATATTCTTTTTTTGCATACTCAAGTCACGCATCTTTTTTTATAGGCTTCTTCTTCAGATAGAGTATACTTAGCCATAACTATTCCTTTGGCTCTTTCTATAACTTTTTCTTTCTTCAAGTTTCTTCTTAGTTTCTTCAACTTCTTTCTTTAAATCGTCATATAATTTAAAGTTCTTGTAGATTAATTTTAATCTTTCAAGAAAGATAGATTCATCTATAGGTTTTTAAAATATAACCCATAACTATTGTATTTGAAGCCTCTTGGATATACTCAACAATATTATAGGCTGTTAAAATTATGATACAACCTTTAAAATTATTTTCTTTTCAAAAATATTTGCAACTTTTTAAGCCTGAAATATATGGTATTTTTTTATGTCTAAAAGAACTATGTCAGGTTGTAATTTTTTTACAAATTTCAACTGCTTCTATACCATCTGTAGCTTCTCCCTACCACATCATAACCATTCTCTTTTTAATATCTCTATCAGATCAATTCTTGTAAGTGTTTCATCTTCCACTACAACAACTCTAAGACTCATCTACTACCAACCTTTTTCTTTATTTCTTCTAAGCCCTCACTATCCTCAAGACCCTATTGTAAATACTTCTGTTACTCCTGCCTCTATTAAAAATTTTCTACTTCTTTCAATATTAGCATTCTCTAAATCAGCCTTAGTTATGACACCCAATAACTTCTTTTCTAGGAAACATTGTTGAAAATCTTGGTGGGAACAATGTTGCTCCATCTGTAGCTGATTGTACTAAAACGATTACCTTAGCATCAGCTGATAAAAACCAATAATGATTTATAGAACATCTTATTTTTCAACATATTCTCCTGGAGTATCTATGATCTTACTTTTATATGTCACAGATTGTGTTTTTTTATATTTAACTTCTTCATTCATTAATTTTTTTGAGTTAAAGTAGTTTTTCCACAACCTGTTCTTCCTATTAACATAGTCTTTTTCATAATTAAGACCTCGTAATTTCACAGATATAAAACTTTAAAGTTTCTCTTAAAAAAATTCTAGAACAGCTTTAAGTGAAGATTCTACACTTGCAAAATCTCCTGTTAATAAAAGTGTTCCACTAAATCTATCTAAAAATCCCAATTCTATACTACCAGATTTAATTGCTATGTCTGCACTTATTATTGCAGCCTCTCCTGGTGTTATTGTCAATATACCAATAGCATTTAGTTTTTTCTCTTCATCAAGTCCTAATTTTCACACATATCTCTATCAGGATTTGCTATTAAATGTGCAAGTGTCACTTGTTTCCCCTGGTACATATTCTTGAATTGTTCTTTGTTTTTCCATATTTATCCTCTCTTTCTATATATGCCCATCTGCAACTAAAGAGGCTCTTTTTGTTCTCTAGAACATTGTGAACTCTCACAATATCTACTCCTTTTTTTGTATTCCTATTACTGTAGTTGCAACTGTACCTTCAACTCTTTCGTCAAAAGGTAAATCATTAAGAAGCTTACCTATAAATCTCTTTTTTGAAGCACCTAATAAAAATAGGTCCCATATCATTTAATTCATCTAATCTTGATAAAACTTCTATGTTTTTGTTCACTATTTTTTTCCAAAGCCTAAGCCTGGATCTAAAAATTATTTTTATTTCTATCTATTCCATATTCATCTGCTATTTTTATATGTTTTTTTAAAAAAACTCTCTTAAAACTAGCATTATATCTTTATTGTATACTTCGTCATTTTTGATTGTGCATTGCAATAAGTGGAAGATTACATTCTTTTTACAAATTTAGCCATTTCCCCTTTGTCATATTGCAAAGCCCCCAAATATCATTTATTATATCTGCTCCAGCTTTCACTGCTTCTTTTTGCTACTTCATGTTTATATGTATCTATAGAAATTATAGTATTTAATTCTTTAGAAATTTTTTTCTACTATAGGTACTACTCTTGAAATTTCTTCTTCTACTGCTATTTGAGTATGTCCTGGTCTTGTAGATTCTCCACCTATATCTATGATGTCTGCTCCATCAGCAATAAGCTTTTTCTGCTTGTCTCATTGCAGCATCTAAGTTATTATATTTTTCCTCCATCTGAAAAAGGAATCAGGAGTTACATTTAATATTCCCATTATTAAGGTTCTTTCACCTAAAAATAATTTCTTTTTCCACAACTAATTTTTTTCATTTTTCAAGCTCCTTTCTAAGTGCAGTAATTCTCTTTGAAAGTAAAGGATGAACAAAATTAGGTATTATTTCTTCTAAAGGCTTTAAAACAAAATCTCTATATTCCATATATGGATGAGGCACTATCAAATCATCTTCTTCTATAACTTCCTTATTATAGAAAATTATATCTAAATCTATAATTCTTGGTCACATTTAATTTTTCTTTCTCTTCCCATTCTTATTTCAATGGCAAGTAATTCTGTTAAAACTTCTCTTGCTGTTAATAAAGTCTTTATTCCTATACAAGAATTTAAGAAATCATCTTGTTCTTTATAGCCAAAAAGGTTCTGTTTCTATGATTTTTACTTTCTTTTTATAATAAAAAGTATCCCTTATTTTTTTGATACTTCTTTTATGGCTTTTTTTCTAAGTTCTCTTTCTTATTCCCCATATTTGAACCTAGTGAAAGATACACTTCATTCCATTTTTCTTGTAATCTCAACAGCAACATCTTTAAGTGGCAATCCAACTGGTGCCCAAGGTTTTTTTAATCTCTAATTTTACTTCTTTTTATTAAAGGAAAAGACAATAACACTTCTCTTGCTATATCCTCTGCTAAAGTTTCTATTAAATCATATTTTTTTTGAAAAAAATATTTTTCTTTACTGTTTCAGCGACTTCACCATAGTGAGTTGTCTTTGTTATATCATCATTGGCTTCTCTTAAATCAGTACTAAGTTCTAGACTTAGATAAAAATTTTTTGCCCTAATTTTTTTCTTCTTCAAAAAAACTCCATGATAACCTATAAATTCCAAAGTCTCTTATATAAATTTTATCCATTCCTCTTCCTCACATCCCTACATTTAAATATAAATAAAACAACTCCTGTTGAGACTGAATTTTTAAGCCTAAAATGCTAATCATTCACTAAAAAAGCAGAACTCACTTCGTTCAAACATCTGCTTTTTTTAACGCTCATTAACATAGCATTTAACGGCAAAATTCGTCATTCACAGTTCGTTTGTTTTTATTTTTATTATTTTAATAATGTTAGAACTTCCACTTTTTTTGTTAAGATCAGTTTCAAATATACCTTTTGCAGAAGTTGTCAAAATTTTTAGTGTTTTCTTTCTTTTGTCCTCTCATAGTCATACATAGATGTTTAGCTTCTATGACTACATAGACACCTTGACAATCTAATAACTCATAGATATATCTTGCTATTTCTTCTGTAAGTCTTTCTTGTAACTGAGGTCTTCTTGATAAAATTTCTATAAGCTTTTAATATATCACCAAAACCAAAAAAATCTTTTTATTTGGCACATAAGCTATACAAATAGTCCCAAAAAAAAGGTGAAAATGATGTTCACACATAGAATAGAAGTCTATATTTTTTTCTCCATAATAAGTTCGTTATTATTGATGTCAAAAGTTCTTGTTAAAAACTTCTTTTTGGGTCAATACCTATCCCATAGAAAAATTTCCCTATAACTATCTGCTATTCTTTTGGGCGTATCTTTTTAGCTCATCCTTATATTCAACATCTCCCAATGCTTCAACAACTTCTAAAAAAAGCATTTTTCTATCCTTTTTTGAGTCCATTTTTCCTCCATTAGTCTATCTTATTTAAATAAGCTATTCTATCAAATAAATTTTTTTAATATAAAGTTAATTGATTTATTCTATTTTTCTCTTACATTTTCTATCTTCATCCATTACTATAACAGCTTCAAAGTATTTATCTATAGTCGGAACTAAAGAGGTCATCTTTTTCAAAGTAATCTGCATACTCATTTTCTTTAATAGCTTTTTCTGCTTCTTCTCCAATTCTCTTTGCTTCTGCATATAATGTTTTTTTCTATTTCTTCTTTAAATAGTTTTTCTTTTTACTGTAATATTATTGTTACCTTTTGTTATGATATTAGTAACTCTTTTTGCAACTTGTAAAAAGAGCTTCAAGTTTATTTAAAAGCTAGTTTTTTTCACTAATTACTTTTTACTATTTCTAAAGCATTTGTGATATTGTCTGCATCTCTATCTAACACAGCTAGAACTATATCTTTTCTATATTTCATATCTGTGAAAACATTTATCATTCTTTGTTTTAAGAAGTCTAAAACATCCGCTTCAACTTTTTGCTCTGTCACCTTTTTAATACTTGATCAGCTTGTAAAAGCATCTAGTGAAACATTTACTAATTCTTTTTAATGATATGTTTATATTTGCATTTATTATGATATTAACTATTCCTAAAAGCTGTTCTTCTTAAAAGCAAATGGGTCTTTTTGAACCAGTAGGAATTAATCCTACACCAAAACAACCCACTAGAGTATCTATTCTGTCAGATAATCCTGTGATTATTCCTTCTATTCCACTAGGTAATAAATCTCCTTGGAATCTAGGATAGTAGTGTTCTTTTTATTCCTATAGCTACTCCAATTTCTTCTCCACGTTCCATAGCATATTTAGATCCCATAAGTCCTTGAAGTTTTGTAAATTCTTTTTCACCTATCATGTTAGAAACTAAGTCTGCCTTAGCTAATTTTACAGTTCTTAAAATATCAGCTTTCATGTAGTTATATTTTAATTTTTCCTATTAAGAACTCAGCTATTTTTTTCAGTTCTCTTAACTTTATTAAACATTGTTCCTAAATCTTTTTGGAAAACTACTGTTTTTTTAATTTTTTTCTACGTTTTTGATCTAAAAGGAATTTTTTTAAGTCTTCTTGATAGAAGAATCTAGCATCTGCAAGTCTTGCTGATAGAACTTTTTCATTTCCTTCTTTTTACATTTTGAGAGAAATCTATACCATTTCTTATAACTATAAATTTAGGTAATAATTTTTCCTTTTTTTATCTAGGATAGGAAATATCTTTTGATGAACTTTCATAGATATTATTAATACTTCTTGTGGAACTTCTAAGAAATCTTCTGAGAAAGTACCAACTATTGCAAATGGATGTTCTACTAAGTTAGTAACTTCATCTAATAAGCCTTCATCAATATCTGCTTTTTTTCATCTTCTAATAATGCTTTATTAATCATTTCTTCAATCATTTTTCTTCTTTCAGAAATATCAATAATTACATTATTTTTCTCTTATCTTCTTTAAATAATCTTCAACTGAAGAAACTTCAAATTCTTTTTCCAAAGAATCTATGTCCTTTTGATTTATTTGAACTCTTTATACCTTCTATTTCAAATTCTACTACATTATTTCCATATAGTGCTAAAAAAACCATTCTATAGGTCTTGCAAATCTGATAGTTTTGTCAGACCATTTCATTGATTTAGGGAATGTTTCTTCTAAAAACTAATTCCTTTAAAAATTTCAGGAAGTAATTTTTTTCAGTAGCTTCTCCTTTTGCAAATCTTTTTAAAAGCTATGTATTCACCCTTTATCATTTTTTTACTATTTCAATTTGACTTTCATCAATTTTATATGCATTTAAGAACCCTTCTCCAGCTTTAGAAAGTTCTCCATCTTTATATGCTCTTTCTTTTGATGGTCCTATATTTAATTCATTTAAATCTTCTTGCATTTCTGCAACTTCATCAACAACTAGAACAAGTCTTCTAGGTGTTCCATAAGTTTTGATTCCTTCATATTTTTATTCTATTATTCTTTAATTTCTTTTTCAAAATTACTTTTTTTAAATCAGTTAAAAGCTTGACTCAAAAAAATCTTGCAGGTATTTCTTCCATTCCAATTTCAAATAATAATTTCACTTTATATTCCTCCTCTTTCTTTTTATCTTTTTAATAAAAAAATAATATATGCTATTTTGTTATTAACAAATCTCTTAAAAAAACTATAAAAAAATAAGTGAGTTACAAATATAAGAATTTAAAATAATTTTTACTAAGCTACTGCGACGTCCATTATTGTTGAAGGAGCCTTTGTGGAGCTCCTGAAACACTAATGGCAGGCAAGTAGCTGTATATTATCTAAAAAAATCTCCTTAGTAACGAACTATTTTTTTAAGTTTTTAGAAAAGTTTTTATTTTTTTATTTAAAAGAGGGTAGCCTAAGGCTCTTCTATTTTCTACAAATACTTCAGCACATCTTCTAGCTAAATTTCTAACTCTTAGAATATATCCCATTCTTTCAGTAGTTGAAATAGCTCCTCTTGAATCTAAAACATTAAATGTGTGAGAACATTTTTAAAAACATAGTCATAAGCTGGTAAAAACAAGTCCTTGATCTAAAAACTTTTTTTAGCTTCGTCTTCATATTCATCAAACCATTTAAAATGTTTATCTAGGCTTGCAAGTTCAAAAGAGTATTTTGAGTTTTTCAAATTCAAATTGATATCTCATATCTCCATATTTTACTCCCTTAGTCCATTCTAAGTCATAAACATTTTTCTTTATTTTTGAATGTATAGTGCAAGTCTTTCTAATCCATAAGTTATTTCAACTGGAACTATATCTAATTCTAATCCTCCAACTTGTTGGAAGTAAGTGAATTGAGTTATTTCCATTCCATCTAGCCATACTTCCCAACCAAGTCCCCAAGCTCCAAGAGTAGGTGATTCCCAGTCATCTTCTACAAATCTTATATCATGTTTTTCAGGTTCTATTCCTAAAACTCTTAAACTTTCAAGATATAATTCTTGTATATTAGTTGGTGATGGTTTCATAATAACTTGAAATTGATGATGTTGATAAACTCTGTTAGGGTTATCTCCATATCTTCCATCTTTTCGGTCTTCTTGAAGGCTCTACATAAGCCACGTTCCAAGGTTCTGGTCCTAATGCCATTAAGAATGTATTAGGGTTAAATGTCCCAGCTCCCTTTTTCTATATCATAAGGGTTTCCAATTATACAACCCTTAGAACTCCAATATTGTTGCAAAGAAAAAAATTATTTCTTGAAATGTCATTTTATTTCACCCTCTTTTTTTCTATTAAAAAAATTAAATGTTCTATTATTATCAAAATTACACCTATATTTATCCATACATCTGCAAAGTTAAAGATGAAAAGACCAGATACCTCTAAAGTCTAGCATATCTATTACAAAAGCCTCTAAACAGTCTATCTATCATATTTCCAACTGCTCCTGAGAATATCATAGTATAGGCTATTCTTTCTAAGAAACTTATCTTCTTAAAAATTCTTGCAGAAATAGAATAAGATTAAACCCTATTGCTATAAGTGCTAAAAATACTTACTATATCTATTTTTTTCCTTGAAAAAAAGACCAAAAGGCAACCCCTTTATTTTTGAACATATGTCAAATTAAAGAAGTTATCTATTATTGGAATTGTATCCCCAACATATAGAGTACTGTGAACTATAAATTTTGAATACTGGTCTATTATAAGTAATATTAAGAATAAAAAAATATAAATCATACTTTCTCCTATTTCAATACTCCTGTACATCTTGGACATAGTGTTGGATGTTCTGGATCAGTTCCTAAATCGTCATATTTCCAACATCTTTCACATTTTTCTCCATCTGCATGAGTAATTTTTTTATTTTTTTAAGTTTTTCTATTTCTTCAGCAGCAGTAAAGTTGTCATCACTAGAGTCTACTATTTCTATATCAGAAACGATAAATACTGTTTCTAATAATTCTAGATTTTTCTTTTATAAATTCTTTTTAAAGCATTGTCTTCAGTGTATAGGCTAACTTTAGCATCTAAAGAGTTTCCTATTATTTTTATTTTTCACCTTGTCTTGCTTTTTTTCTAATTTTTTTATTTACTTCTTTTTCTTAGTTTTATTATTTGTTGCCATTTTTTTCATCTAATTCAGGATTTAGATATTCATCGTTATTTACATACCAATCAGCTAAGAATACAGATTCTGCTTCTCTTGCTTCTGCTGGTAAGTTTTTCCCAAATTTCTTCAGCTGTAAATGAAAGTATAGGTGCAACCATTTTTTTGTTAAAGTCATTAAAACTTTCATACATAACTGTTTGTGCTGCTCTTCTTGCAACAGAATCTTTCTTTTTCAGTATAAAGTCTATCTTTTATTATATCTAAGTAGAAAGCTGACATATCTATTGCTGCAAAGTAATGTATTCCTTGGAATAGATTATAGAATTCATATTTATCATAACTTTCAGTTACATTTCTCTTCAATACTTCTAATTTATTTAAATGCCCATTTATCTATTTCTAACATATCTTTATATGCTACTTTATCAGTTTTTTTGGGTTGAAATCATAGCTATTTCCAAGTATATATCTTGCAGTATTTCTTATTCTTCTATATGCTTCTGACATTTGTTTGATTATATTATCAGATATTCTTACATCATCTCTATAGTCAACAGAACCACACCAAAGTCTTAATATATCTGCTCCATAAACTTTTTATTACATCACTAGGTGCAACTGTGTTTCCTAATGATTTAGACATTTTTCTTTCCTTCACCATCATTAACGAATCCGTGAGTTAATACACTCTTTATAAGGTGAATCTCCAGTTGATGCAACTGATGTTAAAAGTGAAGTATGGAACCATCCTCTATGTTGATCTGAACCTTCAAGATATAGATCACATGGTCTATGTAATCCTTCCCAAACTTCTAAAAACTCCTCTATGGCTACTTCCTGAATCAAACCAAACGTCCATTATATTTGTTTCTTTTCTTAATTTTAATCCTTTTTAGATTATATTTAACTAATAATTCTTCTCCTATTAATTCTTCTGGAGTTTTTTTCAACCCATATATTAGAACCATGTTCTCTTACTAGAGCACATATTCTATCTAGTATTTCTCTATGGAATATTTCTTCATTTGTTTCATCATTATAGAATATTGGAATAGGAACTCCCCATACTCTTTGTCTTGATATACACCAGTCAGGTCTAGTTTCCATCATAGAACCTATTCTATTTTTACCCCAAGCTGGTATGAAATTTATTTCATCTATAACTTTTAGAGTTTTTTCTCTCAAATCTCCACCTTCCATTCTAATGAACCATTGTTCAGTAGCTCTGAAGATAACAGGAGTTTTAGATCTCCAGTCATGTGGATATGAGTGATTTATTTCTTGCATTTTTAAGATATGACCTGTTTCAGTTAAATGTTTTATTATAGCCTTGTTAGCTTCTGAATAAACAAGTCCTTTAAATAGGTCACCAGCTTCTTCTGTTAAACAACCTCTATGGTCGATTGGAGATATAACTGGTAATTTATAGTTAAGTCCTACAACATAGTCATCTTGTCCATGTCCTGGTGCAGTATGAACTGCCCCTGTACCTGCATCAGCTGTAACGTGGTCTCCTAAAATTACAAGTCCTGTTCTTTCTAAGAAAGGATGTTGATATGTTGCATATTCTAATTCTTTTCCTTTAAATTCTTTTTTAAAAAGTTCAGCATTTTCTATTCCTATATCTTTTAAATGCACTTTCTGCTAAATCTTTAGTAAGTATTAAATTACCTTTTTTTCTGTTTTTATATAGTCCATAGTCAAAATTTTTCATTTAAACATATAGCTACGTTCGCTGGTAATGTCCAAGGCGTAGTTGTCCATATTAAAACAAAAGGCATCTTCATTAAATCCTATTTTTATCTAATAAATCTTTATTAGCTTGCATTCTTACATAAATAGATGGTGATACATGATCATAATATTCTATTTCTGCTTCAGCAAGTGCTGTTTCTGTTGCAGGTGACCAGTACACAGGTTTTAAACCTTTGAATATATAACCTTTTTCATAGATTTCACCAAATAATTCTAATTGTTTTTGCTTCAAATCTAGGGTCAAGAGTTAGATAAGGATGATCCCAATCTCCTAAAACTCCTAATCTTATAAATTGTTCTTTTTTTGGATTCCTACCCATTTTCTAGCATATTCTTCACAACGTTTTTCTTATTTCTAATGGTGACATTTCTCTTGCCTTAGCAACACCAACTTCTTTAACCACTTGTAATTCTATTGGTAGTCCATGTGTATCCCAACCAGGAACATAAGGTGATTTAAATCCTCTAAAAGTTTTATATTTTTATTATTATGTCTTTTTAATATTTTTATTTAAAAGCATGCCCTATATGAGTATTCCCATTTGCATAAGGTGGTCCCATCGTGTAATATAAAGCTTTCCCCATTTTTATTTTTTTCTAAGCCTTTTTTTCATAAATCTTTTTCCTCAGTCCATTTTTGTGATATACTTTGGTTCTTTGTTAGGCAGATTAGCTTTCATTTGAAAATCTGTCTTTGGTAAATGTAGTGTACTTGTGTACTCTTTCTCATTCATTGGTTTGTTTCCTCCCTGTATTCATTAAAAATTATTCTTATCTTTGTTCCAACATCTAATTCAGAAGATATAGACATAAATCCATTATGTTCTTTAACTATCTTGTATATTGTTATAAGTCCTGTCCCCATAATACTATTCCTGTGACTTCTGAATAAGGCTTCATAACAGCTTTTACTTCTTCTGGAGTCATTCCAACCCCATTATCAATTATTTCTAAGATAATACGATTATTTTTTTATCACCTACAACAACTATATTAATTTTTCTTATCCAACTTATTTCTAGTTAAAAATAGCATTTATAGAGTTTCTTAAAAATCTGTATGAACATTTGATATATTCTTTTTTTATCTCCATACATATTACCTGAAAAAAATCTATAAATAATGAAATATTTATTCCATATTTTCTTAAAAATTTTTTTCACTATTATTAACTATTTTCTCTATCAGTTTCTCAAAGTTAAATACTTTAAAATGACTCTTACTATTATCCAAAGAATCTTTTATAACGATGTTTTTTCTTCTTTTTCATCTTTTAGATATTTTTTTATCTTCTCTATATCTTTACTATTATATCTATTATTCTCCAATTTTTTTCAATAAAACTTTCTACATTGTGAATTAACCTCTTATTATCTTTAATAAATTTATCTGATACTTTAGACATTGTTAAGTATCTTTCTTTCATAAGTTTACTTTCACCTAGAATAATATTTTTTTATTCTTGTCAATAAGTTCATTAATAAAAGGCTGTTTACTTCAACTTCTTCTTCAGAAATCAAATTATTTTTTGCCAAAATAATCTACCAAGATACAACCTATTTTAATATCTTTATCTGCAATAGGTAATATCATAAAGTTATTAAGACCTAAAGTCAAATACAGTTTATTTCCATAACTATATTTAAAACCCTTGTCATTATGATAAATTATTTTACTGTTTTTCCATACTTTCCCAAAACATTCCACCTGGTTCATATTCAATATTTAAAAGAGGCATTAACTCTTTTTATACTATTTACTTGGAAATTTAAAACCATTTATCCCCTCAGTGTATTTTTTTCCATATTCATTTCAATATGAGGGATTTATTGCGTACTTTTGTTACTGAAAGTTCTTCCTTATCTTCATCATATCCTAAATAAAAAGGCTCTACTATATCCTAGCCCCTCTTCAGATGTCAAGGTTCTTAAAAACTTCATCTAATCCTTCTGAAAAAAATTATCTCTTAAACTTATAGTTGTTAATAACTTTTCGACTGCTATAAGTCTATTTAAGTTTGTATTTAATTTATTATTTTTTTGTATCAATAAATTTTCGTTTTCTTCTATTCTTTCAGTCATAAACTTTAATGAGTTTGAAATAGATCTTATTTCAAAAAAATATTTTTCTTCACCAAAGTCTATTCCACCTTTATCTTCTTTTGCTGTCTACTCCTATTTTTTTCAGTCTTACCTGCAAGGGCATTTAATGGTGCTAAAAGTTTAGTAAAAATTCTAGCACATAAAGCTGTACTTAAAACAACAGCCAGTAAGCAGACAACAAGTATCATAGTAGCCAACATATATTTAACTACTACAAATTCATTCTTCGATATAGCAACTCCTATATCTCCCACATAATCATTCCCTTTTATCATTTTTGTAATGCTAGCATTCCCAAATAATAATAGTCATTGTCTATTTTCTTTTCAGAAAAAAATAATATTTATTATCAGATAATTCTCTGCCTACTTTATTAAATTTAAAAATTTTTTTAAAGAAATTATCTGTCTTCTCTAAACTTATTTCACCAAAGGTAAAAGCCATCTTTAGATAGTATAAAAAAATTTTTATCTTCAGGTGATAAATAGGCATAGTCTTTTATCTCTGTCAAACTGTAGTTTGTTATAGGAAAAAGTCAATATAATATAGTTTCTTTCAGTAGAATTATATAAACGATATGGCTGGACTAATCTGATGTACAACGCATCTTTAGTACTTACATATTCAAATTTTTGTGTCTCTAAAAAAATTCTTTAGAGGGTATAATATCATTATTTTTATATAAATCATACTTAATATCCCTATCTCCACTTTCTCCAAGTATTATTCTTTGTGGTGAAAGTATTTGTATAAAAGATTTTTCCATATAAGCTATAAGACTCTATCCCAAGTTGATTTTTTTCACAGCTGAGGCAAGTCTATTTTTGAATCAACTTATCATTGCTATCCACCAAAAATTAAATTAACTGCGTCATTTTGAAGCATCATACAAATGCTCCCTACTTTTTATCTATGTAATACAAATAGGCTTTGTTCACTAATAAGGTTCTTTCACGAGACTTATCCAGAAGTCTCATATTTAGCTCATTGAAAAATCATAATTCCAAAAAGGGTTGCCATAATAGAGGCAACTATGATTATTGCAATCCCATTATATGATATTATTCTTAATAGTAGAGAATCCTTCTTTATAAACATAGCTCACTTCTGCTCCCCATTAATTTTTGTTCCTTCTTTGTTAAGCCGACTCTTCCTCTGTCTTTATCTACATCTTTTAATTCTCACTTTAATAATTTGTCCAACTGCTAAAACTTTGCTTGGATCATCTATATATTTATTTGAAATTTCTGAAATATGTAAAAGGGCATCATTTTTTTAGTCCTATATCTACGAAGGCTCCAAATTTAACAACATTTCTAACTGTTCCTTCAAGTTCCATTCCAACTTCTAAGTTATCAATATTTAAAATATCTGATTTTTAAAAGTGGTTTTTCAAAGTCATCTCTTGGGTCTCTTCTATCTTTCAATAGTGCTTCATAGACGTCTTTTTACAGTTTCTGCTCCAAAATTATTTTTCCTCAGCAAACTTCTTATAATCAAAAGATTTTTAATCTTTCTCTTGCTTCATTTAGTTCATTATTGTATTTTTCTAAGCTAAATCCTATTTTTTTCTAATAAGGCTTCAGCTATAGCATAAGACTCAGGGTGGATAACTGTGTTATCTAAAAATATTTTTCACCTTCTGGTATAACTAAGAAACCAGCCATTTGTTCATATGCTTTTAGGGTCCTACACCTTTAACTTTTTAAAATTTCTTTTCTATTTTTTAAAGTTACCATTTTTCTTTTCTGTACTCAACTATATTCTTGGCAACTGTTTTTCTTAATTCCTGAAATATGTGAAAGTAATGCCCAGAAGCTGTGTTAATATTAGCTCCAACATTATTAACAACATGGCTTATTACATTGTCTAGAGATTCATCTAATTTAGATTGGTTTACATCATGTTGATACATTCCAACCCCCTATAGACTTAGGATCTATTTTTTTACAAGTTCTGCTAAAGGATCTTGTATTCTTCTTCCTATTGAAATAGCTCCTCTAACTGTTACGTCTAAATCAGGGAAATTCTTCAGCTGCTATCTTAGAAGCTGAGTAAACTGATGCTCCTGCTTCGTTTACTATCAAGTATTTTTAAATTTAATTTATTTTCTTTTTATTATATTGGCAACAAAAGTTTCTGTTTCTCTTGAGGCAGTTCCATTTCCTATGCTGACAATATCTATTTCATATTTCTTAACCAAAGCTAAGAATTTCTTTTTAGCATCTTCAATTTGTTTTTGGGTTGTGCATAGCTTCAACTAAGAAAAAAATACTGTGTTTTTCTCTATAAAAACCATATTTATCTATAACAGCTACTTTACAACCTGTTCTGTATCCTGGGTCAAGTGCTAAGACATTCTTTTTCTTTTTAAAGGTGCTTGTAAAAGTAGATTTTTCAAGTTATCTTTAAATACTGCTATTGACTCAATTTCTGCTCTTTCAGTTAAAAGCATTTCTAACTTCTCTTTCAATAGATGGGATTATTAATCTATCTAAAGAATCCTTTTATGATTTCTTTGTAAGTTGCAACTAAATCATTTTTAGGAAATTCTTTAAGAATCATATTTTTCAATTTTTTTCTCTATCACTATCTTCTAGTCTTAGATGAACTGTTAATATATCTTCTTTTTCTCCTCTATTTACTGCTAGTATTCTATGAGAAGCCATTTTGTCGATTTTTTTCACTATATTCATAGTAGTCATTGTAAACTTTCTTTTCATCTAATTCTGCTGCTTTTTTTACTAGCTTTTGCTTCTATGATAGAAGATTTTAAATATATTTCTCTTATTCTTTCTCTATATTCAGCTTTTTTTCAGAAATATTTTTGTGCTATTATAAGCATAGCTCCTTCTATAGCATCTTCAACTGTAGGAACTTCTTCTGTTATAAAAGTCTTTTGCTAGGTTTTGAATTTCTTCTAAATTATTAACTGTATAAAAATTTTTTTCAGCTAATGGTTCTAAACCTCTTTCCTTAGCAATATCAGCCTTTGTTTTCTTTTTTTCTTTCTATAAGGAAAATAAATATCTTCAACTTCTTGTAGAATTTTTTTGCTTCTACTATGCTGTTTCTTAATTCATCTGTTAATTTTTCCTTGTTCTTCAATAAGTCTGATTACTTCTTCTTTTTCTTTCTTCTAAATTTCTTAAGTATTCAACCTTTTTGTAGAATATCTCCTATTTGTACTTCGTCTAAATTTCCTGTTATTTCTTTTTCTATATCTTGCAACAAAAAGGTATAGTAGCTCCATCATCTAAAAGTTTTTATTGTGTTTTCAACTTTATCAACTGGAATTTTTTTAATTCTTCAGCTACAATTTTATAAATTTTTTTCCATTGCATTCCCCTTACATTTTTTTATTTATAATCATTGAACTTGTATTCTATATTGTATCATATTTTTTTAAGTTATTTATAGACTAATCATATTGGAAAAATAAAAAAATCAGATAGACTACTGCAATAATCTATCTGCTAAAAACTTGAGGCTGTTGTAAATTAACAAAAAAGTAAAAATAGTTCGTTACTGAGTGAAATTTCTTAACGATAAAAATCAAGAATTCGCTGCAAATTAGGAAACTCACTTCGTTCAGACACTCCTAAATTTGCTCGCTCATTCTATTTGATTTTTTTATCTAAAATTTCCATTCGTAACTCACTTATTTTTACTTTAGGATTGAAAAGTACAATTTTTGCAACAGCCTCATTTTTATTCCATATATTATTTTTAAAATCTATCCAATATTATATTTAGTTGTTTAGCTATCTCAGAAACAGTATGATATTCTTCATCATACCAATCATAATGAGCAAAATTATTAGTTATTTCTTCATAATGAATATAATAATATCTTGTAGAATTAGGCATTCTAAGTGATAATGTTGCAACTTTTTTTCTCCTTTTTCTAAGTTAATAATATAACTATCCTCCTTCTCTATCACTTCTAGTTTTTATATTATTTTTCTTTATATTTTTATTTTTTTACTTTGAAATATTTCCAAAAAGTTCTTTTTATTTCTAAATATTTTTCTTTTTTTCATTTATTACTATTTTTTTCTTTTTCATCATCTTTTAAATTCTATTGCTATAAAATTATCAAAAATAGCCCATTCCAGATATAAAAAGTTTATTCCTTTTTTTACTTCTATTAAAAATTTTTATGAAAAATATGGTATTTCTAATTCTGCTCTTAAGTCTTCTAATTCATTTTAAAAAAATGATAATATACTTCATCTGATGAGTAATATTCAAACCTTTTTACATTTTTAAACTTTAAAACTTTTTCTGTGATAAACATTATAATCATATTTATCATCTTCTCCATCTCCTACTACCTTTATAGAATGTTCTACAATATAGGTATAATATCGAATCTTTATATTCCATTCTTTCTACCAAGATACTTCTATAATCTACCATAATTCTATCATCTTCTTTCGTTAAAAAAATAATTTCTACTCTTACTCCCTTCTTTAGATATAACCAAATTTTTAGTTCTTTCATTTTCTCTTGAAAATAAAATCATATTTAAAATAATTGTAGTAAAGTCTTTGTTTTTTTCTAAATATATTCCCTTATCTTCATCATCAATTTCAACAGTATAATAGATAGCACAATCCTCATCTATTAATTTTATTTTTTATTATCTTTTTAGTGTATTCATATTTGAAATCATATTTTTCTAAAAATTTCTTTTTCTTCTTCTGTTATATGAGAAAAAAATAAGTTCTAATCTTTTTCCTAGGGGCATCAAAGTCATCTTCATTTTCATTCTCATTTTCATCTTCTAAATAAACATCATATCTTACTTCCATATTTTCACCTCATCTCAATTTTTAAGAATTTATAAAAATAAGTTAATGATTTTTTTCTAAATTTTTAGTATCTCTGTAACAGTGCTATTTTTCTTCATCTAGCCACCAATAAAGCTTCATCATCATTTCAGCCATAATATATTGAAACAAAGCATAATAATAAGGTGCAAAATGAGGTGTTGTTATTTCTAATCGTGCAATTCCCTTATCACTTTTCAAAATCTAAAATATAATAATTTTTCTTCATCATTCATTATATCTGATATTATATCTATTTTTATATTATTTTTCTTTAAGTTTTTCTTTTTGTTTTTCAATCATTTTTACAACTTCTTTTTTTATTTTCAAAAATTTTTCTTGCTCTTTTAACTCCATACTTCACCTCATCTTAAAAATAGTTTTGATTTCTTTACTAAGTTCTTAACTTTTTCTTCATCTTTATCTAAAAAACGTTATAAAATAGTAATAATCTGTCAAAGAAGTTATCAAAAATTTTTAAGATTTGAAAAAAATAAATTCTATAATTTTTGGAAACCAAAAAAACATCTCTAAAAACTCATTTTAAAAAAATCATTTCTAAAATATCTTTATCTTTACTAAAAATTTCTTTTTATCTAAAAGCCTTTCTTCTAAGTTTTTTTGATAGAATTTTTATAGTGGAGTTTTTCTGAATTACTAAAAATCAAAAACACCATTTTTCAAAGAACCTAAATTTATAAACTATATTCTTGTCCATTTTATATAATCTAAGTAAAAATTTTAAAGTATCTATTTTCATTCACTATATAAGGGAATTTTCTCTCTCTATTCATTTCATTAAAGGCTTTGCAATAATATTGATTAACTTCTTCCTCATTTAAAATATTTTTCTAATACGTCTAAAACATAAGTTTTCATTATTACTCCTTATCTCTTTTAGCCCTTTTCCATCTATATATAATATCTCTTTTTAAACTCCCATCTTCATTATAAACATAAGTCCAACCATCTGGTTTTCCATTTTTCTGAAGTCCCTCTACTTCAAGTTTTCCACTTTTATAGTAATCTTTCCTAATTCCTTCTAGCTTTCCATTTTTATAAAAAGCTTCTATTTCTAATACTCCATTTTTCATAATATTGCTTAAAAACTCCATCTTCTATCCCATTTTTAACTCTAAACTATACTTTAAATTTCCATTTTTGTAAAAACTTTTCTTAGTCCGTCTTCTATCCCATTCTTAAATGAAATTTCATTCTCTATTTTTCCACTTTTTATAGTAATCTCTTAACTCCTTCCAACTTATCATTTTATAAAAAGCTTCTATTTCTAATACTCCATTTTCATAATATTGCTTAAAAGCCCTTCTTTTTATTCCATATTTCTACACTATATTTTAAATTTCCATTTTATAAAGGTTTTTAGTCCCATCTTCTATCCCATTCTTAAATGAAGTTTCATTCTCTATTTTTCCATCTTTAGAATAATCTTTCCAAATCCCTTCTAGTTTACCATTTTTATAAAAGGTTTCTATCTCTAGTACTCCATTCTCATAATATTGCTTAAAAGCCCCATCTTCTATTCCATTTTTAAAACTAATTTCAACAATTATTTTTCCATTCTTAGAATATTGTTTTTCTATCCCATCTCTTATTTCATCTTTATATGGAACCTCTGCCACTAACTTTCCATCAATAGAATACATCTTCTCTATACCAGTCTTTTTATTATTTTTAAAAATTGAATCTGATTTTAAAGTTCCATCTTCATAATATGATTTAGCTATCTCCATTTTGAGCTCCATTTACAATAGTCCATTCTATTTTCACATTTCCATTTTTGTAATAATCTTTTTATCAAACCATTATATGGTATTTTTCATTTTAGAATATATTATTCCATTTCTTATCTCAGAATCAATATATTTAATTTCTCTTTCTGCCTTTACTATTAAAGTGTTAAACAAAAATATTAAAAGCAAATAAAATACAAAATCTAAATTTTTTCTCATAATCTCTCTCATAATTTTTATAATTTTTATTGCTAACAATTGAATTTCATCTAAATATATTTTTAGAATTTTTATAAAAATCCCCATATTTATCAATTTCTTTTATCTTTATTTTATTATCCTCTAAGTTAATAACAATTCCAACCTTTGTTTCAAAAGAAATCTTCATTGTCTATAAAAAAGAAATTTATTTTCTAAGCATTTTTTAAAATTTCTATAATTTCTAAATCTTTTTCAAAATCGATTAAGTCATTGAAATTTTCTTTTTGGTATCTAATTTTACTTCTATTTCAGAAATACTTTCTATCATATTTTTAGAATAATATTTATTTTGAGCAATATCATAAAATTCTTCCTTTTTCTAAAAATTAGGTAGTTTTCCATTATAAGATAAATCATATACCATATATTCCTCATCATCTTTTGTAGTAATAACTTTAAAACTTTTATATTCTTCTCTTTCAATATAATTAGATATTTTTATTCTTTTTAAATAATCTTTTGTTATAATTTCTTCTGATGTGATATTCTCATTATCATTTAAGATTTTTAAATTTAAAAATAATCCTCTCCTTTTTCAGTTAAGTAAGCCTCTTCAATGCTTCCATCTGCTAATTCAATAGAAATCTCCACTCTATTTTCTATTAATTCTCGAAATATATCTTTATTTTCCTTATTGAATTTTAAAATTTCTCTTTGATTTTTTCAATATAGTCTGATTTCAATATTATTCTTTTTATTGAATCAATTAGAAAAACTTTTATTCCATCTTCTTTTAAAAATTTATGTCATAAGAAAGCAAAAATAAATATTTTGAATCTATTTTTAAAATTTTTCCAACTGTAAAACAGGAATCTTCAAAATGATATATTCCTATTATTTGTCCTAATTTCATATCTTTTTAATATTTCTTTCATTTTTATTTCACCTTCTTTTCTCTATTTACACCATTGTATTATTTGAAACATAATAAGTCAAATCAAAAACAGATAGACTAATCTAATAATCTATCTGTTTTAAACTTATTTTACATATTTTTTTAAATTCTCCATAGCCTTCTTCATCCATTTTATCATAAGGAATGAATCTCAATGAAGCTCCATTGATACAGTATCTAAGTCCACCTTCAGCTCTTGGACCATCTTCAAAAAGACATGTCCTAAATGTGCTTTTTCCAGCTCTACTTCTTACTTTCAACTCTACTCATACCATGAGAATTATCTTGTTTGTAATTTACTACTTCTGTTGCAATAGGCTTAGTGAAACTTGGCCAACCACAACCTGCATCATATTTATCCTTTGAACTAAATAATGGCTCCCCTGTTGTTATATCCACATAGATACCATCTTCTTGATTCTTATCATATTCATGAGTAAAAAGCTCTTTCTGTTGCTGCATTTTTGTGTAACTTGATATTCTAAATCAGTCAATTTCTCTTTTAAAACTTCATCACTTGGCTTTTTGATACTTTTTCATCTATTATTGCCTCATTTGCCTTATTTAAATTAATATGGCAATATCCATTAGGATTTTTCTTTAAGTAATCTTGATGTTCCTCTTCGGCCTTTATCGAATCTTTTTAACTTTTTCAACTTCAATTACAATAGGTCTAGAATATTTCTTTTTGTTCTTCTTTTATAGCTATCTATAGCGATTTGTTTATCTTCATCATTTTGATAATAGATACCTGTTCTGTATTGAATTCCTCTATCATTTCCTTGCTTATTTACAGAAGTTGGATCTATTATTCTAAAATAATATTTTAATAGAGTATCTAAAGATACTTTTTTGAAGAATCATAAGTTATATGTACTGTCTCAGCATGTCCTGAGTTATTGCAAACATTTTTCATATGTTGGGTTGTCAAAAGAACCCATTTGCATAACCAGAAACTGAATCTATAACTCCATCTATTCTAGCAAAATATTCTTCCACTCCCAGAAGCAACCACCAGCTAAATATATTTCTTTTTATATTTTTCTTTATTAACATTATTTACAGTAGTATTTTTGCTTTCTTCCATAACTTCATTTTCTCCTTTCCCTTCATAATAGTCCTTGATTTGTCCATTACTTATATGACCAACAATTACATTGTCTATTTTTAAATCTTTGTATATAATTGCTGATGTTGGTAATGCTCTTATTTTTAAATATTTGTAATAATTTTTCCATCTGTATCATATAGTACTTTAATGTTTTTGTAACCTAAACTATCATACCATTCTTTTGAATTTAGCAGGATTCTTTTCTCCATTTATTCCTGGAAAAACAACAGTTATTACTTCAAAATTACTGTTATTTTTCACCTGCTAACCTATCTAATTCTTCTAGACCTGCTAAACAAGTTGGACACCATGAAGCCCAAAAATTTAATATAGATATTTTTCCTCTTGAAAATGTATAATCATTTCCATTCATATCTACTAATTGTATACTTTCTAACAAGTCTTTCTCAGCCTCCGTTTCCTTACTTACATTATGACTAAGCATTTTTAGCAAAAAACAAATGTTCCAATTAAAAATATAAAAATTAAAGGTAAAATAAATTTTTTTCATTTTTAACTTCCTTTCAACATTCAGTTAAACAGTTAAAAATATATTAAGTTTGTCAAAAAAATTAAAAGAAATCCCATTACTATAATTAAGAAACCACCTATTTTTAATAAGAGGTAAATGTTTTTAATAAAAGACATTTTTCTTAAATAGTGTTTTTGAAGCTAATGAGAATATTACAAATGGTGTTGCCATTCCCAATAGATATAGAACCATTAACATTACACTATTTCCTGTATCTCCTGATGAACCCTGCTAAGATTAATATCGAAGCTAATATTGGTCCAACACAAGGAGTCCAACCAAGACTAAAAGTTAAACCTAAAAAGGAAAGTTGAGAATAAACTTTGTTCTTCTCCTTCATAATTCATAACTTTAGTTTTTTTCCAAAAATTTTTAATTTTAAAAATATCCATTTGGAAAAAGTCCTAAAATTACAACTAAAATTCCTCCTATAACTCTTACCTTACTATTAAGAAATAGTTCTCCAATAAACCCTGCTCCAAAACCTAAAACTATATAGGTAACTGAAAGTCCTAAAACAAAAGCTAGAGTCTTACTTACTGATTTCTTCTCACCATTACTTTAGAATTGAAATATATACTGGAATAATTGGAAATATACATGGCGAGAAGCAAACCCCTGCTAAATACGCTGTGCTATATGCAACTTCTTGTGTAAACATAAATTCCCTTTCTAAAAATTTTTAATTAATATTTTACTACATTCTTATTATATACCTTTTTATTTAAAGTATACTAGAAAAAGTTTAGTAAATAAAAATAATTACTTTATTAAAAATATTAATAATTTTGTTAAATTATATTTTTTTATTTGCAAAATAATTTAATTTGACTTTTATATTTTTATTGTACTATAATAATAACACAATTATTATCAAAGTTTTATTTTACAAAGGAGGAGGAAAAATGAAATTTAATAAGAAAAATTTAATTTTTATGGTTTTTATGTTAGGGCTAATAGTTTTCTCTATGCATATAATGGAAGGATTTTACCACCATTATGGTGTGGAATTTGGGGAGCCTTATGCGTTCCATTTATTTTAGTTGGTTTTTCAAGAATAAAAGAAAATTGAAGTGGATTCAAAAAATGAAAAATGTTGATAGCTGTTGTAGGTGCATTTGCATTTGTTTTTATCAGCTTTAAAAATTCCTTCAGTAACAGGAAGTTCATCACATCCAACTGGAGTTGGATTAGCTGCAATATTATTTGGACCAGCCATTACAAGTGTTTTAGGACTTATTGTTTTAATTTTTCCAAGCAATACTTTTTAGCCCATGGAGGTATAACTACTTTAGGGTGCCAATGTATTTTTCTATGGGTATAGTTGGACCAGTAGTTTCATATTTTATTTATAAAGGTCTAAAAAGACAAATAGAAGTTTTGCTATATTTTTTTAGCAGCTGCCCTTGGTGATTTACTAACTTATGTAACTACTTCTATTCAACTTGGTTTAGCATTCCCTGATCCAAATGGTGGTTTCTTATTATCAGCATCAAAATTTATGGGTATTTTTGCTGTAACTCAAGTTCCTTTAGCTATAAGTGAAGGACTATTAACAGTAGTTGTATTCAACATTTTAATGAATTATAATAAAGAAACTTTAAATGAATTAGAAATTTAATGGAGGCTAAAATGGATTTATGGAAGAAAAATTTTATATTAATTATACTTGTAGTTGTTTTAGCAGCATTTCCTTTAATCTTTTGTAGCAGATGGGGATTTGGAGGTTCTGATGACCAAGCTGAACAACTTATAACAGATATTGATTCAAATTATAAACCTTGGTTTGAATCTCTTTGAGAACTCACCCTAGTGGTGAAGTCGAAAGTTTGCTATTCTCATTACAAGCAGCAATAGGTGCTGGAATTGTTTGTGGATACATTGGATATCTAATGAGAAAGAATAAAGGAAAAGAAAATTCAGATAAAAAGAGATGGAGAATAAATATGGTATCTTTGGATAAAGTTGCATACACAAGTAAATTATTAAAAATAATCCATCTGAAAAATTACTCTTTTTCTATTTTAACTTTATTTTTCTTGTATAACAATATTATTATATCTTTAATAGTGTTGTTTATAATGTATTTATCTATAACTTATCTAGGAGGAATAGAAAATAAATTATTTTTTTAAACTAATATCTATTCCTTTAGTATTTTTAGTAATTGAGTTCTTACTATAATTATAGTTAAAATTGGCTCCTAATCAAGAAAGTTTATTTAAAATAAATATATTTTTCAAATGAATATGGAATTACAATTAAAAACTTTTCTACAAGGTTTAACTTTAATGTTAAAAATCTTTAGCAGCAGTAAGTTGTCTATATTTCTTAATATTGACAACTCCTGTCAGATATATTTTTATTGTTTAGAAAAAATTAAAACTACCAAAATTGTTAGTAGAAATTATTGGATTAGTATACAGATATATTTTTCTTTTTATTGATGTGGCACAGATGATATATATAAGCCAAGATGCAAGATTAGGATATTCTACATTAAAAAGCTTCGTTTAATTCATCAGGTAGATTGATAAGTTCTTTATTTTTAACTGCTTTTAAAACAAGCTAATGAGAGTTTTTGTATGCTTAGAAGCAAGATGTTACTACAGGAGAGCTTAGAATTTATTGATAAAAAGTTATATTTCATCAAAAAGAAATATAATATTGATATTATTAGTAAATATAATTTTAATAGCATATATTTTTAACAAGGAGAGTTATATAAGATGAATGGAGAATATATCTTAGAAGTAAAAGATTTAGAGTATACTTATGGTGATGGTACTCATGCCTTAAAAAGGAATTAATTTGAAAATAGAAAAAGGTAAGAAAATAGCAATAATTGGAGTCAATGGTTCTGAGAATCAACTCTATTTTTAAACATGAATGGTGTTTTAAAAGCTACAAAAGGTGAAATTTACTTTAAAGGTGAAAAAGATTGCTTATGATAAAAATCTTTGATGGAACTTAGAGTCGGTATAGTATTTCAAAATCCAGAAACTATGCTTTTTCTTCAAATGTCTATCAAGAAGTTTCCTTTGGAGCAATGAATTTAAAACTGGATAATAATATAGTTCATGAAAAGAGTACAAAGCAGCTTTAGAAGATGTTAATATGACAGAATTTTTCTGAAAAATCTATACATTTTTAAGTTATGGTCAAAAAGAGAGTTTCTATTGCTGATATTCTAGTTATGGAGCCTGAACTTATTATTTTTGATGAGCCTACATCAAGCTTAGACCCAAAGCATACTCAAAAATAGAAGAGATCTTTGATGAATTGAACAAAAAGGTATGACAGTTCTTATTTCTACCCATGATATGAATTTTACCTATTCATGGGCAGATTATATTTTTATTATAGATGATGGAAAAATTAAGAAGCAAGGTATTCCTGAAGAAATTTTTGCTGATAATAAAATATTGGAAGAATGTTATTTAGAAAAACCTTTCTTGTTTGATGTATTTGAAAAATTAAAGACTTATAACTAACACAGAATCATATCCAAAAACTAAGGAAGAATTATATAAATTATTAAAAAAACAATAAGCTAATATAATTAAAAGAATTTTTGAGAATTAAGAGCTTAAAAATTCTTTTTAAACTAAATATAAAATTTTTAGATAGGAGAAATAATATAATTTTAAAGAAAATAGGTGTAATACATAGTATATATGAAAAGTGGAGATGTTGCTCCAAAACAAGGAAAATATTCTAATGAAAAATCTATAATTGAAATTTTTCCAGAGTACTCAGATGCTCTGGATGGAGTTGAATTTTTTAAAAAGTATAATAGTATTATATTGGGGAGATAGGGGCAGATAGACACGTATTGAAATCTATTCCACCATTTGCAACTTTAGAAAAAGGGTCTTTTCAACTCGTTCACCTAATAGACCCTAACCCTAATAGCTATCTGTGTTTTGTAAAATACTTTCAATTGAAGAAATAAAATAACTGTTATGGGTTTAGATATCTTAATGGAAGTCCTGTGTTAGATATAAAAGTTTTTATTCAAGAGTTGATACAGACGAAGATTATAAAAACAACTAAAATAAACCAATAACAAAATAAAAACGACTCTATCCTGGTCCACTGCAATTAAATTGCTCGTGCGATAGAGTCTTTATCACTGAATATTATTTTATTTTGAGATCATTAACAGTTGCTAAAAGAGTACATAAACGATCTCTAATTCCACTATTAAAAAAATACATAATCTAATGGCTTTTCTATATCTGTTGATTGAATAGTAGTATAGTAATATGTAGCAAATTTCCTTTTCTGTTTCTTGTAGATACTCCAAAATTGATGACAACTTTACTTCACCCTACATTTTCTAATTTAGGATTCCATATAGGTGTTACAATTGGATATATAAATTTATCATTCTCTACATCTATTATAATTCCTTTTTCACTAAAAACTACATAATCTTTGTATGAAGTATATAAAGATAAACATCCTATTACAACCAAAGGAACTAGTATTACAAGTGTGCTAACAGAAAATAAACCATTAAATCTTATTAATTTAGGTCCAAATCCTCCAATTAATCCCATCCACATTATTACTTTCAACAAAAGTAACCTTTTTACTTCCATAAGCCATTCCTTTAATATTAAAAACTTATCATTTTCCATATTTATCCCTCCCTACTTTGTCATATTAAGATTATATAGTATTTCATATTTTATTTCAAGAAAAAGCTTGCTTTATATTTTATTTTCTTTTTAATACTAATATCTTTTTCTTTTTCTTCTTTTTGTAACTCTCAGAGATTCCCTAATGAATAGCCTTATTTACCGTCCAAGCTTATCTAGTTTAGTCTGTTTCTAGGAATTTATAAGTTTCATCTCTATATTTTACATAGCAAACTGATAATAACCATGCTTTAGCCATATTTACATAATATTCTTCTGATTTTTATTTTTTTCACAGATTTTTAAAAATATCTTTTAAATATTTATCTTCTACATAATAAGCTAAGTAACATTACAAAAATGAAATCTTTGTTCCCATGGATTTTGTTGCAGATAATTTAGAATTTAGATATTTATAGAAAGTCTTCTTTATTTCTTTATTAATAAACTTTAAAGCTTGAGTCAACTATATCACAAACTGCCCAATTATCATATAATATTTATAAAGAAATCTATTCTTTTTAATCTGTCTTGATAGTCCATTTTTGAATAGCCAATTAAAAAGCCATATAAAACTTTTTCTTCATAATATTTAATCTTTCTTTTTCAAAAATAATTTTTCAAAAAGATTTAAAAAAGTTTTCAGAAGAAGTTTTAGCAATTTTTTTAGCTATATCTCTTAAAATTGGAGTTCTTATTCCATTATTTCACAATCTACAGGCACAACTATTTTTAGTATTGAAATCTCTATATTCAATATCTCTTATTGAAAAAAAGATAGTCTAAAAACTCTTTATATTCTTTTTCAGTTTTAAATTCTAAACTTTCAATTTCCATATAACTCTCCTATTATTCTTTAAAGCCTAAAAATTTCTATTATTTTATCAATATTCACTGAATGTTCATTAATAATTTTTTTCTTCATATTTTATCAAATAATTTTTGTGCTTTTTCCAACTATTAATTTTTAAATCCCTTTTTATTTTAGCTTCAATAACTTTCTGAAAAATTCATTTTTGAAGTATGAAACTTTTTCTTTGTATTCTTTTTCTTTTATTGGAAACATTTTTAATAAAATGTAACCCATGATGATAAGTTTCTTTTGGTTTGTGCTATTTGGCGGTAGAGGATAAAATTCCCACTCTTTTAGCACTTGGAGGAATATTAGATCTAAAAGGAATAGCAAAATCTATACCTCTATATTTTGAGCTTTTAAAATTATAAGATAAGGTCTTTTTAAATCATCATTATGTAATAATTCACTGTCATCGCAAATTTGAAAAAAACTTTTTTTAATAGAAACAATTTCTATTTTTACCATTTTTCCTCCTATAAAAAGTAAAAGACTGGAACAATCCAGTCTTCATACGAGTGAATGATATTCTTACCGTCATTCCCGATTCAATTAGTCTTAATTAATAAGACTTTTTCTTACATTTATAATATCACTCTTCTCTTTTTAGTCAAGAGAAATTTCTATAAAAAGAGTGAGCTCTCCTATTTACCATACATTAGAAGCATGGCTTGTAAATCCAGAAGATGTTGAGAAGTATTTGGCATCTATAGGCATACCATCATAAGTCATAATTTCACCCAGCAGTTTCTTTTTATAGCACGAGTTGCATCTTCATTTTCTACTTGGTTATTATATACTTGGCTTTCAACAGTATCTTTTATATGGAAACCATCTTTAGCATACTTACCTTTTAATATATCACTAACTGCATAAGTTCTTGCTGCAACAGCTTGTACTTTTCAATGCTTCAACACCAAAAGCTTCTTGGCATTTCACTTGCAACAACTTGTAACAGATATTTTTCAATATCTATAGTGTTTATTACTCTTAAACTAGAACCTCTTGGAATTATAGTTAGGATACCTCTATATTTTGGAGAAGTAGTATGAGCTTTTCTAACAGGACTAATTGTTAAATATTCTCCCTTAGCATAGAAATTTAAAGGATTTCTAGTCTTATACTCTTTTCCATTTTCAAGAGTTATAGTCACTGATCCTGAAGAATTTCTTACATCTATTCTTTCATTTTGCTCCAACAGTTATATCAAAAGTCTTCATTGTATATTTGAACTTTATTTTCTGATGAGAAAATATTTAAGTCTTCCATGTTCTAAACTTCCATTAGTTGTGATACCAACTTTAATTTCTTTATTATTTCCTAATACTGATTCAACAGTTGAAAGTTTTTACATTAGTATAGTATCTTTTTAAAAATATTCTTATAACTTTCTCCACTCTTAGCTAAAGTTCCAGCTGCAAATTGAGACATTCCAACTCCATGTCCATATCCTCCACCATATATGTGGATATATCCTCCATCTTCTTCTAAAGCTAGATATGCTGAAGGTAATGAACTTACACTAGGCATAATTGGTTTTAGAAGCATAAGAACCTTCTTCTCCTTTTTGAACCATAAAGTGCATTGTTAGTTGCTAAAAAGTTTTCTTACATTAAATTCTTTTGCTACTAAGTACTTACCATTACTAGTTATGATAAGCATATGAGTTATTATTCCAGATTCTCCTCTTGCTGCAACTATTATATCTTGAACATCTCCAACACTTCTTATAGGTGCTTGTTGCCATTCACCATTTACAAGAGTTAAAACATTTCTAGGATTTGTTTTATAGATAGAAACTATTCTACTTTCTACTTTATTATATAGATCTGATTTTTTATACTTGTTTTCCATCTCCAATAAGGTGAGTTATCTCCATGTCCTCTTGAAGATAAATTTTTTAAAGTATTTTAGAGCTTTATTTTCATCATATTCTCCAAAAACTGAGAAACTTTCTTTATGGTTATCATTTACAGGAACTAAATAAGGTATAGCTGCTCCAAAAAGTATTATATGGTAAAGGTAATCCTAATTTTTTTAAATACAGTATTTTCTAGAGTTATTTTTCTCTATTTCCTCTTTCAATATTAGTATTATTAGTGTTTTTCTTCAACTACAGTACCTACTTTGTAGTCTCCATTAGGGTTTTACTGGTTTTAACCTTTTTCCTGAATTATTTGAACAGGCTAATAGCAAAAAAATGCTGATACAATTATTAAAGATATTTTTTTATTCATGTCCTTTGTGAGATATTTATACCTCAACTCCTCCTTATATTCTTATATTATTTTTCTTGACAAAATTAATTACTTGATCTAAGTTCTCTTGAGTATCTACCCCAATTAAACTATGAGTTGTTTCTAAAACTTTTTATTTTATAACCATTTTCTAAAACTCTAAGTTGTTCTAAAGATTCAGCTACTTTCTAAAGCTGTTGCTGGCATCTTTGAATATTCTATAACAAAGTCTCTTTTATACCCATAGATTCTATATGCTTAAAAAGTATGATATATCATCAGCCTTTTCTTGGATAAGGGATTACAGATCTTGAAAAATATATTGCATAATCATTTTTATCACAAATTACTTTTTACATTATTTGGATTTTTCTATTTCTTCTTTTTCAGTTAATTTATGTTTTAATGTAGCCATTTTTAAATCTTTATTTTCTTTTAAATGTTTCTATTAAACTATTTATCATTTCATATTCTATTAATGGTTCATCACCTTGAATATTTATGATGACATCATAGTCCTTTATTTTTTCACAAACTTCTGCTATTCTTGATGTTTCCGTTAGTGTGTTCTGTACTTGTCATTATTGCTTGTCCCACCAAAATTTAAGACTTCATTGTATATTCTTTCATCATCTGTTGCTACGATTAATGAATCAAGATTTGATTTTTTGCTCTCTTGTATACCCACTCTATCATAGTGTGACCCTTCTATTAATTTTTAAAGGTTTTTCCTTCAAGTCTAGTTGAAGAATATCTTGCTGGTATTATTCCTAAAAATTTCATTTTTCACCTCAACTTATAAACTTAGTTTTTACATATATTGTAAAATTTTTGTATAATCTAATATATATTATAACAAATTATATGGAGGTGTTCAACAATGGAGATATATTTTTGTAAGACATGGACAAACGATCTGGAATGTCGAGAAAAAGATTTCAAGGGCTTTCTGATTCCTCTTACTGAGTTAGGAATTACTCAAGCAAAATTATTAGGTAAAAAAATTAAAAGATATTAAATTCGATAAATTTTATTCAACATCTTTAAAAAGAGCAAATGATACTGCAAACTATATAAAAGGTGACAGAGACCAAGAAGTTGAAATTTTTGATGATTTCATTGAAATTTCAATGGGGAGATATGGAAGGTATGGGACATAGAAATTTAAAGAACTTTATCCTGTCCAATTAAAAACTTCTTTTTAATCAAATTGAATATGATCCAAGAGAATATAATGGTGAAAGTTTTCTTGAAGTTAGAAAAAGAGTTATCAAAGGTTTAAATAAGTTTGTTGAATTAAATAAAAAAATTATGAAAGAGTTTTAGTTGTGAGCCATGGAGCAACTTTAAAAACTTTACTACACTATATAAGTGGAAAAAGATATTTCTACTTTAAGTGATGAAGCAATTCCTAAAAATACTAGCTACACTATAGTAAAAATACGAAGATGGAAAATTTGAAATCACAGATTTTTCTAATACAAGTCATTTAGATGAAACTAAAAATAAATTTGAAAGGAAAATTATGAATATAGTATTGTATCAACCTGAAATTCCATATAATACAGGAAATATTGGAAGAAGTTGTGTATTAACAAATACAACTTTGCATTTAATAAAAGCCATTAGGTTTTTCTCTTGATGAAAAACAAGTAAGAAGAGCTGGAATGGATTATTGGCACTTAGTAGATTTGAAAAATATGGGAATCTTTTTGAAGATTTCTTAGAAGCTAATAAAGGTATAAAGACTATTTTCATTAAATAGTGCAAGAACACTCGTGACTCTAGCACTCGTGAGGTGTTAGTCATGAGACATGTACTCGTAGAGTATGAATTGCACGAAGATTTTAGTAAGCATATAGGGAAACTTGTATGTAGACACGGAGCAAAACCGTGCAACAAAGAAACTGAATTGCTGGGAACTCTTAAAGCTAGTATAACCACAACATAATACTTAAGTGAGAATATGGTATAAGTGTGATGGTGGCGAAAGCAGAAAAAATATACTAGATGGTGCAAGGTTAAATCCTAAACATTATGATAATAGACAATCAGCAGCTAAGCCTGAAAAGGAAAGTTCAACGACTATCCCTCGTGAGGGGAGTACAATACAAGCGATTGGTATTGGAAGTGGTTTCGCCTAAGGTGTTGAGATACACTATGGATAAGATATAGTCTGTGCTTGTTAGAGATAACAAGAAGTTCAAGGCTAATCTCCTTAATTTATTAAGGAGTGTATATGCCAAGAGAACTGCATAAGTAGTAGCGCACTTATGTGAACGATACTTCCCACTGTTGTGGGGTTTTAAAAACTTTAAAAATATTTAAAAATAAATAAAAAATATTACTTTTTTAATGGATAAAATGTAGAATATATGGTATAATATCTCTGATGAAAAGGAGGTGATTATATATGTATTTAACATTAAAACAACAAGTAAAAACATCTTAGTAAGAAAGAGTTTAAAAACTTAAAATATTTGTGCCATATAGCTAAGAATTTAAAAATCAAGCTATATACAATGTTAGACAACACTATTTTAACAATAAAAAGTATTTAAGCTATAATGAAAACTATAAAATGCTTAAAAATAGTGAGAACTACAAGAAGTTAAATTCTAATATGGCTCAACAAATTTTTAAAAGAAGTAGATGAAAGTTTTAAATCGTTCTTTTGCACTTTTAAAACTTGCTAAGAATGGTCAATATAACAGTAAAAATAAAATTACCTAATTATCTTGCTAAAGATGGTTTTACAACTCTTGTTATAGGTTTTGTTAGATTAAAAGATGATATGCTGATAGTTCCTTATTCAAATTCATTTAGAAAAACACACAAGGAAATCTCAATAAAGCTACCACCAGTATTAAAAACAAGAAGATAAAAAGAAATTAGAATAATACCAAAACAACATTCTAGGTACTTTGAAATTCAATACATTTATGAGATAGAAGAAGTTCAAAGGAGATTAAATAAAGAAAATGTACTAGGAATTGATTTAGGTATAAACAATCTCTGTACTTTAAAGTGTTACAAATACTGGAGCTTCATTCATAATAGATGGTAGAAAAATTAAAAATCTATTAATCAATACTATAATAAGATAAATGCAAAATTACAAAGTATAAAAAGATAAGCAAAAAGATTGAGCGCACAACATTAAGACAAAAAGAGAATAACTAGAAAGAGAAATAATCGTATAAATGATTATCTTTCGAAAAGCAACAAGAACAATATGTAAATTATTGTCTTAATAATGATATAGGAAAAACTAGTTCTAGGATATAATGAAGATTTTCAAAAGAAATTCAAATATAGGAAGTATGAATAATCAAAAATTTTGTAAATATACCATATGGAAAATTAAGAGATAAATTAATATATCTATGTAAACTATATGGAATAGAATTTAAACCACAAGAAGAGAGTTATACATCAAAAGCAAGTTTCTTTGATGGAGATGAAATTCCAATATACGATAAAGAAAAATCTACAAGAATATATATTCAGTGGAAAAAGAATAAAAAGAGGACTATATCAAACAAGCGCAGGTAAACTATAAATGCAGATTGTAATGGAGCATTAAATATTCTAAGAAAAAGTAAAGTTGTGGACTTAAGTGTCCTATACACTAGAGGTGAGCTGAACACACCTAAAAGAATAAGGGTAGTGTAAAGCTATCAAACTTCTTAGAAAATTTTTTAAAAGATTTTGAAGATTTTAGAACCCGCAACTCTAGCACTCGTGAGGGTGTCAGTCGTGGGAGGTTCGAGGCTACAACAAAGACTAAAACAAAAAAATATTCTGATGTCAAATATGAAGAGAATGATTTTCATCATGTTTGGACCAGAATCAAGAGGAATACCAGAAGAAATTTTTAAATACAAATCCTGAAAGATGTATAACTATCCCAATGATACCAATGGGAAGATCTTTTAAATCTTTCTAATTCGGCTGTTATAATTTTGTATGAGGCATATAGACAATTAGGTTTTTAATTTTTTAGGAGGTATAGCTATGATAAGTTTTAAAAAAATGATTATAGTGAAGGAGCTTGTCCTGAGTTTTTAGAAGCACTGGTTAAGACAAATTATGAACAAAACAATAGGTTATGGTGAAGATGAATATTGTGAGGAAGCTAAAAATTTAATCAAAAGAAAATATTAACTATCCTAATGCTGATATTTATTTTTAGTTGGTGGAACTCAAGCAAATACAACTGTTATTTCTCATGCACTGAAAACCTTATGAAGCTGTTATCGCTTCAAAAAACAGGTCATATTTCTATACACGAAACTGGAGCTATAGAAGCAACTGGACATAAAATAATTGAAGTTGAGCCTGTTGATGGAAAATTGACACCTGAGTTGATATTAAATGAATTGAGAAAACACGAAAGATCATCATATGGTTAAACCCTAAAAATGGTCTATATTTCAAATACCACTGAAATAGGAACTGTCTACACTAAAGATGAGTTAGAAACAATTAGCAAAGTATGTAAAGACAATAATCTTTATCTATTTTTAGATGGGGCTAGACTTGCATCTGCACTTGCTTCAGAAAAATGTGATATAAACTTAGAAGACTATCCTAAATATTGTGATGCTTTCTATATTGGTGGTACAAAATAGTGGTCTATTATTTGGTGAAGCTGTAGTTATTATAAATGAGATATAAAGAAAAGAATTTAATTTCTCTATCAAGCAAAAAGGTGGATTGTTTGCAAAGGGAAGACTATTAGGAGTTCAATTTGCTACTCTATTCAACATGATCTATATTATAGAATAGGAGTTCACTCTAATAAAATGGCTTTAAAAATAAAAATGCCTTTGTTGAAAAAGGGATTAAACTAGCAACTGATTCATATACTAACCAAGTTTTTGTTGACTTGAGTCAAAAAAACAAATAAAAAGAATTAGAAAAAAGTTATTTTTTCTGTTGAATTTTTGGTATAGGAGAAAGTCAATCATCAAGATTTGTAACTTCTTGGGCAACTAAAGAAGAAGATAGTGGATAAACTTGTTGAATTAATAAAAATCTAAATGTAGATTGAGGAATAGAGATGATATATATAGTGGAACATGAGTTCGATGGTTATGAAATTGGAACTTATTTAAAAAGAAACAAAGGGCTATTCTAGTAGAGGTCTTAGAAATTTAGAGATCTATCTAAAATGGAAAAAGAATTAAAAAAATAATGCCAAGAAGATTAAGAAAATTAAATAGAATAGTTATAATTGAAAAGAAAAAGTACAGAGTATAAAAGCTATGGATATACCAATAGATATAGCTTATGAAGATGAAAAATTTACTTATAGTAAATAAAAGAGCCATATATCATAGTTCATCCTACTCAAAAAGTAGATAAAAACTTTTAGCAAATGCAGTTGTAAATTATTTTTGAAAAACTTTGGGAAAAAAACTTTAGTTCCTAGATTTTATAATCGTTTTAGATATGAATACATCTGGACTTTATCATAATTGTAAAAAACGCATATACTCAAGCTTTTTACAAGATAAAACGAAGTTAAAAAGACATATAAAGTTATCGTAAGTGGAATAATAGAAAAAGATGATTTCTTTATAGAAATCCCCATAGGAAAAAGTTGGAGATGACTTAAGAAGAATAGAACTTTCTGAAGAAAATGGTGGAAAGTCAGCTAAAACTCATATAAAAGTTTTAGAAAGAAATCGTGAGAAAAATATTACCTTTCTTGAAGCTAGACTATATACAGGTAGAACTCATCAGATAAGAGCTCACTTATCCCTTATTGGTCACCCTTTGGTGGGAGATGAACTCTATGGTGGAGATATGAATTTAGCTAAAAGGCAGATGCTTTCCATGCGTATAAATTAAATTTCAAAAATCCAAAAACTTTTAGAAAATCTAAAAGTTGAAATTGAAATTCCTCTTGATATGAAAGAAGTTTTAAAATAATAACGGTTAACTTTTTGAGTTACGGTATAACCATTTTAAGTTAAAAATATTGTCAACTAAAAATTTGACAGTTGTTTTAAAAAGTATATATTTTAAATATAAACAATTAATTTAATTTTAGTTAATTATTGGTTTTTTTATAAATTTATAGAAAGTTAAAAATTTAGGAGGTTAAAATGGCAGTAAAGTTACAATTAATGGATTTGGAAGAATTGGAAGATTAGCATTAAGAGTTATGAGTAAAAATAAAGATTTCGATGTTGTTGCTATAAATGACTTAACAGATGCAAAAACATTAGCACATCTTTTTAAATATGATTCAACACAAGGAAGATTCGATGGAACAATCAGAAGTTACTGATGATGGTTTTGTAGTAGATGGAGATAGCATAAAAGTTTTCGCTAAAGCTAATCCTGAAGAATTACCTTGGGGAGAATTAGGAATAGATGTAGTTCTTGAATGTACTGGTTTCTTTACAAGTAAAAGAAAAAGCGGAAGCTCACATCAAAGCAGGAGCTAAAAAGTTGTTATCTCTGCACCAGCTACGGGAGATTTAAAAACTGTTGTTTACAATGTAAATGATAATATATTAGATGGAAGTGAAACAGTAATATCAAGGAGCTTCTTGTACAACTAACTGTCTTGCTCCAATGGCAAAAGTATTAAATGATAAATTTGGAATAGTTGAAGGATTAATGACTACTATCCATGCTTATACTAATGACCAAAAATACTAGATGCTCCTCATAAAAAAGGAGACTTAAGAAGAGCAAGAGCTGCTGCTGAAAAATATAGTTCCTAATACAACTGGAGCTGCAAAAAGCTATAGGTCTTGTAATTCCTGAATTAAAAGGAAAATTAGACGGAGCTGCTCAAAGAGTACCTGTTATAACTGGATCAATCACTGAACTTGTAACAGTTTTTAGAAAAAGAAACTACTAGTTGAAGAAATCAATGCTGCTATGAAAGCTGCAAGCAACGAATCATTTGGATATACTGAAGAAGAATTAGTATCAAGCGATATCATTGGAATTAGTTTTGGATCATTATTTGATGCAACTCAAACTAAAAGTTCTATCAGTTGGAGGAAAACAATTAGTTAAAACTGTTTGCTTGGTATGACAATGAAATGTCTTACACTTCTCAACTTATAAGAACATTAAAGAAATTTGTTGAAATTTCTAAATAATTAAATAGCAGAATATAAAATATAATATTTAGCAATCAAATAGTGGAACATGCTTATGTTCCACTTTTTTAAAAATAGGAGAATTTATGATAACAAGTAAAAATTTATCAAGCTTTACCTGATATTCAAAAGCTAAAACAACTTTGTAAGTCTATCTCAGCACTCGAACTAATAATGGAACAGGAATGGAAATAAGATATTACTCATATAATCCATCTTGGGATATTGATGAAGAAGTCTTTGAAATGAAAAAGTGGCTGTGGAGAAGAAATGCTTATTTCTCTTTAGTAAACATGGTGCTGTTATAAGTGGTGTAAACTATGAGTGCTTTTGATTGGAAAAACGATAGTCCCTAAGATAGAAAAATCTTGCAAAAGGGTTTACCTAAGCAATTTGATGATTTTCATCTATAATGAACCTATAAAAACTAGAAAAAGTACTTTTCTGTATTTGGAGAACTATTGCTGATAGTGAATGGCAGACAGGTGAAACTCTTGAGCCAGATGGCTCAGAGGATATACTTTATCTATTAGATGGTAGATCCTGAAAAAGTATGTTGAATTTTGTGAAGATTACTATGAAAAAGACATTCCACTAGATATTGTAGAAAGAATTTATCAAGGTGAGCCTATAAGTCTTGAAATGATTCTATGAGCTTAATGATGAAATGGAAGATGAAGATATAGAAATTATTAAAAATGAACTAGAAAGAGATAAAATATCCAAATACTCTTTAAAATTTAAAAAGGAGAACAAAGATGAAAATTATAACTGACTTTAAATTTAAACTGATAAAAAGTTCTTATGAGAGTAGATTTCAATGTTCCTATGAAAGAAGGAAAAATAACTGATGAAAACAGAATAGTTCAAGCATTACCTACAATTAAATATGCTTTAGAACAAAATGCTAAACTTATTTCTATTCTCTCACTTAGGAAAAGTAAAAACTGAAGAAGATAAAGCTTCAAAAAGCTTAAAAGCTGTTGCTGAAAAATTATCTGAACTTTTTAGGAAAGAATGTTACTTTTCATTCCTGAAACTAGAGGAGAAAAAAATTAGAAACTGCTATCAATAACTTAAAATCTGGTGAAGTTTTAATGTTTGAAAACACAAGATTTGAAGATTTAGATGGTAAAAAAGAATCTAAAAACGATCCTGAATTAGGAAAAATACTGGGCATCACTTGGAGATGTTTTTGTAAATGATAGCTTTTCGGAACTGCTCACAGAGCTCATGCTTCTAATGTAGGAATTGCAGAAAATATCGGTGCAGGAAATTCAGCTGTTGGTTTTCCCTAGTTGAAAAAGAATTAAAATTTATAGGTGAAGCTGTAAATAATCCAAAGAGACCTCTAATTGCTATTTTTAGGTGGAGCTAAGGTTTCTGATAAAATAGGAGTAATTGAAAACTTATTAACTAAAGCCGATAAAATCTTAATTGGTGGAGCTATGATGTTTACTTTCTTAAAAAGCAGAAGGAAAAATATTGGAACTTCATTAGTTGAAGATGATAAATTAGATTTAGCAAAAGATCTTTTAACTAAATCAAATGGAAAAAAATAGTTCTACCTGTAGACACTGTTGTTGCAGCTGAATTCAATAATGATGCTGAATTTTCTACTGTAGATGTAGATAATATCCTGATAATAAAATGGGGCTTGACATTGGTGAAAAACTGTTAAACTATTTGATAGTTATATAAAAACTGCTAAGACTGTTGTGTGGAATGGACCTATGGGAGTTTTTTGAAATGTCTAATTTCGCTAAAGGTACAATAGGTGTATGTGAATCAATAGCAAAATCTTGCTGATACTGTTACTATAATAGGTGGAGGAGACTCTGCTGCAGCTGCTATCAGTTTAGGATATGCAGATAAATTTACACATATTTCTACTGGTGGAGAGACATCTTTAGAATTCTTAGAAGGTAAAAGTTTTTACCAGGTGTTGAAGCTATATCAAACAAATAATAAGTGAACTACTCACGCTAACACTAACGAGTGCTAAAGCACGAGTGTTCTAACATTTAATAAAAAGAAAGAAAATAATCTAATAATAGATTAGTGAGAGGAAATTTATGAGTTTTTAGCAATTTGTTTTGCAGTATTAAGTTTAGGAAGTTTTGCAGAGGATAAAAATATATGAAGCTAAGGCTGAAGCAAGAGGATACAACGAAGATGGTGTACCTATAGTTTTAACTGTAAAAGCTACTAAAAAGATGGTAAAGTGGTTATAAAAGATATTGTTGCTCAACATAAAGAAACTGATAAAAATTGGTGGAGTTGCAATAGAACAATTAATCAAACAAGTAAAAGATAAACAAAATTATAATAAAAGTAGATGGAGTTTCTGGAGCAACTTCTACTTCAGCTGGTTTTAGAAGAGCACTTAGAAATGCTGTTAAAGATATTGAAAAAGCAAAAATTAAAAATAGGAGTAATCAATGAATTTTAAAAATTTTGGAATTAGAGAATGGCTAGTTATAGCTTTCATTTCAATTGGTTTACTCGCTTTTGCATTTTGAAGATAAATTCAAACCAAAAATCTATGAAGCTGAAGGAACTGGTATCAGTTATGCGGGTGATATAACTTTAAAAGTTAAAGCTTACAAGAAAAAGATAAGTCACTTAGAGTTACTGAAATTCAAGTTATACATGAGATACTGATGTCATTGGTGGTGTTTTGCTGCACAAAATTAGTTGATGATATTAAGGCTAGACAAAGACTTGATAAAATCGACATGGTAGCAGAACAACTTTTTACATCAGAAGGTTTTAAAGAAGCTTTTACTGCAGCTATAGAAGATGTTAAAAAATCAAGAGTGAACTACTCACAACTAACACCCTACGAGTGCTAGAGTTGAGAGCTTCATAAGATAACTAAAAAGTAAGTTATCTTCTAAGAGTTTGATATTGAAATCCTTATTCTTTTTGGCTGGTCCACGATAGCCACTACTAGATAAGACTTATGTCTACACTGCTACTTTTATCTGTATATTATATTTTAAAAGAACAACTATACAGAACAGTGAATATTTTTACAAGGCTACTGTTTACTAGCCTGTAACCTTATATATTCAGTTGCTGATGTTCTAAATATATTATACACTAAAATTACTAAAATTACAAATTTTAGTAGTTGTTTGTTAAATAGTGTTGATAAAAAGTTTGAGACTATGACCTGACATAATTAAGAGAATTTTTGAGAATTAAAAACGAGACTGTGAACTTTTTATATCAAGAAGAAAGTACTCATTTTGAGTACCTTCTTCTTTAAACTTCAAATCTCCTTCATACATTATACTAAATTCTCCATATACTTTTCTCCAATTTCTAAGCTAAGTACTTCTTTTTATTCCATCTTTTGTAATATCTAATACTACATAAGCAGCTATATTCTATTATCTTCTCTAACAGAAGAATGAGTAACATCAATAAAGATGACTGGATAAACCTTTTCTAAAGGTCTATTTTGACAACCTTGAATATCTTCAGTAGTTTTTAATATCATACTCTTCAATTAAAGTAGCGATAATATTCTCCTTCTGTTAACGGTTTAACTTTGTAAACTTCTTTTTCTTTCATAAAAATAGCCTCCTACGATATTTATATTCTATCATAGAAGACTATTCTTTTTAAATATTTACAGCCTCTACACCTACTTTTTACATTCTACCTTAAAACTTTGTATTTTTAATATTTATATAATAATTCTTATTTTATCTTTTTAAGCTATTTTTTATGTCATTTTTCATCATAAACTTTTTACTTCTTCTGGATTTTTGAGAATCTATATTAGGGATTGTAACAAGATCTGTAATAGAATCTTCTGTATAGTATCCTCTAAGCTTTTTGTTCATGAGACAATCGTGTCATTTCATAAAATTTAATAATATATTCTATATAATCTCATTTATGAAAAAATATCTACCCTTTTTCTAAAGTACCTTCAATATCATAAAATAACCAGTAATAATCTCCATTTCCCAGCATATTTAAAGCAATTTTTACATTTTTCCATCTTCATAATAATATATACGACTAGAATCATCTGAACTTTTTCATAATTATCTTCCATAATTAAAAGGTTCCATTTTCTAAAAATATTTCCATACTCCTTTTTCTTGAGAAATATGTTTCTCTTCCATTATACATGTATCCTAAGTCAACTGTTGCTCCCCCTTCTAATTTACCTTCCATAAATAAATTTCCATTTTTATAAAATTCTTTTGTCCCAAGTGTAGTTATCTCTTCATCTTTTCTTTTTTGTAGAGATATCAATATATATTTAAGTTCACCCAGTCTCATAGAATCCTTTTTCCACTTCTTTTTCATATATATGTTATGTTACCATTTTTGCCTTTTTCCACCTTTCCATTCATTGTAAAACTTTAAAGCTCCTGTTTTAGGATAAAATGTCTTTTTCTCCTGAGACATCTTCTAGCCAATCATTTTCTTCCAATATTACAACTCCATTAGAAGTTAATCTAGCTGCTTCTTATTATTTTCATAATAACTTTCAGAAATTATTTCGTCTCCATCTAAATTAATAAATTTATTATAATAACTAGTTTCTACTCCGTTTTTATAATTTATTTTTCATGTTCCCCATAGTATCTATTATTTCTAAATCAATTTCTTTCAAATCATTTTCTATAACTAATTTAATAGTAGAAATGTCAATATTCCCCTCAAGATTATAATTATCTGAGGAAAGATTAGTCTTTAGTATTGGTGGGAAGTATTCATTTATAAATGGTAATAATGAATCTTTACTTTTAGCTAAATTCTCTCAAGTCATTAAATACCCATTCTCCATCTCTTTCTCCCTCTTTATATAAGCCATCTATAATTTTTCTCCATTATCAGAAAAGACAATAAATTTACCATCTAATATTCCATTTTTATAATTTCCTTCCAAGAATAATTTATTGTTATTATATTTTTAAATGGAGCACTTCTAACTTATCATTTTTATAAAAACCTTCAGCCATTAAATTCGCATCATAATCATACTCTGCATATTTTTCCTTCTTTTTCCCATCCACAATGTTTATTTTTAGTACTTGTTTCCAGTTGCATCATGTATAATAATTTCTTTATCTAGCACTCCATTTTTATAGTATCTCTCTTCAGAACTTCCATCTTTATAGTAGATAATCCACAATCCATCTCTTTTAAAAATTTTATACTTACCTGTCTGCTTTATTCCACTTATTTTATCATATTCAGTAACACTTCTATTTCCATATAAATATCACAGGAATTAATATTATAATAGCTGTTATTACTCCAATATACCATTTATATTTTCTTATAGTTTCTTTTCTTTTTCACTTTTTATCTTATTCTCTTCTTTCTTCTTTTCTTTTTCAATTCTATCTTCTTCTTCTTTAATTCTTCTTTCTCTTCTTCTTCTCTTTTTGATTTTTGAGACTCTTTCTCCCTCTTCTTCCTCATGTTTTAAAATTTCTTTTCTTATAATTTCTTCTTGTTTTTTGTATTTTTCTTTCTTCATTTTCTTTTAGCTCTTTGTATGATTTCCTTTTTCAGAGTCATCTATACTTTTAATTTGATATTTCATTTTTTATATTTTCATAATTATTTCTAATAAATTCAATAGCCTCGTTTATAAGTCCCTATTTTTCTTGATTGTTTGCATATTTTTCTATAAGTTCCTATATTTTTCTCTATTTCAGATAATGATATAAACTTATCATCTACTATGTCAATTCTAATATTTTTTATTGCATATAAAATCCATAATATCCCCTCACAATTATATTATTTATATAATATAATCTTTTTGTTAATTGTCAATATTTTTAACATTATACTTTATCTAGTTGATAATATAAATATAGAATACTGAAAGAGTGGTTAAACTATGGAGAATAATATTATAATAAAGTTTTCATTAGTTCCAATTTTTGAGATTATGATTTGAAAACTAATTTTTTCAAATTTTTAAATTACAAGTTGTTCCAGAATCTGCTATGTCATTTACACTAAAAAATATTTTGGAAGACTATATTTCCAACTGTACAATTTTATAATTATTTAGCAGATGCATTATTAATGAATGGATTTATTATTTAGCTGCTGAGAATGTCCTTCTTTATGCTAATATTTTTCTTAAAATATCAGATAATATAGAAAGATTTTAATAATGTGGGTCAAACAATCAATAACAAATTTATAAAATTTAATTTTGCTAAAAATAATAATTCTATATTTGATTTCATTAAGAATACATTAAATATCAATACTACTATTTTGCGAGAATATTTTAAAGTTTTTAAAATAAATTTAAAAAGGAAGAAATTGTCCATTTATTAGTTTTTCTGACTTCTATTTATCTGATAGTCAATTAAAGAAATTTTTAGAAAAATGATATTTTGTTGACATTTAATTTCAATAATATTTTTAAAAATAAATTTAAAAAGATTAGAAAATTTATTTTATGATGAAATTAAGATTTTTAGATTTAGATAACAATAATTTTTATAAAAGATATTACGATCGTAATACTGCTTTAAAACTTAGGTCTTTTATAATGAAGACGGAACACCCAATAATAAAAGCTTATTCTCTACTAGCTGATGGAATGTTTAATGATTCATTAAATGAATGCTTAAAATATATGGTAAATCCTCAATTTATTCCAACTATTACTTTTATAATTTTTGTAGCAAAAATTTTAATATTAAATAGCTATTTTATGATGCTATGAACGTTTTTGTTATATACTATCGTTGGGGCTTTGAATAATCCTAAATTCCGTTATTCTAAATCAATTAAAACTTTGTGTAAACTTTTATAAAAAATTTATGATACAAACTCTAATTTTTATCCTAAAGTAGAGCTATTAAAAATATTATTTGAATTTTCAAAAACATAGTAATTTATTCTCTGTATTTAGCTCATCTGATTCAAAATATAAGTTTTTAAATTTTTATAAAAACAAGATGATGGAAAGCTATATATTTTTTAAAAAGAAAAATACAATTTTTAATTATAAAGAAACTTTAGTAACTGGTGAAATTTATTTTTATATTTCATCAGGTAAAATTTATAACAATGAAAATAATTGTCCAATCTGTAAAAAATTCGTTAATTAACAATACTATAAAATAGATAATATAAGTGATGTATCAGAAACAGATTGTGAATAAAAACGAAAATTATAAATAAATGCTACTAAATCTTCATTTAAAACTTTGATAACTCTACTTGTTACTATCTTTTTATTTCTAATGATAACTAAATATTAATAATTCTATCCTTCTATGGTATAAATTTTATCATAGAGAGGATATTTTTTATAAAAAGAAAAAGGTACTCATTTTTGAATACCTTCATCTTGACATATTAAAAATATTATATTAATATTATTAAAAATTAAACTAAATAATTCTAATCATAGAAAAATAGAATTTACAGAAAAAGTTCACAGTCTCTTTTATTTTATTTAATTCTATCTTTCAACTCTCATTTTATTAAGTAATCTTTGATTTCCTGAGCTTTATTAGAAAGCAATTATTTCATAGAATAACTCATCACACTCTTCCAATGTCAGATTAATATTTGATGGAATTGTCCATGTTTCTCTACTATAGTCTTCAAACATTAATGTTATATAACCTTCATTTTTAGGTATTTTTGTATTTCTACACTGCTAGGATTTTTTCCCACTATTAATAACAGGGTCGTCATCATCTAAAAACAGGGTCTATAATACGACATCTCGTCTCCTATGTTTGAATATTCTTTTTATAGTTTTTCCTTCTCTGAGATTTGAAAAGAACATATTCTTCCATTTTTCCTGTCTGTTCATTATAACTTATTCTTTCTATTATCATCCAATATTTTTATAGCTAGAATTAAAGATATCTTTTTTAGTATATTCTTTATATCCAATCTGTTCCCCATTTCTATAAAAATTTATTACTTTTTATACCTTTTCTTTATCATTCAATACTTCTTCCATTTCATCATCTTTTTCTAGTAATACCATCTGGAGTTTCAATTACTACATCAACAAGTTTATCCCTATCAACAAGTTTGATTCATAAACCATTTTTCCCCCATCGAATTTTTCAGGATCTTCTATATCTTGAGTTGTTGGCAACTCTAATAATTCAAATACTTCTTCTGAGTTAATTTTTATAGTACCCTTTATACTCCCTTTAGCTAATATAATGTTTACATCATATAAATCTGATTCTTTTCTTTTGAAAGTTCCTCTCAACATTACTTTATTTTTCTAGAATATGCAACCGCTTCTCCATCTACTATTCCATTTTTAATTGAGCTTTCCAAGCTATTACTTTCATATTATCTTTTTCTAATATTGTGAAATTCTACCTCCCCATTAGCTGGTTTATCTCCTGAAAGTAAAAACTTTTTCTCCATCTACATATAGTACTAAAAAATGGGCTCTTATTGTTATCACCACAAGCTACTATAAAAACTGTACATAATATTAAAAACTATCTTTTCATTTTCCCTCAATATATTTAATTTCTTCCCTCATCTTTATTTTTCTTCACTTTGAGATTATCTCTTTTTCTACTGAATTTTTCTTTGTTATCTACTTCTTTTTATTTTTATCATTTTTATTGATAAGTCTTTCTTTACCTGAGCTTTATCAGAATCAATTATCTCATAAAAATTTCATCACATTCTTCCATGCTTACTAAATTCATGTTCTTTGGTATTTTATATACATCTTTTTGTGTAATAGGCATATTCAGTCATTTCATCTAAAAATTCATCATCATTAGCCCCTTCAAAATATTCTTCTCCAATTAAAGTAATAATTCCATCCTTTCCTTTATCCTGATAAATACTTATACAATCTATATTTAAAAGAGTTTTTGGATTATTCTGATAAGCTAATTTATTTACATAGTATATACTTTTCATCTCAGTATCCCTTACATAACTTTTTATAACATACTCTGTTTCTGGAAATCTAAAAAGTACTCTAAAATATCTCCTGTTTCTTTGTCATAGTTTATACTTTCAGTTACTGTTTGACCATATTTGTCTTTTGCTGGTTTTTCTGAATATAACAATATATTTTTCTCAATATCATATTCTTCATAAGATTTTTCTTTCTCCTAAATTATATGTTTCAACTATTTTTATTATCCATAACATAAATATATTCACCATTAATTTTTCCATCTTTGATACTAATAAAAATTTGTAGCTTCCATTTTTCCCATTGATAGCTCTCTTTGTAAACCAATCTTTCATTATCTCTTTATCTTTTTGATTTATTTAAATTTTCCAGTAAATCTAAAATTTCAGATGAAGTTGTCCCAATATTTCCTTTTATATATCCATCTTTTTAATTTTTATATCAACTTCATAAATATCTTCTCTTTTCTTCTAAATTCCCCTTCAAAAATAACCTCATTATTATCTGAATATGCTACAACTTTTCCATCTATTACTCCGTTCTTTAAATTTCCTTTCCAGGCAATATGTTCACCTAAATACACTGAAATTTTATTTCACCTTCTGCAGGCTTCTCCCTTGATAATAATATTTCTTCACCATTCACCTCAGCTCTTGAAAATGGTTCTTTATTATTATCCAAAGCTGTAATAACAAACAAAAGTAACAAAAATAAAAATATTCTTTTCATTTTTAACCCTCTTTATATTATTTTTATAATTTTATTTTATTATATTACTATTTTTTAATTTAGTAATATCCTTAAATCAAAAAGAGAACTTCAAAAATAAATTCTCTTTTTGTTATTATCAAGATAAAAGTTATTTAAATTTTAAATCTAATTCTCTTTGAACTTCATCAACATTTTTGCATTTCAAAATTTTTCTTTAACTTTCTTTAAGAAAGTTCCCATTTCATCAGCTGAACCAACTATACGATTGAAAATCCCTAAATACTCAGTTATTATTGGATTATCAACGTCATAAGGATATCTCATAATGTGATCTATTTCACTCCAAGCTTCTTCAAAAACTGTTCTCACTTGTATTTCAACAGATATATTTAAAACTTTTGTTATATCTATGCTAACAAGATAATGTACTGAACGATATCCATGTTCTCTTACAATTACATCACAGTTTATATCTTTAATTGTTTCTTTAAACTGAGATAGATTGTAGTCACCTCTTCTAATATTTAACTTGAGGTGTTTCTTTTATATCCCAAAGATTTAAAAATTTCATGATGTATGGTTTGCCAATCATCTTTTAAAAAGATGTAACACTCTTATCCCTATTAAGTCTGTAACTATTTCTTTTATAGTTATCAACACTAATATTTCTTTCTTGGTACTTCTTTTCCTTTTTCTAATTATTTTTTTCAATTAGATGACTAGGTTTTTTACTCTTCTTCTTACTGAGTGTACAGATGATACATCTATCAATTTTAGATACTACATATTCAGCTTCTTTTTTTCTAAAAGAGGAACTAAACTTACATAGTCTTCATATATTTTTTTCTAATTCAGTCCAATCTAAACCAGTGGAAAGAAAAATAATCCTCATTAATGGAAAATTCTTTAAAGAACTCTTCTTTTATTAATTTATCCATGAAATATAGACCTCCTATTTGTGTACTCTTCTCAATTTTTATCTTAACAGATTTTCTTGTTAATTTTATTATGTTGTCTTTTACTTCTTCTTTAGTAAGAGGATGGACTAAAGGTGATTATTTCTTCTACATCATAAGGAAAATCATTAAAACTTCATCTTATGAAGACGTTTTTATTGTTAAACTATCCCCTATATTCGCATCAATAACTGATTTAATCTCTGCATTTATCCAAGTATTTGTCTCTTCTACAGAATTTGATTTATCAAGTAAATCTAATTCAAAGAAAGGTATTCTTAGCTGAAGATAAATTTTTATATCTATATAATCTTAGATTAGAAATTAAATTTTGTATATTGAGTTAAAAATTGTTTTAAGGTTATAAATTTATAAATACTCAATATTATTATGGAAATAATATTCGTATTTATCATTAGCTATTTTAAATTTTATAGTAGTTGCTTTAAAGAAATTAGCAAAAGAAATTAAAGTATTTCTTCCAATCTTTTTATTTTTAATATCTTTAGGTATTTCATATTCAAATAAAGCTATCTTTTTCATCTATAGCAATTCTAAAATCTTTCTTTCTAAATTCTATAAGTTTAAAATCTAAAAAGTCTAAAATTTTTAATTGAAACACCTTCTAATCTAGACATTTCCAAAATCTACATCAGTTATTCCTAAAAAAATTAGTTTTTAAAAGGTTCTAAGTCCTTTTGAAAAAAATTTCTATACTTTTATAGGAAAATTCTGTAAAATCCATACTTATAAACTTTACTTCAGAACTTGTTTCAAGAAAATCATCATGTCTTAAAGTTATTTCCATTTCTTATTTTTCTATAGGTTTTTAACTCAACTACTTCATTTTACAACTAGGTTCATTTGTTTCAATTACTTTTGAATTCCTCAAATAATTTATATTTTTCAATCACTTTAGGCTCTTCAATAGGGTTTAAAATTTTTCAACCAATTTAGGTTCTTCAATTTGATGAGGACTTGCTTCGTCCTCACCAATCAGGCAAAAATTTTTGTAGGGCATCACCACTTTTTTTCTCATCAAAAAAATCTTTCTTTTTAGATTTGGAATAAAGTCTTTAGCCTCTCCTTTTATAATTTCAATTGAATACTTATTTATAAAATTAGTAATATTTTTTATCAGTCATATACTTATCAATTTCATCGTTGATGTATAGATAAGTTGTTTGAAGTCTATCAGTTTTTAGACATTATAAAATCTAAAATATCTAAGAACTCTTTGTCTTCCAGATTAGCACCTAAAATTATTGTCGCTCTCTTATTAAATTCGATTCTTAATTTTTTCCCAAAACTTAGCATAAAATCCTAAATACTTTTAATTCTTTTTATATGTCTTGTGAGGAAAGAACAAATTTATCAATATCTTTGTCTTTATAATCTCCATAGATTTTTATAAAAAGCTACTTTCCACTTTCATCATTATTTATATCAAAGGGAGTATTTATTTTTATTGAAATTTAAGAAATTTTTCTTCTAGAGTATAATCATAGTTTGTGATATTATTGATGAAAAACATATCTGAATCAAATATTTCCTTATAAAAACTTAAATCAGATTTATTTTCCATAGAAAAAGATTGCTGATAATTTCAACAATTTCTTGTTTTTCATTTAGAACCTTTATCTAATAACTTTTTGAACCAATTCAGCTAGAGATGAATTATTATTTGAAACAATAAAATCTCTATCTATTACTGATAAGTATACTTCTAATTATTAACCTGTTTTCGTTGGTAAGGAAACCAATTTATTAAAAATTGTCTCCTAACAAAAGGTTAAATTTCGTATTGTTACTAACATATAAATGTCCTCCCACATGACTATACTATTCCTTTATAATTTTATCATATATATTAATATTTATCCATATCTTTAAATAATTTTTTTATTTTTTGAGAATATCTAAAAAAATGATATTATATATCAAATATTATTTTTTTGAGGTAAAGATATGCAAGATATTCAAAAATTTAATAATAACTTTTGTAAATCTCTTTTTACAATATGTTTGGATAGCAAATTTATTTTTTTATTATTGTTATTATTATAGTGGAGAAAAAAATCCACTATACACAATTCTTTTGGATCTTTATTTTTAACTCTTTTTACCTTATGTTGGGATTTTTTTATCTATCTATTTTTTTGGTCTCACTTTCAAGAAAAAGGGTGGTAATAAAATATATAAAACTGAAAAATTAAGAAGTAGAAAAGATGTTACTAATGCTGATAGAAAAAGAGCTAAGAAGATGGAAAGGTCTTATTACTTATCTTGAGATGAGTACAGATAACCATATAAGTGCTAATAACAATATTGAGCTTTACTTTACAGGAAGGAATTTTTTTGAAAACTTAAAAGAAGGAAATTAGAAAATGCTAGAGAAGTCATCAATATGGAATATTTTGTTTTTTAAGTTTGATAACATTGGAAAAAGAAATAGCTGATCTTTTAATAGAAAAAAAGCTAAAGAAGGGTTTAGAAGTCAATCTAATCATAGATGGAGTGAAATACTTCTAATTTTAAACTGAAAAAGATACTTTAAAAGATACTGGAGTGAACTTACATTTCTTCTTTAAAACTTATATACCTTTATTTAATATTAGATTAAACTATAGAGACCATAGAAAACTGACTATAATTGACAATAAAAGTAGCTTTTTGTTGGTGGTATGAATATAGGAGATGAGTACTTGGGTAAAGGAAAAAAATAGGATATTGGCGTGATACTTCTGTAAAAAGTCTTTGGAGATGTGGTTGCAACTTTTTGAAAAAGAATTCTATTTTTGCCTTGAGCATAGTTAAAAATAAATTTTTAAAAAGATGAAAAAGTTGCCAGTTGAGCCTACTCTTAAATACGAAGAAGAAAAAGCATATATATGCAACTTATCAGCTCAGGACCCTAACTATGAGTTTCCAGTAATAAGAGATAATCATATCAAACTTATACAAGAGGCTAAGAAGTCTGTATTTATACAAACACCATACTTTTGTTCCAGATGACCTACTACTAGATACATTAAAAACTGCTATTTTTATCTGGAATAGATGTAAAAATTATGATACCAAACAAGGCAGATCACCTTTTTATCTATTGGGTTAATCAATACTATATCGCTGACCTTTTTAAGATTAGGTGCAAATATTTACAGATATGAAAATGGCTTTATTCACTCAAAAACTTTACTGATAGATGAAGAAGTTATTTCAGTTGGAACATGCAATCTAGACTATAGAAGTTTTTATTTAAATTTTGAAGTAAATTTAAATGTCTATAATAAGGAAGTTGCTAATGCTTTTTAAAAGTGCAATATTATAAAGGATATTGCTATATCTAAGAAATTAACATTTAATGATTTTTGCAAAAAGAAGTATTTTTTTACAAAAAAATTAAAGAGTCTGTATTTAGACTTTTATCACCAGTTTTATAGGAATGAGGTAATATGGGAGTTTTTACAAAAATTTTTAGATAAAGAAAGAGAATTTATTGAAGAACAGTATCAAATAAAAATTCTAGATATAAAAAAATATTAGTAATGGCATTTTAAATTCAAATTTTCAAATTAACTGTGAAGATATTAAATACATATTAAGAATTTTTTTGAGGCTGATAGAACTTTAAATGAAGAAGAACAAGAGTTAATCTTATTAAATAAAGATAGCAAGTTTTATTCCTGTGAGTGAAGCTATTAAAAAAATAAAAGATAATGAATATATTTCTATTTTTGAAAATAAAAAGTTTGCACTCTTTTCAACTATGTGGATGGGAAAAGTTATTAAAAAAATAGATACTCATATCATTAGAGAGATAGCAACTTACTTAGGAAAACTACATGCTTTTTACAAAGGATATTAGTCCTGAAAAATATAATAGAAAAAAACTAGACTAGACTTTAATTATTTTTTATGATAAAATATTTCAGACAGATATTGATTTTTCAAGATAAAGATAATTTATTAAACCTAGCTTATGAAATAAAAAGATTATGATTTTTTTCTCAGCTTGAATGTGGAATTATACATGGAGATATCTTTCCTGACAATGTCTTATTTGATGAGAATAACAATATAAAAGCTATTCTAGATTTTTAATGAAAGTTATTATGCACCATTTATTTTTTTGACATCGCTGTAGTTATAAATTTTTTGGATTAAAATAAATAAGTATGATTTTTTTCACTGAAAATAATTTTTATAAGAGATTTTTCTAAATTATTATTCAAAACAAAGAAAAATTACAAATCAAGAATTAAAAGTTATAGATTTGGCTTGTAAAAAAAGTGGCATTGACTTTTTATCTTTTTTTAAGATTATACAGAGAAAAAAATTGAAAATTCTTATCAAAAAAAGCTTTTTTTCTATTGAAGAAAAAAATCTTATGTAAGTTTATTAGAATTAATATAAAAAGGAGATGATTTTTGTGAAAGGTTTGGCTGAATTAAAAAAATAAAGTTGTAAATGCTCCTCATTTAAATATATTTAAAGTAGCTACTTGGGCAACGATGGGGGTTTTTGCAACATATTTACTAATCTATATATTTGCTGGAGAAGAAATGTTAAAATACTATCCTCTTCTTATTGCTTTTTGCTTTTTGGAGCACCTTTTGTATCTTTAATGACATCAAAGGCAAGTGTAAAAAGAGCATATAATATAAGAATGATTGATAATGGTGGAGCTAGAACAGAGAAAGAACAGTTAGTTGTTGATACTGTAACTCTATTGAGTGAAAAAAATTAAATCTTCAAAAAGCTTCCTGAAATAGGGTTTATCCTTCTAATGATATCAATGCTTTTTGCAACAGGAGCTTCAAAAAATTCTGCTATGGTTGCTGTTTCTCAAGGACTTTTTAAATAATATGAACGAGACAGAAATTATAGGGTATTAGCTCATGAAATGTCACATGTTGTTAATGGAGATATGCTTACTTCTTCTATTTTAGAAGGTTTTTGCTCAGCTTTTTGGATTGATAATAACTTATATAATTTTTAAATAATAGAAGAAACAATAGATCAGGTGGAGCTGCAGCTAGTATGGCAAGCTTCTATGCGATTAGAAATGGTATTAATATTTTTAGGTAGATTTGTTGCAAGTTGCTATTCAAGAAGAAGAGAATATGGGGCTGATAGATTGGCTGCTCAAATTACTGATCCTTCATATATGAAAAGCGCTTTACTACGTCTACAAGAAATTAGTGAAGGAAGAGTAAATCTTCAACCTAATGATAGAGAATTCGCTGCTTTTTAAAGATTACAAATAATTTTTTTCTATGGGTGGTTTTACAGCTCTTTTTGCTACTCACCCAAGTTTAGAAAAAAAGAATAGCTGCTATTGAAAGAATGGAGAAATAATAAAAATAGGGGCTGTTGCAAATTCACAAAAAGTAAAAATAGTTCGTTACTGAGTAAATTTCTTAACGATAAAAATCAAAGAATTCGCTGCAAATCAGGAAAACTCACTTCGTTCAGACACTCCTGCATTTGCTCGGCTCATTCTATTTGATTTTTTTATCTAAAAATTTCCATTCGTAACTCACTTATTTTTACTTTAGATTGAGAATTTAATTTTGCATCAGCCTATTTTTCTTTTTAAAAATTTTAGCAATATATTTTTCCTGTGTAACTTTTTTAGATTTAGCAATTTCTTCAGGTGTTCCTGTAGCAACGACAGTTCCTCCATTTTCTCCACCATCTACTCCAATATCTATTATATGATCAGCAGTCTTTTATTACATCAAGATTATGCTCAATTATTATAACAGTATTTCCTTTTTTTCTAAAAAGTCTATTTAAAACTTCCAATAACTTTTTAATATCTTGAAAATGTAATCCTGTTGTAGGTTCATCTAAGATATATACAGTATTTCCCTTACTCATTTTAGAAAGTTCTGTTGCAAGTTTTTATTCTCTGTGCTTCTCCACCTGATAGAGTAGTTGCAGGTTGTCCCTAGCTTTTATATAGTCCAAACCAACATCTATTAAAACTTTTAATTTTCTTTCTAAAGTAGGGATATTTTTAAAGAAGTCATAAGCTTCTAATACACTCATTTCTAAAGACATCATAGATATTTTTTTCCTTTATAATATACATCTAATGTTTCTTTATTATATCTTTTTCCCTTACAAACTTCACATTCAACATAGACATCAGGTAAAAAAATTCATTTCAATCTTTAATATTCCTGCACCTTGACAGGCTTCACATCTTCCACCTTTAACATTGAATGAGAATCTACCTTTTTTTAAAAACCATGTAGCTTTTGCATCTTGAGTTTCTGCAAAAAAATATCTCTTATGTCATCAAAAAGTTTTTGTATAAGTAGCTGGGTTAGATCTTGGTGTTCTTCCTATTGGAGTTTGATCAATATTGATAACCTTTTTCCAATTCTTCTAAACCTTCAATTTTGTCATATTCCAATGGATATAGTTTTTCCCTTATTCAATTGATTAAATAGTATTGGGTATAGGGTTGAATTAACAAGAGTAGATTTTCCACTTCCACTTACTCCTGTTACAACAGTCATAACTCCTAGAGGAAATTCTACATCTATATTTTTTAGATTATTTCCTTTTTGCACCAAACAATTTAAGAGTTTTTATTCCATTTTCTTCTCTTTTTTTGGTATTTCAATTTCTTCCTTACCACTTAAGAATTTTTCCTGTTACAGAATTCTTGTTTTTCATTATTTCTTTTCGGACTTCCGAAAGCAACAACTTTCTCCACAAAAGTTCCTGCACCTGGACCTATATCCAGTATCTTATCTGCTTGCATCATAGTATCTTCATCATGTTCAACCACAATTAAAGTATTTCCTAATTCTTTAAGTCTATTTAAAGTTGCAAGTAATTTATCATTATCCTTTTGATGTAGTCCTATACTTGGTTCATCTAGTACATACAGAACTCCTGTAAGTCCCTGAACCTATTTGAGTTGCAAGTCTTATTCTTTGAGACTCTCCACCTGATAAAGTTTTTAGTTTCTCTTGAAAGTGTCAAATAATCCAAACCAACATTAGTCATAAATGTCAATCTTTCTCTTATTTCTTTTTAAAATTTCCTTTAGCAATTTTTTTCTTGCTTTTTCTGTCAAACTTAAGTTCATAAAGAAATCAAGAGAATTTTTTTATACTCATATCACAGATTTCCATGATATTTTTATCATTAACAGTTACTGCTAGAAACTTCATCCTTTCAATCTCTTTTCCCTTACAAACTTTACAGATTCTTTCAACCATATATCTATTTTTCAATCTCTTCTTTTTGAGCTTCTGAAAAAGATTCATAATATCTTCTTTCTAAGTTTTTTTAACTGCTCCTTCATATTCTTTATATCCATGAAAATCAAAATCTCCACCTGTGTAATCAAATTTGAAATTTTTTTCATCATAACCATAGAATATTATATCCAACTCTTTTTTTAGTTAAATCTTTGACTGGCTTAGTTAAATCTATTTTTGCTGCCTTTGCCATAGCTCTAAATATTTCCCAACTATATCCTTTTTCTTGCCATAGCTCCCTGGAATATACATTCCTCCATCTTCTATAGACAAATCAGGATTTTCTATTAGCTTATTTTTCATCAACTTCTAATTTTTTTCCCTAATCCCTTTACATTCAGGACAGGCACCATAAGGAGCATTGAACGAAAATAATCTTGGGTTTAATTCAGGTATACTAACATCTTCATGGTTAGGACAAGAATAATTTTCACTGTATAGATAATCAGTTTTTACCATCATTTACTATCAATTTTCCATTTGATAGTTCTATTGCTGCCTCTATTGATTGAGTTAATCTACTTTTCAAAAATCTTTGTCATCTTTCTTTAAAACTAATCTATCTACTACAACTTCTATATTATGTTTCTTGTTTTTATCTAGTTCAATTTCATCTTCTAGATAAAAGTACTTCACCATTTACTCTGGCTCTTACAAAACCTTTTTTTAAAATAGATTTAAAAATATTTTTTATGAGTACCCTTTTTATCTTTAACAACAGGTGAAAGAAGAATAATTTTTACTTCCTTCATCAAATTTAGACATAATACTTTCAACTATTTCATCTATACTTTGTTTTTTTCAACTGCTGTGTGACAAATAGGACAGTGGGCTATTCCTATATGAGCAAATAGAAAGTCTTAAATAATCATAAACTTCAGTTATAGTTCCAACTGTTGAACGAGGGTTTCTATTTGTAGTTTTTTTGCTCTATTGAGATTGCAGGAGATAAACCTTCTATGCTGTCTACTTCTGGCTTTATTCATCTGACCTATGAAATTGTCTTGCATAGGCTGAAAGACTTTCAACATATCTTCTTTGTCCCTCTGAATAGATTGTGTCAAAGGCAGAGAAGATTTTCCACTTCCACTTACTCCTGTTATAACAATGAATTCATTTTTAGGGAGTTCAATATCTATATTTTTTTAAATTATGTTGCCTTGCTCCTTTTTATAGTAATTTTTATCTATCATTTATTCAAATTCACTATTCCTTTCTAAAATTTTTTTCTATATATTATTATATCATATTTATTATATATTTCTACATAAAAATTGACATTCAAAGTTATATAAACTATAATTAATTATAATAAGAGAGTTATGGAGGTGTTTAAAATGATAACCATTAATGTTAATGATATCTTCGATAAAAATGATAGGCAATGAAAATGAAATTATTATAAAAAGAGAAAATAAAAGCTGATGATTTAATTTTTAATAACAGCAAAAATATAACGAAATACTTGAGGAACTTAAAAGACTAAGATACTGGCAGAAATAGATAAAAAGAATTGAAAATGTAAAAGCTAGTAAAAGTTTGAATTTCATGAGCTTATAGAAGTAGATGATATTTAAATCTATTCATGTAAAAGGTCACTATGACGAATAATACAGTTACAAAAAGGGCTGTTGCAAATAGAATGCTTCTGTAATCTTAGACATAAGATTTAAGATGTATTTCATTATCTGATTTGCAATAACCCTTTTTTAACTTAATTTATTAAATGTATTTAGAACACTCGTGGCTCTAGCACTCGTAGGGTGTTAGTCGTGAGTAGTTCACTTTCTATATAGAAAAAAATCCTATTCCTATTATATGTAGAATGGCAGCAATATTTATAAATATATGCCATATCATATGATAGTATTTTTTATAGTCATGAGCAAAGAAATATGCACCTATTGAATACATCACTCCACCCAATACAACTAAAACTAAAAAAATACTGTATTTGCTTTTTCTAAGTAATGTTGGAAAAGAAGAAAATTGCTATCCAACCCATAACTAAATACAAAGTCAAACTCAATTTTGGCATAGCTCTTGTTGCCAATGACTTATATAGTATTCCAACCAATACTATAGTCCACTGAATAACTACAATTAAAAATTCCCTTTCCAACCACCTATTATAACTAAGGCAACAGGTGTATAACTTCCAGCAATAGCAACATATATGAAGATATGATCCAAAAATCCTAAAAATAGATTTATGCTTGCTATTGTGATACATAGAATGATAAAGAGTTGAACTCAAAAACATTAAAAACAATGAGGCTATGAAAATACTTATTCCTACTGCTGAAGCATAGCCACCATGAAAGTAACCCCATAGGCTACCTATAGGTAAAAGCACTAAAGTTGCTGCCGCCATCACTCCATGTGTAACTGTATTTCCAAGTTCTTCAGAAAATGTTAATCTTCTATTAAATTTCATAATAATTACTTCCTTTTTAAATCTTTTAACTTAATAATTATTAGACATAAAAAAATTCAGACTTAGTTGTACTTTTCTATTTTTCAATGTTAAAATAATATTATCTTTGAAAAAAAGGAATGATATTATGGAAATTATAGAGAACAAAGAAAATAAATTAATAAAATTTTTTTGAAAAAAATTAAAACAAAAAAAGTATAGAGATAGTTGAAGGACAATTTTTTTAGCTGAAGGACATAAATTTTTTTAGATTATGATACTGTACCTGAGATAATAATTGTTAGAGAAGATGTTAAAAGATTTGTATATGGAAAAAAATTAAATAGATTTGAATGTAAAAAAAATTCTAGTTAATGAAAAGATTTTTTTCAAGAATTGAGTTCACAAGAAAACTCACAGGGGATAATCATTGTGTATTCTAAAAAAATAATGACTTAAATTCTTTATCAAATAATTTAGTGATTTTTAGATGATGTGTCAGATCCAGGTAATTTAGGAACTATTATTAGACTTTGTGATGCTACTAACTTTAAAGATATAATTTTAACTAAAGGGAACAGTTGATGCCTACAATGAAAAAAAGTGATAAGAGCAACTATGGGTTCTATTCTAAATGTCAATCTTTTCTATTTAGAAAAAAACAAGAAATTATAAAAACTTTTTAAAAGGAAAATAACTACTCTATAATAGTTACTTATTTAGATAAAGAAGCACTGCCATATAATAAAATTAAATTAAAAGAAAAAAATGCTGTGATTTTTTTGGAAATGAAGGTCGTGGAATTTGTGATGAATTTGTAAGTATAAGTGATTGCAAAACTATTATTCCTATACTGTCAAATACAGAATCATTAAATGTTGCAGTTGCATCTGCTATAATTTTATATAAATTTGAGAAATAGAGGGACTTATATAAGTCCCTCTTAATTTTTATTCCTTTTTATTTCCTTTTTAAAAAAAATTTCCGAAGAGCTATAGAAAATCTTTATTTTCTTTATTTCAAAAGGAAGTTTTTTTAAAGCCTTTATCCATAGATAATTCAATTTCTTTTTTTCAGTCATAGAGCTACCTCATTAGTTAGGATATTTTTGTTCAATGCCTTTTAAAATTGCATAAGTTTCTAAGTCCATATTTCCTGTTGCATTTTTTAGGATTGAAATGTAGTTGGAAAGCATAAACAACATCTCTACTATCTCTGTCCCATTCATTAGTTCTATTGATTTCATATCCATATTTTTCTTAATTCTTCTTTGATATCACTGATAGATGTAGCATTGAATTTTTTTCTTCATTCATAAATGCTTGTTTATCACTTTCATTGTACCAAGCTCCTATATCATACTTTTTCGTATAATTCTTTCCAAGGGAATTTTTGCTCCTGGATCTTTCTTTCTGCTTGGAGCAATATCAGAGTGAGCAACAATATTTCTTGCTGGAATATTATATCTAGCTGCAATGTATTTTTATTATTTGTGCTACTTTTTCTATTTGTATTGGCTTATATTCTAGATAAGCATCATAAGGTGGATAACGATTAGGATCATTTCTACGATCTCTTGCTATACCATCACTAACAATTTCAATACCTATAGATGTATCATTTAGATTAGTTCTTCCTCTAAATGAACTTGCTCCAGCATGCCACGCTCTTTGATCTAAAGGAACTAGATTATAGATCATATTATCATCTTCATCAAGAACTAAAAAGTGTGCACTTACTCTGTTTTGAAATTAATTCTTTAATAGAATATTCATTATTTGTTGCTGTATAGTGAACTACAACAAATTGTATTCTTTCATTTCTTCCAAGCGAAACATAAGTATCAGAATCTACCTTAAATTTCCCCATACTCCCTATTGAAGAACTACTTGTTCTTCTAGATGTGCTTATTCCTTTTGTCTCTCTTACTGGTGTATCAGAAGAGGAACATGCCACCATAAAAATTAATAAACTCAATAACGCTAATATTTTTTTCATAATTTCACCTCAATTTAACATTATAACATATTTTTTTATTTTTGCCATTTTTATTTATTTTTTTACCTTGTAAATCTTTATTCACAATGTTATACTGTAAAATAATAAATTTTAATGCTGGAGGTAGAAATGAACCGTATTAGAATTTTAGATGAAAGCGTTTCTAATGCAATAGCCGCTGGTGAAGTTGTAGAAAAATCCTACTAGTATGATTAAAGAATTAATTGAGAATTCTTTAGATGCTGGAAGTAAGGAAATAAAATTAGAAGTGTGGAATGGTGGTCTTGATATTTGTATAAGTGACAGTGGTTGCGGAATGTCAAAAGAGGACTTACTGCTTTCTATTGAAAGACATGCAACAAGTAAAAATTATTACAAAAGATGATCTATTTAATATAAGAACTTATGGTTTTTAGAGGAGAAGCTCTATCTTCAATAGCCTCTGTTTCTAAAATGATACTATCTTCTAGAACAGAAGATTCACCTAATGGTACTCAAATGAATGTTTTAGGGTGGTAAGGTAACAAATCTAAAAGATATACAAAAAAATGTAGGTACTCAGATAGAAATAAAAGATTTATTCTATAATACTCCTGCAAGAAAAAAAATTCTTGAGAAAGGATACTACTGAATATCTAAATATAAAGGATATCTTTTTTAAGAGAGACTCTAGCTAATCCTAATGTTAAATTCATCTTAAATATTGAAGGTAAGGAAAGTATAAGAACAAGTGGGAATGGTATAGAGAATGCTATTTTTAGAAATCTTTTGGAAAAAAATTATTTAAAGAATTTCTCTAAATTTTTCACTAGGTTACTTAGGTAATGCTAACTTATTTAAGGCTAATAAAGATTCTATCTTTGTCTTTATCAATGGTCGTTCTGTGAAAATCAAAGATAGTTGAAGAAGCTGTAATTGCTGCCTATCATACAAAAACTAATGAAGGGAAAGTATCCAAGTGCTTTTAATTTTTCTTAGATATAGATCCAGCTGAAATCGATGTCAATGTTCATCCATCAAAAATTGTAAAAATTTGCTAATCAATCTGAAATATATGATTTAGTCAAAGGTGAAATTGAAAAGATTTTTTTCTCTGATGATGAGAATTTTATTTCACCACATATTGAAGTTGAAGATGAAGAAGTTGAAACTTTTTGAAGAAAAAAAGATGAAAAAAATAGAATATCCTAGCAATAATTTTTTTAGATATAAATGACTTTTAAAGATGAAAAAGAAAGTTTATCTCAATTATCTGTTGTTCAAAAAGAAGATTATTTAAAAAAAGGATTATAGTGAGATTAAAGTTGAAAAAGCCAAATATCTCTCATATTGAAAATACAGTCAAAAGCTTCTTCTAATGAAATAAAAGAAAATATTGAGACTTTTTAAAAAAAGTAGACAATGACTTTGATTTAATAGAAAAAGAAGTTGAAACTGAAAAGAACAAATGAAAAAAATATTTTTTTGATACTAAGGATACTAGTAGAGGTAAAATATTTGATGATTTTTTTCAAGTTTAAAAAAACATAGATTTTTAGAGTTATAGGACAGGTATTTGATAGTTTCATCCTGGTTGAAAGAAATAATCTTTTAGAAATCTATGACCAACATATAATACATGAAAGAATATTGTATGAAAAGTTAAAACAAGAATACTATAGTCACTCTATGACTAAACAAAATCTTTTAGTTCCTATAAGATTTGAGCTAGATCCAAGAGAAAAAGCAACTAGCACTTGAAAAACACTGAAATCTTTTTCAAGTTTTGGTTTTCGATATAGATGATTTTTGAAAAAGAATGAAATTCTATTGAGAACCACTCCAACTATGGATTTAAGAGATAGTTATGAAAATATAATAAAAAGAAATTTTTAGATAATATTTCTAAAAAAATAAAGGATAAGGATATCAGAGAAAATATTATAGTATCTATGTCTTGCAAAGGGTGCTATAAAAAGCCAACCATAAATTAACTATAGAAGAAATGTATTCTATGGTAGCAAAGCTTCATGAAGTTGGAGAGTACACTTGTCCACATGGAAGACCTATAATAGTAAAGATGTCTTTACTTGATTTAGAGAAAACTCTTTTAAAAGAAAAATAAGGTGGTAACTTGAATATAAATATTATTTGTATAGGAAAAAAATTAAAGATAAATATATTAATGAAGGTATTGCTGAATTTTTCAAAGAGAATGACAAGTTTTGCAAATCTCAATATCATTGAATTAAAAAGAATATAATAAAGAAGATAGTATGAATATTTCAATAGACAAAGAAAGCCAAGATATATTAAAACAGCTTTTCAAAGACTAATTCTTACAATATTCTTTTAGATTTAAATGGTAAAGAATTAAGCTCAGAAGATATGTCTGAATATATTGAGGACTTAAAAAAATAAGGGTACAAGTAGTATAAATTTTATTATTGGTGGCTCTAATGGGGTAAATAAAGAGCTTAAAAAAACTCAGTTGATATGAAATTGAAAATTTTCACACTTTACCTTTCCTCATCAACTTATGAGACTTATTCTTTTAGAGCAAAGTTTATAGATGGTTTGCAATATCTAATAATATAAAATATCATAAATAGGAGGATGAAATCATAAAAAGGAAATTTTATTCTAACAACAAAAAGATAGCTATGATGAAGAATGTGTTGAAGAATTAGTAGGAGAAATTGAAGGTGAATTAAAAGAAGATTTAGAAAATATAAAAATTTTCTTTTGGAGAATGCTGAATATGAATACTTTATTAGTTTGATAGAAAAAGAAATATTTTTTTAATTAGAAATTCAGAAACTAATTTAAATATACATTTAAAAATTTAATGGTGAAAAAAAAATAATTTTTTTATGAAGTTGAGAATTTTCAAACAAAATTTTTTCTTGTATTAGGAGAAAAATATTCTTATAATATTAAGAGATAAGACTTTTTCAATTTTCTTATATTTTATTTGATGAAAAATAACAATGAAATAAATAAGATTGAAATAGCTATAAGGCATGTTTAATGGAGGGAGAGAAAAATGTTAAAAAAATTAGCTATAACTTTGGTAGCAGTCGTTTTTTGTAGGTTGTTATAACTTGGATAATGTTGGTGGCAAAAAGTAGTGGGAGGGTTCTATAAGAGAAATTGAAATAGCTGGTTCTCAACAAAAACAGGTGGAACTACTGCTCCTACTCCTAATACTACAAACTGGTGAAACAGTTGAAACTAAACCACAACAAGAAGAAAAAAATTGTATCTGTAGATGTCAATGATGAAAAATGTTAATGACTATCTAACTATTATAAAAATCTAATTTAAGAACTTCTGCAAAAAAAGTAGATGACAATATAAAAAAAATCAATATACTGTTGCTATAGGAGAAACATTAGTTTTCCCTGTTGACAATGAAAAAGCTATAAAACTTTCAACTTCTCCAAAAAAATGCTAATCCAAAAAGTTAGCCTTACAAATGGAAAAGTTACTTTTTAGAACTGTATATCAAGGACAATATGTTTTTATCAACTTATGTTAATGGAAGTGTAAATAGAAAAAAATTACAGTATCTGCTATATCTAAATATGATTTTTAATGAAAAAGATCTTTATAAGTTAATACTACAAGATTCAGAAAAAAAAGAGATAAAGATGTAGAAAATGCTGTTACTCTATATAAAATGCTATATCCAGCTGGAAGATATTCAAAAAGAAGTTAATTATCTATTCTTAAAAATATGCTTATGACATAAGAAATAATTCTCTTATAAATGAAGCTTTAGCTGGAGTAAAAAAATGATTTTTTTCTTCTTACTCTGACAGTGAAAAAAAGCAACTATATTAAGAGCCGCAAAATTAGCAAATAAGAGCATTTTTTTATACCTTCTGAAGTTTATAACACTAATAACTCAGATTTAAAAAAATGCTTTAAACGAATACAATAATAGTAGTAAAGCTCCTGTAGACAGAGCTCCATCTACTCCTGTAGATAATAGAACTGTAACTACAGAAAAAAATAAAACTAAAACTCAAACTACAGAAAATGAAACTTCTATAGTAGACTATGCAAGAGAAAAAGTTAGATCTGTTGTTGGTGGAATTTCTGGTACAACTACTACAGCTGTAACTACAGTAGGTTCAATTAAGTCTAAAAACTACTAATACAACTGAATCTTATTATGAAAAAGGTATGAAAAAAATCTAAACTCTAACCCTAAAGTTGCTATAGATAATTTTAAAAAAATCACTTTCTAGTGAAAAAAATACAAGACAAAAAAACCAGAAATCTATTATAATATAGCAAGTTCATATGCAAAAGCTTGGTAATAGAGTTGAAGTTACAAAAATATATAAGACTTTTTAAAACAAGAATTTCCAAATAGTTCTTGGGCAAAGAAAAAGTGAAGCACTTTTCAAATTTAATAAAAATAACTTTTTAGGAGGATACAAGGTATGGAAAAAAATATTTTGACAGATTAGAGAAAGAACCTCTAATTGCTGAAAGATGGAAAAAAATTGAAGAGTTGGAAAGCTATGGAATTAAAGCTTTTGGTAGTAAATACGATAAGCAAATAATGATAGGAGATATATTAAAACATAATCCTGAAGAAAATTTAAAATTTAAAACTGCAGGAAGAATAATGTCTTTAAGAGGTAAAGGAAAAGTTTACTTTGCTCACATAGAAGATCAATCTGGAAAAAAATTCAAATATACATCAAAAAAAGATGAATTAGGTGAAAACGAATTTGATCATATCGTTAAAATGCTTAATGTTGGAGATATTATAGGTGTTGAAGGAGAGTTATTCGTAACTCATACTGAGGAATTAACTTTAAGAGTTAAATCTATCAGTCTTCTTACTAAAAAAACGTAAGATCTCTTCCTGAAAAAAATATCATGGATTAACAGACGTTGAAATTAGATATAGAAAAAGATACGTTGACTTAATAATGAACCCAGAAGTTAGAGATACTTTTATTAAAAAGAACTCAAATAATAAAAAGCTGTTAGAAAAAAATATCTAGATGACAGAGGATTCTTAGAAGTTGAAACTCCTTTAATGCATCCCAATCTTAGGAGGAGCTGCTGCTAAACCTTTTGTAACTCATCACAATGCTTTTAAATCTTGATCTATTCTTAAGAATAGCTCCTGAACTATACTTAAAGAAATTAATAGTTGGAGGATTTGAAAGAGTTTATGAATTAGGAAGAAACTTTAGAAATGAAGGAATTTCTACAAGACACAATCCTGAATTTACTATGATAGAACTATACCAATCTCATGCTAACTTCCATGATATGATGGATCTATGTGAAGGAATAATCTCATCAGTATGTCAAGAAGTTAATGGAACAACTGATATTGAATATGATGGTGTTCAATTATCTCTAAAGAATTTCCAAAGAGTACACATGGTTGATATGATAAAAGATGTTACAGGAGTTGACTTCTGGCAAGAAATGACTTTTGAAGAAGCTAAAAAATTAGCTAAAGAACATCATGTTGAAGTGGCAGACCACATGGATAGTGTTGGACATGTTATAAATGAATTCTTTGAACAAAAATGTGAAGAAAGAGTAGTTCAACCAACATTTGTATATGGACACCCTGTTGAAATATCTCCACTTGCTAAGAGAAATGAAAAAAATCCAAATTTCACAGACAGATTTGAATTATTTATTAATAAAAGAGAATATGCTAATGCCTTCACAGAATTAAATGACCCTGCTGACCAAAGAGGAAGATTTGAGGCTCAAGTTGAAGAAGCATTACGTGGTAATGAGGAAGCAACACCAGAAATAGACGAAAGTTTCGTAGAAGCTCTTGAATATGGTTTACCACCCTACAGGTGGAATGGGAATTGGAATAGATAGACTTGTAATGTTACTTACAGGTGCTCCATCTATAAGAGACGTAATTCTTTTCCCACAAATGAAACCAAGAGATTAATAAACAATTTTTAGAGTGGAACTTGTTTCCACTCTTTCTATTTTTATATATTTTATTTTTTTATTTTTTTGGAGGTTATATGCTTAGAGAGTTTATGATAATTTTTTTAATCAACTATGTTGGAATGCTTCTTTCCAAGATTTTTACATCTTCCTTTACCAGGAACTATAGTATCGTTGTTATTGCTATTCTTTATGTTACAATTTAAAGTTTTAAAAGTTAGAAAAAGATTGAAAATGCTGGAAATTTCCTACTATTGAATATGACTATATTCTTTATGCCACCTACAGTTAAAATCATTGATTCATATGAATTATTAGAAAAAGATCTTTTTAAAAATTATAGTAATTATACTTGTTTCAACATTTTTTTAACTATGGGTATTACAGGAAAAGTTGTCCAATTAATGATAGATCTTAAAGAAAGGAAAGAGAAAAAAATAATGAAAGAGATAATTGTTAGTAATTTGTTTTTTTGGTTTAATTTTTAAGTTATTTTGCCCTTGAAATTGGAAAATGGGTGTTTAAGAAAACTCAAACTCCTTTGTGTAATCCTTTTTTTAATAGGGACTATTATAGTTATTATCATATTGAAAGTTTTTTAATATTTCAACTGATGACTATTATAAAGGGGGCAGGAATGATACTTTTCCTATTGGGATCCTGCTACAGTAGCCCTTGCTATCCCTCTATAAAAAAATGGGGTCTATTCAAAAAAATTCTTTGTTCCTGTTATGACTGGTGCAATTGTAGGTTCTTTTGTTGGTATAATATCTGTTATCGTTTTAGGAAAATTATTTGGTATGGATGATAAATTAATTTTTTCTCTTATGCCTAAATCTATAACTACTCCTTTTGGGATCGAAGTTAGCTCTATGCTTGGAGGAATTCCTGCAATAACAGTGGTAAGTATTATGCTTACAGGTATAGCTGGTAACGTAACAGCTCCTCTTATCAGTAAGATTTTTAGAGTAAAACACTCTGTAGCTGTTGGTATTGGAATTGGAGTTTCAAGCCATGCTGTTGGAACTTCAAAAGCTATGGAAATTGGTGAAGTAGAAGGTTCTATGAGTGCCTTATCAATAGTATTTGCTGGAATTCTAACTTTAGTATGGGCACCACTTTTAAAACTTTTAGTATAGGAGGATAAATATGATAAAAGAAGCTTGTGTTGAATCTTTTGAAAAATCTTTAGAAGCTCAAAAATAATGGTGCAAATAGAATAGAACTTTGTGAAAATTTAGCTGTTGGTGGGACTACTCCATCTTATGGAACAGTTAAAGTTTGTTTAGAAAAAAATTAAATATTCCTATTTTTTTCCTATGATTAGAGCTAGAGGTGGAAATTTTGTTTATTCTAAGGATGAAATAAAAATTATGAAAGAAGACATTAGAATATTTAAAAGAATTAGGAGTTAAAGGGAGTTGTTTTTGGTTTTTTAACTTCTGATAATAAAATAGACTTTAGAACTTACAAAGGAATTGGTTGAATTAGCTGCTCTATGGAAGTAACTTTCCATAAAGCTATAGATGAAATCTCTAATCCTTTAGACTATATTGAAGATTTAATAAATATAGGAGTAAAAAAAGAATTTTAACTTCAGGTGGTAAAAGCAACTGCTCTAGAAGGAAGTGTTCTAATAAACCAAATGATAAAAAGCAAATAATAGATTAAAAAAATTGTTGTTGCAGGAAAAGTTACAAAAGAAAACCTTAATGAACTTAAAAATCTAATTCCTGCTGATGAATTTCATGGAAAACTAATTGTCTGATTTTTACTATTTTTAACAATATCTAGCAAGAAGTCCCCTACTTCTATAAGTAGGGGATAATTGCTTTTTATTTTTCTTGAAATTGTTTCTAAAATATAATATAATTAAATCAGTTAAAAGTAATAAAAAAATGAATATTTTTGGAGTAGAAGTTTTGCAGTGTTGAGTGTTGGTGGAGCAAGTAAGGAGGAGGAAATGAAGACAATTAAAAAGCATATAAATTCAGAATATATCCTACCTTAGAACAAATAATATTTTTCTCAAAAACTTTGGTTGTGTTAGAAAAAGTTTATAACCTTATGTTAGATGATAGAAAGAAAAGTTATGAAGAATATAAAGCAACAGGAGTTAAAACTGAATATCCTACTCCTGCTAAATATAAAGAAGAATATCCTTATTTAAAAGAAGTAGATAGTTTAGCTCTTGCTAATGCACAATTAAATTTAGAAAAGGCTTTTAAGAATTTTTCTTAAAAAAATAAAGACTTTGGTTTTTCCAAAATATAAGTGTAAATCTAATCCAGTCCAAAGCTATACTACAAATAATCAAAACACAATATATATTAAAGATAGCTACATAAAACTTCCTAAACTAAAATCGCTAGTCAAAAATTAAATTACATAGAGAAATAAAAAGGTATAATCAAATCAGTAACAATAAGTAAAAATAGTCTTGATCATTATTTTATTTCAATATTATGTGAAGAAGAAATAGAGGAATTACCAAAAAAACTAATAAAAAAATATTGGAATAGATTTAGGAATAAAAGAATTTGCAACAATGAGTGATTGCACAAAAGTAGAAAATTTAAAGCTAACAAAAGAATATGAGAAAAAAACTGAAAAGAGAACAAAGAAAACTATCAAAGAGATGTAAACTTGCTAAAGATAGCGATAAAAAAACTATCAGATAGTAAGAATTATCAAAAACAAAAGAAAAAGTAGCAAAAAAATACATAATAAAAATTAGAAATAAAAGAAAAGACTTTGTAAATAAGTTGAGTACAAAAATTATCAATAACCACGATATAATCTGTATAGAAGACTTAAATATAAAGGGAATGTTAAAAATCACAAATTAGCAAAAAGTATATCAGATGTAAGTTGGAGTGAATTTGTAAGACAACTAGAATATAAAGGAAATTGGTATGAAAGAAAAATTATAAAAAGTACCTACATTTTATCCAAGTAGTAAGACTTGTTCTAGTTGTGGTAATATAAAAAGAAACTCTAACATTATCAGAAAGAATATATCATTGTGAATGTTGTGGACTAGAAATAGATAGAGATTACAATGCAAGTATAAATATATTAAGAAAAGGTTTAGAAATATTAAAAGAAGAAAAAGTAAGTTAGAAAAAAATATATCAGGGTAGGGACTACCCTGAAGAGCTTAGTAAATATATGTGGCTAACAAAAGCACATACTTCCAAGAAGCTCCCACTTCTATAAGTGGGAGTAGTTCACTATAAGAATTCAGCTGTTGTAAAGTATTTTCAACAGCTTTTTTTATTTTTATTTTTCTAAAAACAAAATTTTATTATATAATATAAAAATAGTTGAAATTAAAATTAAAGGAGAAATGTGATGTTAAATGAAATTGCAAAAATATATATTTAGTAGAAGTTCCATTACCTAAAAACCCACTAAAAAGCATTAAATTGCTATTTTATTAAAAAAATGGAGAAAATATTTTAGTTGTAGATAGTGGTTTTGACCATGAAGAAAGTGAAAAAGTATTTTTTTGAAGCTCTTGAAGAATTAGGAGACAAGTTGGAAAAAAACAGATATGTTTTTAACTCACTTACATGCTGATCACTCAGGGCTAGCTTTAAAATTTAAAAATAAATATCAAGGTAAAGTATATTGTAGTCAAATAGACACTGAATATATAAACAAGATGAAACATGAACTATATGCAGATAGATTTGTTCCTACACTAAAAAGTTATGGGAATAGAGCCTGATTTTTAAATTTTTTTGAAACTCACCCTGGACTTGTTTACTGTATAAAAGGAAAATTGGATACTACTATAGTTAAAGATGGAGATAAAATAGACTTTGGATACTATAATTTTTGAAGTTATAGATTTAAGTGGTCATACACCTGGACAAGTTGGAATTTATGATAAAAATCATAAAAATATTATTCTCAGGTGACCACATATTAAATAAGATTACTCCTAATATAAGTTTTTGGGATTTTAAGTATGAAGATATCCTAGGAACTTATCTTAAAAATTTAGATAAAGTTTACAATATGGAAGTAGATACTATCTATTCTGCTCATAGAGGAATAATAGATAATCCAAAACTTAGAATAGATGAACTTAAGAAACATTATGCTGATAGAAATGCTGAAGTTTATAACTTATTAAAAGAAGTTGAAGAAAAACTCTGCTGCACAAATGGCTGCAAAAATGCACTGGGATTATAGAGCAAAAAGAATTTTGAAGAGTTTCCTAATAATCAAAAAAATGGTTTGCAACAGGTGAAGCTCTAGCTAACTTAGAACATTTAAGAGCTATTGGTAAGGCTGATTATGAATTTAAAGATGGGGTGGCTTTATTATAGAATAAAAGAAAGAACCTAGTTAAACTAGGTTCTTTACTTTTATTTTTACTTGTAAGGTAGACTTATTATAATTATAATTATAGTTCTTATTTTTAAAGGAACTATCTATTTTTGCTCCATATTCTTTTCCATAATAATAAAATCTATTTAATAAAAACTTGAATTTAATTATATTTTTGTTTATACTAATAGAATATAACTAATTCTAGGGGAATTTTATGGCAATTAAAGTAAAATTAGAAAAAGATGGTTTTATAAAAGATGGCTTTTGTTGGCTATAGTTATACTTCTGCTCTTTTTGATTTTTGGGTACCTGCATTTAGATTAGATTTTAATGCTTTTGTTTTTCTTTGGACTCTATATGTTAGAAAAAAATTTTTATCAGAATTTTTTTACAATATATTCTATGTTAAATTACTATTCCATAGAAAAACGAATGGTTTTTTATATTTTTAAATACTAGTGTCCCTATTTTTCACACTTCTTATAGCATTTATTATAGCTTTTTCTACAATAAACATTACACAAAGAAAAATGTTAAAAAGAAGGTTTGGAGTCCATTAGAAAACGATGAATATTCTAATGCTATATTAAAAAGGATATCGTTATTTAGATTATACTGATGCTGAAATAAAAAGATGAAGATAAAATGCAAAGATACCAAAACTATATAGACAAAGCTAAGAGCAATGAAGTATGCCTTTGTTTTTATAATTTTTTTGGATTATAATTTTTGTATCATTTTATTTTTTTATTATTTTAGAGCTTAATTAATTTTTTTGAAAGGAATAATATTATGTCAGTAAAAAAATACAATTAGAAAAAAATGGAGAAGTTACAGATGCTTTTACAGGTTTTTAGCTGGACAACTTTCATTTTTGGATTTTTGGGTTCCAGCATTTAGAAAAAAATCAAAAAGGTTTTTGGTTTATTCTTTTTTTATTTTTTTATTATAAAGATAATTATACTTTATACATTATCCAAGCAAAAATAACGAGATTGACCTAAATTTACTGATTTATGGAACTTTTGAGCCTTCTTATGGTATGATAACACCAGTAGTATTAGCTGCTATATACCCATTAGAAACATGGATTGCATATTTTTTTATAATAATTATTACACAAATAATTTATTAGCTGAAGGATATCGTCCAATAGAAAAATGATGATTATTCAGTAGCAATTTTTAAAAGACTATTCTTATTTACCATATTCAAAAAGAAGAGTTAGATGATAATGTTAAAAATGGAAAGATACAGAGAAATTTCAACTTTAGCTAGGAAAAGAAGAGAGAAAATTTATATATTTGTTGGAATATGGGCTATATTTATAATTATTTTTTTGGTTTTCTAATTTATTTTAAAGTAATTTAACAATATCTAGCAAGAAGTCCCCTACTTCTATAAGTAGGGGATGAATTGCTTTTTATTTTCTTGAAATTGTTTCAAAAATATGATATAATCAAATCAGTTAAAAGGTAATAAAAAGGAGTATTTTTTTGGAGTAGAAGTTTTACAGTGTTGAAAGTTTGTGGAGCAAGTAAGGAGGAGGAAATGAAGATAATTAAAAAAAGCATATAAATTCAGAATATATCCTACCTTAGAACAAGTAATCTTTTTCTTAAAAACTTTGGTTAGTGTCAGAAAAGTTCATAATCTTATGTTAGATGATAGGAAGAAAGGTTATGAAGAATATAAATCAACAGGAGTTAAAACTGAATATCCTACTCCCTGCTAAATATAAAGAAGAATATCCTTATTTAAAAAGAAGTTGATAGCTTAGCTCTTGCTAATGCACAATTAAATTTAGAAAAGGCTTTTTAAGAATTTTCTTAAAAATAAAGATTTTTGGTTTTCCAAGATATAAATGTAAATCTAACCCAGTCCAAAAGCTATACTACAAATAATCAAAACACAATATATATTAAAGATAGCTACATAAAACTTCCTAAATTAAAATCGCTAGTCAAAAATTAAATTACATAGAAAAAAATAGAAGGTATAATTAAATCAGTAACAATAAGTAAAAATAGTCTTGATCATTATTTTTGTTTCAATATTATGTGAAGAAGAAATCGAAGAATTACCAAAAACTAATAAAAATATTGGAATAGATTTAGAATAAAAGAATTTGCAACAATGAGTGATTGTACAAAAGTAGAAAATTTGAAGCTATCGAAAGAATATGAGAAAAAAACTAAAAAGAGAACAAAGAAAACTATCAAGAAGATGTAAACTTGCTAAAGATAGCGATAAAAACTATCAGATAGTAAGAATTATCAAAAGCAAAAAGAAAAAAAGTAGCAAAGATACATAATAAAAATTAAAAATAAAAGAAAAGACTTTATAAATAAGTTGAGTACAAAAATTATCAATAACCACGATATAATCTGTATAGAAGACTTAAATATAAAGGGAATGTTAAAAAAATCACAAATTAGCAAAAAGTATATCAGATGTAAGTTGGAGTGAATTTGTAAGACAACTAGAATATAAAAGTAAACTGGTATGGAAGAAAGATTGTAAAAGTACCTACATTTTTATCCAAGTAGTAAGACTTGTTCTAGTTGTGGTAATATAAAAAGAAACTCTAACATTATCAGAAAGAATATATCATTGTGAATGTTGTGGACTAGAAATAGATAGAGATTACAATGCAAGTATAAATATATTAAGAAAAGGTTTAGAAATATTAAAAGAAGAAAAGTAAGTTAAAAAATATATCAGGGTAGGGACTACCCGAAGAGCTTGGTAAATATATGTGGCTAACAAAAGCACATACTTCCCAAGAAGCTCCCACTTCTATAAGTGGGAGTAGTTCACATGGTTTCTTATATTTATATTTATATTTCCTTTTATTTTTTTGCTAGTTTGGGAACTATTTTTGATTTAGATTTTGATAATAATTTTATTAAATAGTGCAAGAACACTCGTGGCTCTAGCACTCGTTAGAGTGTTAGCCGTGAGACAAGTACTCGTAGGGTATGAATAACACCAACATTGAAAATGTTATACTAAAATTTGCAATTTTACTAGTTTTTAGTGTATAATATTTTTTTAGAACATTAGCAACTGAATATATGGAGTTAAGGCTAGTAAACAGTAGCCTTGTAAAATATTCACTGTTCTGTATAGTTGTTCTTTTTAAATATAATATACAGATAAAAGTAGTGGTGTAGATGCAAGTCTTATCCAGTAGTGGCTATCGTGGACTAGCCAAAAAGAATAAGGGTTTTAAAACCAAACTTCTTAGAAGATAACTTACTTTTTCAGTTATCTTATGAAGCTCTTTGGCTCTAGCACTCGTTAGTGTTAGTCGTGAGTAGTTCACAAGGTAGGGTTATTATGATTCTAGCTCCTGTTTTTAAAGGAACTATCTATTTTTGCTCCATATTCATTTCCATAATAATACTGAATTCTCTTATTTACATTTTTAATTCCAACTCCACCCATTTTTCATAAGTGCTTGTTTTTTTAGCTGCTTCAAATCCAATACCATTATCCTCTATTATTAATTCTATCTTATTCTCTACTATTTGAGAATATATAGAAATTATTCCTGTTGTATCTAAATTTTTAATACCATGATAAATTGCATTTTTCTACAAAAAGGTTGCAATATAATCTTAGGTACCTCTATGTTTTCTAATTCTTCTTGTATTGAAATTTTATATTCTAATTTATCTTCATATCTTTGCTTTTTGTATATATAAATATTCTTTAATATGATTTATTTCTTCCTTTAAAGGAATTTTTTTCTTTTCCATTACTTAAAGAAATTCTAAAAAGTTAGATAAAGCCTTTGTAATAGAAATAACTTTTTCAGTATCCTGAAATTCTGCCATCCAAATTATTGTATCCAAAGTATTGTATAAAAAAATGTGGATTAATTTGACTGTAAAGTGCATTAATTTCATATTCTCTTAAATATTTAATCTTATCTATCATTTCATTAAAATGGTTTTTGTAAACTTAAAAATTTCAATACTTACATCACCTTTTAAATTTATTTTTTTGATAAATCATTATTAAAATTATTCATATGTTGCTCTAACTCTTTAATTGGTTTTTGTAATTCTTCTCAATACACTGATACTTATTAAAACTGTAATTAAAAGAGAAGCTAAACAACTTATAACTATCATTTCAAAAATGATTTTTTAAACTTTCAATTTCTTGCATATAGGAAATTTCAATCAATGTCCAATGAGTATTTTTTTAATAGGATATTTTACTGTAACTGTATTTTTCTTTTCTGTTATATCCCTCTTCAATATTTTTTTAAATTTTTTAGATATTTTTCTTGGGAGATATCATAAAGGGATTTCTTTATAGTAAACTATTCTATTGTCCTCATCTAAAAATAACAATATCACTATTCTTTCCTGTTTCTTGATTTTTGAAGATACTCATGAAGTGCTTGGTATTTTTACATCTATCAACAATACACCTAAATTTTTCTCCATTAGTGTCTGCAATTTCTCTACTGACAGAAATAACCCAATCGTCCATTCCATCAACTGAAAAATTTTTGTTTTTCTAAGTGGATTTAATACAGGCATAGGGTTCATTAAAGAATTTACATACCATTCCTCTTTCATCATATCACTAGAAACTTCCATATTTACATTTTTTCATTAGAAATAACTGCTCCATCTTTTCTTATTAAAAATAATAGATTTTTATATAAGGATCTGTGGAAAGTGTATTATCTATTATATTTAAAATTCTATTTTTCAGTTTCATCTTTATTTTTTTAAATAATCCTATACTCCTTTATCATGTGAAATTACTTGACTTAATGTTGTCAATTTACTCATATATAACTCAATATAATTCCCACTTTTTTCAATAGCTTCAGTCTTAGCTGAAATTTCTTTCTGTATTAAAAGACTACTTGAACTGAAATAAAAATATACTTCCTAAAAAGTAAAACTAGAACTAAATTGGTAATTAAAAATAAAATCCTATCTTTTATGTTTAGTGGTTTATTATTCATTTTCATTTTTTTAACACCATTTCTCTATATTGTTTTTGGAGTAATTTGATAATATTTTTTTAAATTTTGTTATAAAGTAATTTTACATCTTCAAAAACCAATTTGTTCAGCTATTTCATAATTTTTAATTCAGTTGTTAAAAGTAATAATTTTGCCTTTTTCCATTCTCTTTTGTAAAAGATAATCTTGAAATGGAATTCCAAAAATTTTTTTCTTAAACATAATACTTAAATACCCTGAACTTAAATCTAATTTTTTTCAGAGAGAACGGATAAGGTAAATTGACTATCAGTATAGCTTTCTTCAATAATATTTTTGTATCAATTCTTTATAATTATTTTTTTGCAATGTTATCTTGTGTATCTACTGTTGTTATTTTTTTCTAATACTTTTTTTCAATTTCCTTATCTTTTTCTTTCCTTTTTGCAAGGAACTCACTAATTTTACAATAATCTCTGAAACATCTGACTTTGAAATTGGCTTTAAAAATATAATCTTCTACTCCTATTTTTAATAGCCGTTTGTGCATACTGAACCTCCCACGACTGAAGTCGCAGGGTTCTTGGGTAGTAGTTGCTTCTGTTAGCCAACTAAATTTACCAAGCTATCCCCATAGTTCCTACGGTTCATATTTTTTTATTTAAGCACTTATACCTAATATCTTTAGTCCTTCTTTTAATATGTTTTTGGCTGCATTTATATCTCTATTATGTACAGCTCCACATACTGGACAAGTCCATTCTCTTATACTTAAATCTTTTACTTCTTCTTTTCTATATCCACAACAATTACATATTTGACTACTTGCAAAAATTTATCTACTCTTACTATTATTCTTTTTGTACCATTTAGCTTTTGTATTCTAGTATTCTATTAAATTCGCTCCACGATACATCTACAATATTTCTTGCTAATTTATGATTTCTTACCATATTTTTACTTGTAAATCTTCAATACAGATAATATCATATTCTTTTATTAGCATTGTTGATAATTTTTTGCAAAAATCTTCTCTTTGATTTGATATTTTTCAAATAATCTTGCTACTTTTTATTCTAGCTTTATTTCTATTTGAACTACCCTTTGTTTTTCGTGATAGTTTTTCTTTTGTAATATTGCTAGTTTATTCAAAAGATTTTTTTGTAAATATTTTGGATTTTCTATTGAGATTTCATCACTGGTAAGTGCAAAGTTTTTTTATACCTAAATCTATTCCAACATTCTTATTTGTACTTTCTAATTTTTCTACTTCTACATCTGTACAACACAGAGATATATAATATTTTCCACTAGGCACTTGGGTTATTGTTGCACTTATTATTCTTCCTTGTGGTTTCATTTTATCTCTTATTTTTAGTTTTCCTAACTTAGGTACTTTTTATCCATTTATCTAAAAACTCTATATTATTATTTGTATAATTGGTTCTGTATGATTTTCTATTATCTTTCTTAGATTTAAACTTAGGATAGCCACTTCCACTAAAGAAGTTCTTATAGGCTTTATCTAAATCTTTTAAAGAATTTTGTAAAGAAAATTTATCTATATCTTTTAACCATTCTTTCTCTTGTTTTTAAAACTGTCAGTGCTTTGCTACATTGATTATATGACATAGATTTTTTTCTCTTTGTTATATAGCTCTTGTTTTAAACCTAAAAATGATTATAGACATATCTTACACAACCAAAAGTACAATTTAATATTGTTATTTGAGTTTTAGTTGGATAAAATCTAAACTTATATGCTTTTTCCATGCGATTTCACCTCCATTTACCTATATATAGTATACCACTTTTTTTATACTATAAGTAAATGAAAAAAAGTAAAAATTTTTTTCTAAATATATGAACCTAAAACTGACTCAGTCGTTTTTTAGAGGTTGTCGTTCACATAAGTACGCTACCACTTATGCAGTTCTCTTGGCATACACACTCCTTAATAAATTAAGGAGATTAGCCTCGAACTTCTTAATATTTCTATTAAGCACAGACTATATCTTATCCCACAGCTCTATCTGTTTGGGTCTACCCACTTCCACTAGCTTTAGTGTACTTCCCTCAGGAGGAATAGTCGTTGAACCTTACCTTTCAGTCTTGGCTGCTGATTGCCCATTATCTTAACACTTAGGATTTAACCTTATGTCATCTAGTATATTTTTTCTGCTTTCGCCACTTTCACACTTGTACCATATTTTTATTTAGGTACTATGTTGTAGTTATACTAGTTTTAGGGGTTTCCAGCAATTCGAGTAGTATTGGATAGCTTTTTAAAGTTGCTACCTCTACATACATATTTCTATATATGCTGACTATACTTAATGGTCTAACTCATGACTGACACCCTACGAGTGCTAGAGTCACAAGTGTGCGACCATATTTTTTTAATCAAAATAATTATATCCTGTAATGATTGCTATTTTTTTGTATCAGGATTTATTGATTTTATCTTTTTGCAACCGATAATCCGTCAATTTTTGGCATATTAATATCCATTAAAACAATTTCTGGTTTAAACTCCTCAAATACTTTTTAATGCCTCTTCTCCTGTTGAAGCCTCATGAATTTCTCCAATTTGTAAAGAAGATAAATCTATTAGTTGTTTTATACCCCTCCCTAATTAAAGGCTCATCATCTGCAATCATTAACTTATACACATTCTTTCTCCTTTTTAATTCTCTTTTACTTTTATTTTTACAAGTGGTAATAAATATCCATAACCTTTTGCTTCCATTTCTGCATAAGGAATAAATTGTATTGCTGCACTATTGATACAATATCTTTTTTTCCACCTCTATCTCTTGGCTCATCATCAAATACATGTCCTAAATGTGCTTTCCCACTTCTGCTTCTTACTTCTGTTCTTATCATATTGAAACTAGTATCATTATGGTAAGTTACAACTTCTGGAACAATAGGTTTTACAAAAACTAGTACCATCCACATTGAGAAGCATATTTATCAGTTGAAGAAAATAATGGTTCTCCTGTTGTTATATCAACATAAATCCCTTTGTCAAAAATCCCAATAATCATTTTTGAAATGCTCTTTCTGTATCTCCATTTTTGTGTTACTTCATATTGTTTTGAGTTTAATTTCACTCTTAATTCTTTTTCAGATAATTTTTGGATATTTTTTTCATCTACTATTATATCATCTGCTTTTGATAAATCAATATGACAATAACCATTAGGATTTTTTCAAATAATCTTGATGATATTCTTCTGCTAAATAATATTCTTTTTAAAGGTAAAACTTCCACTACAATTTTTGAGAATATTTTTGTTGTTCTTTTTATTTCATTTTGAATAACAGATTTATCATTTTGATTTACATAATAAATTCCTGTTCTATATTGTGAACCTCTGTCATTTCCTTGTTTATTTACACTTGTTGGATCAATAATTTTTAAAAATAATATTTTAACAAAGTTGAAAGATTAACTTTACTTGCATCATACTTAACATGGACTGTTTCAGCATGTCCTGAACTATGTAAATCTTGGTATTTAGGATTTTTAGTTTTTCCATTTGCATATCCAGAAGTTACATCTACTACACCATAAATTCTTTCCATATAGCTTCTACACCCCAAAAACAACCTCCTGCTAAATATATTTCACGAATATTTTTTTATTAACAAGTTTTACATTGATGTTTTTCCATACTCATTTTATCATTTTTCATCATATTTTTATCATTCATCATTTTGTCATCTTTCATCATGCTATCTTTCATCTTTCCATCATTCATCATAGTATCTTTCATTCCTTTGTCATTCATCATCATTTTAGAAGAAAATAATTTTTATTTCTGCTTTTTCTAAATGACCTGGAAGAACTTTTTCAACTTTTCCTGATTTATTTAAAACAGCTGAAGTTGGGTAAACACGAACATTTAACATCTTTGTTAATTCACCTTTTTCATCTAATAAAACTTTTTATATTCTTATAACCCAAAGATTTATACCATTTTTTTAAAATCTTCTGTTTTTCTTTTTCCCCAACTAGCCCAGGAGAAACTACAGTAACAACTTCAAAATCTTTCATTTCTTTGCTAAGACTATCTATATCTTCTAATCCAGAAAGACAAATTGGACACCAAGAAGCCCAAAAACTTAACATAAGTTGGTTTTCCATCTTTTTCCAAAAGAATAATTCATTCCATTCACATCTTTTAAAGTAACCTTTGATAAATCCATCTCCGCCCCAAAAAGCTACTGCTCCCATTAATAACATCATAATTCCAAAAACAATTTTTAGCCCTTTCATCTGCTAAAACCTCCTTAAATAATTTTAAAATTTATTAATTTATAAAAAAATAAATGATTTATATTCAAATTTTATTTTTATAATGTGAGTAAAAAAATAGTTCATTACTAACTAAATTTCTTAACGATGGAAAATTGACATTCGCTGCAAATTTGACAAACTTACTGACAAAGTCAGCTTCAAACAAGTCAAGATTTGCTCGGCTCATTTGCTTCAATTTTTTCATCTAAAAATTTAGAATGCAAGTTCACTTATTTTTTTATCACATTTACTAATTGGAATGGTATCAAATTATTTTTTCACATTTATAACTATAAAATTCTATAAAAATATACTTAATTTATCAGTAAGAAGTAAAATCCCCATAATAATTATTAATAAACCACCATCATAATACCTAAATGTTTTTATTGCTGAAACTTTTGCCAACACATATTTTTGAAGATAAAGATAGAATAACAAAAGGTGTAGCTAAACCTAAAACATAAATAAACATCATAAGTACTCCATAGTAAGGATTTCCTCCGCCACTTGAAATAAAAAAAGAATTGAAGCAAGTGATTGATTCAACACAAGGTGTCCATCCTAAACTAAAAAGTGAAACCTAGTAAAAAATGCTCCCCAAAATACTATCATTTTCTTTTCCTTTTATATCCACAAGTTTTGTTCTTTCTAAAAATGGTATTTTTTTACAATTTCCATTTGAATAATTCCAAATATTATAACTATCACTCCACTAATTACTCTAAATGTTTTTACTCATTAAAAATGAACCTATACTTCCAGCTCCAAAAGCCAAGCAAAACAAAACTTGTTGAAAGCCCAATTACAAATACCACTGTCTTTATAATAGATTTCTTTCCACTTGTACTTAACATTCCAATATAGACTGGAAGTAATGGAAATATACAAGGTGAAAAGAAAGACAGTAGACCTGCCACATAAACTGCTCCAATAAATAATTCTGTATTTAACATTTCTTATACTCCTATCTCTTATTTTTTTATTTACTTTACAAGTAATCAACTATCCTTAAGTAAGTATATTATATTTTATACAAATATAATAGAATCTATTTATAAAAACTTGAATTTAATTATATTTTTTTCATTTATGTATTTAATAAATATTTCAGTTGACAACTGTTCTATTTTTGATATAATATATAGGAAGTATAAATAGAATATTAGACTAGTGGATAGGTGGGTCGTAAAAAGCAGAAGGGATTCTGTCTTTTTCACGACCTTTTTAATTTAATTAGGAGGAACGAAATATGTTTGATGTAGTTGTTATTGGTGCTGGAATAATGGGAGCAGCAGTTTCAAGAGAATTGTCTAGATATGAGTTGAAAAACTTTATTACTAGATAAAAAGAAAATGATGTTTCTTGTGGTACAACAAAAGCAAATTCTGCAATAGTTCATGCAGGATATGACGCAAAAGAAGGAAGCCTTATGGCAAAGTACAATGTATTAGGTAATGCAATGTATGGAAAATTATGTGAGGAAGTGGATGCTCCATTCAGAAAAAGTAGGATCTTATGTATTAGCCTTTTCTGAAAAGGAAAAAGAACACTTAGAAATGCTATATCAAAGAGGTCTTAATAATGGTGTTCCTGAAATGGAAATCATAGATGCAGCTGAAATTCAAAGAAGAGAACCTCATGTTAGTAAAGAAGCAGTTGCTGCTCTATATGCAGGTACAGCTGGTATAATCTAGTCTAGGGAATTAGCAACAAAATTAGTAGAAAATGCTATGGAAAATGGTGTTGAACTAAAATTAAATGCAGAAGTTGCAAAATATCAAAAAGAAAATGATGTATTTAAAATAGAATTAAAAATGGAGAAATTATTGAAGCTAAAAGCTATTGTAAATGCAGCTGGTGTCTATACTGACTTTATAAATAATATGCTTTCTAACAAAAAAATTTAAGATAACTCCAAGAATAGGTGAATATTATTTATTAGATAAAATACAAGGATACTTAACTGATAGTGTTATTTTCCAATGTCCTACTGAAATGGGAAAAAGGTATCTTAGTTTCAAAAGACTGCTCATGGAAATATAATAGTTGAACTACTGCTTCTGATGTTGACAATAAAGATGATGTTGGAAATACTCAAGCAGGACTTGATACAGTTAGACAATTTGCTACTAAGAGTATAAAAGATATAAATTTCAGAGATAATATCAGAAACTTTGCTGGACTTAGAGCTGAAGCTGATACAGGAGATTTTTATTCTAGGTGAAGCTGAAGATGTCAAAGGACTATTTAATATAGCTGGAACTAAATCTCCAGGACTTACATCTGCACCTGCAATGGCAATAGATTTAGCTAAAAATGATAGTTGAAAGTTTTGGCGGAGTAAAAGAAAAACAAACTTTGTTAAAAATAGAAAATGATACACTTTATTACATTATCTCCTGAAGAAAAAGCAGAAGTAATAAAGAAAGACCCTAGATATGGAAGAATTATTTGTAGATGTGAGAACATAACAGAAGGTGAAATCGTTGATGCTATCCATAGAAAATGTGGTGGAAGAACATTAAATGGTATCAAAAGAAGAGTTAGACCAGGGGCTGGAAGATGTCAAAGGTGGATTCTGTGCACCTCGTGTACAAGAAATTTTGGCAAGAGAACTTGGTGAAGATTTAGAAGAAATAGTTATGGAACAAAAAGATTCTTACATCTTAACAGGAAAGACTAAATAGGGGGAAAACGATATGAATATGAAATATGATTTAGTTGTTGTTGGTGGAGTCCAGCAGGGCTTGCAGCAGCAGTAGAAGCTAAAAAAAATGGAATAGATAGCATACTTGTAATTGAAAGAGCAAAAGAACTTGGTGGAATTTTACAACAATGTATACACAATGGTTTTGGACTTCATGAATTCAAAGAAGAATTGACAGGACCTGAGTATGCTCAAAGATTTATGGATCAATTATTTGAATTAAATATTGAATACAAACTAGATACTATGGTTTTAGAAGTTTCTGAAAATAAAATAGTTCAAGCTATAAACTCTGTTGATGGATATATGATAATTGAAGCTAAATCTATAGTTTTAACTATGGGTTGTAGAGAAAGAACAAGAGGAGCAATAGCTATACCAGGAGATAGACCTGCAGGAATTTTTACAGCAGGAGCTGCTCAAAGATATATCAATATGGAAGGATATATGGTTGGTAAAAGAGTTGTTATCTTAGGTTCAGGAGATATTGGACTTATTATGGCAAGAAGACTTACTCTTGAAGGAGCAAAAGTTTTAGCTGTCGCTGAACTTATGCCATTCTCTGGTGGACTTATGAGAAATATTGTTCAATGTCTTGAAGACTATGACATACCTCTATACTTAAGTCATACAGTTGTAGATATCATTGGTAAAGATAGAGTTGAAAAAGTTATCATAGCTAAGGTTGATGAAAACAAGAAAGCTATACCAGGAACTGAAATAGAATATGAATGCGATACTTTACTTCTATCAGTTGGACTTATCCCTGAAAATGATATCTCAAGAGCAACTGGAATAAAAATTGATCCTAGAACTAGTGGACCAGTGGTAAATGAACTTATGGAAACAAGTATAGAAGGAATATTTGCTTCAGGAAACGTTGTTCATGTACATGACCTTGTTGACTTCGTAAGTATTGAATCAAGAAAGGCAGGAAAAATCAGCAGCTAAGTATATAAAAGGTGAAGTTGCAGACGGAGAATATATTGAAATTGAAACAGGAAATGGAATAGGATACACTGTTCCTCAAAAATTTAGAATAGAAAAATATAGAAAAATTTAGAGCTTTCTATGAGAGTTAGACAAATATATAAAAAAATGTTAAGATAGTGGTTAAGTCAAATGATTTTGTAATACATTCAGTTAAGAAAAAAATCATATGGCTCCTGGAGAAATGGGAAAAATTACTCTATCTAAAACTGTGTTAGGGAAAAATAGATGCTAAGAAAATTGTTGTAGAAGTTGTTGAGGAGGATAAATAATGGAAAAAGGAAATGATATGTATAGTTTGTCCTGTTGGTTGTCATATAAGTGTTAATACAGAAACTTATGAAGTTAAAGGAAATGCTTGTCCAAGAGGAGCAGTCTATGGAAAAGAAGAATTAACAGCTCCAAAAAGAGTTGTAACTTCAACTGTAAAAAAATAAAAATGCTTTAGACCATAGATGTCCCGTGAAAACTGAAAGAGCTATACCTAAAGAATTAAATTTTAAAATTGATGGAAGAATTAAAGAAAGTTGAATTAACAGCTCCTGTTAAAAGAGGAGATATAGTTCTAGAAAATATATTCAATACAGGTGTCAATGTTGTTGTAACTAAAAGATATGTAAAAATTTTATATCTTTTTAATAAAAAGGTGTTTATTCATAAACTTTATGTTATAATAACAATATATATATTTATTTAAAAACAATATATTTTTTAAAATAAGGAGGTCTCGTATGAGTAATATGAGTATGTACATTGGAGAATTTGTTGGAACTACTTTATTGCTATTATTAGGAAATGGAGTTAATATGACTTGTAGCTGAAACACAGCTATGGTAAAGGTGCAGGTTGGATAGTAACTACCTTGGTTGGGGATTTGCTGTTATGATTCCTGCCTATGTAACAGGTTGGGTATCAGGCATGCACTATGAACCCTGCTTTTAACTATTGCTCTAGCAGTAACAGGTAAATTTCCTGGGTAATTTAGTCCCAGGTTATATTGTTGCTCAAATGTTAGGTGGAATTGCAGGTGCAACTTTGGCTTATCTTGTTTATAAAGTTCAAATGGATGCAGAACCAGAAGCAGGAGTAAAACTTGGAGTTTTCTCAACAGGACCTTCTATTGATGCTCCTCTATGGAATATCGTTACTGAAATTATTGGTACTGCACTTTTATTAATAGGTGTATTAGCTATAGGATATGGAGAAGTTGGAATTCAACCAGGTAATGGAGCTTTATTTGTTGGACTTCTAATCGTTATAATAGGTATGGCAACAGGTGGAGCAACAGGGTATGCACTTAATCCTGCAAGAGACTTAGGACCAAGAATAGCTCATGCTATCCTTCCTATAAAAGGTAAAGGAGGATCTAACTGGAAATATTCTTGGATACCAGTTGTAGGTCCAATTATTGGTGCTATTTTAGGTGTTGTAATTTTTGATACATTCTTAGCAACAGTTTTATAATTTTGTATGTGATTCACTTTTTAATAAATATACAATAAGATTGGAGGAAACTATATGAAGTACATTGTAGCATTAGACCAAGGAACAACAAGTTCAAGAGCAATTTTATTCGATGAAAGTCAAAATATTGTGGGAGTTGCACAAAAGGAATTTACACAAATTTATCCAAATGAGGGTTGGGTAGAACATGACCCAATGGAAATCTGGGCTAGTAAAGTGGAGTTTTAAGTGAAGTTATTGCAAGAGCTGGAATAAGTCAACATGACATCATAGCTTTTAGGGAATCACTAACCAAAGAGAAACTACAATAGTTTGGGATAAAAATACAGGTAAACCTATTTATAATGCAATAGTTTGGCAATGTAGAAGAACTGCAAAAATCTGTGATGAATTAAAGAAAAATTGAAGGTTTCAGTGATTATATAAAAGATAATACTGGACTTCTAGTTGATGCTTATTTCTCAGGTACTAAAATTAAATGGATTTTTAGATAATGTTGAAGGTGCAAGAGAAAAAGCTGAAAAAGGTGAATTATTATTTGGAACTGTTGATACTTGGTTAATTTGGAAATTAACAAATGGTAAAAGTACATGCAACAGATTACACTAATGCTTCAAGAACTATGCTTTATAATATAAAAAGAATTAAAATGGGATGAAAAATCCTTGAAACATTGAATATTCCTAAGTCAATGTTACCTGAAGTAAAAAGATTCAAGTGGAACTTTTTGGATATGCTAACTTAGGTGGTAAAAGGTGGACATAGAGTTCCTATAGCTGGAGTTGCAGGAGACCAACAATCAGCTTTATTTGGACAAGCTTGTTTTGAAGAAGGAGAATCTAAAAATACTTATGGAACAGGTTGCTTCTTACTTATGAACACTGGAGAAAAATTTGTAAAGAGCAACAATGGACTTATAACAACTATTGCAATAGGTCTTAATGGTAAAGTACAATATGCACTTGAAGGAAGTGTCTTTGTAGGTGGAGCTAGTGTTCAATGGTTAAGAGATGAACTAAAATTAATCTCTGAATCAAGAGATACTGAATATTTTGCAAGAAAAGTTAAAGATAATGGTGGAGTTTATGTAGTTCCTGCTTTCGTTGGACTAGGAGCACCTTATTGGGATATGTATGCAAGAGGAGCTATTTTAGGACTAACTCGTGGAGCTAATAAAAACCATATTATAAGAGCAACTTTGGAATCTATAGCTTATCAAACTAAAGATGTTTTAAAAAGCTATGGAAGAAGATTCTGGAATCAAATTAAATGGACTTAAAGTTGATGGAGGAGCTGCTGCTAACAACTTCTTAATGGAATTCCAAGCTGATATTCTAGGTGAAGTTGTAAAAAGACCTCACTGTTCTAGAAACAACAGCACTAGGAGCTGCTTATCTTGCTGGACTTGCAGTTGGATTCTGGGAAAGTAAAGAAGAAATCAAACAAAAATGGGTACTTGATCAAGAATTTACCCTAATATGTCTGAAGAAGATAGAAATAAAAATATGCTGGTTGGCTAAAAAGCTGTTGAAAGAAAGTAAGAATTGGGAAAGAATAATATAAAATGAAAAGGGGCGAGATTATACTAATATTTGTATAATTTCGCCTTTTTATTAAATTTTTACATCAATAGGAGGTTTAAATGAAAAAGCTAATAAATGATAAAAAAATAATATTGTTGAAGAAGTAGTGAAGGAATGATAAAGGCATTTCCTGATAAACTTTCAAGAGTTGAAAATGAACCTATAATCATCAGAAAAATAAAAAAAGTGGATAAGGTTGCTCTTATAAGTGGTGGCGGAAGTGGACATGAACCTGCACATGCTGGCTTTGTTGGATATGGAATGTTAGATGCTGCTGTTTGTGGTGAAATATTTACATCTCCTGGTGCAGACAAAGTTTACAATGCTATTAAGGCTGTTGATGGAGGAAAAGGAGTTCTTCTTATAATTAAAAACTATAGCGGAGATATAATGAACTTTGAAATGGCTGGAGAAATGGCACAAGCTGAAGGAATAAATGTAAAGCAAGTTGTAGTTGATGATGATATCGCTGTTGAAAATAGTACTTATACAGTTGGAAGAAGAGGAATAGCTGGAACTATTTTTGTTCATAAAATTTTAGAGCTGCTGCTGAAAAAGGTTATGACTTAGATAAATTAGTAGAACTTGGAAATAAAGTTGTTAAAAATTTAAAAACTATGGGTATGTCTCTTAAAAGCTTGTACAGTTTTCACAACTGGTAAAGAAAGCTTTGAAATAGCTGATGATGAAGTTGAAATAGGTTTAGAATACATGGAGAACCTGGAACTCATCGTGAAAAATGGCAACAGCTAACGAATTTACAGAAAAATTATTTGAAAAATCTATACTGAATCTGATGTACAAAAAGGAGATAGATTTGCAGTTCTAGTAAATGGACTTGGTGAAACAACTCTAATTGAATTATTCATTATAAAATAATCATCTTCAAGATTTATTGAAAGCTAAAAGGAGTTGAAGTTGCAAAAACTTTAGTAGGTAACTATATGACTTCACTTGATATGGGAGGTTTCTATAACTTTATTAAAACTTGATAATGAGATGGAAGAGCTTTTAAAAGCTGAAGAAGATATATAGCATTCTAAAATATTATCTCAACTGCCTGATAGCTATTAGTGTTTCAAGAGCCCACAAAGGCTTTCTCTCAACAATAATGGACACCGCACCAGTTTCGTTAAAAATTTTAGGATGTATATGACAAAAAGGAAAAAGAAAGAAGAAAGGGAAGAGATAAAATGTTTTTAGAGATTATTGAAAAAATATTCTGATGAAATAATAAAAATGAAGACTATCTTACAGAATTAGATAGAGAAATTGGAGATGGAGACCACGGAGTTAACTTAGCAAGAGGTTTTACTGAAATTAAAAATCAACTAGCTAATTTTAAGACTTTACCAGTGTCTGATGTATTTACAAAAATGGGTATGATTTTACTTACAAAAAGTTGGTGGAGCTTCTGGTGCAATATATGGAACAGCTTTTTATGAGTTCAGGAACTTTTTAAAAGGAAAGACAGACTTTGATAATCAAATTCTGTTAGGAACTTTAAATGCTATGATAGAGGGATTCAAAAAGAGGTAAAGCAGTTTTAGGAGAAAAACAATGCTTGATACTATAATTCCTACTTATAATTTTTAGAAAAAAATCTTTGATGATGGAAAATCTTTAAAAGATATTAGAATTGAAGTTATAGAAGGTTAAAATGCTATGGAAGCTACAAAGATATTGTTGCTACTAAAGGTAGAGCTTCTTATTTAGGGTGAAAGAAGTGTGACATATAGATCCTGGAGCTATGTCTTCATATTTAATGATAAAAGTAGTTTGTGAAAAATCTGTAGGAGGTAAAAATGTTAGGTTTTGTAGTTGTATCACATAGCAAAGATTTAGCAGAAGCTGTTATTCATCTTGCTAATGAAATGAAAAAGATATGATTTCACTAATAAATGGAAGTGGAACAGATGGAGATTTTTTAGAAGTAATCCACTTATAATTAAAGAAGCCATCTTAAATGCTAAAACAGATAAGGAGCTTTTTAGTTTTGTAGATATTGGAAGTTCTGTCTTAAATACTCAAGTTGCTATAGATTTTTAGCTGATGAAGGAGTGGATATAGAAAATATTAAAAATAGCAGATGCTCCATTGGTTGAAGGACTTATTGCAGCTGTTGCACAAATGATGAAAAAGCAGATATAGAAAGTATTTTAGATGAATTAAAAAGAATTAAAAACTTTTTCTAAATTAACTTATTATTAATAGTGGACTGTTGCAAAATAATAAAAAGTTAATTTTGCAACAGTCCCTTATTTTTTTAGTGTTATTTAGTCATAATATCAAGTATAGTTTCGTCTGTCCCCTTCATTCCTGATTGAGCAAGTTCCCCTACATTTCTTATAGTTTCTTCTATGTCAACTCCAACTATTCCATCACCAGATTTTAATATATCCTTATTTAATGCAAGCATAGTTGCATCAAAAGCCGAGTAGATTCCTGAAGATATTTTCATAGCACATGAAGCCTTAGCTCCATCACAGATAACTCCTGATAGGTTACCTAGTATATTAGTTATTGCAGCACAAACCATTTCATAACTTCCACCATGTAAATATGTAAGAGATGCAGCAACCCCAGCAGCAGCACAAATAGCTCCACAGTATGCAGAAAGTCTCCCTACATTTGTTTTAACATGTATAGTTATAAGGTGTGATACAAATAGTCCTCTAATTAATTTCTTCTTCTGATAGATTTTTCAGCAGCAAACTTTATTATTGGTAAAGACGCTGTCATACCTTGGTTTCCACTTCCACTTGTTGTCATAACAGGTGAAAAGCACAACCACTCATTCTAGCGTCACTACCAGCACTAGCATAGCTAGCTGCCTTGTTTCTTACATCGTTACCATAGATACCTTTTTCTATATTATCAAGTATCATTTTACCAATATTTACTCCGTATTTCCCTTTTAGTCCTTCTTCAGCTATGGCTGAGTTATAGTTAACTACTTTTTGAAAAATTGGTCTTATTAAATCAATATCTATTGTTTTAGCCAAGTCATAGATAAATTTAACAGTTAGAACTTTTTCTGTCTGTAAGAGATGAATTAAAGTCTCCATCGTTACAAACTTGACTTAGTAAAATTTTACCATTTTTTTAAAAATTTGAGTTACATTAGTATGTGTATGTTTTATTTCTAAAACTACATTGTCTTTTATCATTTGAAATTTCTAGTCTTATATATAATTTTTATATCTCCTGGATGAACATGAGTTTTTATGATACCCTTTATCTAAAAATTCCTTTACTTCTGTCAATTGTTCAGATGTAACATCACTTATAACCATAAGTTCTTTTATGTCATCTCCAGCTATTAATCCCATTGCAATAGCAGCTTTTATACCAACCATACCATCGCTGTTAGGAATAGTAACACTTTTTACATTCTTTATTATATTCCCAGATAGGAAGACGTCAACTTTATTGGGAATAGTACCTAAAATTCTTCTTGCTTTTAGCAGCTGCATAAGATAAGGCTATTGGCTCTGTACAACCTTCTGCTGCAACTATTTCTTCTCTAAAAATTTTAAGAACTTTTTCTATTTTAGTTTCCATTTTATCCCCCTTATTAATTTTTAATTCGTTATATATTATAGAATAAAAAGAAAAAGTATACCCTCTTTTAAAATATGTTCATATTAATAATTTTGATTTTTGATTGCTTTTTGTTTGACTAAAGTATATAATATTAAAAGTAATAAAATTTTATAATTAAGGGAGTGATAGTATGGAAAAAGAGGCGATACTCTGATTATTAAGTTAGTTCTTGGAGTAATAGCTGGAATAATCATAGGATTAGTCGCAAATGAAAAAGTTATTTCTGTGATTTTACCAATCAAATTCTTCTTAGGAGAATTAATATTCTTCGTTGTACCATTCATTATAATTGGATTTATCGCACCTGCACTAACACAATTAAAATCAAACGCTAGTAAGATGTTACTAACTATGTTAGGTCTATCTTATATCATCAATAGGTGCTGCATCTTCTCAGCAACTGCTGGATATGCTTTAATACCTAAATTAAATATTGTTTCTAGCGTTGAAGGTTTAAAGGAATTACCTCAATTCTATTTAAGGTTCAAATTCCACCCTGCAATTTCAGTAATGGTTCTCTAGTTTTAGCTTTACTTATGGGACTTGCTGTTGTATGGACTAACTCTAAAAGAACTGAAGAATTATTAAATGAATTCAATAACATTATGTTAATGATAGTAAACAAAATAATAATTCCTATATTACCAATCTTTATAGCTACTACATTTGCAACACTTGCTTATGAAGGAAGTATCACAAAACAATTACCAGTATTCTTAAAAGTTATCTTAATTGTTTTAGTTAAGCACTATATCTGGATTGCTATTCTATACACTATTGGTGGTATTGTTTCTGGAAAAAATCCTTGGTCTTTATTAAAACACTATGACTCTGCATATATGACTGCTGTTGGGACAATGTCATCAGCTGCAACTTTACCAGTTAGTTTAAAATGTGTAAGAAAATCTGGTGTATTAGATGAAGAAATAACTAACTTCGCTATTCCATTAGGGGCTACTACTCACCTATGTGGATCTGTTTTAACTGAAACATTCTTCGTCATGGTAGTTGCAAAAATATTATATGGAGCTGTACACTCCTGTAGGAACAATGGTATTATTTATCTTACTATTAGGAGTATTTGCAGTTGGTTAGATCAGGAGTACCAGGAGGAACTGTTTTTTGAGCTTCACTTGGACTTATCATCTCTGTTTTTAGGTTTTGATGAAACAGGAACTGCTCTAATGATAACAATATTCGCTTTTACAAGATAGCTTTGGTACTGCTTGTAACATTACAGGTGATGGAGCTTTAGCACTTATCTTAAATGGAATATTTAAAAAGAAACAAGCTTAACTAAGTGAACTCACTCACAACTAACACCCTACGAGTGCTAGAGTCGAGAGCTCATAAGATAACTGAAAAAGTAAGTTATCTTCTAAGAAGTTTGGTTTTTAAAACCCTTATTCTTTTTGGTTAGTCCACGATAGCCACTACTGGATAAGACTTGCATCCCACACCGCTACTTTTTTATCTGTATATTATATTTAAAAAGAACAACTATACAGAACAGTGAATATTTTACAAGGCTACTGTTTACTAGCCTTAACTCCATATATTCAGTTGCTAATGTTCTAAATATATTATACACTAAAACTAGTAAAATTGCAAATTTTAGTGCAACATTTTCAATGTTGGTGTTATTCATACCCCTACAGTACATGTCTCACGCTACAAACCACGAGTGTTCTAACACATTTAATAAAAATAAAGGTTAATATAATAGAATTTTTATTCTATCATACTAACCTTTTTATTGTGAGAAAAATTGAATAAAAGAAAGAAGAAGACCAATTTCTCAGTCTTCTTCTTAGGAAATAATAATCTATATACACTAGGGTTAGTGTTAAATTTTATTAGTAGATTAGAATATAACTCTTAATCCTACTCCACCTCTGACATTATGTCCTTTTAGTATCATAACCTATGTTGGCTGTTACTCCTATTCTTTGGTTATCCCAAGCCAATATTAAGGTCAGTTTTAACATTTCCTGTTCTATCTTCTTTTTCACCTCTGATATTGAGTAGTCTGCATCTGTTCCAGCTACTTTAGCTTTTATTTTTGCCATTAGCTACTTTTCCTAATTCATTTTCATAAGCCACTCCAACAGCAACTTTTTGATTGCACTAGTTCCAAAATGATGTCTGTAAGCAAGTTCAGTTCCCTATTTCGGGTTTTACTGAAAAATAGTCATTAGCTTTAACTTCTAATTTCATTTCACCAGATTTTTCTCTTATCTTTGACGCTCTTCCATATTCTAAACCTAGAGCTGCATAAGGTCTTACTGAGAAGCCTTCGCTCAATCTAAATTCTTTTTGATATTTTCATTCTTTACACCTAGTCCATAAGTATGGTATCTTCCTTTTGCATTAAAAACTTCATCAACTACTAAGAATCTTCTGTTCATCTTGTTATATCCTGCAAAGACTATCTCCAGATATTGTCCAATTCAAGCTATTATTTTCATCAAATGGTACTGACTTAAATAATCCAAGTTTTCCTTGTAACATTTCTTCCTTAGAATTTCCTATATCTTTAAATTTAAATGTATTATGAACTATACCTGAATACCAACCTACAGATTCTCCAAGTTTTACAGTTTCATCTTCATGAACATAGGCTACTCCATAAGCATTATTCTTATAGTCAATAACTCCTTCTGTATTTGTTTTATATTCTCCTCTAGTTCCAAAAGTTTTAATCTTATTAGAATCCTTACTTGGATTTGCTCCATTCACTTCTTAAATAGTTAAATTCTTTATCTAAAATATTACCAGTTGCTTCTATTCTTTGTTGAGTATTAGCATATTGATGTCCCATCATTTCATCAATTGCTTGATAGAATAGAACTTCTTCATTATTTTCCTATGCTATTTAATTTTTGGAATAATTGATTTTCCCTAGTTCCAATTTCTTCAACTCCATGCATCTTTGTTCTAATCCATCTAAGAAGTTATATGTATCTGTCACCTCAACTGGTGAAGCTTCATTGCCAGCCCAGTTAGTATAAGGTATTTTTAGCTAAGTAGGCATTTTTCTATAGTTCCTGATTGATTTTTGAGCTATATTTGCCATCAAGTCAATGATCCTGAATAAATTTCCCACTTTTCTATTTGTGGATTGTTCAATATGAGTATCATTATATGGTTTTAAGATACTATTTCCAACTTGAATATACTTAGATGTTGTACTTTGTGTAGCTTCCAGCTCCTATAATTAAATCAGCTTTCTTTATTTGGGTCAAAGCACTTAAAACCTGTAATTGGTTTTGTGAACTTAGTTCCTGATGTATTTATATACATTCCTATTGTAGATACTTGTGTTTCTTCTAATTCTACTCCTTTGTTTCTACAACTTCTGGAATTTTAATTTCTCCTGCAACTTTTATTGTTCCTGTTGTTGCTCCTGCTGGTACATCTATAGAAATCTTATCCTTATCTTTTCCTACACTCTTACTTAAATCATGAGATTCACTTGGAATTTTTCTGGTTCTGAACCACTTCCAAAGAATTTCAAAAGTTCCATAGTTTTCAAAAATTCCTATGCTCTTTCTCTACATCATTAGTTTTAAGAACTCTAAAGCATTAGTTGCATTTAATCTTATTACTCCTGCTGTGTCATTTACAAATTTAGCTCCATTTTTTACAACAATAGCTGTTACATTTTTTACTCCTGGAGTATTTGTTATTGTTCCATAGTTTGTACCTACTGCCTTGTCTGTTAAATATACTCCTGTTGTATTATTAGCATTTAAGTTAATAGTTCCACCAGTTATCAACAGTAGTTTTCCCGTTTCCACTACCATACATACCCATACTATATTGTCCATTTACATTAATAGTTCCTCTATCAATTGATCTTTCCAGTGAGTTTGCTCAGGTCTTTGAGATACAGGTTTTAATAAATCTTTCTTTTTGTCCAAGTGTACCCTGCTGCCATTCCTATTCCATATTCATCTTCTCCTGGAACAGAACCTCCTACGAGTAATTACACCATTTCTATTTTCGATGGTTCCAGCTTTGATACTATATGCTCCAATATTTCCTGTTCCTGCTGACATATTCATATTTCCATTGTTAACAACATAACCTGCTGAATATAGTCCATAATTATTCTTTCCACTAGCATTGATATTAGTATTATTAATAATTTGTGGATTAGCTAAAGTTCCACTAGTATCTTTAGAATAGATGTACACTGGGTTATTTTTGTAAAGTAACATTTGATGTATCACTGTAAATCTTGTTATTTAATCCTACATTAACAAAACCAAAAGATCCTTTATTGTTACCACTTGAACCATCTCCAAGAGTCATATTAAATGTGTTATTTGCTGTTATAGTTCCACCATTTCCAGCAATATATACTCCAATTCCATCTTTTCCTGTTTTTATACTTCCAGATTTAAGATGACCGTTTCCATCTGCTGTATAAACTCCTATTCCATTTTCTCCAACTTCTATTGTGCTATTTGGTAAAGTTGCAGAATCTCCATTGGAGAAATTTTTCCATAAATTCCTATTCCATTTTACCAACAGTAATTTTACCCATATTTTTAAAGGATTTGAATCCACTGTATACATTCCAATATTTGGTTTAGTTGGATCTAGAAGAATCTTCTAAAGTAATTGTTCCCTTATGTTACATCTGCTCCAGAAGATATGATACCAAATCCTAAAGTATCTGTATTTGTTACTGTATATTTCCTTCATTAGTGAAATCAGCATTTTACATAAATACCTATCATACCTTTTTTGTAGCATTGGAAACATTGTCTACATTTATATCTAATTTATTAGTTAGAGAATTAGAACCTGTTCCTTTAAAATATGCTCCTGTTCCTGCTGTCTAGCTTTACTCCTGTATATCTTACATTCATAGTTCCAGTTGATGTTTCTGAATTTTCAGCATAGATTCCTACACCTCTATCTTTTATTTGGAAACCATAGTCTGTTAAAAGATTTGCATCTGAATCTTTTGTATATCTCCTATACTATCTTTACCAACAGAAATATCATCTGTACCTGTTCCTGTCAGATTAATAGTAGCTTTTGTAGCTAAGTATTCCTATACTTTCATCTCCAAAATTTAAAGAAGCCTTATTGATTTACTACTGCATTTTCTTTTGTAACATGATTGTCGAAAACCTGCTATAGTACTTGATTATCAGCATAAATTCCTATAGCTTTTTCCTGTTACAGAAATATTTCCTTCATTTGTAATATCAATGGTTTTTGTGAGTTGAAGCTAATCTATTTCAGTACCTCCTGCTATTAAATCAGGATTAATTTATCTGTACCATAGTTTTTGAGCAACAGTTCCTGAAAGGAAAACCAGCTATACCTACTCCAGTGGCCAAGCTGAAGTTATTTGGATAGTTCCATTTGATTTATTTTCAATTTTTAGCTTCCATTGCTTCCATATAGACCCTATTCCATCTGTCATCTTTACTAAACTATTATTTTCAATAGTTCCATGATTTACTCTAAGTGCAATACTATTAGAGTTTGCTCCTGATTATATTCACAGTTCCATTATTGATGTATGCAGTTTTACTATTATCGACTGTATTCGCTAAAGAACCTTGAGACTAAACCTTTTCCTATGTTAGATGTAATAGAAACTCCATTATCAATTGTAACTTTTTCATTTGCCATAATGATACTATTAAATACATCATTTGTATCATCAAGATCAACTTTGTTGCGATTTTAAATTGACCATTAGTATATGTACACCTTATATGTATGTCTCATTTTTATTTAAAGCAGCATATTTCATTACACCCTGAATTTCACTTTCAAAGTTTGTACTTCCATGTCCAAGTTTCAAGTGGATGATTATTTACTGTAAAACTACATCATCTGAAAGAAGTTTTTATGGTTACATTTTCATACCATTATATTTTGTAGGAACTGCTCCTGCTTCTATTGTAGCTTTACTAGCATAAAAAGAAGTATTATTTTCTTCTTGTGGAAGTATTATTCCTTTTTGAAACATTAATAGTTGTATTTTTAGTAAAAATCAATTTTTCCAGTTGCATCTGCGTAGAAAAAGTCTAGAATTATCTTTAGTTACATTGATAGTTCCACCATCTAATCTAGCATATCCATTATCTGTTGCAACCATTCCTCCTACAACTCCAGCATTAATTTCATCTATTCCACTCAATAATTGTGCTTTGAGTTTGTACCTTTTAGCAAAAGCTCCTATTCCATTGATAGTCACTTTTCCTTGATACTCAGCTTGTCCTCCAGATTCAGCAAAAGCTCCTATATTTTTATATTGTTAGTTTCTGAAAAGTTGTATTTTTATCTACTGCAGTAACTGCACCATCTACAGTAACTTGTCCCTTTATTTTTCCATAAGCAATTATTGAACCATAGTTGACAGCCTGGAGTTGTTTTCTTAGCACTAAATCTATACCTTGGTTATCTCCATGTATGCTATACCTTCTTTTGAGCTATATACATCAGTATAAACATTTATTTCAGAAGGTAAACCTTTGTAATTTAGCTGCTGTAGAAGCTGTTGGATCTGTCAATGCCTTTCTTGCAGCTCCTGCATTTACAGCTGCTGCATCTGTATTATTTTGATCAAGATCTGTTTGTTTAGAACCTAGTTGATGTTTAGCTTGATCCCAAGTTCCTTCAGCGTAGGCTATTGTTGTTCCTAAGTTGAGCCTCAGCCTCTGTTGTAGTAGCACCATTTACACCATCTGTAATTGATGTACTTGTGGTTCCCACATAGTAATTAGTACTAGCTTTTCCCAGATCAACAACACTTCCAAGTTTTGATATTACCATAAAACCATTTTTAGAATATTTACCAAAATTAATATCCATTTTCCCAACTTCTAAGTTATGTATAGGATCATTACTAAAAGTTGCTAAAGCTGGAACAACAGATGTAGGAACACCTAAATCTTTAAGAGCATCTATTCCTTTTCTTTGTCCAGATGTTACATATAGTCCTACTCCACCATCAACTGTTTTATCTGTATAGCCTTTATATTTAGGTGCTGTTGGATTAGTTAAATCTTCAACTAATTGTCCATTAACTGTTTGAGTTGTAGCTGTACTATTAATTGCTAACTGTCTTCCTATTCTAGCTTTTATATCTATTTCACCTTGATATATTCCTATATATGATGCTTTCACCAAATACCCTGCATTCATTTCATCACGTTTATCGACCAAGCCCCAAGATTTTGGTGTTTGTGTTCCACCCATTTTACTACCAAAGAATAGAGCTACATTTTCATCTCCATAAAGGTCATTATCTCCTGTAAGTTGTATTGCTGAATTCATTTTTGAGTTTTTCCACCATAAGAACTTTTTCCCAGTTTGGAGCATAAGAAAAACTAGAGTAAAGTATATTAGAAGCTCCTTCTGATTCAATTTTTCCTTCATTTATTATTAATCTTGGACCAGAAATACCTGATGATAGATACACAGTATTATCTGTTCCATACATTTTTACATTTGTAGTCCCACGTAGAGCTCCTACATGATAACTATTATTAAGATTAACAGCAATTGACCTAAAAGCACCTGGCATAATATAGTATACAGAATTTTGCTTTCCATACACATTTACATTTGTATTAACCATAGTAACTTTTCCATGTTTCCAAGTTTCTGATGTTAAGAAACCTGCTCTTCCGTATAGGTTGGCAGTTACATTGCTAACAGTACTATTTAATAGTGTATGTATACCTATTGTTCCTAAAGTTGGTCCACCTGTTGGATCAGAACCTCCAGCAGCTCCACTACCTGCATCTGTATATCCATCTGATCCGTCCCCAAAATATCCTCTAACATAAAAAGTCGAATTATTTAAATTTCTTCCCCATCTATAAAGAATATTTGTTGGACGTACAGCTTGTTCTGTAATTAAATTCCCTGAAAAATTATTTCCTTCATAAGCTCCAGTTTTTAATGCTGGTCTTGCATTTTGTAGGATCCAATCTTACCGAATCTGGATCTATTCCGCATATAAAGTCTTATTATCTACATTAGTATAATTTTCAGCATTAAGAGCTGTCTGATTACTAGCAGTTTTCATGTTAATAGCACTTGCAGCTCCATTAAAAAAGAAACTTGTAAATGGGCTAGCATTTGGTTGTACAATACTTATTTCTTTACTTGGTGCTTTTGGTTCTGGTAAACTCAAACTAGGTGCTGCACCTTGACTAATACTTGGTGTAGGTACTGTTGGAGTATTGGTGCTGAAAAGCTTAAAGTAATTGGATTTTTGTATACTCTTTGGTTTAATACTTGCATTAATTTCCACTGTAACAACAGGTTCTTGTGTATCTCTTGTACTTGCTAATCCATAACTTGTACTTCTTCTTGTATTTAAAGTAGATGTTAAAGCTGAGTTAACTGCATTATCTTTTATAATTTTTACATAATCTTTTATACAGCTCACTATTAGGAGATATATTTCTGAAAAATAGATTAGAGTTTCTTGTATAAATTCCTTCAAATGGGTATTTTCTTTTTATCTCCTCTGCCTTTATATGCAGAACCCCAATTATCATAGAAATAGTTAGCTCCAAATTGCCATGATGACCAAGGTGATTTAACAACTTGATTTCCTTGTTCCATAAGTTGAACTAATTCTAACTTTAAACCTTCTATTTCTTTACTATTTTTCTTTTTCTTGCTGTATCTATCTTATTTTTGTAAATTTCCAAACTGAATTTCTTAGATTTTTCTTTGCTTGTGTTTATTTCTTCTGTTGTAGGTGTTGATATTTCTTCTATATCTGATGTAATTTTTAGCAAGCACAGGTAAACTTGTACTATTATCTGCACTAGCTACTAAAACAGTCTTTTCATTTTTACTATTGAAGTTTTTCCACTTTATTTTTGGTGTAACATTGCTATATAAATCATTAGCTCCAAATTGCATATTTGTCCATGAAGCTTTTAATTTTTGTGTAGTCTTTGCTACTTTCTTAGTTTCTTTTACTTGCTTTTTTCTTTTTACATCTGTTAAAATATCCTTTTGTTTTTCTAATTCTTGTATCTTGTTCTCATCAGAAAATGCACTTGTTCCCTTCATTAAAAAGTACAGCAAGTCCAACTGAATATTTTACATTTTCATATCTTTTTAGCTATTGATCGTAAGTTTTTCTACATTATATAAATTGTTATTCATATAATCTACCCCCATTTTCTTTTTATATATCAATATTTATACCCAATTTTATCATTTTTATTTTTGGTCAATTTTTATATATAATATTTCTTTAAAAATTTTTAATAATAGCAATATTCCTTCTTCTATTTCCTTATTTTGTTAAATTGGCGTAACCTAAAAAGGAAATATGAATTTTCTCTAGTATTTCTTCTATGTTATATTCCTCTAAACTATATAATTTTTAAAGAATTTTTCTAAACACTCATTTAAAAATAACTTCTCATTAATTTTTGATTCAATTTTAATTACCATATGTAAACCTGCATCTGCTCCTTTGTATTTGAATCTCTTTATTCAATATCTTAGAAGAATAAGCTTTAATGGTATTTACAAGAAATTCTCTTTTCTTTTTGTAAAGAGTTCTCATTTTATTTATATGTTTAACAAAAATAGCCATCTTTTATAAATCTATAGAGAATTTTTGATTTAAAAGTTGGTACAGGACAAATAAAATATGGTAATTCCCTTTGATAGATATTTAAAAGTGCCTTAGGTAAAACCAAGTAACTCACACGAATTGCAGGACTAATTGATTTTGAAAAACTTCCTAAGTAAATAACTTTATCATTAATATCATTTGCCTTCAATGCTGGAATGGGTCTACCAGTATACTAAATTCACTATCATAATCATCTTCCACTATATAACGGTCCAGGATTTTCATTTGCCCAATTTAAAAGTTCAGTTCTTCTACTGATACCCATAATTGCCCCGTTGAAATTGATGTGAAGGAGTAACATAGGCTATATTGACATCATATTTCTTTAAATCATCAATTACAATTCCATTTTCATCTAATGAAATAGCTTTTAAAACTGATATTATTTGTTAAAACAATTCTTTAAACATCTTATGGCAAAGGATTTTCTAAACCATAGATTTTATTATTAAAAAGCTTTAAAAGATTATATAGAATAGATACTCTGTACCTGAGCTAATAACCACTTGTTCAGCATCTACTTTAGAAGCCTCTAGATTGAGATAGATATTCACAGATACTTTTTCTCAATAATAAATCCCCTTGTATATGCCCTTGAAAAAGCAGATCTTCATTTTCTTCATCATATACATCTTTAGTAATTCTTTTTAAAAATAGTTCTTACTAAACTTTTCTTATCCACTCCTGAATATGAAAAAGTCATAGTGAATCTTCTCTTTTTCTTTAAATTTTTGCCCTTATTTTCAACTTTAACATTCTGTATAATTAGATTTTCTATGTCAGAAACAAAGTAATCTTTTCTTTCAATGAGAAAAAAATATAGCCCTCCTCAATAAAAGATAAAAAGCATTTTGAATAGTATTTTGACTGATATTATAATAATCGTCAATAAAATCTTTCTTTGAAGGTAATTTTTCATTTGCCTTTAAAATCTTAGTTTGAATTAAATTTTTATCTCAGTATATATTTGTATATATAGAGGAATTTTTGATTTATTATCTAAATTTAAAATAATCATAGCTGACTCCATAAAAAGTTTTTATTCTGGTACTTTATATAATGTCGGTATACAGTTATACTATAAAAGTCAATATAAGATATATTACATGAGGAGGTACAAAAATGGATACAAAGATTTAATGGTGGAGTTATTATGGATGTTACATCTAGGAACAAGCAATTGTGCAGAAGAAGCAGGGCAGTTGCTGTTATGGCACTAGAAAGAATCCCAGCCGATATCAGAGCAGCATGGTGGAGTTTCTAGAATGAGCGATCCTAAATTAATAAAAGAAATTATGTCAGCAGTAAAAAATTCCTGTAATGGCAAAAGTAAGAATAGGTCATTTTGTGAGCTGAAATATTACAAAGCTATTGGGGATTGATTTTATTGATGAGGTCAAGTTTTATCACCAGCTGATTCTGTACATCATGTAAATAAGAGATTTTACTACTCCTTTCGTATGTGGGCTAGAAATTTAGGTGAGCTTTAAGAAGAATATGTGAAGGACCAAATGATTAGAACTAAGGAGAAGCTGGAACAGGAGACGTTGTTCAGCTGTGTCACAGTATGAGACAAATCATGAAAGAAATCAATTTAGTTAAAGCTCTACGTGACGATGAACTATATGTAATGGCAAAAAGACTTACAAGTTCCTTATGATTTAGTAAAATATGTTCATGATAATGGTAGATTACCTGTACCTAATTTCTCAGCAGGGTGGGTTGCTACTCCAGCAGATGCTGCACTTATGAGAAGATTAGGAGCAGATGGAGTAGTTTGTAGGTAGTGGTATCTTTAAATCTGGTGATCCTAGAAAAGAGCAAAAAGCTATTGTTGAAGCTGTAAAATTATGATAATCCTGAAATTATTGCTAGAGTTTTCAGAAGATTTAGGTGAAGCTATGGTTGGAATCAATGAAAATGAAATAAAAATTATCATGGCTGAAAGAGGGTCTAGACCTTAATAATTCCTATCATATATAATTGTTAACTATTAGACCTCCTAGATGTTTAAATTGGCTCTTTAAACATTTTAGGAGGTCTTTTATAATTTTATTTATTTTTATCTTTTTACAACTAGATATACAAAAATATCGCTTTCTTTTTAATGCTTTTTCACAGATATTCTTGCTTCACCATCAAACTCTAAAACTTTTTAGGTACTAATGGATAAGTTTCCTTTTCATCTAAATACACTCTACTTCACCTTCAACAACTGTAAAGAATATTTGTCTTCCAGGATGATTGTGAGCAGGTATTGTTTCACCTTCTTTTTAAATGTAAGTGAACTACCATTATATCTTGATTATTAACTACTTGTCCGTGTTCTGTTATTACTTTTCCTAACATATCTTCAACTCCTTTTAATTGTTTACTAAAATTATAAACTTAAATGAAGTGTCAAGCTTAATCTATAATAACTTATTTAATCTTTCTTATTTTAGATTTTACAACATCTATTACACTATGCTCTTCTGGAACTACTCCCACTTGCAGAAGTGGGAGCTTCTGGGAAGTAGTGCTTTTATTAGCCACATATATTTATTGCTCTAACTTCGGGTAGTCCCTACCCGATATATTTTTCTAACTTACTTTTTCTTCTTCTTTAATATTTTCTAAACCTTTTTCAATATATTTACTCTGCATTGTAATCTCTATCTATTTCTAGTCCACAACATTCGCAATGATATATTCTTTCTGATAATGTTAGAGTTTCTTTTATATTACCACAACCAGAACAAGTCTTACTACTTGGATAAAATGTAGGTACCTTTTATAATTTTTCTTCCATACCAATTTGCTTTATATTCTAGTTGTTCACAAAATTCACTCTAACTTACATCTGATATACTTTTTGCTAATTTGTGATTAACATTCCTTTATATTTAAGTCTTCTATACAGATTATATCGTGGTTATTGATAATTTTTGTACTCAACTTATTTATAAGTCTTTCTTTTATTTCTAATTTGATTATGTGTATCTTGCTACTTTTTCTTTTGTTTTTGATAATTTTCTACTATCCGATAGTTTTTATCGCTATCTTTAGCAAGTTTACATCTTTTTGACAGTTTTCTTTGTTCTCTTTTTCAGTTTTTCTCATATTCTTTTTGTTAGCTTTTAAATTTTTCTACTTTTGTACAATCACCATTATTGCAAAATTCTTTTTATTCCAAATCTATTCCAATATTTTTATTAGTGTAATTTTCTATTTCTTCTTCACATAATATTGAAACAAAATAATGATCAAGACTATTTTTACTTATTGTTACTGATTTAATTACACCTTTTATTTCTATGTAGTCTAATTTTAACTAGCGATTTTAATTTAGGAAGTTTTATGTAGCTATCTTTTAATATATATTGTGTTTTTGATTATTTGTAGTATAACTTGGACTGATTAGATTTACATTTATATCTTGAAAAACCAAAATCTTTATTTTTTAAGAAAATTCTTAAGCTTTTTCAATTTAATTGGCATTAGCAAGAGCTAAGCTTATCAACTCTTTTAAATAAGGATATTCTTCTTTATATTTGCAGTGAGTAGATATTTCAGTTTAATTCCTGTTGATTTATATTCTTCATAACCTTTCTTCCTATCATCTAACATAAGATTGTGAACCCTTTTCTAACACAAACCAAAGTTTTTAAGAAAGAAAAGATTACTTGTTCTAAGGTAGGACAGGTTCTGAACTTAGCTTTTTAATTATACTCATTTCCTCCTCTCACTGCTCCACCAGTGCTCAATACACTTTACTCCAAAAATACTCCTTTTTATTACCTTAACTGATTTAATTATATCATATTTTTGGAAACAGTTTCAAGAGAAAATAAAAGAAATTCATCCCCCACTTATAAGTGGGGACTTGCTAGATATTGTCTAAAAGAGAAGAATGTATATATCCTTTGTGTCCTCTTCTTTGAAAAATTTCTAAAACAATAGATAAAAATTTGCCCTATCATAAAAGAAATAATAGGTATCAGAAATTCAACTGCTTTTTCAAAAATTTCCTTTTGCAAAATGTAGTGCCATAAAAATTACATCTGCAGTTTGCGCTCCTGCAAAAAGTTCTCCTGCATTATTATAAGTAAAGGCATTAATATACCCACTAATAAATGATAAAAAGAACTGCAATTCTAATTTCTCAGGAACTTCTTCTTTATTTTTCCATAACTTCTACTCCTCTTATTTCAATTTTATAAATATATTACTAAATTTAATTATTTTATTTTAAACAAAAAGGTTTTAGAAATCAGTAGGTAAAAGAAAACGGATATATCTCATAAAACTTCGGTAAAAATATCCATATTTGTAGAAAAACCAATAAGAGAAAAATATTAAATATTCCTCCTATATGGTAATAATGATAAATCTTTATCTATCAATTTATTATTTTTCTGCAGATGTAATTTCTTTAAAATAGAATGAAAACAGAAATTATAAATTTATAACTATGGTAAGGCTTTATTTTTACAAATCTTTGTAGAATAGTAAAATAGCTATTATAAATTTTCATTTTTCATTATTTTGTAATAGCCAATTTTATAGTATTTTTTAGGTTGTACTTCCCATAGAAATATGATGCTGTTGTTCCACCACTTTCATTATTCATTTACATTTGTTTCTCCCAAAAATTTTGTAGCTTTATCTATCCAACCTCTGCTTCTGTTCCTAAACCAAGTCCAAAACCATGACCTAAATTATGATATACATGAAATTCTGTATCTATCCCCATGATATATATTATCTACTCTTGATTTCATAACTTTCCAGTTTGAAATATAATCATTATCTCCTACACAGACAAAAGTAGGAGGATCTTTTGGAGAATATTCACTTAATCCTCTATATTGTATAATAACAGCACTTGGCTTAGGATAATCTTTTTCTCCAAATTTTGATGTTCCATAAGCTCCAAGCATTGCCACAACTCTTGCTCCTGCTGAACCACCCCAAAGAGAATAAGCATTTGTGTCAATTTCTAATTCTTTTGCATGCTCAAACACAAATGCTGTTGCTCTTGCAAGATCTTCGCAAGCAAGTATAGGATCTGGACGATATATTAGAATAAAAGCATTATATCCTTTTTTAGAAAGTTCTAAGGCATGAGGAAAAACTATCATGTATAGCCCCTACATAAGAAAACCTCCACCAGCATTACAAATAGTAAATTTTTTCATTAGGTTTTCCTTTAAAAAGAATAAACCTGTATCTCTCTCTGGTTCTACTTTCTTTTCGCTTCTGTATATATGTCAAAAATACTGATTTTCTCAACTGACACTCTCTTTTAAATTATTTACAATCTCTACTGTTTTATCTGGATTTATATGACTATACCAAGTTAACCTTTATATCTTTTAATGTTTCTCCACTCCAATAATCAGTATTAATAGGAAAAATTAATCTTCCAAATCCTTTAAAAGCTGGATCATTTATACTTCTGATACTTTCGTATCTTTAACAAAATAGTTTTTATTCATTTCTACCTTTCTTTTATTAATATCAAATACATTTTTAGTCACTATATTTCTAATCCCTATTAATAGAATTAGAAATATTATAGTTATTATCAATATATCTCCTTTTTATATTTAAAGATTATTATTCATTTTTGGGCTTCTGATTTATCTGTAATCATTCCCCTGATATTTAAAAACCATACAAAATAGCATATCTTTTCCATTGTATAATTTCCAGCATTTAATTGTTCTTTTGTTGGTGCTGCTCCTTGAAAAATAAAATATAATTTTATCTGAAAATATATTTTCTGAAAGTTCTCCATAAGTACGATCTAAAAAGGTTTCTAACTGCTCCACACATACATGTGCCAATACATAGGAGAACCTATTACAATAATATCTACATCCAACATCAATAACTTTTTAAATTGGTCATCTTCATTTTGTCCATAAGAATAAATTTTATAATCTACTAAATTTAAAGTTTCGTATTTTTATCTTTTAAAAGTATTTTGGCAATATCTACTGTATTTCCATTTTATTAGGACTTCCATTTATGAATAAAATTGCTCATATCTCCTCCTTAAATAGTCTTATTATCTCTTAAAAGTTTTTATCCAATTTAACATCATTTTTCTAGCCTTAGAATCTTGGACTCTTTTCCTCTGATAGAAAATGCATTTTTATAACATTTCTCTTTGTATATCAATAGTATTAACAATATCAGCAAGTCCACTTCCTTCATTTGTAGAAAACAATATTATCTTTTTCCAGAAAGATTATTTTCATCAAAGAAAGTATAAAGCTGCCATTGGTAAATCACCATGCCAAATAGGATAACCTACAAATACTACATCATAATCTTTTAAATTTTACTTTATTTTTATTTCTTGCTATTCTTACTGTTTCATCATAGTTTACTGGATAAGAATGGCTCATTTTATATATAGGAATTACTAAAACTACAAAAATTAGAGTTATAAATAAACCTATCATAATTGCTGAGTGGATAGAAGAATGCCGAAATTAGCTACAATTTTTATAATTAAATCATATTTTTAATAATAAATTTCTCTTCTTTAGTCTTTTCTAAAATATATTTGTTCATCTCTATTAGCTTCTATTGGTGTGTTTGTAGTAACTATAACGGTAATAGTTATTGCTATTATTATTACACCATAAAACAATTGTGCAGTTGTATTACTAGAAATTTTTAGAAACTATTGAAGTTGAGATATGGAAAAAGTGAAGAAAAGAATAATGTCAACATTGTTGTCCATACTGTTTTTACAGATATTTTTCTATCCCCATCCATTCATTATGATGATTTACCCACATTGTCCCCTAGCCAAAACGATAAAACATAAGCTAAAAATTTTCTTTTAAGTGCTAAAAATCCTTTTTAATGAGACTTCACTGGTTTTTCTAATTCTAGTACAAGAATTGTCATAATAATTTGCTAACACTGCATCAAAAATGCTACCAATCTTTCCTTTTGTCATGTTTTATCTCCTCTATAATTTAGTATTAATTAAAAATTTTACTGTTTCAGGGCAACATGTGATAAGAAAAAGACTTTCTTTTTATCTAATTTTAAAATTTCTTTCATATCATCTTCATTTAACTCAAATCAAATACAGAAAAATTTTGTATCATTCTATCTTTTTCACTGTCTTAGGAACTATAACTATATCTCTTTGAATTAGGATATCTTAGAGCTACTTGTGCAGCTGTCTATCATATTCCAACTCTACCAATGTTTCATTAGTAAAAGATTATTTTTCCCTTCTGCAAAATATTCTCAAGATTCAATTTGAGTTCCATATTCTTTCATTATTTCTGTAGGAATTATTTGTTGGTTAAAGACATGAGTTTCAACTTGATTTATCCATAGGTTTAATTTCAACAAAAATTAACTATATCTACAAACCTATCAGGATAGAAATTACTCACTCCTATTGCTCTTAATTTTCCTGCCTTTATAATATTCTTCCATGGCTCTATATGTTCCATAGTAATCACCAAAAAGGTTGATGTATCAATAATAAGTCTATATAATCTGTTTGCAATTTTTAGAGACTCTTCAATAGAAGCTTTGCTTTTTCATAACCTGAATTTGATATCCAAACTTTTTGTTGTTACAAAAAATTCTTTTCTATCCACTCCACTTTTCTTAATAGCATTTCCTACTGCTTCTTCATTTCCATAGACTTGTGCTGTATCTATTGAACGGTATCCAACTTCTATTGCTTCTAAAACAACCCCTTTCACATTCTTCTAAATCAGTATTTGATATACTCAAAACCTAAAATTGGCATTTTCAACTCCATTTAATAATTTGACATATTTCATTTTTACCTCCTTAAAATTTCAATAAATCTTCAACAATTAAGTCAGCTTTCAATCTATTTTCTGTAAGTACTTTTTCCTATATTGTATCTATCTGAAAAATTCTTTTTAAGTCCATAATTTAAAACTTTCACATCAGAATTTCCATAGAATCTAGCTATCTCCAAAACCACCATTTAAAATTCCATCTTCAAGAGTTATAACTACACTATGATCTTTTTCAATTCTTCTAATAATTTTCATCTACACCTGTGATGTACATAGGATTTATAACTGTTGCCTTTACTCCTGTTTTTCTTCATAAAGTTTTGCAGCTTTTTCTCCTAATTGATAGAAAAGTTCCCAATCCTAGAATTGCTATTTTTCTCCTTTTTGTTTTACTTCATAAGTATTTAATTTAGAGAAATCTTTTGTTATCTTTTTCACCAGTTGAAACCATCTTTCCACCTGGTAAACGAATTTACAACTGGATGTTCTTGTTGTTCTATACTCCATTCAAGCATAGAAAGATGTTCTTCTTTTGTTGTAGGTGCAAGATAAACTAAGTTTGGAATATTTCACTCATCATAGCAATATCAAACCAACCAAGATGAGTGACATCTGTCATTCCTATAGCTCCACCATAAGAAACAACTATTGTTGCAGGATTATTGTTTATGCATAAATCTTGTGACAATTGATCGTAAGTTCTTTAGAACAAATGAACTTACCACTGTAAATACTGAGTTTAGCTCCTTTAGAAGCCATTCCTGAAGCTAAGGCAACTGCTGTTTGTTCTGCTATTCCCACATCTACGAAATTGTTCTCCAAGTTCTTCTCTTTCTTTTCTAGAAAACTAAAACTTCCTGGTGTTCCTGCTGTTATTGTAACAACAGTTTTATCTTCTTTTCATTTTCTTCATTAAATATTCTTTTTGTAACATCTGTATAATCTTCGCTATCATCATTATTTAAAGGTTTTCCATCTTCTATATTAAATGGCATTACATAGTGCCAAGGTTCCTTGTTTTTCTTCAGCAAGTTTTGTATCCTTTACCTTTTTGAGTATGGATATGAACTGTTATTGGATGAGTCTATATCCTTTACTTTTTAAATGCTTCTATCAATTCTTCAATATTATTTCCATCTTTAACAAAGATATATTCTAAGCCCATAGCTTTTAAATAGATTACGTTCTGCCTTTACCTTCTGTTTCTCTTAATAATTTTTAAATTTTTGTAAAGTCCTCCATGATTTTTCTGCTATAGACATATCATTATCATTAGCTATAACAATGAAAATTAGTTTTTAATTCTCTGCAAAGATCTAAACCTTCAAGTGCTTCTCCACCACTTAGAGAACCATCTCCAATGATAGCAATAACATTTCCTTTTTCTCCTTTTAACATCTCTAGCTTTTTGCAAGTCCTAATGCTAAACTTATTGAAGTTGAGTATGTCCTAAGATAAAAGTGATCATGTTCACTTTCATGTTAGATTACTATATCCAGTTACATCATCATAGTGTGCTTCATCTGTGAAAAGCTTGTCTTCTTCCAGTTAACATTTTATGTGGATATGTTTGGTGAGATACATCAAATACAAACTTATCCTTTGGTGAATCAAAAACATAGATGTAAAGCTATTGTTGCTTCAACTATTCTAAGTTTGGTTCAAAGTGTCCTCCATGATATAGCATCTCTTGTTATTACTGCTTCTCTTATTTCTTCAGCTAAGACTTTCATTTCCTCAATATTTAATACATCCTCTGGTGAATTAATTTTTCTAATACATTACCATTTCCTCCTATTCTTTATCCCAAGTTAATCTTTCCTGTTTCAACTGCAATTTCATATTTTTGCAATCTTATAGTTTAATTTTTCCAATGTTTCTTCTATTTGCTTTTTTGCTCTAAGAGTTTTTGTTCTTTGTTCTTTTAAAAGATTACATCTTTCTTGAATAGTTGAGTCTGCTACTAAAAATGTATTAAAACATATTTAACACACTAGAATATTACTACTTCAACGAGTATATTTTCAATACTTAGTATCTACTCATAGTTCCTTGTACTCTCCATAGTCGTAAATTCCCGACTAGTCATCGGTACTATATAGATATTTTTAACTTGCTATTCGTAGCTTTTCTCCTTTTCTTTTTATTTTTAAAATATCTATGCTATTACTTTATATATTTTTGCTTTTTCAAGATTTATCTTGCATGTAATCTCTATCTATTTCTAAACCGCAATTACTCGCATTTATAAATCCTATTTAATTTTAAATCTTTCTTTACTTCTACCACAACAAGAACAAGTTTTTACTACTTGGATGAGAATGTATCTACTAACCTAGTTCTATATTTCTTTCCTTGCATTTGTTTATAAGTTTAGTTCTTATCGCATAGAAATTCTGTTCTTGTATAGCTTTTTGAAAGATGTTTATTCTTCATCATATTAGATACTTTTTAAATCTTCAATAGTAATGTGTAACTTGGCTCTTGTTATTTCGTCTACTATTTTATTATTATAATCATCTCTAATACAATTTAGTCTATAAAATAATTTTTGTACTTTCAACTTTTTCTTATTAAAATTCTTACATTCTTTTAATTTTTATAGATTTAGAATATTCTACACTTCTTGACATCTTTCTTTGTTTCTCTTAAGTTTCTTTTCAACTTTTAACTTTTTAGTTTTATTTTATATTTTTAAATACCTACCATTAGAACATATAGCTGTGTCTTTTTATACCTAAATCTACTCCTAATCCTTTACTACTAGTATTAGTTGCTTTTACAGTATCTTCAATTTCCATAATAAGTGATGAAAATATCTATCAGCTATTTTAGTTATAGTACCACTTTTAATAATCGCATTTTTAGGTATATATCCATATTCTTTACTCTCTACAAATTTCAATGTAGGGATTTTTATTTTATGCCTATAAAACTCAAAAATCAGTTTTATTATTCTTAACAAAATATGCCCCCAGCTCATTCTTTCACCTTTTTCTTAAAAACAGGAAAAGCACTTAAACGCTTAAAAAGTTTTTAAATGCTTTTTCCCCATAAAAGCATTGCTTGTTTAACTGATTTAGATGATACCTCTCTTTATCCATTTTTTTATCAGGATTATTAGGGAAGATATACATTATTGATATACTTAGAAAAATCAAAAGCACTAACAAACTTATTATTTGATTTATATTGTTCCTGATTATATTTAATATATTCATTGTATATGAATCTTTCTAACTCAATAGTTTTATTTACTTGTATTTTTGTTCTTCTGTTAGTTTTATTTCTATCTTTAGTTGCTTTATACATCTTCCACCCACCTTTCCATATATTTTTATATGTTTAAATATGTTTTTGATTACTGTTTTTGTACTCCTCTGTTCTTGTAACAGAGGTATCATTCCAATCATAATATCTAAAGTGTATCTTGTGTCATAATCCTAATTCTTCACTCACTTCTTTTAATTGTCATACTGCCTCCTAAATTAGTTAAACTTAACTTTAAGTCTAGAGCTTTATTTTAATAATAACTCATTTTCAAGATAAATCTATTTTTATCACTTAGTTAACTCTAAGTCAAGAAAATTTTAAAAATTTTTATTTTTAATAATATTAATGTAATGAAATATATTGACATTGTATTGAACAAAGAATATAATTTAGTTAGAAAGATTTGAGGAGGTTATGATGAAAGCTATAACTACAGATAAAGACTAATATAAATTTTAGACTTGATAAAAATTTAAAAGAAGAACTAGATATACTTTTGTGATGAAATTGGCATTACAGTAACAGCGGCTTTCACAATTTTTGCTATTTGTTAGAGAAAGAAGACTGCCTTTACAGTTGATGCAGATCCATTTTATAGTGCATTTAGAAAGATTAAAAATCAATAGAACAATTAGAAAATAAAAGGTGGAACTGTTCATGAAATTACAGAGGTATTAGAGATTAAAGAATGGTCAGATGAGTATTGGGAAGAATTAGAACAAAAATAGCTACTACAAACTTTTTATTTGCAATAGCTATTTAATTTTACCATTTGAATATTTTATAATCATCATCAGTGGCATTTTTAGCATCTTCAATTTTTCTTTCATTGTAGGATCTGATAATAAATCAAAGTTTCCAACAAACCACTATGACCCACTTTCACTTATTATATTGTCTTTTCAACCATATTTGACTATACTAATAACTCCTTTTAATATATCAGTATAACTATCAATTTTTATATAGTTATCTTCTGCTTCTTTAATTTTGATATTATATGAGAGATGCATGGAAATGCTTTAACTTCTGTATGATCTGCAACAACAATAGTCTCCTTTCTCTCGGCTTTTCTAGGACAACTTGATATATTTCAGTTGGATTTAACCCTTTGATAGTTCATCAGTCTATTATCTTTTGCTGATGTTTCATGCTTTTAATGTTTTTAATGTTTTAATGTATTCTTATATTTTTCGCCACCAGATAAACTAGAAGATGATCGTCCTATTTTTAGATGACCTAACATTATTGATGAAGCTTGCTCTGAAGCGTATCTGCTATATTTACATCTGAAAAATATATTTCAAGCTTTCTTCAATGGTCATTTTCCAAATATCAAAATATTCTTATCATTTATTTTATATAATTCCTACAAACCAGTTCCTTCATTCATTCACATTCTCTATTATAGCTCAGTCAGTTGAGTGTTCCATTATAACCTGCTCCACTCATACCAATACATGTCTCCATCATCTCCAGAAGAATTAGAGAAAAATTTCTTATATTATTAGCTCTTGAGAAAATTTCTATATAATATCAGTTGAAAAATCTAAAAGTAAGCATTACTACTGATGAATTTTTATTCCTTTGTAAAGGTGACGTATATAAAGATGGCTCTCAAAAATTGGGGAGATACTCTCTTAATAAAGTTGATTTTCCTATTCTACGATCTTCCTGTAATCAAATTTAATCTATTAACTGCTATTTTTATATCTACTCCTTGATAATTATAAATTGTATTATTTTTATTGAAATTAGTTTTTCTGGTTTTTCTATTGGAAATTTCTTTGATATTTGTTGTTCAATCATATATCATCAATTAACTTTCCACCATATATTCCACCTTTTTCTCCTAATGCAATAATTTTTAGCTTTCATTATATATCACTATGGTCTATAATCACAACAGTATGCTTCTCTGATATAAAATATTTTTATAAATACTTTCTCTTTCAATTCCAGATAGTCCTGCTAAAGGTTCATCTAAAACTATCAATAGGTCTACTAACTGTGTATTAAAAAGTTGAACCATTTTTAATCTCTGTAGTTCACCACCTGAAAGACTAGGAATTGTTCTATTAAAAATAAAGATGTCCTAAACTGTTTTTCTATCGCTGTCTCTAAAAATAGACTGTCTAATAATAATGAAACAGCTTTCTATTTGAGATTGTAGATATTTTATGTGTTCATATAATTTTTCAAATGGTAAAAGCATAAATTCACCAATAGAAATATCAAAAACTTTATATTTATCATATTCTTTTGAGTATCCTTGACAATATTCACAGTTTTTCAGAATAAATATTTTTGCTTGGAGTAAATTTTAACATCATGGGAGTATTTGTCATAATTCCATAAAATTTACTTGTCCTTCTTGAAAAACCACTTGTTCTTTTTATAACGAATAGAATATTTTTCTAAACTTTCTCCATATAAAAACTTCTTTCATCAGAATTTAATTCTCTAAAAGTTTTAGTAGAGTCTATCTTTCTCTAAAACAAAATCTATGATTTCCATATAAAAGTCTTTTATATCTATTCCAACACTTTACAGGATTCTTTTTTAGAGGAATATTGTAATCAATTACTTTATTTTCATCTAAAACATTTGTTATTCCCAAGTCCATGACAATGTTCACAAAAATTTCCTTCTTTATTTAATACAAAAATCTCCTTCATTCATTTCTAATACTAACGAATAAAAAGTAAAAGCAATTTTTCTATTCATACCAAAATAAGTACCTATTGTTGAACGAATAGTAGTATTAAAATTTAATTGCTTTTTATAGAATTGATTTACTATTTTTCATATACTTTTATACTTTACTTCAAAATTTTCATTATCATACATTAAAAATAATTCATGTTGTCCAATTCTGAGCAATAGTATCGTAAGCTAAAGAAGATTTTCCACTTCCTGAAATGAATTCTATAATTAAATTGATTCCTTTTTCAATAAGTTCTATGTCTATATATAAATTATTTGTTTCAATTCCAGAAATTATAATATTTTTTAGACATTATTCTCCTTTATTTTCTAAAATAACTCTATATAAATCATTAATTAAAAATTCTAATGTCTTTTTAGCATGTACACAAAATCTCTCATCAATAGAATGAATAGTATTTCCTTCTTTAAATACATAGCATTTATAGGACAACCTCCTCCACAAATTCCTAGAGCTGGACAGGTTCACATCTCTATTATTTATAGGAGTTCTTTTTGACCATTCTATAAATGCTTTCATTTTTCTTGCATCAAAATCTTTTCTTTTAATATTAGATACAAAAATACTTCTTATCATGTAAAACAACCATGACAAAATACCTACTTGTCCATTAGGTGCAATGACAATCTGTCCACCAGCAGTAGCGGCACTAATCAGAAAAATATGCTTGTGCTTTTGAAAAGATTTTAATTTTCTCATTATTCTATCTTCATAAATTCCAAGTTTTCTCAACTCTAGAAATTCATCAATAATAAATTGAGCTGCTGCTTCATTATAACTCTGTGGTAAAATAAAAGTATCACTTGACATCATTATATTAAACCAAAGCCTTAATACCATATTCATTAACTAATTTAGTACATTTTTAGTATCTTTTACTGTTTCTTCTGTTAATGTAACAGATCAAAAGAAACTGGAACTTCCTCTTCCTTACACACTTTTTAAAAGTTTCCATAAGTTTTTGTATAAACAGGATTTCCTGATTTATCTACACGCATTGCATTTGTTTCCTCAGTAAATCCATCAATAGAAATTCAAGTTAAAACCCTAATTTCTTAAAGTGAAACTCTTTCTTTTGTCAAAAGTAAGCCATTTGTAATAAGTGATAATTCCATATTTTTATATAGGGTCTCTATCTCTCTTAAATTATTTACTTTTATTTGAGACATACTTCTAAAATATCAAAAATTTACTTAAGGGTTTCCTCCATAAAATATTAATACTGGCTTATTTTTCTTCGATCTATCCCAGATAATTTAATCTGACTTATAAAAATCTAATGCTTCATCAGCTGTGGATATATTCTCAGTTAGAAACGAGAACGTCGTATTATTTCCTACAATATTTACAAGTACACTATTACATTGTTCACTTAAAATCATATAGCAGACATTATTAGCAGGATTTGGATTTTTGATTTGATAAACTCTAATACCTTTTCATCTTTGAACTCAACTTTGTAATAATTTTATATTTTCACAAGTTCTTCTACTTCTCTTTCTCATTTCTTGTGGAAATGTTATTCAATTTGTCTGAAAGAGAGCTTGCTGAAATGAGCTCTGCAAGCTCTCATATTTTCTTTTAGATAAATATGCAGGTTTCATTCTCACTGAAGATGATACAATGCTGCTGTCATTCTTTTAAATCATAACTATGAGCAAAAACGTGATAATTTTACCATCTCTATTTCTCCAAATTCAGGAGCCTCTACAAGAACAAGAACAGCTACAACTATTACAACTTACGCAAGCACATCTACATCCTCTTAGCATATCTTCTTCCCTATTATTCCAAATAATTTGTATAATCGTATAAAGTTGCTGGACATGTTAAAATACCTCCCATCTGTAAAATCTTTCCTTATATCCACCTGAACATGAACATCTGCATCATTGCACATACATCCTCTGCTACAACTTGACGTCTGAGTATCGGCTATATTTTGCTAGTTCACTACTAACATTTCCAAACATAATCGTCATAAAATATTATATTCTAGCACAGTATCCTCCTTAACTCTTTTCCCAAGTCTATCAAAAATATAAAGAATGTCAATATATAATATAAAAGATATGTCTTTATAATTTTTAAAATATGGAAAAATCTAATTCTAGATATGTAAAAGTTTACTTCTCTCATCCTCTTAAACTTCCATTTTCTATTTTCTTACTATCTTTGATATATTTGATATCTTTCTCCGAGGGTTCATTACCATTCATATAATAAAGTGCATCAAATTTTTAAGAATAAATATTATTTGATATAAAAACTGTACCCTGTAAATCTTGATTTCAAGATAATAGGCCAGTTCATTCTATTATTTTTATAGTATTTCATAGCTTCTGGTAAAAATCTTTTTCAATTCTTCTATTTCTATTTTTGAGTAGAAGGGTGAGAAGATAGTATTTCTGCTTGTTGACTTCCACCTAAGTCCATCATTCTTTGTTGTGCAGCTATAGCTTCTTGTGGATTATATCCTGCCATAGCTATGAAATATCATTCCATATTTATCTGCTTCATATTCTTGAGTTCTGTTGAACTTTAAAAGCCCTAATGATAGTCCTTGTTGAGCTAAATCATCACTAATAACAGGAACTCCTGTCACAGCATCTATAAGTTTTTACCTATCATTAAGAATCCAGCTAAGTTTTGAGTTACTTGCACTTTCTGCATGGTGTCCACCTATAACGTGACCTATTTCATGTCCCATTACAAAAGCTATAGCTGCATCTGTTTTTAATACTGGTAATATTCCTGTGTAGAAAGCAATTTTTCCTCCTGGTAATGCAAAAAGCATTTATATCCTTGCTTTTTATTAAGTTAAATTCCCATTGTAGATTTCTTTATTTTATCTTGCATTCCATTTGCAGCTAAATATTGTTCAACAGCTCTAGAAATTCTTCTTCCTATTTGATTTATTCTTTGTCCATCAGCAGTATTATTTTGCTAACAAATTATTTTTGTCTTAATTCTGCTATCATTTGATTGTATTGTGAGATAGAAGATTGAGCTACAGCCTCATCACTTACCATCTTCAACTGTCTTCTTCCTGTTAAAGGTGCAGTTGAACAAGATATTAAAAATTAAAAGATACAAACAACATTAAAATTATATTTTTTATCATAAACACTCCTTCCTTATACGATTATTGCCAGCCTATAATGGTTCTAGAGCTCACAAAGGCTCTTTCACCATTATAGGGCGTCGCAATAATCTTAATCAAATTTTATTGAATTTAATTTTATATTCTTTTTATAAAAAAATAGGAGTTGAAATTCAACCCCCATATTATTTTATTTTCAATATACTATTTTTCAATTCTTGTATATGGTATAAGAGCTATATTTCTTGCTCTTTTAACAGCTTTTGCTATTTTTCTTTGTAATTTAGCATTAGCTCCAGTTAATCTTGAAGGATTGATTTTTTTCCTTTATCAGATACGAAATCTTTTTAAAAAGTTCAACGTTTTTATAATCAATTTTCTTCAGCTTTAACTCTTAATTTTGCTCTTCTTCTTCTGAATTCTGCCATTTAATTTCCCTCCTTTTGAGAATTAACGATTTTTAATCAATAACAAAAATTAGTCAAGTCTTACAACTATATGTCTCATTACAGCTTCCATAATGTTTATTTTAGCTTCTACTTCTGCTAATTTTGTTCCGTCCATCTCAAAAGTAGTTAGTACATAAAAACCTGATTTTTCTTATCGATTGGATAAGCAAGTTTTCTTTCTCCCCATTTTTTTCTGTCTTAGCTATTGTAGCTCCATTTGCAGTTAATAAAGAGTTTATTTGGTTTATTAACTCGTCTCTACCTTCTTCTAATACAGTAGGGTTGATGATGTACATAATTTCATATTTTTTTCATAGCATTAACCTCCTCCCTTTTGGTTTTTGCCCAAAACACGTCGTTTTTTTGAGCAGGGCTTAATAATTATATCATAGTACTTTATATTTTGCAAGTACAAATTAATAAAGTTTCATTAATTCTTTTATTTTAGCTACAACTTCAGATTCTGATACTTCTAAAGTTTCACCTGTTTCTTTCTGATTTTTACTTCAACTATACCTTCATCTGCTCTCTTTTTCCTACAACAACTTTTGAATGGGAATCCAATTAAGTCAGCATCTTTGAAATTTAAATCCAGGTTTTTCATCTCTATCATCTAACATTACATCAATATCTTTCTGCTTGTAATTCATTATAGATTTTTCAGCTAAACTTACTTGTCCCTTCATTTTTATATTTGCAGAATTACATCAACAATATAAGGTGCTATTGATACTGGCCAAATAATTCCCATTCTCATCATTATTTTGTTCTATTGCAGCTGCCATAGTTCTTGTAAACTCCTATACCGTAGCAACCCATTAACATATATTGTGTTTTACCATTTTCATCAAGGTAAGTAGCATTCATAGCCTTTAGAATATTTATCTCCAAGTTTGAAGATTTGCCCACATTCTATACCTCTTGCTGAATGTAATTTTTCCACCTGTTATACAGTTATCTCCAACTCTAACTTTTCTTATATCAGCAACTATATCAGCCTTTATAGTCTCTACCGTAGTTTACATTCTTATAGTGAGTAATCTTTTTGGTGAGAACCAACAACATAGTTTAGTAACTTCTATTACAGATAAAGTCAGCTACAATTTTTGATATCAGTAGGTAATTTATATGGTCCAATATATCCCTTTTTGTTAAACCTAACTTTTTCTATTTCTTCATCAGTAGCCATTTCAACTTCCACTGCTTTTAAAGAAATATTTTTAATTTAACTTCATTAACTTCAAAATCTCCTCTTATTAGAACCATGTATATTTCATCTGTTCCTCATATCTTTATATGTCACTGCTTTTACAGTTCTTTTCTAAAAGGAATATCTAAATATTTTGCTAAGCTTTCTATTGTTGGACAATCTGGAGTGTGAACAAGTTCAACTTCTCTTAATTCTTCCTTTGGAGGATTGATAAGTTCACTTACAGCCTTTTTCAATGTTTGCTGCATAGTCTGAGACCATCAGAATAAATGATTTCATCTTCTCCTGATTCTGCTAGAACTTGGAATTCTTGTGATCCACTTCCACCAATGTTTCCTGGTATCTGCATCAACAGGTCTAAATTTTAAACCACATCTTGTGAAAATTCTTGTATAAGCATCTTTCATATTTAAGAATTCTTCATCTAATGATTCTTGAGAAGTATGGAAAGAATAACCATCTTTCATAGTAAATTCTCTCACCTCCTCATAAGTCCAAATCTCAGGTCTTCTTCATCTCTAAATTTTGTTTGTATGTGATATAGATTTAAAGGAAGTGACTTATATGAAGAAATATCACTCTAACTATTGATGTATCATTTCTTCTTGTGTTGGAGATAGAACGAAAGTCTCTTTCATGTCTATCTTTCAATCTTAGCATTTCTGCTCCCATTACATCCCATCTTCCACTTTCTTGCCAAAGTTCAGCTGGTTGAACAACTGGCATTAAAAAGTTCTAATGCTCCTGCTCTATCCATTTCTTCACGAATAATATTTTCTATTTTTCTAATAGTTCTATATCCTAATGGTAGATAAGCACAAAATACCACTAGCTAATTTTTATCATAGCTGCTCTAAGCATTAATTTATGACTTGCTATTTCTGCTTCTTTAGGTGTTTTCTTTTAAAAGTTTTTATATACGCCTTACTGAATCTCATTTTTTCCTCCAATTAAATTTTAGATTACTCTATAATTTTAACATATTTATCTAACTTTGTCTTTTATTTTTGAAAAGATAGTTTTTATGTAAAAGATAAACACTTGACAATTTTTTAGTATCTATACTTAGTAGGTGAATTATTATGATTTTAGATGAATTTATTGAAATTGCTAATCTTTTAGAGATATATTCTCCACTTTAAGTGAGAAACAAAGAGAGTATTTAGAAGATCATTTTGAAAAATGATCTTTCTCTATCTCAGAGATTGCAAAAACAATAATGTCAGTAGACAAGCAGTATTGATAATATAAAAAGAGGAGTCGCTCTTTTATATGAATATGAAAATAAATTAAAGTTTCATCAAATAAGAAGAATATAAGAGAAAAATTAATTGATTTAAAAGAAGATTTTACAGAGGAAAAGTTTGGAAAATATTATAGAGAGACTTAGTTTAATGAGGTAGATATGTTAGAAAATTTAGGAAATAGATTTCAGGATATTTTTAAGAAAAGATTAGAGGCATGGTAAAACTTAGTGACTCTAATATAAAAGATGCTCTTAGAGAAGTTAAAATGTCTCTTTTAGAAGCATGACGTTAAACTATAAGTAGTTAAAGGACTTTTCACAGACAGAAATCAGTGAGAAAAGCTATTGGAACTGAAGTTATAAGAGGAGTATAAATCCAGCTCAACAATTTATTAAAGTTAGTAAATGACGAACTTGTTGAACTTTTAGGAGGAACTAGCTCAAAACTAACAAAAGGACTTAGAAATCCAACATAATTAATGTTAGCAGGTTTACAAGGAGCAGGAAAGACAACTTTGCTGCTAAAACTTTGCTAAAAGTTTTTAAAAAACAAAATGACTGTTTACTTGTTGGAGTCGATGTTACAGACCTGCAGCTATAAAACAATTAGAAGTTTTAGGGACAACAAATAGGGGTAGATGTCTATTCAGAAGAAGATAATAAAGATGTTGTTGAATTGCAACAAGAGCAATAGAAAAAGCTAAAGAAATCAAATGCAACTTATATGATAGTTGACACAGCAGGGCAGACTGCATGTTGACGAAACTCTTATGGAGGAGCTTAAAAGAACTTAAAAAGGCATATAGCCTCAAGAAATTTTACTTGTTGTTGATGCTAAGTGATAGGGCAAGATGCTGTTAACTTTAGCTGAATCTTTTCAACAATGCTTTGAGTGTTGATGGAGTTATCTTAACTAAATTAGATGGAGATACTCGTGGAGTGAGTCAGCCTTTATCTATTAAAAGGTTGTTGTTGGTAGCCAATAAAAGTTTATTGAGTTGGAGAAAAACTAAATGATATTGAGATTTTTCATCCAGATGAGATTAGTGTCAAGAATATTAGGAATGGGAGATGTTGTTTTTGTTGAAAAAGCACAAAGGAAGTAATAGATGAAATGAAGCAAAAGTCTTTAGGAAGAAAAATATAAAGTCTCAAAAATTTGATTTAAAATGACTTCTTAAAACAACTACAAACAATAAGAGATTGGGTTCTACTTGGAGGAATATTAAAAGCTAATACTAGGTATGCCTAAAGATTGCTGACTAGCTCCAGCTGAAAAGGAAATGAGTTGAAGCAATAATTCAGTCTATGACAAAAAGAAAGAGAAAGAAACCTGATATTTTAAAAGGCCGTAGAAAATAAGAATTGCAAAAGGTAGTGGAACAGATGTATCAGATGTAAATAAACTACTTAAACAATTTGAGCAAAATGAAATCTATGATGAAAAATGTTTAGCTCAGGAAAAATGCCTAATATGGGTGCTAGATGGGCAAAGGGTAGAAAATTTCCATTTTAATAGTTATTAATAAATTTATATATAAAAATTAAAGGGAGATGAAAAGAATGTTAAAATTAAGACTTACAAGATTAGGAGATAAAAGAGACCTTCTTATAGAATAGTAGCTATGGAAAGCTTTATCTGAAAAGAGATGGTGGAGCAGTGCTATTTAGGTAACTATTTTCCCATTAGAAGATTCAAGAGTAGTATTAAAAAGAAGAAGAAATCTTAAATTTCTTACAAAAATGGAGCTCAACTCATAAGAACTGTAAAATCAATCTTAGTTAAAGCTGGAGTTTGGGCTAAATTTGAAGAAAGCAAAGAAATAAGTTTTAATTAAAAAGTTGATAAGTTAAACTTATCAACTTTTTTATTTAATATGTTTTATAAGTTCTTATTTTTTTTCAATTAAGGTATCTAAGTCAATATGACCTTTTCACCACTTTTTCAAGAGTAGCTTTTGCAACATCACAGCAGCAAGTATCCTTGTAATATTTTAATTTTTCAGATATCTTTATCATATCCTGAAATTTGCCCTGACAGGCTTTTATTAAATCTTTTAAACTAAGATCTTTGTTACACGAGTCTCAGTGAATTCCTGAGAGTTTGAACTTTCTTCTTCCAGGACTTTCTTCTCAGTTGTTTCTTCTCAGCTCTTCTTCACTCTCTCTCACCAGCTCACAGTCCTCATTTCTCAATGTAAAGAGTTTGTGAGTCCCGAGTGACGAATTCTTGTACAATCTTGCATCATTTCCTTGCGTCACTCTGAGTCATCTGCCTTAACCGCTGAATAACAGCTATAGATAAACAGACCGGTTTATGTTATCCAGAATTCTCACAAAATCTTGTTCTCATCTACTTCTATACTCTTCAACTTCATGTACGCGCTCTTTCTAGGCGACAGCTTACCATCTCTTCCATGTCACATTTTCACTACGAGGAAGGTATTCTGAGTCAGTAGTCAGAATAGAATTTACACTCATTTCATCAACATAAAGTTATATCCACAGGTGATACTGGCCTAAGTTTATTTGCTCTAAGTCATCCCCATAGCAACATCTAATTCAGAAGAATTAGCATCTGAATTAAATCCATATTTCAAAAGTTGAGCCAAGTCCTTAGCCAATTACCTTGTCCTGAAATATTAGAACTTTCATTGATTTATTTCTTTTAGGACTAACTTCTTCAATTCACCAAAGTAAACCTATCTCTTTGTCTCCTGATTTCATATCTTCAAACCTTTCTGTTATCATACAAGAGATGTAGGATACAAAACAGTTTTCCTTTGAATTAAATCTATTATATCTGCTGCAACACTAGTTTGAGAAGCGATGAATTCTTCTTCATTACCATCATCTAGCATTTTTCTATTTTCTTTAATTCATCTCTAACAAAATCATCTAAAACCCACATTGTAGTTGTTGGTCTTGTAAAACCTTTCTTTTCTAAAAGCGAATAAAGTTGATTTTGTTTTCTAGGTAAATGAAGTTTCCACCATAGATCAAGTTTGTCATATAGTTCATACCATTGATTTTTATTACAGGAAATTGAATTAAGTTTTCAACTTTAATAGTTCCCCATATCATCATTTTCTTATAGTAACACATAATAGATGATCTGAAGGAAGATCAGTAGGTCTACTTGTATCCATTACTTCATTAAATAATAACATCATATTTTGGATATTTTCTTTATACATTCATCTTCAACGAAAGGTACAATCTTTGTTCAGCATAAGCTCATATGTTAAAGTTTTTACTTTTTCTTTAAGCAACTTTCTTGCTTCCTTAAACTTATTTTTCCTGCATTATATTTCTCTTTTTAATTCAATTACAAATTTTAGCTTTTCATCAAGTGCTGGTAAATGTTTTGCCATTGTTTCCATAATTACTTCAACTCTCTTCAATTTTAATTGTTTACTAAAATTATAAACTTTTTAATCGAAAGTGTCATAAAAAGTTTTATACTTAAATAGTTTATGAAATAAAAGTAAAAGAGAAATTATTTGACAGTAAAATTAAAAAGTTATATAATAAACTTAATTAAAAATCGTGAATTGAGGAATGATATTATGAAAACTATGTTTAAAATAATGATTTACTCAAGGTAAAATTTGAAGGTTATTTTGAATTTTACTTTGCCTATATTTTTAGAACATTATTTCAATCTCTTTACACAACTATAGATGCTATCATAGTAGGAAAGTTTGCGGCAAAGATGCCTTGCTGCCATTGAATCATATGAGTTTTCAAAGATTACCTGTAAGTTTTTTATTGGTCTTTCGTCTGGAGCGACTATTATTATTTCTCAATATTTGCAAAGAAAAAGAAGATGTTTCTAAAGCTAGTCATACGGCTATGTTATTTGCCATAGTTGGAGGATTAATTTTATCCATATTAAGTTGCCTTCATCACCTTACTTCATAGGTCTTATTAAAGTTCCTCAAAAAATATTCCATGAAGCTTACATCTACACTTTTATTTGTTTCAGTGGTATGGTCTATGATGTATAATATAGGTTCAGGTATCTTAAGAGCCTTGGGAATTCAAAACACCTTTTTCATATTTTAATATTTGCTAATATCTCAAACATAGTTTTAAGATTTAATCTTTGTAATTAACCTTTAATTTATCTGTTGTGTAGGAGTGGAACTCTGGCATTACATTTCGCTAGGTGTCAGTGCAATTTTAATCTTTTGTTGTATTGATGAGAACTAGCATTTGGATTGCAGAATTTATATATAGTCACTTATAGGTAAACATTTAAAGAAAATCTTTGTATTTGGGTTTGCTCGACTGCGATACAATCAGTTATTTGTCCTATGCCATGCTCACTATACAAAGTAAGATAAACTATGTTTGAATGTGCAAATAGTACATGCGTTTGGGCTATTTCAGGTAAAATTAGATTTAGCTCATATGGTCTGTTTTCAGATAGTGTATAGCTCTTCAACTTCTTTGTTGCACAAAATTGCTGGAGCTAAGAAAACTGTGAGAGTTAAGCAGGTTATATCAATTCTGTAATTATGTCCATTTCAATGATATTAGTTATAAGTATAACTCTATTTATTTGGAGTAAAGATTTAGCACCTTTCCTTATAGAAGATAGAGAAGTTATAGAATTGACTTCAGAAATTTTAAGTAT
>BNJV01002468.1_pt1 | contig 179034 bp, 310 predicted proteins | sample 8540591 | NCBI WGS metagenome assembly BNJV01 (sample SAMD00202457, study PRJDB9452) | human saliva metagenome | host: Homo sapiens
TGCGGTCAGCGGCACGCGCGCGCGCGCGCACCGCGCACCGCCACCGTTCTTCGCCCTCTCGCCGCAGCAGTGCAGCCGTATATATATATTGTTTTCCTGTTTCAACAAAACGTCCACGATACATAATGAATAATTCATCACACATGTGTTTTACAACCCCAAAGGTCATGAGAGATGAATAAATAACTGAAAGTTAAATTCATCTTGAATACGTTTCATATAGTTTAATACTTGCGCTTGTAGCAGATAAGTCCAGCAGATACTGGTTCATCAGCAATAATTAAACGTGGATTACTAGCTAATGCACAGACTACCCCAATACGTTGACGTTGTCCACCAGAGGGTGGTGAGGGTATTTTTAATAATGCTTCTTCGGATAAACCAATGATTTCCATTAATTCGATAACTTTGCGACGTTCTTCTTCTGGAGATAAACGGTCAAAGTTACGTAATGGCTCAGCTACGATATCTAAAATACGTTTTTAGGATTAAAACTTGATAATGAATCTTGGAAAATCATTTGTACATTACGGTTGTAGTCGAAGTACGACGACGTGCTTTATTTGGTCACATCTTGTCCTTCTATAATACTTTACCGCTTGTAACTGGCTCTAAACCGATAATTGCTTTACCGATTGTTGATTTACCAGAACCTGATTCACCTACAAGTCCGTAAGTTTTTCCTTCTTCAATTTCCAATGTAACGCCATCAACAGCATAAACATGATGCGTTACTCGGTTAAAGAGCCACTTCTAATTGGATAGTGAACTTTTAAATCTTCAATTCTAACAAAACCATTATGCTTCCTCCCTTCAAAATGGAAATTTTTATACATGTACAACGAACAAAATGGCTTTGACCAACTTCGTGTAATGTTGGATTTTCTTCATGTTCTTCTGCAGAAATCCATGGAATACGAGGAGCAAAACGGCATCCTGTACGTGGTAAAGCTTGGTAATGGAGGAACTGTACCTTCAATTACGTTAATCTCTTGTCCTTCTGAACCAGCTTGAGGAATTGATTGTAATAATGAACGAGTATATGGATGTTTAGGGATTTGTAAATAATTCCTCTACAGGAGCAATCTCTACGAATTGTCCAGCATACATCACGGCTACACGGTCAGCGGTTTCCGCAACTACCCCAAGGTCGTGCGTAATTAAAAATAATTCCTGATTGTGTTTCTGCTTGAATTTCATTTTAATAAATCTAAGATTTGTGCTGAATCGTTACGTCAAGCGCAGTTGTTGGTTCGTCGGCGATAATAATTGGTGGTTTACATGATAATGCAATGCAATTACAACACGTTGACGCATCCCACCTGATAATTCATGTGGATATTGTTTAAATGTACGTTGTGGATTTGGAATTCTACTTGTGCAAGTAATTCTAATACACGTTCTGTACGTTGTTTTTCATCTAAGTCTGTATGATATAATAATGCTTCGTCAATTTGAGCACCAATGGTCATTAATGGGTTTAATGAAACCAATGGATCTTGGAAAATCATACCAATGTCATTTCCACGAATTTTATTATATAAAGTTTCATTTAAATTCACTAAGTTTACATCATTATAAATAATGTCCCCAGTGATTTTAGTATTTAATTTATTGTGCAAACCCATAATAGTTGTTGCTAATGTAGATTTACTACATCCAGATTCCCCTACAATTGCTAAAATTTCATTTTCTCCAATGATAATGAAACACCATCAACTGCATCATAAAAATCATCTTTAATACGAAATCCAACATGTAAATCGTTGATTTCTAATAATGGTTTATCGATAGCCAAATCTTCGTCCTCCTTTGTCTGAATCGAATGGTTAACATTTAACCCTCGTATGCTTGTCATACTTAATTTCAAATTCAATAATTTTCTTTTAAACATTATTGATATTATACATATTTTTAAACGAAAAATGCAGTGTATGACAATTCCATTTTTAAAATAACGTATGCTTATTTTACCACGATTCTTTTAAAAATTCCTATGTTTTTCTATAGATTTTTAATAATTTCCTCATTTTCTTAATAAATTTGAAACTAAAAAGTATACGTTATTTTATTTTTCTCATTATTTTCTTTTCTTATTTCTAGTTATAGTTATTTCATATAATTGTAAAAAGAAAAAGGACTTTTAAAGTAGCTAGCGTCTATTACTACTTTATTAAAGTCCTATTATTTATCACCTTCTACGATACTCTCTAAAAGTAGAAAAGGACTTTTAAAAGTAGTAAGCGTGAAGTTTAGACAAAAATAGCTAACTTCACGAAACGTCCTTTACTACTTTTATTAAAAGTCATCCTATTTTACTGGACTATCACTAGCTAATTCCATTTCATTAATCGCATTTTTGGATTATTCGAAGCGATATCCGTACTATAATATTTCACTCGTTTATTCACAGCAGTAATTTGATCACAATTAAAGTTGAGAATACATACGCTTAGTCATGGACATATTTTTGCCATTCTTTATAAAAACTCAATATTTTAGCATCATCAAATGCAGCTTCAGAATTTATCTTATTAAAGATATCTGTTTGTTCCTTACTTTGCAAAAACGTGTAAGTTAAACTTTCGCATCTTCGCCATATAACCCTGTTGGATCGGGTCGAAACCTGTATTCCATCCTGCAGTATACATATCAATTTCTGGATCGTTTGCTTCTACTTTATCATAGAAAACTATTCACTTCCATTGTACGTCCATTCACTAATTGAACATTTAATCCAACTTCTTTCCACCATAATAAATATTGTTGAATTAAGGATTCATTCGCATCATCCCGAGTACGAGCAATAAAATTAATGGTTAATTTAGAACCATCTTTATTTTCACGATTCCATCCCCATCTACATCTTTATAACCTGCATCATCTAACATTTTTCTTAGCTTTTTCTGGATTATAAGTAAAGCCTTCTTGATCTTTTATTATATACATCTTTAAAGAATGGAATAATTAAAGAATTCGTTCGACGTTGTAATCCATTGTATAAACTCTTTCCTGCTTGGTCGATATCCTAATGCATAAGCAATGGCTTGACGTAAAAACTGGGTCAGACATTTTTGCATTTTGGATTCATCACATTTTTACTAATTGAGTCCTCATTTTCCCCAATTGAAATGCAATATATTCATAAGCAGAATCTCGCTACCTAATAAAGTCACATTCGTTAAATCTTTATAAGTATCAAATTGAGCTCTTTGAGCATAAGCTATCATATTTTCCTGCTTTTCATTTCAGAAACAATACTATCTCGGAGGACAAAGTTCTACTACTACCTTATCTAATTTTGGTCTTCCTTTATAATAGTACTCATTTGCTATGAGTCACTGATTCACAGGAACGATTGATTCAATGGTGAGACATACCTAGATCTACTCACTTTTTGTTCACGAACATAATCACTTTTGTTCCCAATCTTTTACAGGAATGGTTGAAAAATATGCTTAGGCATAATATGAGGACTAATCGGTCCACCTGCTAACTTCATAGATGGTGTCATTTCTTTATAATGAATAGAATAATCATCAATTTTTCCTGGTCCGAAATACTAGATGATTCACCATTGTAGAACTCTTCCATTCCTTCGATATTTTTGTAATTCGCATCATAACGAATCCCTGTATAATCTTCTCCAATCCCTTCATAAGTAAAGATCGCAGTCATCAATGGTAACTGGTTGTCCATCAGACCATTTATAATCTTTAGAATTCAATGTTACCTTCACAGTTTTTCCAGGAACATCAAATTCAAGTGATGCTAAACCAGAATTCACTAGCTACGATTTTCGTCATGTTCAAACATTGTTCCATCAACATATCCTGCTAGTGCAGTATCTGTTGAATCTGAAGCTAATTCATCAATAAAAAGTCCATTAAAAGGAGATGCACTTACGATGGCATATTTTAATGTTCCACCTTTTATTGGTGTTCCTTCATGAGTAACTTCCTTTGCAAATGTTCTATCCTTTTGCCTGAGTCATTCGCCCCCATCTGTAGAGTTTTTCGGAGAACATGCTCTAAAAACCAGCAACTACTGCAAGTGAGGATAAGATTGCCTTTTGCTTTGTTTTTCATGATTTTCCACCCTTTTTGGTTTATTTTTATCACTATTATTTTAGCACTACCTTTTTGTTTCAAGCGCTTACAATTAATTCTTCCCAAATTCTAATTAACTCTTCATCTCTTCCTATGAAAATCTCATACAAAAAATAGCCATGACAATATCATTCTGTAGCTAAACTATGAGACTCGCACAGCGAGACTGCTAGCGTCGTAGGCTACAACAGATACTATCTTACGCACTCTCATCCCCTCAATACAAAAATAGCCATGATGCTTGTCTGCTGTAGCTCAAGCAAACAGTATCTTACGCTTTCCATCCTCGAAACCAAAGACCATGAATTTTTCCGTAGCAAGATTGATAAAAGCCAAATGTTGGCTTTTATCAAAGGAAAAATTGAGACCTTAGGCTCAAATTTTTAGCCATGAAACCACAGGGATTGCTGGCGTCCTTTGCTACTCTTTCATCATGTGCCTACTATGCCCTACAGAGCCATAAAGAGCCATGATAGTTTCCTGTTAGCTACAAAGCGGCAAAGCCAAACGTTGCTTTTGGTTGCTGAAAATTCGGACCTTAGGCTCGAATTTTAGCTATGCGAACTTCGCACAGCGAGGCTGCTAGCGTCGTAGCTACAACGATACTATTATGGCTCGCCTAACTGACTCGACTCAATCTTTTTCATTGAGTCGAAACAGTGGGCTTATTTACGGGTTCATTTTGCAGTTAATTGCAATTTAATCATAGAGATTCATCATGCGTTTGAACCGATTTTTATCGCAGTATTTCACACGTTTGTGCTAGCAGTTACACTTTCACCGGTAAGTGTTGGGAAAATAAACGCTTGATCGTGTACATATTTTTGCCATTCTTTATAGAATTGAATATTTTTAGCATCATCAAATGCTTCATTTGAAGAAATTTTTCTCAATTGAGAGCATTTCCTTCAGCACTGTGTAACGTTGCATATTGAATTTAGCATCTTCACCGAATAATCCTGATGGGTTTGGATCGTAACCTGTTGCCCATCCAGCAGCAAACATATCAATTTCAGGGTCATCTGCTTTTAACCTTTATCATAGAAGTTGTTCACTTCTAATGTACGTCCAGTATATAACTGAACATCTAATCCAACTTCTTTTCCACCATAATAGATATTGTTGAATTAATAGATTCATTCGCATCGTCACGAGTACGAGCAGCAAAGTTGATTTTTAGTTTAGAACCATCTTTATTTTCACGTAATCCATCACCATCTACATCTTTATAACCAGCATCATCTAATAATTTCTTAGCTTTTTCTGGATTATAATCAAATCCTTCTTGATCTTTGTTATAAATATCTTGGAAGAATGGAATGATAATTGAGTTTGTTCCATGTTGTAATCCATTATATAAGTTTTACCAGCTGTATCTGGATGATCGCATGCCAATCGCTTGACGCAAAAGCTACATCACTCATTTAGCATTTGGATACAATATTTTTACCCTTGTTCTTTATCCCATTTACTGCAAAGTTTTCAAATCAATATATTCATATTGTGATTGTAATGAACTTACAAGTTACATTTGTTAAATCTTTAAATGAATCATATTGGCTGATGGCATGCCTGCAATATCATGCTTTACCAGCTTTCATTTCTGGAAACAATGCTATCTGGAATACAACTTCCATTACTAAAACCTCATCAAGATTTGAACGATCTTTATAATAATTAGTGTTTTGGTACAAATTGTTACTGATCATCTGGTACCATTGTTTCAATTGTATACGCTCCCTAGACCAACATTAGATTTACCACGAACTGCATCACTTTTGTTTCCCATTCAGCTACTAGGAATTTGAGAATACATGTTTTGGCATTCATAGCTACTTACTAGACCACCTGCTAATTTGCATTGGAGGATTGTCATTTCTTTATAGTGAATTTTCACTGTGTAGTCATCTAATTTTTCTAAACCAGAGATGCAAGCTTTACACTTTTGTGGTATTCATCCATCCTTCAATATTTTTGAAATCTCCATCGTAACGTACACCAGTGTAGTCTTTTATGACCAATTCCTTCATAAGTAAAAATATAGTCATCGATTGTAAATTTTTCTCCATCTGACCACTGTAGTCTTGAGGTTTAATTTAACAGTTGCTGTTTTTCCTTTCTACATCAAAGATAGATGCTAAACCTGTATTTTACTAATTTGCGATTATCGTCATATTCAAACATTGATTCGTCAATCGTACCTGCTACAGATGAATCTGTTGTATCAGAAGCTAATTCGTCAATGAATAATCCATTAATAGAATTGAGGCTTGAAACAATCGCATATTTTAATCGTTCCACCTTTAATTGGTTCACCATCATGAGGTTACTTCAGAAAACAAATTTTGTTTTATCTGCTCCCTCAGTTGTTGTTTTAGTTGTTGTTGTTTTGAACCACAAGCTGCCATCGTCAGTGCTACTGCAGCAGTTGAAGTAACAAAAGCCATTTTCTTTTCATCATTTTCATCTCTCCTTAATAAAATCTTCTTTAAAAATTCAATTTTTAATTAAGATGTTATTATATTAACATAAAATTTGTTTTGCAAGTATTTTTAATCTCAATTTATTTTCATTTTATCTCATTTCACACACAAAAGACTTTTCTCACGGGAATATCCATGAGAAAAGTCTTTCATAAAAATTTTATTATTTTAACTTGGTATCTGATCACTACTTCTAATTGATACAATGCTGATTTTTGAATTGCTTGTTCCAATTCTAGTATCATAATATTTCACACGTTTATTAACTGCAGTTACTAAGTCCCCTACTAATGTTGGGAAGATAAATGCTTCATCATGAACGTATTGTTGCCATTCTTTATAGAATTCAACATTCTTAGCATCATCAAACGCTCTGTTGAACTAATGTTATTCATAATCACTATTTCCTTTTTCACAACACACGAAAGCGAAGTTGAATTTAGTGATTTCACCGAATAAGTTCGATGGGTTTGGATCGAATCCTGTTCCCCATCCAGCTGCAAACATATCAATTTTCTGGATCGTCTGTTTGAACTTTCTCTGCTAGAAGTTATTCGATTCTATTGTACGACCAGTATATGATTGAACATCTAATCAATTTCTTTTCCACCATAATAAATATTGTTGAATTGATGAGTTCATTCGCATCATCACGAGTACGGTGCTGCAGATGTAATACCCAATGGAGCATCTTATTTTCCGGATTCGCATCATGTCAACATCTTGGCTAGCTTCTGCATGTTGCTTTTGCTCTGGGATTATATTTAAATCCTTCTTGTCCAGCATGGCGTAGACGATCTTTGAAGAATGGAGACTGATTAATCGAATTTGTTCACGTCGCCAAAACCATGGTGACAGTGTGACCTCACCATGTCCATATCTAATGCGTCAGCAATTGCTTGACGCAATGTCTCGGTCACTCATTTCTTTTGTGCCTGGACCAGTGATGTTTTCACCGTCGGTTTTATCAGCGTTACCAAATGGAGTTACTGTATCCAAATGACGATTTAAATGTACCTTCATATGTTTTACGTTTGTCACCTTCTGAGATCCACATTGCGCATTTTAGCATCGCGATATCATATTTTCCAGCTTTCATTTCTGAAACGATATTACTCAGAGAGATACAATTTCCATTACGACTTTATCTAATTTTTGCACGACCTTTTGTAGTAATGTTCGTAGCAAACTAATGTTTACCGCATCTCACCTGGAATGAAAGATGGTTCTAACTTGAATGTCCCTAAAACCAACGAATTTTGTTCCACGTACATATTCACTCTTATCCCATTCTGCAACTGGAATCAGAGAAAATATGTTTTGGCATAATATACGCACTTACTGCTCCACCTGCTAATTTCATAGAAGGACGCATTTCTTTGAAGTGGATTTTCTACAGAATAATCATCGATTTTTCAATCCTGATACTGAATCCTGCTTTTCCTTCATGGAATTCTTCATCCCAACTTCATTTTCATATTTACTATAACGAGAACCCTGTGTAATCTTTATGACCAATTGATTGATAGTGAAGACATAATCATCAATGGTTGCAGGTTGACAGGTCTGACCATTTATAATCTTTAGAATTTAATGTAACAATGACTGATTTTCCTTCAACATCAAAATCACTTGCCAAACCAGTATTTGTTAACTGTCTATTTTCATCAAATTCAAAAATACTTGCATCAATTTAGAACCTAATTGTTGATCTAATGAATCTTGTGCTAATTCATCAATGAAAACACCTTTAGCGCCTGAAGATGCTACTAGCTATTTTTAATGTTCCACCTTTAATAGCTTCTGCATCATTGACTGGTTTCTGTCGCAAACTTTGTTTGTGTTCCTAATAGTGTTTTAGTAGCTGTTGTTTCTTTATTAGAACTACAAGCCGCTAAAGCTAGCTCTGTTGCTGCTGCTGTTACATAACTCAATTCTTTTTCTTCATCTCATTCCTCCAAATATTTCTTCTTCCGCATAAAGTTCTCATCTCTTTATGTGCAATTATTCTATCGTAAATTAAAATAAAAGCAAATTTTTAATCTTTTTCACTGTTTACCCTTAACGCTAAATTCTCCTAAAGTGTCTATGATTCAAATGAAACAAACTCCAAAGTATACATCAAATGCTACTCTGGGATTTTATTTATAAACGGCTCACTTAGACTCCGCAGTAACAAGTCCTAGAAGCTAAGATAATGCTACTGGTACTGGGGAAAATCGAGGACCAAGACTCGATTTTTAGCCATGAGATCTCGCTTTAGCAGCTGCTGGCGTCCCTACTACCAGGGAAGTCATATAAATTATTTAGCAGACGTTTCGAAACCAACTAATCTTGATACAACTCAGACTTTAGCATCTTTCGTACCAATTTCAGAATTCATGAATTACACGTTTGTTCACTTTGTAGTAAACTAGATTCACCAATTATAGTTGGGAAAATGAGTGATCGTGAACATATTTTTTCCATTGTTGGAAGAACTTCATTTTTCGATTCATCAAATGCTTCAGCTCGAACCAATCTTTCACCAATAATCTCATTTCCTCTCTGACTTACAAAACGAGAGAAATTAAATTTAGCTGTTTCTCCAAATAAGTTGGCTGGATTTGGATCATAACCAATTCCCCCATCCACCCGCAAATATATCGATTTTCGATCAATCTGATTGAATTTTTCATAGAATAGACTCGGTTCAAGTGTACGGCCTGTATATAGTTTTAATATCTAAAGCCGACTTCTTTAAACCATAATAACATATGTGAATTAATGCCTCATTTGCATCATCACGAGTACGAGCTGCAAAATTGATTGACAATTTAGAACCATCTTTGTTTTCACGTAATCCATCACCGTCTGTATCTTTATAAACAGCTTCATCTAATAATTGTTTTGTTTTTCTGGATTATAATCAAATCCTTCTTGATTTGGATTGATACACATCTCTAAAGGATGGAATAATAATGGAGTTTTTGTACCTCTTTGTAATCCGTTAAAGATACTTTTCCCAGAAGCATTATTATCAATAGCATAGCAGCGCTTTGACGTAATGCAGGTCACTCATTAGCATGGATCTGTAATATTTTTGCTCTCGCTCTTTATCGAATTTACCTAGATGGAGTGCGATATACTCATGTTGAGAAGCAAATGAACTAAATAAAGAGACATTTATACATCTTTATATGCTTCAAACTGTGAATTATGCATTGACGCATATCATAATTACAGACTCACTTGAGAAACAACTTATCAGAGACACAACTCCATCACCACTTTATCAACTTTTGAACGACCTTTATAGAAATGTTCATTCGGTACTAATGTTACAGATTCACCTGGAACAATCGATTCAATTTTAAACTGTTCTACACCTACCCGCCCTTTTGTTCCACGTGCATGTCACTCTTCTCCTGCATTCAGTGGTGATAGGAATTTGATGGATATGTTTTGAACTACTAACTGATGACGACGCATTTGTGAGTAGTGAATTTTTACAGAGTAATCATCTACTCACCCCAGAAATTGAACTAGCTTCACCACTATGGAATTTGTCCATCCCTTCAATATTTTTGATAATTACCATTGTATCGAACACCCGTATAATCTCATTTCCAATTGCTTCAATGGCAAAAATATAATCATCAATTGTTAGAGGGTTCTCCATCTGAAAAATTTGTAATCCTTTTGAGTTTAGTTTAACTGTTGCTGTTTTTTCCTTCAACATCAAATTCAACAGATGCTAATCCTGTATTCGTTAATCGACGATTATCATCAAATTCAAACAATATATTATCAATTTGAGATGTAACTTGAGAATCAACTGAATCAGATGCTAATTCATCCATAAATACTCCTTTAAAAGGAGCTGGTGAAACAATCGCATATTTTAATGTTCCACCTTTAATTGGTGTTCCATCATGAGTTACCTCTGATGCAAATTTCATTTTCGGTTGTGGGTTAGCACTTGTAGTAGTTGCATCACTTGATTGTCCCTTCCCGACACAAGCTGCTAATGTTAAAGCTATCGGCTGCAGTTGATAAAAATAATAGACCTTTTTCTTCATAAAATCCTCCAAATCAAATCATTTCTGAATGAACTCGATAAAAATAAGAGACCATAATGGCCTCTATATGCAAAAAAAGACCACGTAAGTTCTATTGTCATTAGAATCTACGTGGTCGAGTTCATCTCATGATTGATAGTTTGCACATAGATACAATTTCACGACAATGAAGGTTGTATCTATAGTACAAAAATGTACGTTAAGAACAACCTGTATCTAGTGGCTTTTGCCAACGAGTATTTAATTGTAATTTGAATACTTGATGCATGTTCTTAACTCCTCTCGCATGATGGTTATTATGCACTGACTCAAAATCTGTTGATCAACAACTTTTTCTGATTTTTCAAAAATTATTTTTAGTCATTGAACTGCATAAAATCAATAACTAACAATATCTATTATTTAAAAATACAGATTTCTTATATAAAAATAGACTCCCCTCAGTAGATTAGCTCATAAGATTCGCTAAAAATCTCATGGCATCCTCCTCTACTAATAGGAAAGTCATATTTCTAAACGCATCCTCATGAATGAATGGAAAAAATAGACTTACCGCAGTAGGCTAGTACTAGAAGCCATTCCATTGGCTTCTAGTACAGGAAAAATTTGAGAACTTAAACTCAAATTTTAGCAATGAGACTCGCATTTGCGAGGCTGCTTGCGATCCTCCGCTACTTACAGGAAGTCATATAAAATTATTATTTTACAGCATTTCTGAAACAACTCTAGTTGGTATAAAGCAGATTTAGAATCTTTATTACCAATTTCAGAGTTCATGAATTTCACACGTTTGTTCACGGCAGTTACAGAGTCACCAATTAAAGTTGGGAAGATGAACGCTTGATCGTGAACATATTTTTGCCATTCTTTGAAGAATTCTACATTCTTAGATTCATCAAATGCATCAGTTGAACTGATTTTTAGCCATGATATCGTTACCTTCTTTGCTTTACAGAACGAGCAAAAGTTGAATCCAGCAGTTTCACTGAATAAGTTAGCAGGGTTTGGATCATAACCAGTTCCCCATCCACCAGCGAACATATCGATTTCTGGATCATCCGCTTGAACTTTTTCATAGAATACATTTGATTCAAGTGTACGGCCAGTGTAAAGTTTGATATCTAAACCAATTTCTTTCCACCATAATAGATATTGTTGATTAATGATTCATTTGCATCATCACGAGTACGAGCTGCAAAAGTTGATTGATAATTTAGAACCATCTTTGTTTTCACGTAATCCATCACTATCAGTATCTTTATAAACCAGCTTCATCTAATAATTGTTTAGCTTTTTCTGGGTTATAATCGAATCCTTCTTGGTTTGCATTGTAAATGTCTTTGAAGAATGGGATGATGATTGAGTTTGTTCCACGTTGTAAACCATGATACATGCTTTTCACCAGCAGCATTATTGTCAATTGCATAAGCGATTGCTTGACGTAATACTGGATCTTTCATTTTAGCATTTTGGATCAGTCACGTTTTTACCTTGTTCTTTATCGTATTTACCTCAAAATGGAATGCAATATATTCATATTGAGAAGCAAATGAACTAATGAATGAGAACATTTGTTAAATCTTTATATGCTTCATATTGAGCACTTGGCATTTGAAAGCAACATCATGAGTTACCAGCTTTCATTTGAGATACGATTGTATCAGGAGAAACAACTTCCATTACAACTTTATCTAATTTAGCACGACCTTTATAGTAATGTTCGTTAGGAACTAATGTTACAGATTCACCAGGTGTGATTGAATCAATCTTGAATGGTCCAAGGCCTACACCCTTTTGTACCACGTACATAGTCACTCTTTCTCCCATTCAGCTACTGGAATTGTTGAGAAGATGTGTTTTTGGCATTACATAGTAAGGTAAAAGCTCCACCTGCTAATTGCATTGATGGACGCATTTGTTTGAAGTGAAGTTTCACTGAATAGTCATCTAATTTCTTTCTACCCCAGAAATTGAGCTAGCTTCACCACTGTGGAATTTATCCATACCTTCGATGTTTTGATAGTTAGAGTTATAACGAACACCTGTATAATCTTTATTACCAATAGCTTCAATTGCGAAGATATAGTCATCAATTGTTAAAGGTTGTCCGTCTGACCATTTGAAGTCTTTTTGAATTTAATTTAATTGTTGCAGTTTTTACCCTTCAACGTCAAATTCAATAGAACCCAAACCTGTATTTGTTAATTTACGGTTTTCATCGTATTCAAATAATGTAGTATCAATTTGAGATGTAATAGATGAATCTGTTGAATCTGATGCTAATTCATCCATAAAATAATCCTTTAAATGGAGATGCTGAAACTAATGCGTATTTTTAATGTTCCACCTTTAATTGGTGTACCTTCATGCGTTACTTCAGATGCATATTTAGTTTTTGGTTGTGGTGTTCCACCTGTTGTTGTTGAATTACTAGATTGTCCTTTTCCACCACATGCTGCTAATGTTAAAGCTACAGCTGCAGTTGAGAAAAAATAATAGTCCTTTTTCTTCATATTTCTCCTGTCTGCCAGACATATATCAGAATTGTCTGACAATTAAATTAACTTCCTATACTTTAACAGTTTCTTAACAAAAAAAGCAATCATTTTTCTTAATTTTTCATTTTTATAGAAATTTTTATCATTTCTTATTTAACCTTAGTAAAGCTGTTTTTTAGACAAAAAGAGACGATTGAACTCGTCTCTTCTGAATACTATTCTTATTTATTTAATGGCGTTAAAGCAATGAATGCTTCGATAGACTCTGCTACTTCTGCCAATGCTTTCTTCCAGAATTCTGGAGTACCTACATCTACTCCTAAAAACTTTGCAGCAGTATCTTCTACACTTGATACAGTAGTTGCACGAAGTAATTCTTGATATTTTTCAACAAAGCCTTCTGGTTGTTCTTGATAAATTGCATATAATCCTTTAGAGAATAATCCACCAAATGCATATGGGAAATTATAGAAACTTAAACCAGTGCTATAATAATGCGGTTTACATGCCCACATATATGGATGTAAGTAAGCTTGATCTAATCCATCACCGTAAGCTTCTTTTTGAGCGGATAACATCATTTCTTCCAAATCTTTAGAGAACATAAATGATTGTTCACGATTTTCAAAAACAGCTGACTCAAATAAATAACGAGAATAAATATCGACAATAATTTGTGTTGTATCTTGTAATTGAGATTCAATTAATGCGATTTTTTCTTCATCACTTGCTTCTTTAATCGCTGTATTCATAATGATGTTTTCATTAAATGTTGAAAGCTGTTTCTGCAACTGGCATTGAATAATCTTGATTTAATGGACGGTGATTTTCAATGTAATCCATGATATGCATGTCCTAATTCGTGCGCTAATGTGACAACGTCACTTAATGATCCAGTGAAGTTCGTTAAAACACGTGATTGTTTAATCATTGGTAAGTTTGCACAGAATGCTCCCCCAACTTTTTCCTTTTACGAGGGTAGAAAATCAATATAGTGCTTATCAAAGAATTCTTCTGTCATTTTCTGCTAAATCAGCTGAGAATGTTTTGAAGTTTTCAATTAAGTAATCTTTTGATTCTTCCACTGTAAATGTACGACTACTGTTTCCAACAGGAGCAAATAAATCATAGAATGGTAATCCATTTTCATGACCTAATAAAGCTGCTTTATGACGTAAATATTTTCTAAAAGTTTGGTAAATATTCACGGATTGCTTCTAATAATGCATCTAAAGTTTCACGACTCATACGAGAAGCTTCTAAAGTATGCGCTAATGGAGATTCAAATCCACGTAACCTAGAAGTTGTTAATACTTCTTTTTTTAATATGGTTTAATGAGAACGCAATTGGTTCTTTAATCGCATCATACATTTTCAACTCTGCTTCGTACGCTGATTTACGCACTTCTGCATCGCTATCGTATGCTTTTCACGAATTTCACTTAAAAGTAACTACTTCTGCCTTTATATTCGCCTTGAGCACTTGACCACATGAAGTCGAATAATTGAGACCAAGCTTTTCCACCACTAATAGACATTTTTGCTAAAACTTCTTCTAACTCATCACTTAATAAGTGAGCTGCATCTTTTTAGCTTCTTCAAAATAATAACGATATTCTGCTAAGAATGGATTTGTTGTAATATCTGTTTGAATTGTTCCCAAAAATTTTGAAACTTTTGCATAAGTAGCTTGTAAATCAGCTGAAACTCCTGCTAATTGTACTTCTACTTGTGTCGCTGTTTCATGCGTTGTATCTGTCGCTAATGTTAAATGAATATAATTATATAAACGACCTGTTAAAACAGTTGATTCTTCTAACAATTTAACAACTTTTGTAATTCCTTCGATAGAATCTTCTAGTGTTAAACTTTCAAATTTTTCCTTTTAATGCTTTTATAAGCTTCTACATCTTGTTTAAATTCTTGACTTTCAAATGATGGGTATAAATCTTCTAATGTCCATTCATACATCTTTCATTCCTCCTCTTTTTCCGTATCTTTTTATTATACTGTATCTAGTACACTATTTCCATAATTGGATTAATTTTTCAGTGATTGAACAGGAGCTGGAATACGTCCTCCACGGTTGACGAACAAGTCACAATTACCTTCTTTAACAGGCATAATTGGAGCATATCCTAACAATCCACCAAACTCTACAGAATCTCCCTACTTTTTCCACCAGGAACAGGAATAATACGTACAGTCGTTGTTTTTGTATTAATCATTCCAATAGCAGCTTCATCCGCAATAATTCCTGAAATTGTCATGTAGAAGTATCCCCTGGAACAGCAATCATATCTAAACCAACAGAACATACAGCTGTCATCGCTTCTAATTTATCCAATGTTAAAACACCGTTTGTAGCTGCTTCAATCATTCCTTCATCTTCTGAAACTGGAATAATGCTCCACTTAATCCACCAACTGCAGAACTAGCCATCATACCACCTTTTTCACAGCATCATTTAATAATGCTAAGGCAGCTGTTGTTCCATGAGTTCCTGTAACAGATAAGCCCATTTCTTCTAAGATACGAGCGACTGAATCCCCTACTGCAGGGAGTTGGTGCAAAGAGATAAGTCTAAAATCCCAAAATGGAATTCCTAACATTTGACTTGCTTTTTGACCAATTAATTCCCCAACACGAGTAATTTTAAAAAGCAGTTTTTCTTAACAATTTCTGCAATTTCTGTTAAGGTTTCAGCTTCATGGTTTTCAAGAGCTGCTTTACAACCCCAGGTCCAGAAACTCCGACATTAATCACGGCATCTGCTTCCCCACTACCATGGAAAGCTCCGGCCATAAATGGATTATCTTCTACTGCATTACAGAAAATTACGACTTTAGCACAACCAAATCCTTCTGGAGTAATTTCTGCTGTTTCTTTAATGATTTCTCCAACTAATTTTACAGCATCCATATTAATTCCTGCTTTTGTAGAACCAATATTAACTGAACTACACACGATATCTGTTACTTTCATGGCTTCTGGAATCGAACGTATTAACACTTCATCTGAAGGCTCATTCCTTTTTGAACTAAGGCTGAAAATCCACCTATAAAAGATACGCCAATTTCTTTTGCAGCTTTTATCCAATGTTTGTGCAATAGATGCATAGCTATCTGCTTTTTGTAGCTGCTGCAATTTGAGCAATCAGAGTTACAGAAATTCGTTGGTTTACAATTGGCACACCATATTGTAGAGATAATTCATGAGCTGTTTTTCACTAAATCTTTTCCGATACGAGTAATTTTTGTTATAAATATTTTTGATTTAATACATCAATATCCGGATGAATACAATCATGTAAATCAATTCCAATAGTAATTGTACAGAACATCAAAATTTTGTTCTTTTACCATAGAAATCGTTTCTAAAAATTTCACTATGTTGAACCATTCCTTCACCTAACCAATCCGATGCATCGCTTCAAAAATTTCATGATTTTTGAATGCGAATATCCAATGCTAAAGTTTTTCCTTGTTCCTGAATATATGGAGCTAATTCTACAAATGGCATTTTACTTTTTAGATACATCTACTAAGATTAACATAGTAAAATATTCGTCCATAATTTCTTGAGAGATATTTACAATATTAATATTTTGCTCTGCTAATAATTTTGATACTTCATAAACAATACCGACACGATCTTTACCAACAACTGTTACGACTGCTTTCATATTCTCACTCCTTTTTAAAAAGTTGTTTCTATTGTATCGAATTTTTCAAAAATCATAGTTAAATCTATCTTTTTATTTTCTTCTTTTCTTTTCCAAGCTCTTTTTAGTGTATACTACAAGAGAAGAATGAAAAGGAGACAGTTATGAAATACGAAGAATGGTTACAATTATTTCCAAATTCTAAAATTATCCACCACATTCCAGAAGATACAAGGGATTATGTTATTTTTAGAAGAAAATACTTATTTACAAATTTCTTCTGAAGATTTATCAAGTCGTGAATTAGCTTTGTTAGAAACAGTAACAAAAAGCTCCAGTAAAAAGTTACATCCCAACTTTCACCATGGCAACAATATTTAGAACAAGGAGGACCATGCCCTGTTCAATTGGAGAATATTCAATTGATTCATGTTTGTTTGATTCAAAAATGAGGATTTTAATGAACAAGAATGGTTGGAGATGATGCAAGAGATTTTTCGGAGATGTTATCACGAGTTTTTTTCTTGTTTTCAAAGCATTATACGATTGTTCGAAAAGCGGGTATTGAGACTATTTCAACTCAAGATTTACAAGCAATTCATGCAACGGTTGAAGAAGATTTTTGCAATTTCAATGAAAATATTCATTGAAATGTTTGGAAAATGTCAGAAGATATTCCACGAATTTATCAAGCGGAGAAAGCTTTATTTTGTAACGTATTTACATGAGTCAAATAAAGCAAACATGTTTTAGCTTTTTGCTCCAATGGTTTTTATGAGGATTTGCACAGAAAAAGTTAGATTTTTCACCAATTCCTGAGACTTTATATCAGCAAATGATTCAAGATGAATTTCGATTTGATTGAGGCACTATGGAAAGAGCGTGGGACTTTTGACGAAAGCGGCAACACGTTTGTTTATTCACCGTAATACGTTGCAATATCGTATTGATCGATTTTAGGCAGTTGACGGGGTTATCGCTGAAGAATATGGACGATTTGACTCTCTGTCATTTCCTTTTTAATGCAACAGGAATACTAAAAATAGAACCCTAATTTTCAAATAATAGTATAGGTCGCCAGCAGCTTCGCTATGCGAATCTCATGGCTAAACTTCGAGCCTTGGTCTCGAAGTTTCCTGTAAAAATATCTATTCTGGATATTTTTACTTTTACTATTTTGAAGTAGGGTTCTATCTTTAGTTTCTTTCTATATCAGGGCATTTTTATTGAAGGAAACGTACGTAATGAGGTTGCAAGAAGTCATCGTTGGTGTCTTATTGATTTCACTATCAAGAACTCATATGGATTTTTTTCCACAAAAAGACGACCGGGTTGTTGTGTTTCATAAAATTGCTCCTGATTTACTTGTGTAGAACAATCCGCCATTAGCTTCAAACCATTCGTTTTTCAGCCATCCAACACCTAATGCATAAAAATGATAAACTTCATTATTTGATTTAATCCATGCATTTGTTACAATTGTTTCTTAAAAATAGCCCCTGAATCTTCGAGGCTATCTTCGACCAGTTATAAATGAATGTCCAAATTACACAAGAACTGGAGCTTTTTCAGTTTTAACTTTTTCTCTTTCCCTTTGATTGTAATTTTTACCTTTTGTAGCACCAATGGTAACTTGTTGTCCGAAACGGATTTCTCCATAACAATGCTTCATAATGGATCTTCAATTTTCTTTTGAATAGCATTTTGCGAATTGGTCTTGCTCCATATTCTGGATCGAATCCTTCTTCTGCTAATACATCTAATACTGCAGAAGTAATTTTCACGGTAATATTCAATTCTTGTAATCTTGAAGTAATTTCTTTTTGCCATAATGCCAACAATTTGTCTTAGTTCTTCTTTTTTTGAAGTTTATGGAAGACAATCGTTTCATCAATACGGTTTAATAATTCTGGTCTAAATGAATTTTTCAATTCTTCACGAATTCGTTTTTCCATTGCATCATGATTTTGTTGAACCGTTTTTGCACCGAATCCTACCGATTTTTCTTCACGAAGAGCGACAGCACCAAGGTTTGACGTCATAATAATAACGGTATTTCCTGAAGTCCACTTTTCTTCCTTTTGAATCAGTTAAATGTCCATCATCTAATACTTGTAATAAAAATATTAAACACATCTGGATGAGCTTTTTCAATTTCATCAAGTAAAATCACGGCATAAGGACGTTGACGGATTTTTTCTGTTAATTGACCACCTTCATCAAATCCAACATATCCTGGAGGTGAACCAACTAAACGGCTTACGGAATGTTTTTCCATATATTCAGACATATCAATTCTCACTAACGCATCTTGTTCCCCAAACATCGCTTCTGCTAAAGTTTTTCGCTAATTCTGTTTTTACCAACACCTGTTGGACCTAAGAATAAGAATGAACCAATTGGACGACGTGGATCTTTTCAATCCACTTCTTGCACGACGAATCGAACGAGCCACAGCACTGACGGCTTCGATTGTCCAATCACACGTTTATGGAGCACAGATTCTAAGTTAATTAAACGTTCACTTTCTTTTTCTCCATTTGTTGAAGAGGAATTCCTGTCCATTGAAAACAACTTCTGCAATATCCCTTCTCCAATTGAAGCAATGTAATCTGTTTTTGGTGAAGCTTCTAATTTTTCAACTAATTTTTTTCTAACTTAGCTCTCTTCGCTAATTCTTTTTACGGAATTTTTGCAGCTTCATCAAAGTTTTGATGTTGAATAGCTTGGTTTTTCAATTGTTCAAACTGTAAAATTTTCTTCTTCTAATAAAACGATAGGCGAAACTTTTGTTGTTACATCTAAACGAGCTTTTTGCAGCTGTTTCATCCATCAAGTCAATCGCTTTATCCGAAGACGTCTTGAAGTAATGTAACGAACTGATAATTGTACGGCTGCTTGAATTGCTTCATCTGTAATTTCTACGTGATGATGTGCTTCATAGTGTTTTTCTCAAGCCTTTTAGAATTTGAATACTATCCTCAGCCGTTGGTTCTTCTACATGAATAAAGCAAAATCTACGTTCTAAAGCGGCATCTTTTTCAATATATTTTTTGATACTCATCTAAAGTAGTGGCTCCAATCACTTGTAATTCACCACGAGCTAATGCAGGTTTTAAGATATTCGAAGCATCAATCGCTCCTTCTGCCCCACCTACCAATTAAAGTGTGTAATTCATCGATAAATAAAATCACATCTTGCTGCGTATAAATTTCTTCGATGATTTTTCATTCGTTCTTCAAATTCACCACGATATTTTGTTCCTGCTACTAATGCACCCATGTCTAACATCATTAAACGTTTTGCTAGCAATTTCTTCAGGAACTTCACCGTTTACCATACGTTGTGCTAATCCTTCCACAATCGCTGTTTTACCAACACCAGGTTCACCAACTAATACTGGATTATTTTTCAGTACGACGGCTAATCACTTGAATCGTCCCGGCGAACTTCTTCATTTCTTCCGATTACTGGATCTAGTTTTCCTTGTCGAGCTAAGGCTGTTAAAGTCTCTGGATAAAGCTATCTAATGTGGGTGTTTTGTCTTTTGCACTGTTACCAGAAACTTGCCCTTTTGTAGAACTGAGCTTTTGAGGCTGAATTCCAATTTTTCATAAATTGTCTTCATTAATTCTTCTAATGAAATATGATTATCCGCATAATTTTGTTGCATAATACTTCTTCTTGAAGTAAGCCCTAATAATAAATGCTCTGTTCCTACTTGAGGAATTTTCAAACGTTTTGCTTCTTCAGTCGCTGCTACAACTACTTGTTTTGCTCTAGGTGAATAAGGCATTAAATATGGATCAATTTCTTTACGATTACTTCCGTATCCTGTGATAGCTTCAATTTCTTGACGAACAATGTCTGCCGTTAATCCCTCGCTCTCTTAATAAGATTCCAGCGATTCCTTCTTGTTCAATGACTAGACCTAATAATAAGTGCTCTGTACCAACCGCTTGATGTCTAAAAGAAATTGCTTCCCTTGCAGCTAATACCATTGCACTACGTGCTTTATCAGTAAACATTTCACTCATTCACGTCACCCCTACTTATACTTTAAAACTGGTTAATATATTTTTCATCACATTACTACGAAGTTGATCACTATCATTGCTCTACTTCTGTTAAAGATTCTTTCGACATTGCAATATTCAAACAACTGTGCTTCTCTTTTTGAGAGGGCTCATTATCATCTAGATTTTTGTAAAAATATGATTAGCTTTGTTTGGTGGATAATTCTTCTGGAACAACTTCTAATAATGCATCAATAATATCCATATCATCTACTAAATTCACTTTCATGACGAATATAACCACCACCACCACGTTTACTTTCAACGACATAGCCTTGTTGAACTGTAAAATCGTGTATTAATTATAATTAATTTGCGATGGAACACAATTGAAAACGATCACCGCAATTTCACTGCGAGCGAATTTCAACTTTCTCTGTACTAATAAGACGTTTTTAAATACTCTTCAATAATATCCGACATATTTGACGGTTGCATATGAACTCTCCTCTCTTTTGACTTTCTTTGACTTTAATTATACAAAATAAATTTCTCTTTGCCAATAAAAAGTACTCCATCTGGAAAAATTTGTTACAATTTATTCAAAAATCCTGTCAGTGATTTCTCACCAACAGTTTGATCAAAACTATTCAATTAGAACGGATAATCTCATTCGCTAAAGCACGAATACATAGAGAGAATCATTTTAGATTCACTTGTCTATTAGATACTTTTCTCAGTCTTTCAATGAAGAATGAGGGTGCTTTTCACTAAACTCCTATCACAAATGTCACAGCCCATTGAAATGCTTCTAGTTCAATATCAACAATATCATCTTCCCTATCTTCTCTAGTTACTTTTTGAAGATTCTCGAATATCATTTAAATTGTAATCGTCAAATTCCGTCGATATTCATCAAAAGTCATCACATTCATCAAACTCTTCAAAATCTAGAAAAGGTGAATCAGATGTCATCAAATGATATAAATGTTCAAATGAATACGTATCAATAATAGATTCTTCGTACCTGATATGAAATTCAAGTTTAAAAATATTCATTAACGGATCTAAACTATCTTTTTAAAAATGGTGCAAAAATTCCTCTTGTAACCCATCGAACTGGAATAAATTGTAATTCCATATATAATTCCATCAGTACATGTTGAATAGTGACGAGGATCTAACTCATCCAATGGCTCTATCATAATCACTTCTTCATCAGAAGCAATCACTAAAATATATTGAGGCCCTAATTTCTCTTCATTTCCCATAAAAATGAGTGGGGAAAGCATTAAACAATTTCAAATGTTACTGGAACTGTTAATCGAGATGTCAAACGAAAGACAGAGAATTCTGGAATATACAGTTTTGGTTTTTCCCTTATATCAATAAATTCTTCATAAAGTTTCATCTTCAAACTCAATAATCCTCACCTTTTTCATAAATACTTTTTGTCTTTTTGGATTATAAATAATCTTAGGTAAAGTATTTTTCTTAATTCTTTTTGGGGTGTTGCTAATAAATCAAGGTTTCCTTCTTGTATTAACCAATTTATGACTTTTTGCATAAAGTCACTTCTGAACCTTTTTACATCTCTTGTTAAAAGTTTAGAATCATTTAGACTCAAAATTAATGGGTAAAGTTTCTACGAGTGATACCAAGTTCTCTTAAGTTATTTTTGACTTTTCGGGAATGAATTGTAATGGGACAAAAAATAATTTGTATACCTTTACGTAATCCTTCAATTTCATCCATATCCTCTTCCGTTTCAGCCATTTCTAAAAATATATTCTTCTGCTTTGATTCTTTGTTGATATTCACGAATATCTTTATGGAAAAATGCCGTAAACTCTCCTTCCTTATTATGCATTAATTGCACAATAAAGTGGACCTTTCAGTCTGATTACAAATCGCTGCAGCTCATTAATTCATTCTCTATCTCTACTAAACCATCTAGAACTTGATATAAGCCGTTATAGATTTCTTCCATCCTTTCTCACTCCCCATTTTTAGTTATCTTTTATTTTACTGGTTTCGAGACAAAAGACTATATATCTCGTAAAAATTCAAAACCATAAACTACCAGCATACGTAAAGAAAAGCTGAAATCAATTGACTTCAGCTTTTACTCCTATAATGTTATTTATCTTAATAAGAGATGGGGTAACTATTCCTAATCCTGCTAAAATCGCTATACAGCTGGTGTAAAGAATTCTACCTCCATTGATCCCTGATATTTGGCAATTCCTGTTTTGTACTTGATAATCTCTTCCTTTCTACCTGAGATCCATAGAAGATTGTGTATTTTATCTAGTGCTTTTTATAAAACTTCTACAGTCACTTTACGTCCGTCTGGCAACTCTAATTCAACTGTTACAGATGGTTTATCACCAGGTGTATTTGTTTTTGGAATTTCTCCAACTTTTTGTAATCTTCCATCCTTCAGGAAAGGTCTATGTTTCTTCACATCATCTTCAGTAATCGGTGTTCCAACTTCAACAACAATCGGAGTTGTTTTCGGAGTAACAATGACGGAACTTTGACTGTAACACGTTTTTCCTCCTGGTAATTCAATCACCACTGGAACACTTGGTCTTTCTCCTGGAATATCTGTAGATGGTTTATCCCCAATACTAATGATTTTTCCGCCTTCTGGAATTTGAATATGTTTTTCAACATCCTCATTTGTAATTGGATCGCTCAAGTTTCTTCACAATATCTTTGATAGGAGTTACTTTAACAGGAACCTCTGCTTCAATTTGTTTACCATTCGGAGTTCAATTTTAACTTTGACAGTACCTTTATCTCCCGGAGTATTTACTTCTGGAATTTTACCTACTCCAACAATTTTTCCACCTTCTGGAACCTTCGTGTTTTTCAATATCTTCTTTTGTTAATGGAGTATCTGTTACAGGAGTTTTCAATTCCAGTAGCTGGAGTGACATTCACAGGAACCTCAACCATAATGGTTTTTCCATTTGGTAATTCCACAGTTACTTTAACTGGAGCTTTTTACTGGTGTTGTTAAATCTGGAATATTTTCTACATTTGTAACTTTTTCCACCTTCTGGAATTTTAATTCCTTTAGTATAATCCTCTGGTTGTTAATGGTGTTGTTTCGTCACTGGTGTTTCAATTCCTTTTACTGGTGTAACATTTACCGGAACATCCACTGTTATTGTCTTTCCATTTGGTGAGTTCTACAGTTACTTTAACTTGGGGGCTTTCTTACCTGGTGTTGTCAAATCTGGAATATTTTCTACATTTCGTAACTTTTCCACCTTCTGGCACTTTAACATATTTAGCAATATCATCTTTTGTTATAGGTGTATTCGTTACTGGTGTCTCAATTGGTGTAGATTTCCTTCTACGACTTTAATCGTTGCTGGGACTTCTACCAATACTTTCCATCTTTATCCTTTCACAACTACTGTTACTGGTTTATCTCCAACAGTTGATGCATCAAATGGTTCTTTTTGTCCATCTGGAATTTTATATTCAAATGTTGAACCTTCTGGATAATCACTTGGAGTAATGTTATCTCTTGCTTGCGGTTTTTCAGTTGGTTACAGGAATTAATTGTTCTTTCCTTCCACTACTTTCACCTTAGCAGGAACTTCTACCAATTTATCTTCTCCGTCTTTTCGCTTCTACAATCACATCTTTTTCTCCTGGTGTTTGTGTATCTACTGGAGTTTTATATTTGAATGTTACTCCATCTGGATATTGTTCAGGATCAATACTCTTAGATGCATCTGGTTGTTTATTATCTTTATCTACTGGCACATATTGTGTCTTAGGTTCTACACCATTACTTTCGCGGAACTTTTTGCAATGACTTTATCTCAATTTTGCTACTACACAACATCTTTTTCCCTGGCGTTGTTGTGTCTACAGGAGATTCATAACTAAATTCAGTATCTTTAGGAATGCTTTAGGATCGATACTTCCTTCTACATTTGGTTGTTTTTATCTTTGTCTACTGGCACAAATTGTGGATAGCTTTCTACAACACGTACAGTTGCAGGAACTTCTGCAATAGGATTCCCTCTTTATCTTTTACAATGACATTGACTGTATAATCACCAGGTTTTGTAGTATCTACTGGAGATTTTTGGATCATATTCAAATGTGGAACCATCTGGATATTCTGTTTTTATCAATACTGTTTTCTGGATTTGGTTGTTTATTATCTTCATCCACTGGAACAATTTGTGGAACTCCCTCTACAACAGTAACAGGGACTTTAACAACAGTTGTTTTTCTTTTCCATCAACTGTATATTTACACGTCACATTACATCTGTATCGTCTGATAAATCTGGACTTGCCACATTTTCATCAATACCCACATTAGTAACATTTTTCTGGAAGTTTTTCCTTTGAAAGTACCGTCTGCGATAGCTTCTTTCGCTTTAGCAAGAGCTTTTTCTTTTGCTTTTTCCTTGTCGCTATCTTTTGCAACAAAATTCCTTTTTGTGTTGGTTTTGGTAAAAACTGTTACTTTACTTTTACTGGTTCTGTTAAAGTTTCACCGTTTTGATCCGTATAAGTTACTGGAACAGTTACTTCTTTCACACCTGGTTTAGCAGTAATATCTTTTGCTAAATCTTTAGGCTCACCTTTTGTTCCATTTTCCCCTGGAGTGACCGCATCACTTATATCCTTAGCAGTTAATTCATCTCTTCAAAATACAACTTTTGAGGTTGGAGTTGAACCAACTACATTTACTGGAACATCCATTCACTGAAATATCATCAATCACTTTTCCAGTAGAATTATCTCTCATATTTAACCGTAACAGTAACTGGAGTTTGTTGACCATTTTTATCAGTTTTTGGAGTAACAATCGCATCATCTGTTATCAATGGAGTTACCCCTTCAGGAATATTTTGTCAATCTAGTAATTGCTTTATTAACGTTTGCTCTAATCGCATCGATTAATTTTCTCATTTTGATGTACCGTAAGACTGTAACGCCTTTTAGTGCTGGTTTTGGAAGAACTTTAACAGTCACTTCAACTGTCTCATCACGTTTAAATTTATCTGCCCCATAAGTAATGGTTACTGGAACTTTAATTTCTTGACCTGCTTTTCCATCAGTAGAAATACTACTTACATCAGGATTCGTAACTTTACCATCTTTGCCAGGTGTAACGGCTCCTCCTACTTTTTTTCTGCAGATGGCTTATCCCTTCTACTACATATACAGTTTTCGCAGTTGACACACGAGGTTGAACTTTAATTATAAACTCTTGAGTGATATTGTCATTCGTATCTTTCTTCGTATCAAATACTGGGTCTTTATCAAATGGATTGTCGACGATATCATATCCCATTGATTTCAATACATCGATATGAGTTTGTACGTCACTTTCAGGAATTGTTTCTCCTGATTTACCAGTTAAAGTGTCAATGCATGGTCAGTCAACTCTGTTTCTATTTGAGTTTTGGATCTACAGAAACAAATTTAACTTTTGCTTTTTGATCATCTTTTTCATACGTAATCTTGATATTTGCTTTTAGGATCCGTAATTGTTGGTGGTTTATAACCTTGTTCTGGATTTGCAGGGTTTACTGGTTCTAAAATGGTGTACCATTTCCATCTTTTGGAGTATATCCATCTTTATGAGAATAATTTGTGTAATTTCTCCAGTCTTTTCAGTTGGATCATTTTCGGATCATTAGGGAATGGAATTGGATCTCCGTCTTTACCTATTGTTGGGTCTACTGGAATCCAGCTTCCAATTTTCGTATACGTTACTTTATCAGTTTCATTAGGAATTACTTTTGTATCTTTTGCTGGTGTAGCTCACTTCTTTTTGCTGGAATTTCTTTTTTTATCAGCAATATATCCTGGTAAACATCTCTCCGACTTTATCCCATGTTTTTATTTGTACTTTCCCAATCTGTATATGTTACTTCTTTTAGTAACAAGATTAACGATCTGCTTTTCTAGTGAATGTTACGTTTGTACTGTTGCATCTTTCGCTTTTCTTCAGTTGCTGTATCAGATTCTTTCTTCACATGTGAATACGTTTTGCTGATGTGTTCAAATCAGATCTGGCTAATCCCTCAGGCCATTTCAAGATCTGGAGTGTTTCCCCGTAGGATCACTGGACTATCTTTTTTCATGAGGGTGTTGATGAAGGTACTTCAACGATTCTAGGTTTTTCAAAGCAATCTCAAAAGGTTTGAGATGGTTTTAGAAACTCCTGCTTCCACATCCTCTTGATCATCGAAATTAGGGATGAACTCCATTTATATTATAAGTATCACTTTCTACTCTCATAACCTTTACCTTTAAGTTCTTTAACTTTATTAATAACTCATCACTATTTGGTAATAGCAGCACCTAGCTCTCCTGTTAGTTCTACCATGTTGTAGACTGTTTTGACCATCAGTTGTTTTAACTACAACATTTGCTTTTTGACTTTTTTCTATATTTGTAAACAACCTCTGTAGGATTTTCTGATAAAGTACTGCATTTGCATTATTTGGTAAAGTCAGTTTTTAACTAATTTAAATACAATCCATTTTCAGTAAATTCTTCTTCTGGGTTACTGAATAATTATTCCAACAATATTTTCTAATTTATCTGTATCCATCTTTAATACTCTTTCTTTAAGAACAGAAGTCGTATCATTAGCTTTAACATATTTTACAGTTACTTTTCCATGTTCGCTTCACTCATAGCTAGCGACAATATTAGATACCACCGCATCATAAACTCGTACCACTAGTTGATGTTCTTATATGGACTATTTTTAAAATACTCTTTAAATACATAGTATTTATTATCTGTGCACTTAATATATGGAGCAGTAGCTGTTGTGTTTTATCATTGCCATTTGAGTCTCTACTTCTTTTCGTCAGTATTATTCAGTTTCTGTTGACATTAGCTTCTAGTAAAATCTTTTGTTGGACTTGCAGTAGTTGCGAAACTTTATCTACCTCAGCAGTTCCATCTTTTACGATAGATTTTCGCTTTTAATATTGAATTTGATTATTTGCAGCATTAACATAACGCATTGCAACATTTCGAGTTCTAAAATATTCTGTAACCAAGTACCTTAGTATCAAAGTTGATTCTCTTTGGATATAATCCATTCAAAATGTCATATGTTGGTGAAAATTGACCATTCTAAATTTCCTTCTATCTCCATCTTTTGTAACGTGTAATATCTTCTTCTGTTGGTACCAAATTTCTTGGTGTCACTGTGGTATAGCTTTTCAATAGTATCTTTACTGGTTCACGTAGATATACCCTAGTGCTGCTTAACTTTGTATAAAGATTCCCTTGCTTGCTTTTTTCCTTTTTACTATTTTAATAGTTTACTTCATCTTCATATTACATTTACTTGAAGGTAAACATCTCTCAGGGCTCTTTTTAAAATAACTCCATTTTCATTTCACCTTCGAGTTGTTGTATGTAATATTGTTTTGAACATATGCTTTAGCTGGTTTAAAAATCTCCAATTTTAGCAAATCGATTTAAGATTCTTATTTTTCAACTTATTTTTAATTGTAGTACCAGCTATCATACTCATACTTATTTGAAGATGCAATCTGAATTCTTCATTATTGAGATAATAGTCTCCGCTTTTCACTAATGTCCATACTACCTGTTGTAGACAATACTGAAGGTGCATTGCTTTCGTTTATCTACTTCAATATTAGTTTTATTCATGATATATTTTTCTCCAACTACAGGTTGATCATTAACAAGATATCTTACTTGTCACTTCTTTATCTTCACTAATTTGTGGATAACGTAAACTGTAATTATTAATAGAACCTTTGACTGATACATCAGTTAAAGCTTTCCAATTGCTGAAAGTGAAATTCATAGATAAAGCGTGTTTTAGTTCCCTCTATTTTGTATATGTCCTGCTTCTTTTTCTTCTAAAGATGCAGAATCATCACGTTGAGCCCAGAATGGGTGTTTTATTTTGCGTTCCATTTTTACCATATGTTTGAGTATATAATTCTTCTGTTTTTACTAAATTTGCAGAAACTTTTTCCATCTTTACTTAACTGTTTTGAGGTAAACTATCCCCATTACCTAACTCTTCAAAAGTAATGCTAAATCTATCTCCTTGTTTATAGGCATTATCTTTTGAATTTTTAAATTATAACTAATATTATTAACTCCTGAATAACTTCCCCATTCTTGGTTCAGTTGAAATTGAACCATTGCAATAATTTTCCACCCATCAATTGATACATCATTGATTTGATGTGTTTCAGAGCTCTTAGACCACTTTCCCTTTACAGGAATTGCTTTTCCATTACGTGAATCCCGATTTCTTTGTATTCTTTTTCTTCTTTATCAATTTCCGTTTTCATACTATTTAAAATCGTTAATTGACTAGATAGTTGTTTCCATAGCGTCAACTTTTGTTTGTATTTTATCTTCTGCTTTCAATAGTTCATGAGCTTTCACTACTAATTCTTTTGCAGAATCGATTGTGACTTTGTTTCTTTTGTATCAGGAGTTGGCCTAATCTTGCTTCGACTTTGCTTAATTGCTCTTCTAATTTTTCAGCCTGAATCTATGATAGTATTAGCTTTATCAGCTGATTCCTTCATGATTTTTCAACTATACCCTCTTTTTGAATCTTTATCATAGAGATTTATCCTCTTCTTTTCTTCTCAGTTTTATCGACTACCTTCTCACTTCCTTCATGGCTAGTTGTTTCAGCAAGTTTTAAAAGTTTATTCTCACTGAAGGTTCAACTAATAGAAGTAGATACCTCCGTTTTCCGCAGCCTGAACTTGAGGATTCCCAACCATCAAAAATTCCTGTTGCTATCGCAACGCTAGCTACACCACAGTAAACTTACGAATACTATATCGTAAATATCGTTGAGCTTGATCGCTCTTAAACTTTTGCTTTTTGTTTCATTTCTCTCTCTTCTCTAACCTTTATATTTCTATATACACTATGTATTTTTAAAAGAGATATAATATGTTTTATTTCGCTAAAGAAAACCATTAAATATATAAAGCAATTATATCTATAGTCTTTTTAGCGGAAACATTTTAAACTACCTGTCCACACAATTGTCAATGCTTTTGTTATCACTTTTATTTCTCTAAATTTCTTCCCTAATTTTTATTTAATGACTTTTTCTCCTTGCCTCGTATGTTGCTAGTTCCTTCTTTTTATTAAAATGTATAAAAAGAAAGTACTTAGGAATTTTTCTAAATACTTTCTTTTAATAATTTCAATTTAATCACCAATACTTCTAACTTTCTCCATGAGGAGTTACTTGCATTCTACTTGTCCTAAGAATGGTAAACGATTTTGAATTGTCGCTGGAGCACGATAAGACTTTATCATCTACTAAGTAGTAAATATTTCCATTAATAACGACACCTTGAATATCTTGAACTACACCTGTCACACTTGTTAAATGATCATCACTCTATTTCCAACTTCTTCCGTTGTCAGATTGTTCATATTTTTGAATTAAACGACTGACGCTTGTTTCTACATAAACGTTTCTGATAATTTTCCACATCAATTAACGCGTATTTTTAATCAGTCACTGAGACTATCTTTTTAAGGATAAAATATACATCGGTTTGCGCATTTGAGGCTATCATCAGGTGGTGGGAAGGATTTGCTATAGCCTGTTCTCTGAACACTACCTTCTGTAGAACCTCATTGCTGAGATTTAACTTCTGCTGCAGATACTGGATACATTTTTGCTTCTTTTGTACGGTAGTATTGACTGCGAGATCTAACATTTGAATTATCTGAAGCTGCCTCGAAGTAATTCCTGTATATAGGTAAATATCAATCATTCATCGGTGGTAAGTATACCCTTTTGTAGGAACTGTCACTCCTTTAGAGAAAAATCGTATTCCAGAATCCTACTTTATATTTCTTCCATTCATTTCTAACTCGATGTAAAATTAATTCCGCACTGATACACACGGTCTACCCAGTGAGGAATTTCTTTGTAAATTATAGTGCTTACTCTCTACCTGTCAGAGCGTTCACCGTACTAAACCATTCACTCTCGTCTCTCTAAGAAAAAGTTACGACTATAAGCTGAAGCAATATAATACGTGTCTTCATCATCCACTTCAAAACTTGGACTACCAAACAATGTAAATGGATGATGGAAAACGTAAATGACGATGAATATTACGGTTGAAAATATTCTGCTTTCACCATAACGAGATGTGAGCTGGATCTGGTTTCTTCACTTTCACATCCCCAGTCACCATATCTACTGTGCACATAATTTGGAATTCTTCTTGGTGCCGATTGGAGAACCATTTCCAAAATCCCGCATGTTTTCAAATGGAGATACACGATACGCTGATTTTGAATATTAATTTGCGTGTAATCTTCTGCCGCTTCGAATTGAGAAACTAGTCAGTCACGCACCGATTCGACGATTGCCTCAATCTTGAAGCTGCGTCACGATCAATTAATGGAATTCGTGACATCTGTCTCGAAAATCTGTCGCAAAGTCTAGCTTTTGAACTTGAGATCATTTTAGAATAAGATTCAGCAAAACAATGGAGACAAGATAAAGTGACTTGCCGCAGCAATAACGACTAAAACTCCAATGACTAGATAGCACAACTTTTTAGAAACTAGAGTGGCTTTAGATTGATCTCGCTTGTTCCCAAGAAAACTTACATTAGTGCGTAGTTTTAAAAAGCACATCAGCTCCTGTCACTTATTCAATTGCTCCAACTCAGACTAAAAATTAAGGCTAAAACACCCAGCGTGGTGATGCATAGAATTTGGTGGTGAGATTTTGCTAATAGTAGAGCGCAATAACGATCACTGCAATGACACTTATAAAATTGATTTTGATTCATCGAGAGGCTCTTCCTTGTTGATTTCTCGCACTTCGATTGGCACTATTGGTTACATCTTTCGTTTGTATTCTTTATGGTGTCTTCATTATATGTTTATCTTATAAACTGTCCATACCATTGGAATGATTTATTATCTTAGAGTGGATTAGATGATGATTTTGGTAACAGCGATTTGTCTGATAAAAAAATACCGTCTCCCAATACGATCTTTGGAAACGGTATTTCTCATGGAAGCATATAACTTTGTCACATTATACTGTTTTTCACACCATTTATGGTACACTCAATGTAGAAAGTTTTAAGCGGTGGCAATTTATAAAGGTAGGTGATGCTTGCGCATGCTTGCTCCAAATCTATCGAAAGGAGGTTAGCCTTTTGCTGTCGAGTCTATGAAGCATTGACATTGGTGTGTTTCTTTTGCGACTTTACTGCTGCGTTAGTTAGCACTCATTGTCCAAACTTATGAGAAATCAGGAACAAAAATAACGCCGCTCATGACTTTGACTGAGTTGAGTGGTGTTATAAACACTATGCCATAAGTGTAGCCACCGTCTTTTTCAACGGTCTGTATCAGAGTCGAGTTGCTGGCTCTTTTTGTATCTTTATTATATCAGAATTTGAGTTTTTCAAACAACGTGATTCTCTGTTTTAATTCACTTGTCAAACGGGCACTTTGACGCATTAGAGTACACTTTTACATTTTCAAACACAGGTAATACTCTCTCAATGAAACATACGCTTTTCTCCTCATCATCCCTTCTAGCCTCCTCAATTAATATTAAAAGTCGCCCATTCCTAAGAAATCGGCGTGACCCATCCTATCTACTATTGTAAATCTTTTTGAGTTTGTCATGATTGCATCAATCGCTTCATATTCTAACGCTTCTTGAGCAGTCATATATAATTATCACGATTCGTATCTTTTCTCAATTGTTTAAGTTTTTGCTCTGTTTGTTTTGTTAAAATTGCATTTAAACGTTCACGTGTTTTTGAAATTTGGACGAGCTGCAATTTCAATTTCAGTTGTTGTCCTGAGTCTCACCTGCTGCTGATGTTAAATTTATCTGGTAACGCATAACGTTTTCCTTTTGTACCAGCTGTTAATAAGAATGAACCATTGAAGCTGCTAATCCCATCGCAATTGTTTGGACATCTGTTTAATAAAATTCATCGTATCATAAATTGCTAGTCCTAAGGTAACACTTCCTCCTGAGTTAATACATATAAATATCTTTTTCAGGTCTGTGCATCTAAAATAATAATTAGCAATGATTGCATTTTGCCATCATCTTGAATTGCCCACTAACCATAATATTACGTATCTTTTAATCTTGAATAAAATATCATCATAAGCACGTTCACCCGCGCGATGACTGTTCAATAACTGTAGGAATTAAATTCATGTTGAATCCTCCATCTCCTCTTTAAAATTTCAATTTCTCTATTAGTGTAACGAGATTTGTCAATAAAGGTCAAAGATAATGCTTATTGAATAAAATCAAAATCTTCTGCCAAATTTCCCATGATACTGGAGAGGACTACACTCCGCCACCAAGGATACTATAACCAATCCATAAGTTCCCTAAAATAAAAAGAATCCAAAGCTAATCCCAAAAATAAGGCAATCTGAGATCATTACGATTATGGCTTACTATTATAAATATGTTCTAATCTCTTAAAGCATGTCCTCACCTCTCGCGAATGACGACTCGTATTATCATCACAAATACATTCGCTGTTGGATTCCTTAACTCACACGTTTTGGAGAAATAAACGTCTAAATCCACTCAAATAGACCACGTTCTACTTTCTTAATGGTCATCTAATAAAATCCCTGTTCCAATAGCAACGCTGTCAATGGATTATCCGCTAAAAATACTGGAACTTGTAATCGTTCCGGATACGCTTACGGTCAATGCCGCAAATTAAAGCTCCGCTCACCAGTTACCACAATTCCTCGTTCAATAATATCTCCCGCAAGCTAATTCCTGGAGGTGTATCTTCTAATACGAGGACGTGTTTCTTCACAAATCCAGCCTCTAAAAATTTCTTTTAAGCAATGATAGATTTCACCTGTATAAATCGTCTACCGTCTTCGGTAGTCCAGTTGTCATATCAGCGACCTTTAATAATCATATCAGACTGTGTGCTTTCCAATTTCTGCGCAGTCCTAACCATCTTAATCGCTTCTGCTGTTCTCTCACCGATAATTAGCTGAGTACTTCTCTTTGATATAATCCATAATTTGGGCGATCCATATCATCTCCAGCTAACTATCTGCGGCTAGATACAGTAGCTCCCATTGAAGAGTACTGCAATATCACTCGTTCACTCCACCAATATCAACAATCATGTTTTCCCAGAAGGTGAGAAAATATCTAAACCAACACCTACTGCTGCAACTTTTGTGGCTCTTCTTCTAAATAAATTGAATGTCCACTGCACTAATTCCGCGGCTTGAATACAGCCTTTGTCTCCACGGTTGTTGGCATTTGTTGGCGTACAAATTAAAAATATTCCGGCTTTTGAAAAGCATTTTAAATGCATAATTTTTGAATAAACATTTCTAATAATTGTTCCGTTACGAAATATCCGCAATAACACCACCCTTTTAGTGGATGAATGACCGAAATATCTCTTGGTGTTCTACCTAACATTTGGTAGCTTTTTCACCAACTGCAATTACTGTGTTAGTTTTATCATCAACAGCAACTAATGATGGTTCATTTAAGATGATTCCACGGTCTTTTAAATAAATTAAAATATTTGCAGTCCCTAAATCAATTCCAATATCTCTTGCCATAGGTTTTCCTTTCTTATTCTATTTATTATATTTATCATTAATCTTCTCTTATACCTATGACCTAAATCTGTTACTACACATTTATTCATAGTTAATCATTATTATACCATACTTTTATAAGATGGACTATTTTTAAAATACCAAATTAATAAATGTAAACTTCACAACCAACTATTTAACAAACAATTCAATCAATCTAATCGACTACAAGATTCCCTTTGTCATCTAATTTAACAAATACGGGATTATGCAAATTAGTGCTAATTTCTCTAATCTCCATATGATTCTGGATGATTATCTTATAATCTACTTTTGATACCACAAATATTTTCTCTTTTAAGAAATAATCTCACTATTTTCAACCAGTTCGCTAGAATACAGGTTATTCAACATTGTTATCAAATTGATATCCTCATCATTCAAATCAGCCTAAATCCAGCTCCGCTATTTTATATTTATGATTAAAAATTTCACTTTCTTTTGCTTTCAAATATTCAACTTTTTCATCAAACTAGACCATTCTTCTTCTGTTCGTGTTTCACCATATAAAGCACATCTCCTTGCTCTATCATCGATTCACTTCTATGATTTTTCTTCATAAGTACTTTTTAGAATATCGATGAAATCTATCACCATAATCCGTCCCTTTTAGCCCCAAAAACCGGACCTTTTCTCTCCAAATAGAAAATTCAAATCCGATTCGTCATTTTTCTATTTCAGAAAAATTCATATAACATCAAAAGATTTGTAATTTAAAGCGTCTATTGTATAACTCTCTTTCATGTACTTGAAACCAACCACTAAGGGCAAATTTTCGATCGATGAAAACATCATAACTATCAACCTCCCAATTTAATAAGTTTATTATTACTCTATTTACAGCAAATATCTGTAATTCATTATTATTATAGCACTCTTACAGAGATTTTTACCAAAAATACTACTAACATTCTCTTTCAAGAACATTTATTAACAACTAAAAAGCACCTCGATTTCTCGAGGGTGTCATATAATTAGACTTTTTACAAAAGTAATCTTATTCTTCGTCTTTTTAGTTCTTGGAGCTACAAGTCCTAATCCTGCTAAGATTGCACTAGTTGCTGCACCTAAGAATGCTGTTTTCTTGTCCTGTACCTGTTTGTGGTAACTCTTGACGTGCCACTTTTCTTGAAGTACTGGTTTTTCTACAGGCATTGAAGATACTTTTTCATAGATATGCTCTATATCAGAGTTTTGGTAAAATCTTGGTTTCTACAAATACGTATCCTGGAATTTCTTTCTTAGGGGTTGTTCCTTTTTCGACAGGAATCCTGGAATACTATTTCCATCTTTGATCTTTTAAAGAATGTTTGAATTGGTGCTGTAAACATTTTACTACATCTCCTTCTGGAGTTATATTGATTCTACCAATCTATATCCTGATTGCTTTTATTTGGATATATTCCATCTTCAGTTAGTTTCCTGGAATTTTCGTGCCCTTCTTCATCAATATAAAGAAGTTGTTAATTTTCGTAAATATATTCAATGTCCCCATTTGGAAGTTTCTTGTTTCTACACTTTATATCCTGGGATATTCTTAGGATCTTTTGTTCCTTCTTCGGTTGTTGTTTTCTGAGATTGGGTTTGCCATTCTTATCTAAGAATTTAGTTGTTACTGGTTCATAGATATGTTTTGTATTTTCTTTTCATCTGTTTCAGTCTTAACAACTTTATATCCTGGAATACTTTCTGATGGATTATTACCATCTTTAGATGGGATTAATTCTGTTTCTTTACCATCTTTTTCCAACTACTACAAATTTTGTATCAGGATGTACTGTTGGTGTATAAGAGCTTTAATAGTTCTTCCATTCTTATCTTTACGTACAACTTCTACTGGAGTAGCTTTTCCTACAAAGTTTGGTTCTGGGTAAATGTTACTTTACCATTCGCATCGATTGTATAAGTTCCTTCTCCTGGTACTCTCTTCTCAGTTGTTCCATCAACAAATGTTGGAGCTACTGTAGTATCTACATCCCCTTTGAATACTGGAGTATTAGATTGAGGCTGTCCTTTAGCACCTTCAGACACTACATTTTCTGTAGTTGTTTTTCCTAATACAGTTGGTGTGTATTTAGCTGTTACTGGTGTTCCATTTTCATCACACGTTTCTGATCACACCTTTTGCTTTTTCCTACGAAGTCTGCTTCTGGAGTAAATGTTACTTTACCATTTGCATCGATTGTATAAGTTCCTTCTCCTGGTACGACTACTTTGCCTTCTTCATCTGCACCTTCAAGAGTTGGTGCAACATTTTCGTCAATTGGTACTGTTACAGTTTTACCATTTACTTTAGTAGTTCCTGCTGTAAATACTGGTGTTTCAGATTGAGTTTGTCCTTTTTCACCAATAGAAGTCACATCTTTAGAACTTGGTGTTACTGGTAATACAACTGGTGTGTACTTAGCTGTTACTTGCGTTCCATTTTATCTTCACGTTGAACTGTTACACCTGTTGCTTGACCTGTAAAGTCTTTATTTGGAACGAACGTTACAGTTCCATCTGGAGCTACTGTATAAGTTCCTTCTCCTTCGATAGTTTCACAGAATCAACTGGAGTTCCTGTTTTAGGATCACTAGTTTCGCTGGTTTTATCAGATAATTCACTGTTTTTCTACTCCATTTTATTGTTGTTTTTACCTGCTTCAAAGGCTGGTTTACCTTTTTGAGTTGCGCCTTGTACATCAGTTGTTACTTTATCATCTGATGTTGGGGTTACTAGTTTAACAGTTGGTGTATATTTAGCTGTTACTTCTGTTCCATTTTTATCCACACGTTTAACTGTTACACCGCTAGCTTTACCTGTAAATTGTGGTTCTGGGTGAGATGTTACTACACCATTTTTCATCGATTGTGTAAGTTCCTTCTCCTTGTACAACTACTTTACCTTCTTCATCTGCACCTACTAATGTTGGTTTAACAGTTTCATCGATTTCTACAGTTACTTCTTTTACCGTTAACGGTTGTTTTACCAGCAGTGAATACTGGGTTCCAGTTTGTTTGCGCCTTGTACATCTTCGAGATTACGTCATCTGATGTTGGGGTTACTGGTTTAACGGTTGGTGTGTATTTAGCTGTGGCTGAGTTCCATTTGTATCTTTACGTTGAACTTCTACACCTTCTGCTTTACCTGTAAAGTTTGGTTCTGGTTTAAATGTTACTTCACCAGTTTCTGGGTTGATTGTATAAGTTCCTTCGCCTGGTACTGTTACTGATTCTTCATCAGTTGGTTCACCAGTTTCTGGATTGATTAATTTAGCTGGTACAGTTAGATCGATTGGAGCTTTTTCGTGTCCTTCTGTGAATGTTGGAGTTCCACTTTGCTCTTGACCTTGTGCACCTTCAGAAGTAGCTGCTTTTTGCAGTTGGTTTTACAGGAGTAATATTTGGAGTATAAGTTGTTGTTACAGCTGTTCCATTTGTATCTTTTGCTTGAACTGTAACTGGTTGAACTGCCCCTGAGTAAGATTTATCTGTTGGAGTGAATACTGCAACTGGATCTTTACCAGGTTCTTTAACAAGAGTGTATTCACCGATTACATTACCTTTTGGATCTTTAGCTGGTACTTTATCAGCTGGTTGTCCATTTTTCATCTAATAATGTGTAAGTATCTGGATTGATTGCGACTACTTCTTCCGTTTTAGCTTTTGTCATTGGGTCTTCAACTTCAACTACTCCACCTTTGAATTTAACTGGTTGGCTTTGAGTTTGACCTTGAATGTCTGAAGTGACTGATGGTTTCTGCAGTTGGTTTAACACCAATTACTACTGCTGTATATTTACCAAGTGCTGGAGTACCGTTTTTATCAACACGTTTTAACTGTTAATTCAGTACCTTTACCTTTGAATTGTGGGTCTGGAGTGAATGTTACAGTTCCATCTTCTGCAACTTCGTATGTTCCTTCTCCTGGAATTGTTACAGTTGTTACTTCTTGACCTGTCTTAGGATCAATTAGTTTCGCTGGTACATTATTGTCGATTTCAACAGTTTTTTCAACACCGCCAATCGTTACTTTACCACCGATGAAGTTTGGTCTACCACTTTGTACTTTACCTTGAACACCTGCAGTTTTCAACTTCTGTTCCTTCTGGAGATGCTGGGTGTACTACAGCTGTGTATTCTGCTGTAACTTTTGTTCCGTTAGTATCTTGACGAACTACAGTTAATGTTCTACCTTTACCGTGGAATTGTGGCTCTGGAGTGAAGTGTACTGTTCCATCTGGATGCACTGTATAAGTTCCTTCTCCTGGAATTGTTACGCTAGTAACTTCTTGTCCCAGTAGTTGGGTCAACTAATCTCAGCTGGAGTATTGTCATCCATTGGTACTTCTACTTCTTTACCATCAATTGTAGTTTTACCAGGTTTGAATTCTGGTTTGCCACTTTGAGGTGCCCCTTGAATATCTTCCGTAAATGTATTCACACCTACTGGAGTCACTGGTTTAACTGTTGGTGTATAAGTAGCAGTTGTAGGGAGTTCCATTCGCATCTTTCGCATGAACTGTTGCTGGTACTGGAGTCCCTACGAAGTCTTTATTAGGGTGTGAATGTTACTTTACCGCTTAATGGATCGATTGTGTAAGTACCAACTGTATTTCCTTAGCGTCTTTCGCTGGGATTGTTGTTGCATCAGTTGGTTTTCCAGTATCTGGGTCGATTAATTTAGCTGGTTGTTCAGCATCAATCTTCATAGGAACTTTATCGTCACCTTGGTGAATGTTGGAGTTCCTTCTTGAGGTTGTCCTTGGGCACCTTCAGATGTTACAGGTTTTCCTGTTGGTTCTACTGGAGTAATATTTGGAGTGTAAGTTGTTGTTACTGGAGTTCCATTTGTATCTTTTAGCTTGGATAGTAACTGGTTCAACTTCACCTGCGTATAGTTTTTATCAGTTGGTGTAAACACCGCAGTTACTTTTACCGTCTACAACTTTTAGTGTGTAAGTACCAATAACATCTCCTGCTGGATTTTTAGCTGGTACTGAGTCTTTCGGTTGTCCATTTTCATCTAATAGTTTATATGAAGTAGTGTCGATTGGCACTTCTTTTCAACACCATTAACAGTTGCTTTACCAGGTTTGAAATATTTACTTCTAGATTGTTCAACACCTTGTACATCAGTTGTTTCAGCTGGTGATGCAGTTGGTGTTACACCTACGATGTTTGGTGTATAAGTTGTTTTTAACTTTAGTTCCATTTTCGTCTTCTGCTTGAACGTTAGCTGGTTGTACTTTACCTTTATAAGCTTTTGTTAGTTGGTGTAAATGTTACTTTGTTAGTAGCTGGGTCAATTGTGTATTCCCCTACTTTATTTCCTTCTGGGTCTAAAAGCATCTACTGGAGTACCCGCTGCTACTGGATTACCTTGTTTGTCTAAAGAACTGCTGAGTTCGCTTTAATTGGAACAGATTTTTTACACCTTCTGTTGTTGTATCTCCTGCAGTGAATGTTACAGTTCCATCTTGCACTTCACCTTGGATCCTGAAGATTCTGCTGGAGTTGCACTTGGTGTAACTCCTACAATGTGTGTGGAGTATAAGTTGTATTTACTTTGGTTCCATTTTTATCTTCTGCTTGAACTTTAGCTGGTGTTACTTTACCAGTATAAGTTTTGTCAGTTAGTGTAAATGTTACTTCACCTGTTGCTGGGTCAATTGAGTAAGTACCTACTTGAGTTACTCCATCTTCAGCAAATGCTGGTGTTTTTTGTCCTGGTTGAACTTCATTTCCTTTCTTTATCTAGAAGTTTATGAGAATTCTCTTTAATAGGTACCTCTACATCTCCTGCTTTAAATGTTGGTGTTCCTTTTTGAGTTTCACCTTGTACACCTGCAGAATCTGCTGGAGAAGCTGTTGGTTTTACTGCCGTTACAGTTGGAGTGTATTTAGTAGTAGCAGATGCTGTTACAGCTTGACCATCTTTATTTTGTCCTACAGGTGCTGTTAATGTTACATTAACTCCTGATGCAATTCCTGTGAATGTTGGAAGTGGTTGGAATGTTGCTTCTCCAGTTGTTGGATTAATTGTATACGTTCCTTCTCCATCAACAGTTACAGAATCTACTTTAGCATCCCGTTTTTGGATCTACTAATTTAGCTGGGTATTGTTCACTAGGTGTTACAGTTGCGGCGTTGTCTGTTCCAGCATCCGTTTTGAATGTTGGAGTTTTCTTTTGTGCTTTCCCTTGAACATCTGTTGATGTTTCTGGTTCTGCAGTAATTTCTTTTGGAGTTACATTTGGTACATAAACTGCGTCCATAGTTTTTGTAGTACCTGCTGAGTGAGTACCATCATTAACATTTGCAAGTTTGTTTTGATCTGCATTAAGCTGTCCATCCAGTTGACTCACCGTTAGTATCTACTGCACGTAATACAATCCCATCAGCTTTACCTACGAAATTTGCCACCGGGTGAATGTAATTCCAGTATCTGTTACTTCATAAGTACCTTGACCTTCTTTTGTAAATGTTTTTGTTAATGTTCCGTCTGGCTTAACAATCATTACACCTTCCGTTTTGAACTTTCTTAGTTGATGCTAAACTAATTGAGTTACGTTGTTCAGTGTAACTAATTTTACCATAAGCATTGAATGTAGTTCTTCCGTTATTTGAACCTAATTCAGATGCATCAGCTTCTACACGGTTAATAAACTCAATACCAATAGTTTGTTTTTTCACCTTGTTTTACCAGTAGTTTCTTCATAGTCCCCACGTGGTGGATGAACTACTTGAATTTGGTTATCTTCTACTTCACCAGTATAAGCAATTCCTGTAGGTGATTCTATTTGTTTTCTATCTTTTGCATACTGAACACGGAAGTTTACAACATCTCTATGTGTCAACTACTTGAGTATTTGTAAATGTTAACTCTACTTCTTGACCATTTGCAGTTACTTCTGCAACATTTGATTCTTCACCTTTGTCAAATTGACCATTTCCCATTAAAATCAATAAATCCACGAACATACGCCGGATCGTTTGTCCCTTTATATTTATCATTACCATTGCCGAAGCAATAACTTTTACTTTATAAGTGTTTTCTGGTCCTCTAATTAATTGAACTCCGGGCGTCCTGTATCTTTGTTCCTAACTACGTTTTTCTTTTGATACTAATTGATCACACCTTCATCAGCAGAATCAGTTTCATCATCTGAACCTACTCCAGTTACACGAGTACCATTAACTGCCTCAGGGTCAGCTTTCACTTTACCTAAGTATGGTTGTTGTATTTCTTCGATTGTGTTTGTTTTGTAGTTTAATGCCTCACGTTCTGATGTGAAGTGTTCTGCAGTTCCGTATGATTCTGGAAAGATCTCGAGTCAGATAACTTAATACCGATCATAGATGATTGAGCACCAGCAGAAATCATGAACATTCCTACTTCAGAGGACCAGCTGTTGCAACGATAGGAGTTGCAGTCCACCATTATCTTGGTATCCACCAAACGCGTGAACCTAATCCACCTGTCGCCGCATCTGGAGTTTGCAAAACTACCATTAGCTAATGCTTTTTGAACTCCTGCGCTCGCTGTAGAGAATAAGTTTGGACTTGTTACATTTTTTAATTTTGATAGTGGGTTATAAGGTTTTGTTTCTGATTCGTTACCAACCATTGCAACTAAGTCCCATGGTGTACCATTTGTTGTATAAATTTCAGATTCAGCATCCCCAATATCTTCCCCTGTAGTCATAACGATACCAGGTTTTGTTTCTTTACCATTGTAAGTAGCTTCAACTTTAAAAACTACCCCTCCAATAGTACCATTTTTTTGTTCTGCTCTATCATTTGTTCCTGCTATAGTAGTTTTATGTGGAGTTGAATCAAGACCAGCATTTTTAATATGAGACCAATTTGTTTGAGCTGAACCACCGATACCATTCGCTTGTCCATCTTTAAATACGTTTGGAGCAGAAGCATCATAAGTATCTTCATTTGCAGTTCCAGCTACACGATTTTTATAAATCTCAGTTGCATGGAATGGTTTTAATTCCTTAACCGTCAATTTAACGATATAACCAGGAATTAATTGTTTTGTAAATACAGAACCTACTTGTAACTGACCATTAGATTTTTAAATTAGTCCATGCTGCTGTATCAGAAAAATCTAACCATTGGATTTGTTTTCCTAAGTTTTGGATAGCTTTGTCATCTTTACCTTTATTTAGATTGGAATATCTGCTAATGTGAAGAATATCCATGATCGCTAACCATACCGAGTTTCTGCTTGCATCTTTGGTGAGTTGTTTGCGCATCTGGTAAATTCGCCGAATTTATCATTACGTTAGCTCCTGCGTTTTCCTAATTGACTATATACCGCTTTAATAGATGCATCTAATTGAGCTAAGCTATTATCGATTTGTGCTTTAGTTGCGTTTTTGTTTGCTAATACTTCTTTTGCTAATTTTAACGCTTCTGCAGTAGCTACGACTGCTTTTTCAATAGCAACTTTTGCTTCATCGTTAACTTCTTTTGCTTACTTCAGTTTTTGCAAGGTATTTGTTACTTCTGCTTCTGAAGCGACTTGTGTTAATTGAGTTTTAACTGCTTCAACTTCTTTTTCTTCTGTTGTTGCAGTTTCTTCTTTAGCTTTTGCTTCTTCAGCTTTCTTTTCTTCTAACTTTTTATCAAAAGCTTGAGCTTTAGCTTCAGTAACGACTATGCAAGTAACTACTGCTTCTGTTTGTGCATTGCTTCTTCTAAAGTAGCTGAATCATTTTTCTAAAACTGCTTTTTGCTGAAGCTAACACTTCACGTGCAGTTTGAACCGCTATTGAATCTGCATCTTGCTTGATTTCAACTTTTCTTCTAATGTATTAATACGCTTTTAAATATCTTTTCTTAACTTTTTCTACAATCGATGGACGATTCGTAACTTCTTCTTTTAGGGAGTTGCTTCTTGTTTTTCAACAATTGCTGCCTCCTCTTTTTGTGATGCTGTTTCATGTTTTGCAGCATTGTTGCCTTCCTGTTTTCAGCATTCACTACTTCTTCTCTCTCAGCTTCTGCAGTTGTTTCTGTTGCTTTTGATGAAGTTACTTCGTCCGCAGATACCATACCACCTGCTAAAAAGAACGTTCACTCTGCAATCACTTAACCTCGCTACCTTGATTAAACACGATTCAAAACGTTGGAATCGTTTCGTGACTATTTGCTTATTATTCTTGCCATAATTCATCTCCTTTTAAACATTTAAGACATATGCATCTTCAGTTTTATAACTGAAGCAATATTATTATAGTATTCACAAAATAAATCAATATAAAATAATAATAATTTTATACTTTTAAGACGTTTCAGAAGTTAGTGTGTCTCTTTTTCACAATATAATATATAATTATTTATTAATCGTCTGCGATATATATTTTTATTTATTGATTATCTGAAAATACTCTTTCAAATAATTCTTCCCAATTATAACTTCTACTAACTTTTCTTTTACTTTTCTGAAATTTTATTTGTTCGTTACATTCACTCATACACTCCCGATTTCTCGAGTGTTTTTAAAATAACAACTCATATCTATTTACGAATCATTATTCTTCATCTAGTTGAACTACCATTCCTAAACCTGCTAGGATTGCTGTTGCAGCTGCTCAAAGATTGCGAATTCTGAACCAGTTCCTGTTTGGTAATTCTTGACGAGATACTTTCTTGAGTAGCTGGTGAAATTTGTTTCAGTTCTGGTTTTATTAGGAGTTACTGTTGGAATATATGCTGCGAATATTAGAATTTCCATCTATATCGACACGCATTACAAGTACTCCTTTAGCAGTTCAATGAAGTCTTTTTCTGGAACAAATGTTGCTGTTCATCTGGTGATACTTATAAGTTTCCTTCTCCTGGTACTACTTTTACTGTTGAACCATCTTCGAGATATTGCAGGCACTTTTTCATCAATAGCTGTATTAGAGCTTGCAGGTACAAAGTTTGGTTTTCCTGTTTTGTGTTACACCTTGATAATTAGTAGTAAATTCTGGGTGTGCTTCCGGTAATTCTGGAGTTACAACTGGTAAGTACATTGCTGTAGTTGGATTTCCAGCTGTGTCTACACGTCTTACTAATAACACCTTTGGCTTTTTCCAACAAAAATCTTTTTCTGGAACAAATATTTACTGTTCCATCTGGTGATACTATTGTTACCTTCTCCTGGTACTACTTTTTCTGTTGAACCATCTTCGAATGTTGCAGCTACTTTTTCATCAATTGGTGTATTAGCATTTGCAGCTTCAAATGTAGGTTTTCCTGTTTGTGTTACACCTTTACTATTAACAGTTTTTGTTGGTTTCACGCTTTAGGAATTACTGGTGTAACAGTTGGTATATATTGCAGCCGTTACTGGTGTTTCCCGTTCTTATCTACACGTTTTACTGTTACTCCTTTTGCTGTACCTACAAATTGTGGTTCTGGAGTAAACGTTACTACCGTCTTTGTCGATTGTATAAGTTCCTTCTCCTGGTACTACAACTTTACCATCTTTGTCTGCACCTTCTAAAACAGGTGCTACTGTTTCATCAATTGGTACATTAGGATTTCCTGGTTTGAATTCTGGTGTTCCTTCTTGCTTCATACCTTGAAGGCCTGTTGATTCTGCAGGTTTTCCAACTGGAGTTACTGGTATAACAGTTGGTGTGTTTCCAACCGTTACTGGTGTTCCATTCTTATCTACACGTTTACTGTTACTCTTTTGCTGTACCTGTAGAGTTGTGGTTTCTGGGTGAATGTTGCTTTACCGTCTTTTGTCGATTGTATGTTCCTTCTCCTGGTACTGCAACTTTACCTTCTTCATCAACACCTTCTAATGTTAGACTACTTCTTCATCGATTGGTACATTAGGGTTTCCTGTGGTTTGAATTCTAGGTGTTCCTCTTGTTTTTCACCTTGGATACCTGTTGATTTTGCAGGTACTCCTTCTGGAACAACTAGTGTTACTGTTGGTGTGTAGTTAGCTTTTACTGGTGTTCCATTCTTATCTTTCACTTGTACTGTCGCTGGATCTGGTGTTCCTACAGAGTCTGGTGTGGATGTTACTTTACCTGTTGTTGGATCGATTGTGTACATTCCAATTGCTTTTCCATCTTTTGTTGCTGGAATTGTGTGTCTGTAACAGTTTTCCATCTACTACAAGTGAAACTGGTTGCTCTTCGTTAATTGTGATTGGAGCTGTTTCATCACCTTGTGTGAAGTGAGGTGTTCCTTCTTGTGTTGCACCTTGAATTCCAGTTGTTTCTTTTGGTTCAGATGTTGGAGTTACTGGAGTTACTGTTGGTGTATAAGTAGTCTCTACTTTTGTTCCGTTAGTATCTTTCGCTACAACTTTAACTGGGTCTGGTGTTCCTACAAAGTCTTTATTTGGTTGGAATGTATTAACTCCAGTTTCTGGGTCCACAATATGAAATAGCCTACTTCTTTTCCATCTTTTGTTGCTGGAAGAGTTGTTACTTCTTCATTAGTTTTGGATCAATCAATTTAACTGTAGTTTTATCGATTGGCTACTTCATCACCTTTTGTAAACATTGTCTCAGTATCGTGTTTGTGGCGAGCTTGTTCCAGTTGTTCTTTTGGTGTTGCTGTTGGGTTTGTTGGTGTGTTGTTTTTGGTGTTTTTGTTTTTTTGTTGTGGTGGGTGTTCCTGTGGGTCTGTTTGGTGTAATTTTTCTGTTAATGGATCATTTAATATCTTACCAATTCTTTTCCTCTTTTGTTGCTGGAGTTTCTTTGGCATAATTGGTTGTCCATTTACTACGAATTTAGCGGTTGCTCTTCGTTGATTGTGTTGGTGCTGTTTCATCACCTTGTGTGAACAGATTGTTCCTTCCTTGTGGTTGCCCTTGTTTTTCCAGTTGATTCTACATTTTCTCCTGTTGGGTTAACTGGAGTTACTGTTAGTGTATATAGTGGTCTCTACTTTTGTTCCGTAGTATCTGCAGCTACAACTGTAACTGGGTCTGGTGTTCCTACGAAGTCTTTATTTGGTTGGAATATAATAATTCCAGTCGCTGGATCCCAATGTGTAGTACCAACTGCTCCATCTTTCTTCGCTAGAATACTTGTTACTTCTGCTTTGGTTTCTGGATCAGATCAATTTAACTGTTGATTTGTCAATTGGTGCTACTTCATCACCTTTTGTAAACATTGTACTCAGTATCTTGTGTTTGTGGCTGAGCTTGTTTTTCCAGATGTTCTTTTGGTGTTTTCACTGGAACAACTGGTGTTACTGTTGGTGTGTAGTTAGCAGTTGTTGGTGTCCATTCTTATCCCTTAACTTCAACTGTTGCTGGATGCGGTGTTCCTGTGAAGTCTTTGTTTGGTGTGAATGTTACTTTACCTGTTAATGAATCAATTGTATACTTACCAATTTCTTTTCCATCTTTTGTTGCTGGAATTTCTTTTGGCATCAATTGGTTTTCCGTTCACTACAATTTAGCTGGTTGCTCTTCGTTGATTGTGATTGGTGCTTGTTCATCACCTTGAGTAAATACAGGTGTTCCTTCTTGTGGTTGTCCTTGTTTTCCAGTTGATTCTACATTTTCCTGTTGGGTTGTACTGGAATTACCGTTCAAAGTGTATAAGTCGCTGTTGTTGGTGTTCCATTCATCTTTCACCTGAACTGTCGCTGGTACTGGTGTTCCTACAAAGTCTTTATTTGGTTGGAATGTTACTTCTCCTGTTTTGGATCGATTGTATAAGTACCAACTGTTTTTCCTGTTTCATCTTTTGCGGGATTGTTTATCTTCAATCAGTTGTTTTGTTGCCGGATCGAGAGAACTTCGCTGATTTGCTCATCATTGATTGTAGTGGGGCTGTTGGATGCGTCCTTCTGTAAATGTTGGTTTACCTTTTTGCTCTTGCCCTTGTTTTCCTTCAGATGTAACTGGTGTTCCTGTTGGTGTAACTGGAGTTACTGTTGGTGTATAAGTCGCTTTTGCTGGAGTTCCATTTGAGTCTTTAACTTCAACTGTAGCAGCTACTGGTGTTTCCTGTGAAGTCTTTATTTGGAGTAAATGTTACGACACCTGTTAATGGATCGATTGTATATTTAGCAACTGTATTTCCTTTTTCATCTTTTGCAGGAATTTCTGTCTTCGTTGCTTCACCTGTTGCTGGATCGATAAATTGAGCTGGTTGATATTTCACGGTGGTGTGATTGGAGCTGTTGGATCCCTTCTGTAAATACAGAGTTTTACCTGTTTGAGGTTGTCCTTGTTTTCCACTTGAAGTTACGTCTTTTCCTGTTGGTTCTCTGCAGTTACTGTTGGTGTATAAGTAGTTGTTACTTTCGTTCCATTTTTATCTGCAGCTGTTGCTTTCGCTGAGTTCAGGCGTTTCAGTGAGTCTGAATTTAGTTGGAATGTAATGATTCCAGTATCTGGATCTGACAATGTGTAGTACCAACTTGTTTTCCATCTTTCATCGCTGGAAGACTTGTTACTTCAGCACCACTTGGATCACTAGTCTAATAGTAGTATTATTGATTGGCGCAGTGTCGTCACCTTTGTGGAACATTTTCTTAGCATCTTCTTTTTGAGGTTGCCCTTGTTTTCCAGATGTTTTAGCTGGTGTAGCTGTTGGTGTTACTCCTTCTACTTCTGGAGTATAAGTTGCTTTCTCTGTCAACATTCTAATTCTTTTTCCTGAAGCATCCGTTGCTTTTGCTGTAACTTTAACTGTTACACCTTTAGCTTTTCCTTTGAATGTTGGAAGTGGTTCGAATGTTACAACACCTGTAGTTGGATCAATTGAGTAAGTTCCTTCATTTGGAACGACTACTTTACCTTCTGGATTAGCTCCTTCTAATGAGTATTTGGCTGTTGTTAAGTCTACATTTGTTCCATCAGGAGTGTTATCTTTATCGTTTAATTTAGAGAAACGTTCAGAGCCTGGAATAGATGTTTGAGGTTGTCCTTGTTTTCCAGTTGATTCATCATCTTGTTTATCTAAGCCATAAACTGTTGGTGTATAAGTATTAGATACTGGTACTTTTACAGGGTTACCCGCTTCATCGTTGAATGTTACATTCCCTTCAACTGTAATTGGAGTTGCATTTCCTACAAATCCTTCTTTTGGTGTAAATGTTACTTCACCAGTTGTTGGATTTACTGTGTAAGTTCCTTCAGTTGTTGTTACCGATGTTGATCTATGACCAGTTTCAGGATGCACTAGTTTTATAGTCAAAACTGTTGTTCCTGCCGGTTGTCCTGCTTTTAGAGCTTCTTCATTGAAGTAGATTGAGGTGTATCTTTAACACCTGATGTTTTTCTTAGGTTCTGTTGCTGATGTAGTAAGTTGTTTCTGCTACGCATCATCTGTTGCTTCAGCCAGAGTCTGTTCCTCCTACAGTTGGATGTAGTTACAACACCATTTGAGTCAACGTCTCTTACAGTTAGCTTTGTAACGTCCTACTTGTAGTACATATTGTTTCGCATTAGCTAAGTTTTGCTTCTGCAGCTGTTTTTAGAGTTGCACGTGCAGCCTCTACCGCTGTTTCTGCATCAAGAGCTTCTTGACGAGTTGCTGTCACTTTAGCTTTGATTCCTGGAAGTTCAGCTTCTTGTCTACGTAATTCAGCTGTTTCTTTTCTAATCGATGCTCTAGCGTCTGCTAATAATTTATTCTGCTGTTCTGAGCTGTTGGTGAAACAGTACGTAATTTTAATTTTGTTAATGCTTCTTCTGCATTGGCAACATATCTTGTTTCACGGTCTGCGATTTCTTGTTGACGAGCTAAGTCGTTAATAGAGTCTTGTTCGTTTTTAACCGCTGCTGCTGCTGCTTTAGTTTTTGCTGTTGCTGTACGTTGAGCTGCAATGTATGCATCTTCTTGGAAGCTTGAGCTGCATCAATGCTTTTTGAGTTCCGTCTGGAGCTGTTACTGTTAATTTTTGTTTTGATTGTATCAGAAACTGGGTTATCTGATTTATCATCGATCTTTATCTGTAAAATCCAACTGAAGCTTTTTCTGAACCGATTAAGTCTACTGTTTGTATCTTTTATTTTTCAAGTAACTAGTTGAAGTTCCTGTTGGCTTCGCATTTTGGATGAAGACAATTGAGTTCCTGTTGCTTCACGGAATGCCACATATCCTCTAAAGTCCTGAACTATTTTCTAATGTCCATCCTGCATTTGTTTTTTGTAGCTGTTACTTTTCTGAACCGTCAGAATGCTGTCCATTGTTGTGATACTGAATCATAAGTAACCCGAACAGTTACCCCGTCAGTTCCCGCTTCTTGTTTTATATGGAAGTTCTGTAATTGTACGGTCAACACTTACAGTTGTTTGCTTTACTTCACCGTTTTTGCATACTTCCACTCAACACACGGTCTACTAAAGTCGCCGCGTTAGATTCTGCTGTCAAGACACGTTTGAATTCATAAACGATGTAGTTAATCGCTCCATCTTCTTGTGCTTCTGTGTAAACACGTCTTTCTGTTAATGTTGATGTTCCATCACCATTGTTACTAACTCATATGCTTTATCATCTGGAATAGCGTATTTACCAGTCGCTGCATTTAATGTTGCAGTATAAGAGTTACCATCTTTATCACGCACTGTAACTACTTCACGTTGTAGGCTTGCTTTTACTTTATCTGTACTTGCTGGCTGCGATGTTGTCTACACCTACGTATTTCGTGGCGTCAGATGTTACCGCTAATTTGAATGTTGAATCTGCGGTTTTCTGGAAGCGGCTCCTAGTTCTGTACCTGCTGATACAGCTGAGTTTGTTGTACCTTCAGCTACAACCCATTTACCATCTTTTACAGCAAATTTCGTAACTGTAGCCATCTGGCATTCTGATTTCAGTGTTTGCACCTTTAGAAATCGTTACGTCTAATTCTTTCGCATAAGCTTCAACGTTTTTAACTGCCAATCTTAGGAGCAACCGCGATCGTCACACTCTCGTGAGTTTCTTGACCGTTAGCTGTCCATTGAGGATTTTTAGAGTTTGTCGCATTGTTAAAGTCTTTTGCTAGTACTGCTAATGTGTAAATACCAGCGTCTGACGCTTTTTCCTTCAAGTAAGTTTTTCTTTGGATCGAATGTTAATCCTGGAATCGATTAGCTATTGCTTTTACTTCTCATGTACTCGCCATTTACAACAAGGTGAGGTTGATTAATAACAAAAGCTATTCATTGATGTTAACTCTGTTCCATCAAGACCCGTGAATGTAGCTTTACCGCTGAATGGTTTACCTGGCTCAATTGGTTGACCCTTGAATTTATAGTTTGCTCGAGTGTCGTTTGCAAATCCATCATTATCTAAGTATTTAAGATCGAGCTCAATCGTATCGCCAACTGTTACTACAGTAGAGTCTCTACAACTCTTGGTGCTGTTGTATCTTGCCAACCCATCCATCCGGCATCAAGTCTTTAAACGGTACCACTGTTGTTGATGCATCAGGTTTTTGTAACAGTTACTTCATAACGGAAGTCATAAACCCCATTTTGGATACTAGCGAATACATATCCTTCGACAGAATCTGAGTTTTTATTACTACGCTAAACCAGGGATTAAGTTCGATAGTTCAATGTTTTAATACTATGTCCAGCTGCAGTTGCTTCTGGAGATAAACTGAAACGTTTCTTCACATCTTTAATGTAAACATAGTGATTACCTTGGTCATAGTTGTAACCGTGAATCTCTGTTGCGATAAATTCAGTACGCACCACCTGAACTATATGTTGCAGGTCCAATTTTTCGACCTGTTGGACGTGGCAATCCTTTCCACATTGGTGCTTCTTTTGCTAATTTTTAGCTTCTTCACTTGATAATGGAAGGTCAGTACGTCCACCTTGTGCTGCAGGTGGATTAGGCGTTGCTTCTCTCTCGCTGTTTTCTGATTGGTATCCATGAACATAAAGACGATATGCTTGGTTTCCATCTAATACTGTATAAGATTTACCAGTACTTGTTTCTGTGAATTGACCATTTTCTGCACTTTTTCGCTTTTGATTTTATCTGTATATCCTTCACCAGCTGAACGTGTATCTGATTCAGTTTTTCAATTTTTACCATTACGTTCATCACGTGAACCTGTGTTTTTCGATTGAGTTTGAACCAGATTTTTCTCTGTATTTTTCAGCTTTCTTTCCAACAGTTGGTTTTTCCATTGGTTGTATCTACTGCTGGAGTTTCTTTTTCTCTACTGGTTTACTTTTTAATTTTTGAGTTTACAGTTTCTACTAATTTATTATAAGCAGCTTTTTAACTCATCTTGTGTTTTCAGCTGAATCTAAAGTTGATTTTGCGCTTGCTAAATCTTCTTTTTAATACTTTTACAGATTCTTCTGTTTTTCGTCATATTTTCCAGCTTCAATGTTTTTCGTAATTTCTTTCACATAGCTTTCTAATTGTGACTTATCTAATTTTAACTTCAGTAGCAGTCTCTTTTATCGACTGTATTTGTTTTTTCTACTTTAGCGGATTCTTTCTTATCGGCAGCATCCGTTTTTTCAACTTTTGCTTCTGTTGTTGGATTTGTTGCTGTTGGAGTTACTTCATTGGCAGATACACTTCCACCTGCTAAGAAGAACATTCCACTAGCAATCATGACACTCCTACACCTTGTGTAAACTTACGAATGCCAAATCTTTGAAATCGTTTGATTGGTTTTTGTTGGTTATTCTTTCCCAAGTTTTTCCGTCCCCTTCTGGTTGATTTAATTTATATCGCAGTCGAGCTTTTACACCACTACAATACTAATCATTATACAACTTTCACAATGTTTCTTTCAAATATTTTACAAGTAAATTACAAATATTTTTATAAATTTCTTCTTAATTATACTATTCATAAATATATTTATGTTTTTTACCGTAATTTTTCCGTTCAAACTAGTTTTTATATTTTCGAACTGTTTTTCAACATTTTTCCAACGTCAACAAAACATCCTCATACATTAACTGTATGAGGATGTAAAAATCATTTCAAAAACTATTCTATTTAAGAATTAAGCTTCTTCATCTTCTTTTTGTTTTCTTTGTTCCAATCATTCCAATACCTGCTAGAATTGCGCTAGCCGCAGCACCAGAAGTGCCATTTCATCTCCTGTACCTGTATTTGGTAACTCTTGACGAATAACTGATTCTTTTTCGCAGCTGGTGTTTCTTCCACCTTAGATGGTGTTGAAACTTTCTCATAGACGTGAATGATATTACCTGCTTTATCTTTTTCGTCTCTACAATACGAGTATCCAGGAATTTCTTTTACTGGTTTTTCTCCTATTTCTGTTGGATAGCCTGGAATTTCTTTTCCTTCTTTATCTACATAACTTGTTGTTACTTTTTCGTAGATATGTTTTGTATTTCCATTTTTCGTCAGTAATTGTTTTAACGAATCTGTATCCTGGAATTTCTTTCATAGGAGTTGTTCCATCTTCTGTTGGATATCCTGGGATTTCTTTTTCCTTCTTTATCTACAAAACTTGTTGTTACTTTTCATAGATATGTTTTGTGTTTCCATGTTCGTCAGTAATTGTTTCAACGAATCTGTATCCTGGAAATTTTTCATAGGAGTTGTTCCATCTTCTGTTGGATATCCTGGAATTTCTTTTCCTTCTTTATCTCTAAAGATTGTTTCTGGACGAACAGTTGGTGTATAAGATGCGAAATAGTTTTACCATTTTTATCTTTTCTCACAACTGTTACACCTGATGCTGTTCCAACAAATTTCTGGTTCTGGAGTAAATGTTACTTTACCATTTTCATCAATTGTATAAGTTCCTTCACCTGGAACGATTAAAGTAGTTGTTCCATCATCAAATGTTGGTGGTACATCTTTATCAATATCTCCTTCAAATACTGGGTGTTTGATTGAGGGTTTACCTTTTGGTCCTTCAGATACGACATCTTTAGTTGATGTTTGTCCTAAAACTGTTGGTGTATATTTCGCTGTTACTGGTGTTCCATTTTTGTCCCACTCGTTTAACTGTAACACCTTTTGTTACTCCGACAAAATCTTTTCAGGTGTGAATGTTACTTTACCGTCTTTATCAACTGTATAAGTTCCTTCACCAGGGACTACTTTAGTAGTTGAGCCAGTCTTCAAATGTTGCTGGAACATCTTTATCGATTTCTACTGTTTTGTGTTTTCCATTAACAGTTTTCTGAACCACCTGGAACACTGGTGTTCCTTCTGAGGAGTATTCTTCGGTCCAACTGATGTTACATCTTCTCCAGATGGAGATACTGGAATTACAGTTGGTGTATATTTCGCTGTTACTGGTGTTCCATTTTTGTCCACTCGTTTAACATTTACACCTTTTGCTACACCCACAAATGTTTTCTCTGGAACAAACGTTACCGTTCCATCTGGTTCTACAGTATAAGTACCTTCATTTGGAACTACTTTTGTAGTTGAGCCATCTTCAAATGTTGCTGGTTTAGTCTCATCGATATCTACTGTTTCTTCTTTACCATTTACTGTTGCTTTACCACCCGTAAATGTTGGTTTACCTGTTTGAGTTTCACCTTGTAGATCTTTAGATTTTGCAGCTTTACCAATTGGTGTCACACCTACTACTGTTGGTGTGTAAGTTGATTCAGCTGGTGTTCCATTTTATCGACACGTTGAACTGCTACCCTGTTCCACGTCTTTGAAAAGCTTAGTTCTGGGGTGAATGTTACTTCTCCAGTTTTTCCGGATTAATTTCATATGTTCCTTCGTTCGGTACTTTAATAGTGAGTTTCATCCGTTGGTTGTCCTGTTGCTGGACTACCAATTTAGCTGGTTTGTCGTAGTCCAATTTTCACTGTTTTTCTACTCCATTAACGGTTGTTTTTTACCTGGGTGAAGTTAGGAGTTGCTTTTTGTGAAGTGCTCCTTGGATACCTTCAGTGGTTTTCTTCACCTGTTGGTGTTACTGGAACAACTGATGGTGTGTGAAGTCGCTGTTGCTGGCGTTCCATTCTTATCGACACGTTGAACTTTAATTCCTGAAGTTTTTCCTGTGAAAGTTTTGGTTCTGGTGTGAATGTTACTTCTCAGTTGTCGGATTAATTTCATATGTTCCTTCCGTTCGGTACTTTTACAATTGTTTTATCTGTTGGTTTGTCCTGTTGTTGGATCACCAATTTAGCCAGTTTTGTAGTATCAATTTCTACTGTTTTCTTCTTTACCGTTAACAGTTGTTTTTCCACCTGTAAATGTCGGTGTTGATTTTTGTGGTGCACCTTGAACATCTTGTGTTTCTTTTTCATCACCTTTTGGTGTTACTGGTTTAACAAATGGAGTGTATTTACCATTTACTGTTGTACCGTTTTTATCTTCACGTTGAACTTCAATCCCTTTAGCTTGTCCAGTGAATTGTGGCTCTGGTGTAAATGTTACTTTTCCTTTGTCGTCAATTTCTACTTACCTTCCTCCTGGAACGATAACAGTTTTTCTTCTGTTGGTTTACCAGTTGTTGGATCTCACTAATTTTAGGTGCTTTCTCTAAATTAATTGGTACTCTCTTATCCCCTTCTGTAAATGTTGGAGTACCTTCTTGTGACTTACCTTGAATTCCTTCTGATGTATCTGGAGTTGCTGTTGGTGTCACCGGTGTGATGTACTGGTTGTATAAGTAGTCTCTACAGTGATTCCATTTGTATCTCGCAGCACGAACTGTTACTGGTTTCACTTCTCCATAGTAAGTTGAATTTGGAGTTAGTACTCCGACAGCTTTACCATCTACTACTTCAAGAGTGTATTCCCCGATTACATTTCCTTTTGGATCTTTCATTGGAACTTTCGTAGCTGGTTGTCCATTTTTCGTCTAATAATGTATAAGAATTTGGATCGATCGGTACAGTTTTTGAACTGCTACTTTTACATCTGGAAGATCAATATCCGGTACAGTTGTTTCATCTACCACACTATCGATAAATGTCACTGGTTGTTTTTGAACTTGACCTTGAACATCTTGTGAAGTAGCTGGTTGTGCTTTTGGAATAGCTCCAATAACGATTGGACGGTATTTACCAATAGCTGGTTTGTCTAGTTTATCAACTCGTTGAACGATTACCCTTTGCACTTCACCAACAAATGTCAGGAACAAATTTTACAGTTCCGTCTGGTTGAAGAGTATATACGCCTTCTCCTTTAACTGTTACTGGCGTTCCTACTGGTACTGGTTGTTTTGTCACTGGATCAGAGTAATACTGGTGCTACATTTTCATCGATGTCTACTTTCTTCTCTTCTCCACCGATTTCTACTGTTCACCTTTGAACTTAGGGTTTTTCCATGTTGTTCTTGACCTTGAATATCTGCAGAAATTACATCCCATCCTGTTGGTGTTACTGGGTGAACAACTGCTGTATATTCACCACGTGCAGGTGTTCCGTTTTTATCTTTACGGATAACTGTTAAAGTCGTACCTTTACCTGTAAATAATTTTTCTGGAACAGATATGTTACTGTTCCATCTGGAGCTACTGTATAAGTACCTTCCCTTTGATTGTCTTAGTTGTTGAACCGTCTTCGAGATATTTGCTGGTACAGTGTCATCCATCGGTACAGTTTCTTCTTTACCATTTACAGTTGTTTTACCACCTTCAAAGGCTGGTTTTACCACTTTGAGTTGCACCTTGAATATCTTCTGTGAATGCAATTTTACCGATTGGAGTTACTGGTTTAACAGTAGGTGTGTAAGTTGCTGCTGTGCCGGTGTTCCATTCGCATCTTTTACTTCTACAGTTGCTGGCACTGGAGTACCTACGAAATCTTTATTCGGTGTAAATGTCACTTTACCTGTTGTTGGGTCAATTGTATACGTACCTACTTGTTTTCCTGTTGCATCTTTAGCTGGAATTGTTGGTTCATCAGTTGCTTTACCTGTTGTTGGGTCTACTAATTTTAGCAGGTTGAGTTGCATCAATTTTAATTGGAGCAACTGGGTGTCGCTGCGTAAATGTTGGAGTCCCTTCTTGAGAGTGAACCTTGAATTCCTTCTGCAGTTGCAGGACTTCCTGTTGGTGTTACAGGTGTAATATTTGGTGTATAAGTTGTTGTTACAGGTGTTCCGTTTTTATCTTTGGCTTGAACAGTTACTGGTTCTACTTTACCAACATATGTTTTATCAGTTGGTGTAAATACTGCTACTGCTTTACCATCTCACATTTTTAACAGTGTAAGTACCGACTACTTTTCAGTCGCATCTTTAGCTGGTACTTCTGTAGCTGAGTTACCATTTTTCATCTAATAATGTGATGTTGTTGGATCGATTGGTACTTTTTTCTCAACACCATCAATTGTAGTTTTTGAATCATTAAATATTACAGGTTGCTCTTGCGTTGCACCTTGAACATCTGTAGAAGTTGCTGGTTCTGCAGTTGGAGTTGCTGGTTCAACGACTGGAGTGTATTTCCCTTTAGCAGATACTTCTATAATATTTCCTTCTTTATCCCTTGCATTCGCTGTTACTTTTACATCAACTCCTTGAGCTGTTCCAGTGAACGTTGGAAGCGGAGTAAATGTTACAACACCTGTTGTTGGGTCAATTGTATAAGTCCCTTCGTTTGGAACAACAACTTTCCCTTCAGCATCAGCACCTTCTAATGAGTACTTAGATGTTGTTAAGTCAACATTTGTACCATCTGGTGTATTTTCAGGAGTGTTTAGTTTAGAGAAACGTTCACTTCCTGGTTTAGAAGTTGGACTGCTCCTTGTACATCTTTAGTAGTGTCATCGTTACCTTTAACACCGTAAACTGTTGGTGTGTAAGTCGTTGTTGCTTCTAAAGTTACAGGAGTACTCATTATCTCCTGGAATCGTTACATCTCGCTGCTACTGAGATTGGTTTTAGCAGTTCCGATATATCCTTGAGCTGGAGTGAACGTTACTTTTTCCTGTTGTCAGGGATCTACTGTGTAGGTTCCTTCATCTGTCGTTACAGAAGATTTTTCTCACCAGTTGCTGGGTCTACTAGTTTGTAGTCAGATACTGTAGAGTTTTCTGGAAGACCAGTCTTGAATCCTTTTTCCATATTATCGCTTTGAGGTGTCTTGTGCCACCACGAGTTTTCTGGTTTTAGGAACTACGATATAGTAAGTTGTTTCTGCCACAGCATCTTCTGTTACTTCACCAGCATCTGTTTTTATCTACTGTTGGAGTTGTTACAACACCATTTTGAGTCAACAGAATGAACCGTTACTTTATAACTACCATATTGACCTAATGTATAAGCTGCGATTTCTGGATTTGCTAAGTTTGCTGCTGCAGCTGTTTTTAAGTGCTGCACGAGCTGTTTCTACCGCTTTTCAGCTTCTAAAGCAGCTGTACTGCGCCGTTTCTACTTCAGTATTTTTGTTGCTAGATTTGCTTGAGCTGTTGCTGAGTTTCCTCTTCAATAGATGCTTTAAACTCTTTAGCATGCGCAAGTTTTTCTTTCTGCTAATTCTTGAGCAGTTGGAGAAAGTGTACGTAGTTCAAGTTGTCTAATGCTGATTGAGCATCTTCTACCGTTCTTGTTGAACGATCTAATAGTTCTTGAAGACGATGCTAATTCGTTTTGAGTATCTTGTTGTTCTTTTACAGCCGTTGCTGCCGCTTGAGTTTTAGCCGCCGCTGTACGTTGAGCTGCAATATATGCTGCTTCTTCTGCTTTTGCCGCATCGAATACTTTTTGGCTTCCGTCTGGTGCAGTTACTGTTACTTTTGTTTTAATAGTATCAGAATCTGTTGCTGATGTTTTATCATCGATTGTATCCTCGAATGCTACATTTGCTTTAGTAGATTTAATTAAGTCTACTGATGCATCTTTTGCTTCTGAACAACTTGTTGAAGTCCCTGTGGGTTTAGCATTTTGAATTGATGCTACATCTGTGAAGATGCTTCACGGTATGCTACATAGCCTTTGAATCCTGATGCTGTTTCAACTCCCAACCAGCATTTGATTCTTTAGCTGTTACTGCTGATCCAGTCGAAGATGTCCATTGATTTGTTACTGAGTCATAACTTACGCTAACTACCATTCCTTGTTCTGAAGATGTGTTATCTTTTTAACTAGAGTCTCTGTACGTGTAACATTACCTACTGCTGTTACCTCACCACTTTTTACGGATTTCTGCAATCTTGTCCCACTAATGTTGGCGCTAGAAGATGTTGCATTCCATGTACGTTCAAATTCATAAACAACAAATTTAACATCACCATTTGCTTGAGCATCTGTATAAACACGACGTTCAATAAGGGTTGATGTGCCACTTACCAGTGTCTTTTTAATTCATAGCTTTTTCAGTCAGTAATGAATATTTACCTGTTGCACGGTTAAATACCGCTTTATACGTATTACCTGCTGCGTCAGTTGCATAGCAAATTCACGTTGAATATTTGTTTTACCTTGTCAGTTGTTGCTTTAGCTACAATACTATCAACACCAACGTATTTTGTAGATTCTGGAGTCACTGTTAAGTTAAGAGTTGAATCTCCTGTTGTTGAAGCTGCTCCTAACACCGCACCTTCTTGTAACGCAGTATTTGTAGTACCTGCTGCAACTGTCCAGTTACCATCTTTAACTACAAGTTTTGTAACTGTTCCATCTGGCATTGTAATTTCAGCTTTGTTAGCACCTTTTGAAATTGTCACAGGTACATTTGTTGCATAAGCTTCAACATTCTTAACAGTAATTTTAGGTGCTACTGCGATTGCAATATTTTCATGAGCTTCTTGACCATACATGTTCCAATCCTGATTTCTCGCATTGGTTGTATTATTATAATCTTTCGCATAAGCAGCCGATGTGAAAATTCCAGCTTCACTTGCTGTTCCAGTAATATCTCCAGTTTTTGGATTATAATTTAATCCTGGTACGACATCATTTATCGAAGTTTGACTTCCGTATACACACCATTCAATGCTGTATGGGCTGTGACAGTTTGTGGCCCGTTCTCGGTATTTACTTTAGAACCGTCAACTGCAGTAAAGGTTTGCTCCACTCGTACCTCCAGGAGCAGTTTTTGAACCGGCAACAACTTTTTCTCCATTACTTCTGTATACATAACCAGTTCTTTCATCACGAATCATTCCATCGTTATCAACATATTTAATATTATGATTGACTTGGTCACCTACTGTTACTAATTTAGATTTCCCTTGAATACCTGGTGCAGATGAATCTTGCCATCCTACCCATCCAGCTGTTAAGTCTCTGAAAGTAACTTGCTGAGTAGCTCCACCTTTCTCTACAGTTAGGGACATAACGCATGTCATATACACCGTTTTGAAGAGTAGATGCTACATATCCTTCTACAGTATCTGTATTTGGATTATAAGCTAATCCTGGCAGTGAGTTGCTCAGATCGACTTTTGTAATTGTATATCCTGCAGCTGTTGCTTCTGGTGATAAACTAAAACGTTTTTTCACATCAGTAAGATAAACATAATGATTTCCTTGTTCAAAAGTATAACCATAGATTTCTGTCGCTAGATACTCATAGGCACCTCCTGCTCCCCATGTTGTCTTCCCATTAGTTTTTTCCTGTAGCACAATTTTACCTTTCCATAGAGCAGCTTCACGTCCAAGTTTTTGAGCTTCTGTTTTTGATAAAAGGAATGTCTGTACGTCCGCTCTTCAGCTTGTCCACTATTAGCCGCAGGTACATCAGTGTTCTCAGATTGATATCCATGAACATAAACTTTATAGTTAGTTGTTACCATCTAATACTTTGTAAGATTTACCTGTAGAACCAAAGGAATTCACCATTTTCTTTTCTTAGTTCTGTAGTAGAAGCTGTATATCCTTCGTTTGCTGAACGTAATTGTGAACCTTTTTCTGTAATTTCTTTTCCATTACGTTTGTCATTTTTACCTGTATTCGCAATTGAATTTGAAGATGCTACAGGTTGTGTATTTTTTGCTGCCTTACCAACAGTTGGTTTTCCATTCGTTGTATCTTCAGCTTTTAGTTGTTTCTTTCTTTTTCTACTGGTTTTATTTTTAGTTTTTGAGTTAACTGTCATTACTAGTTGTTGATAAGCTTTTGTTAACTCATCTTGAGTTGATTGCACTTGATAATGTAGCTTTCGCTGCATCTAATTCAACTCTTAATACAGCTACACTTTCTTCTGTTTTAGAAGCATATTTTCCTGCTTCGATATTTGCAGTAATTTCATTTACATAATTCTCTAATTGAGACTTATTTAATGATGCTGCTTTTTCTTCTTGTTTAGCCTCTTGTTTTGGTTCTTGCTTCGAATCTTGCTTAACCTCTTGTTTTGGTTCTTGCTTAACTTCTTGCTTTGGTTCTTGTTTTTCCTCTGACTTCTTAGGAGCAGTTTCTTCTGCTACTTTTGAAGTTGTTGGTTCAGTTGGGCTGCTACTTCATTGGCTGATGCTGTTCCACCCGCTAAGAAGAACAATCCACTTGCAATCATGACACTCGCTACACCTTGCGTGAAGTTACGAATCCCATAACGTTGGGGATTGTTTTTACTGGTTTCTGTTTGTTATTTTTGCCAAGTTTATGTCTCCTTTATATATTATTCATTAACAATTTATTATTGTTAATTCAACAAAGTATATATATCTCACAGTCAACAACAGTACTTAAACATTTTTATGAGTACTTAAACATTTTATTTTATAACCTTTCAAAATTAATTTTCATACATTTTCACAAACCTCAATAACATTTCTCTGAATATTTATATAAAAATATTATAAATCATTCTAAAATTATTATTTTTATAATTATCTGTAGAAAACTTGTATCTATATTTTATGAACTTTTTCTTTTTTAACAAGATATTTTTCCAGAAAATATCTTGTTAAAATCTTTAGTAATTTTTAGTAAACATAAAAACCCTCGCACAATGTACGAGGGTATTAGATATCAACATGAAGGTTTAACTAATTATTTAGTTTCTTCTTGTTCTTCTTTTTCTTGCTCGGAGCTACTAAGCCCTAGTCCTGCAAGAATTGCAGCTTGCTGCACCAAAGTGCAAACTCATTACCTGTACCAGTATTTGGTAATTCACGCATTGGAGTTTGATTGCCATTATTCATTGGAATATGATGGCTATTTCCATTGTCATCTATTGGTGTTTTTAGGAGTTTGGTACATAATTAATTGGTGTATCCTTCGTTGGATTTCCAGGTACATCAGGTACTTCATATCCTTTTGTTGGATCTTTTTGGATCACTGGTTTTCAATGGTACTAATGGATTGTTTGGTCCAACTGGTTTTTGTTGGATCTTGAGGTACCATTGGTGTATGTCCAGGTACGTAAGGAACAATTGGTTTTATCACTTCCTGGTTTTCGTTGGATCTTTTCGGATCGTTTGGATATGGAAGTGGATTTGTTGGGTGTTCCTGGGAATGTTTTGGAATCCATGATCCTAACTTATCGTAAATCAACTGTTTCATTGATATCCTTGATTGTATCAGGTGTTACTTGTACATCTTTCGTTGATGATTCTAGATCAGCAGCTTTAGCGATGTATCCTTTCACAACTGGTACTGGGTATCCGTTGAAGATATCATCGTTACGATCTGTTGTCCATTTCTCCATAAGTGATCTCACCAGTTACTAAGTTCACCTTTCGCTTCACGAGTAAACTTTGATTGTTTCAGTACGAGTTTCAGATACTTCTTTTCCGTTACGATCTACATACTTGATAGTACGTGTAGCTGATTTCTCAGTTACAAGATCTTTTACAGTATTTGGCCATACTGGGCTGTTTGGATCGTTAGGGAACACTGGTTTACCTGGCTCTGGTGTAGATGGTATTACTGGAGTTCCATCTGGGTTCTTCGGTAAGTTTGGATCATTTGGATCTACTGGTTTACCTGGTGTAACTGGAATAATTCTTTCAGCTACTGTTATATTGAAGATTTGATCTACAGATTTATCTTTATCAAATACTCTGTCTGTATCTTTAGATGGGAAGTCGTTCTTAACTACTCTGTATCCAGCTTTTTCAAGTTTTTCAATAGTTTTAGTTACTTCATCAACTTTAGACTTAGTGAAGTTAGCTCCTGAATCACCTTCATCCACTACTGGAGTTGATACTACTTTACCCATTTCATCTACGAAGTTTGTGATAGCTTTTTGCTTATCAGTTACGTAAGTGATTGGTGTATCTGTGCCTGGATCTGTTGGCACTGGTGGTACTTCATATCCTTTCGTTGGATCTTTTGGATCGACTGGTGTTAATGGAACTAGTGGGTTATCCGGACTAATTGGTTTAGTTGGATCTTTTGGTACTACTGGTGTAGTTCCTGGTACGTAAGGAACGATTGGTCTATCGCTTCCTGGTTTTAGTTGGATCGTTTCGGATCGTTTGGATAAGTAACCGGAGAACTGGTGTAGATCCTTCTGGTACTTTTCGGTACCCATGAACCAAGTTTAGTGTACACCACTTCGATGTTTTCATCTTTAGAATCTGCAGTTAATCCCTGTTGTAGCTGCTACTTCTTTTTGTTTCGCATCTTTTCAGGATGTATCCTTTAACTACTGGTGATTCTACTTTGTCGAATGTTGTATCTCATCTTTAGCAGTCCAGTTATCGTAAGTGATTTCATCTGTTACAGCAGTTGATCTTACCTTCACGAGTGAATGTAACTTTATCTATAGACTGTTCTTAGCTTTACTTCCTCGTTACCTTTTTTCGTTAACGTATAGTGATTGTACGGTTAACGTGGCGAGTTGTATCAATTTTTCTTAATTAGATCTTCTGTCCATTTTGGTCCATCAGGGATTTGTTAGGATCGATTGGTTGTCCTGGTTTTTGGTCTGTTTGGATCGTTTTGGATTTTCTGGATCTACTGGTTTAAGTGGCTCAACGTGTGGTTTAACCGTTACTACAAAGCTTTGATCTACTTTTTGTATCTTTATCGTAGTTCTTATCTGTAGCTGTTGTGAATCCATCAGTTACTAGGGTCATATCCTAGAGCTTTCAGTTCAGCAATTTTAGCTACTGTTGACTGTACTCGATTGGTTCTCCAGATTTACCTTCTAGGTTTATCTGTGTAGTACTGTTCCTGTTCCTTCTACCACATAAGTTACTTCTCGCTTTTTGATATCTTTTCTCATAAGTGATTTCAGTATCTTCTGTTGGGTTTTCAGGTGTTGGTGGAACATATCCTTTACTTGGATCATTTGGATCTACTGGTTTCAGTGGGTTTCCATTTGGATCTTTTTGGAGTTGTTCCTGGAACATAAGGAATCACTGTTGTTGGTGTTCCTGGTTTTAGTTGGATCTGTTGGATCGTTTGGATATTGAGGTTTTCATCAATATTTGGAACTTCGAAATCCTTCTGGTACTTTTGGTACATATTTACCTAGTGGTGAGTAAACAACGTTTACTACTGAGTCAGCTGCATCGTGAGCTACGTTTCTACTTTTTCAGCTACTTTAATATCTGCAACATATCCTTCGATTACTGGAGATGTTACTTCAGCTAATGTTTGTGGAGCAGTCCAGTCAAGTATAAGTGATTTCACCTGTTACTTTGTTTAGAGTCACCTTTACGAGAGTAACGAAGTTTTTGTTCTACAGTAGCTGCAGCTTCTTGACCACGTTTTAGCTTCTTCTACTTTATCAGTATTTGCATATCTGTAGTTGATTGTACGATTTACTTCATCTAGTAATCCTAATTGTTCAAATGTACGTTGTTTTTGGATCTCCAGGTACTTTGTCTCCTGGTTTTTGGAGTTACATTTTGGTGTATTTGGATCTAGCGGTTTCTCTGGATCAATTGGAGTAATTCCTTCTTTAACAATTACATAGTAAACTTGGCTAATTCCATTTATCACCTTTATCATCTTTATCATCAAATGTACGGTTTGCATCAGCATAGAATGCTACACGTTCTGCTAGTGTAAGCTGAATCTGTTGGTGCAACAACTTCGTAACCTTTCGCTTCTAATTCAGCTTTAACGTTATCAATGTTTGTTGTCTTGATTGCTTTACCTGTGTCTCCTGCTTCTGCAACTGATACGTGAACTGCAGTTCCATCAGCTTTTAATGAAGTGAACTAGAGCAACTTGAGAACCATCTTTAACATACGTGATTGTAGTGTTTTTGAGTTGGATCTCTCTGGTACTTTTGGTACTTCATATCCTTTCGTTGGATCGTTAGGATCTTTTCGGAGTTAATGGTTTACCGTCTGGTCCCTACTGGTGTTGTTCCAGGATGTATGGGCACTACTGGGTTTCAGTAGGTGTTCCTGGTTTTGTAGGGATCTTCATTAGTTGGAGTTTCATATGGTTTTGGTGTTAAAGTCAGTTCCTGCTGGAGGTGTTACTCCTTCTGGAATTACTGGTACATATGAACCAAGTTTACGGTAGATAATTGTTTCTTCACTATCTTTGTCCGTAGCTTTAACTCCTTCACGAGCTGTAGATGTCGCAGCTGAAGCCACATAACCAGGTTTATTTGGTGTTGTTACAGCATCGATTGTTGTATCATCGCCTTTAGCTTTCCAATCAGAGAAGTTGAAATTGCTCCAGTTACTGGATCTAGGTCAGCTGTACGAGTGAATGTTAATGTTTTGTACATTATCAGGGATACCCGCATCTGATCCATCAGCTAGTTTGTAGTGAACTGTATGTGTTACTTCTTCGATTAATCCTAATTCTTTGTAAGTACGTCCTTTTGGATCGTTTGGTACTTTGTCATCAGGTTTCGGAGTAACATCTGGTTTGTTTGGATCCGCTGGTTTGTATGGATCTACATTTGCTGGTTTTGTAGTATAAACTACTGTTTCATTAATATCTTCAGCAGTTGCTGTTACTTCTGATGCTGGTACAGATCACTTTATTTGGAGTGTAGTTCTTAACTCTGGTGAAGTTACAGCTTCAAACGTTTGAGCTGGTGACCAGTCTCCGAATGTAATCTTACCAGTTACTGGGTTGATTGTTGCTGAACGTTTGAATTCTTTAGTTTCTTCTTTTGTATCAGCAGCTTTTGATCCGTCTGCGTAAACATAGTTGATTGTACGTTTCACTTCTTCTTTACGTCCGTCTTCTAATTCTTTGATTAACTCTGAGTCCATTTTTGGTCCTGTTGGATTATCTTTGGATCGATTGGTTTGATCTCTGAGTTGGGTTGGATCGTTTGGATTTACAGTAATTGAGCTTTAGCAGTTACTAAAAACTTTGTATTCTTGGTTGAGTCTTAGCAGTCTGCATCGAATTTACCATCTGTTGGGTAATTATTTTTCAACAACTGTGTATCCTTTAGCTTTAAGTGCTTCAATTGTTGATGTTACGTCTGCAGCTTTATTGAATGATTTCCCTGTATCACCAGTATCTACTACTGATTCTGCTACTGCACCTTTTTCAGTCTTATCAGTTTCACTGTTTACTTCGATGAAGTGTGTAACAGCTACTTGTGATCCATCTTTGACATACGTAATTGTAGTGTTTTCTGTTGGATCTGTTGGTAAGTCTGGTACTTCATATCCTTTTGTTGGATCGTTTGGATCTTTCGGTGTTAATGGTTTTCCATTTGGTCCTACCGGTGTTGTTCCAGGGATATATGGTACTACTGGTTTTTCAGTAGGTGTTCCTGGTTTTGTAGGATCAGCTGGAGTTGCATTTGGATATGGTTTTGGATTTAGGTCAGCATCTGCTGGCGGTGTAATCCTTCTGGTACTACTGGTACATATGAACCAAGTTTACGGTAGAATAATTGTTTCTTCACTATCTTTTTATCCGTAGCTGCTACATTTTGTACGTTCTGTAGATGTTTTCGCTGAAGCCACATATCCGTCTTTATTTGGTGTTGTTACAGCATCGATTGTTGTATCTCCACCTTTAGCTTTCCATGTACCGTAGTTAGAAATTGCTCCTGTTACTGGATCTGCCTCTGCAGTACGTGTAAATGTTAATGTTTGTACATTATCTGCAATACCTGCATCTGATCCATCTTCAAGTTTGTAGTGAACTGTGTGTGTTACTTCTTCGATTAATCCTAATTCTCTGTAAGTACGTCCTTTTTGGATCATTAGGTACTACATCATCAGGCTGTGGAGTAACATTTGGATTTGTTGGATCTGTTGGTTTGTTAGGATCCACAGTTGTTGGTTTTGTAGAGTAGATTACTGTTTCTTCAAAATCTTTATCTGTAGCCGCTACAGTTTTTCGCTGGTACATCTGCAACTGTTGGTGTTACACCTGCAACTGCCGCAGTGTATTTCTCAAGTGTTGGAGAAGTTACTGCTTCGAATGTTTGGTCAGCTGACCAATCTCCGTATGTGATTTCTCCTGTCGCTACATTAATCTTACCAGAACGAGTGAATTTAAGTGTTTTTAACTTTCTTATCAGCTACACTTGTTAAATCAGATTCTGCTACTGGTGTACCATCTTCGTATACATACTTGATTGTACGTGTTACTTCTTCTTGTACTTTTACAGCGTTGATTAATGCTTCAGTCCATTTTGGTCCATTTGGATTATTTGGATCGATTGGCGTTACACCTGGTGTTGGTTTTGGATTATCATTACTTGCTGGTTTTAGTTGGATCAAATGATGGGATATCCACTACTTTAGCTTTGAATTTCACCACGTATTCTTGATCAACTGCAGCATCTTTATCGAATTTATCTGTTGATTTAAATCCATTCTCAACAAGTTCGTAACCTTTCTTAACTAACTCAGCAATCTTATCTGTTACAGAAGTTGCTGTTGTTGCTGGGTAAGCTGCTTCAGATTTACCTGTTACTGCGATTGGATCTGCAAGACCTGGAGTAATAACTTTATCAGTATTAGTAGGGTCTACTTCTACGAATTTAACTACAGCTTTTTGAGCCACTGGAGTGTAAAGAACTGTAATCTTGTAATCATCTGCTTCTGCATCGATTGCTGCAGTTGCTTCTACAGTAGCGTTATCTGGAACATAACCAGTTACTTCTGGAGAGTTCACAAGGTTGAATTTATCATCTTTAGCTTTTTCTGCATCCGATAATGTAATTGCATCATTAGATGTTCCGCCTACTGGAGTCCATGGTCCAAATGTAACAATTGATTTTTGAACATCTGTTGCATCTGCTGCAATTGCTTTATTTGTAATATGGTCGTAGTAAACTACACGAGCTTTGTATTCTTCAGGAGAATCATATCCACTCTTATCTAACACTGCTTTATAAGTAGTGTATTCCGTTGGATATTCTTTTGCTGCTAATGTGTAATCAATTGTACGGTCACGTTCAAAGTGAAGTGTTTCAGTCACTGTTGGTGCAGCCATTGTTCCACGTTTATCTGCTGGCACATCATCTGTACTTGCATATTTGTACTCAATTGTACGTGTTACTTCTTGAGTATCCTTAATTTTACGAGTAACTTTCTTGTGACGTAGGTAAACATTGAATGCTTGGTCTACTTCTTTATCATCATCGAACTTACGTCCGCCCTCAATAGCTGTACCTTGAGAATTGTTTGTATAGTCATCTGTTACTAATTCATAACCAAAGATCTTCATATTTCTTAATTGTTTCAGCTGTTAAGTAAGGAATCTTCGTATGAGATTTACCTTGAAGTGTTGCAACACCGTAAGTTGTTTTTCGCATCTGCGCCTGTTGCAGGAGCTGCGTTAGCATTTTGCACTTCAAGAATACGAGCGTCCCCTGTAGCATCTAGATCGATGTATGTTACTTTAGCTTTTTGAGTATCAGCTTTGTAAACAACATACATATCGAAGTTATCTGTATCATCAGAAGTTACTTCTGATACTAATGGTTCATATGCTCCAACGTCTTTCGTATTATCATCTACTGGAGTATAGATTCCGACAGGTTGTTTATTGTTATGAATATGCCCCATCTTACCATCATGCACGAGGAGTGAAGTCTGCTGTTACTACTTCTGCAGTATATCCTTTAACAGTTGGTGAGATAATTTTTCTAAATTTAGAATTATCCGCACTTGAAGCTGTCCATTTACCAATAATAATTGTACCTTGGATTGAACTTAGTTTCCTTTTGAATTGTATGTCCAACTTTATAAGTTGTTCCTGCTGCATCTGTTACTTGGTTTGTTGTAATGATTTCTTTATCTGTAACGCCATCCTCAGTAAAGATTTGATAATCACGAGTATAATCAATTGTTTGTGTACGAGTAACTGGCGTGTTATCGATTGCTACGATTGGTCATTATCTTTATAAGAATCTTGACTAGTTGGATTATCATTAGCATTCTCGTATACATAATGAATTGTATGAGTAATTGATGCTTTTCGATTGTGGTTTAACAATTGGAGTATATTTGGCTTTACCATAGTCTGTACCATATACTACTTGTAACAGAATCTCCCGTCACTTTATCGTTATAGTCAATATCTGGTTGTTGTTTTGTTACTCCAGCACCTGTTCCTACAAAACTTGGATGTGGAGTGAATGTGATTTCACCAGTATCTTGATTTAGCGTATACGTACCTTCATTTTCAATCACAATTTCTGTATCCGTCACTTTAGTGTAACGACGAGGTACACTTGATTACCACTCCAGTCACTGGATCGATATGAACTGCGTTCGGAAAGAGTTTCATCTATTAAGTTTGTATAAGTCGTTTTTTCACGAGTTCCTGCTGGGATCGTATCTACTGAATTCTTAGAGTAAGTCTTTCCATTTGCAGCAGTAAACTCCGTTTCAGAATCACCGATTAATTGATCTATTGTTGTGTCGTTGGCAAGTGTAATATCAGGATTTCTTTTTACTCGGTTGCAGTACTTTATCACCTTTCTTATAAGTAATTTCCCAGAATGAACGTTGAGCTTCTCCTCTAATATTTAAAGGAGTTACTAAAACATCTCCAATTTTTAGTTTTTGGCCAGTTGGAACAACAACTGAGCACCATCTCTAATAACTGTAGTTGGTTCAACCGTTGTTGGTTCTTTGCTCATTACTTTGGCGCCTGCTGGAACCGTACCACCACCATAGTTTACATTTTTAAGTGTTACATTTCCTGTACCAGTAATTGTATATGTTTTTATCATTTTCAAATACTGGAGTACCTGCTGGAAGCGTTCTAGGAGCAAAAAGTAGCTTGACGTTCCATCATCTAAGGTTATTGTTGTTGGCTCTGTCACCTTTAGTGTTTTTCTCTATAAAATTTTCCAGGAATTTCTTTTTAGTTGTAAATGTTGGTTTTTTTAGTTTTTATCTAGTATTACATAATCAGATGTATATCTAACATCTTCAACTTTGTCATTAGTTACAGTTTCCACAGTACCATAAACTGGAATTGTTGGATTAGATTTTTGAACAGCAACTTGAACATCTTCTGTAGTTGTATCTTCACCAACAGGTTTTCACATCAATTACTGTTGGAATATATACAGCATCCATTGTACGACTACCATTATATCCATTATTCACATTTGCTGTCAGTTTATCCTTATCGGCTAATCGATCCGATGCTAAAAATTTCTCTAAGAGTTGCATCTGTTAAGTCCCAACCAGTTGAATTACGGTTTTGGTCCCAACCACGAATAACGGCTCCACGGGCAGTTCCTACATATCCTGGTTCAGGTTTAAAATCGACCGTTGTTCTATAATTTCCAGACATCTTTAATATTTTTGCCCATTTTTCTCCAGCTTTGTTTAAAAGTATATTCCCCAACTTTGTTTCCAGCTGTATCATATTCTGTATATTTAGATAAATAATATTCTGTTTTACCTGTTGCAGGATTTTACTACTTTAACCGCTGTACCTAAAGTATTTCCTCTCTTATCTTTTACTACTACTTCTGCCCCTCTATAAACAGTTGTTCCTTCTGAATCTACTACGTTCACGTTTGTATTAGCTGTTGGCTCTTCACTTGCAACAACTGAATCAGTTAATACAAACTTAGGAGCAACTGTTGGATCCATTTGGTTCCATGCTTTATATTTTGAAGATTCTGTTTTACCTGTTGCAGTAAAACAATTCAGTAGTTCGAATATCTAATTTTTGTTCTCTACCTTGGAAGTCTTTTGTTTCATTTCTTGTTCCACGAGGTGGGTGAACTACATGAGTTTGGAAATCTTCTACTTCACCTGAAGATGCAACACCGGTTGGTAAATCAACATCTTCTTTATCTAAAGCAATACGTAAGCGTACACCTAAATTATCAACAGATGTATCTAATAATTGAGGAGTGTTTTTCCATTTTAATGTGTAAGTTCCTTCTTTTGTTACTTCTACTAATTCAGAAGCTTCATATAAATCAAATTTACCATTGTTGTTGAAGTCAACCCATCCACGAATATACGCCTTCTCGTTATTTGTCCCTGGATTTGCACGAACTCCTTTTAATTCATATTCGTTTGCAGCACCTTGACGTAATGTATAACTCGTTGCTACAGTCGGATCTAATAATTGACCTTCTCCTTCATCGGCTAATACACCCACACCAATGACACCTTCAGCTTTATTAAAGATACCTTTAATTGGTAAATGTGACTTAGGATCAGTAACTGATAAGATATCATCTTGTCTTAAAGCAACAGTTGTACCATCTGCTTTACGGATAACGGTATTTCCATTTCTTTGAACTTCATAAATACCTGTGTCACCTTTTTCATTTGTCACAGTTGTTCTTCCACTTTGGAGCTCAATTTTTTCATATTTATCAGTATTTACTAAGTCATCTAGCGCCCATGCTCCAGCTGGTTCTTTTTCAACAGAGCGGAAATCAGGATCACCCCTTTTTGTGAGCCAAGGTAAGGTTGAGTAGCTACTGTGCTACTTCCGTCAGATTTCGTTCTTACAAGGTTTCCAATGAAGTGCTGAGCTGAACCATATGTTGCTGGAGCATCTCCACCATCATAAATTACAAATCCAATCAGTATCCCGCTTGAGAACCTTGAGTATTCATATAAATAGATAAATGGAAAACATTTTTGACTTATTCCTACTGGTAAGTCATTTACCACTATTAATAGTAGTCCATGCTGGTCCAAATAATTTTTGTTCCATACATAGAAACATTTCCATTTTTATCTGTACTTAACCATTCTGTTCTTTTATATCCAGGTTTTTCAAATGAGTTATTATTTCTTCCTAATAATTCTGAATTAATTGGTACAACACCATTTCCACCTTTAGGATTTTTTTATTTAATGCTAAAAATTGTTCTCAATTTGTTCCATCTGTTTCAAATTGAAGTACTTCAATTTCCCCAGCTTCCTCAGCATCTACTGCGATTGCATTAACCGCAACAGGACGACTATTATAAGTAGCTGAAAGTGAGAAATTCACCCCTACATTTGCACTGTCATACGCTGCTGTAAAAAGCTGTCATTTGAGGAGTTCCATCTTCATTGTTGTCAGTAGATAGACCCACGTGCTTCATGTGTGAGTATGTTTTATCTTGATAAGCTAAAACAACATCAACTGGATCTCCAGCTCTTCTACCTGTAGCTGATTGATCTTGATTCATTACATTATAAGCTTTTACCATTTGAATCTTTAAATGGATTTGTTGCAACATTTTTAGGTGCTAATGATGTTACGGTTGCTGTTAATTCGTATCCTTCTACTGAAGTTTTAACAGTAAATCTCATTCCTTCTTGAAGTGACTGAAAAATTCTCCCTTAGAGCTATCTACACGTCCATCCTTACTCTGTGCTTTGTCCATTATTATAGAAGTGTTTTTGAATAACGAGCCGGTCCATTTTTCAACCATTCATCATCTAAAGTTGTCCCTTTACGACCATCAGCATATGTTACTTCACGATAGTACGTAAATACCCCTGTTTGTTCTACACCATAGCGATCTCTAATCACTTTAGTAACTGGTGCAGATAAAGTATTTAACTTCACCTACTTTAGTTCCATCCGTATAAGTAATTCTAGATGAACCAAAAAGTTAAACCAGTTAATAGATTTCTTCAATTGTTCTGTATTACGATTAGCTGTATACCCTTTTAATTACTTCTGATGTTGGAATACAAACTTCTGACCATTTGCCAAAGTAACTGTTGTTTCACCAACCAAAATTACCATTAACATTTACTTGGATTTTTGTCAGCATCTGTTAAATCAGGGTTAGAAATACGGAATCGACGAATAATTTCGCTATTTCTTCTTCCAGTAGCATGTTTGTAGTTTGCTACTGGCGTAACTTGCGCAGGTTTAACGACTAATTTGTTATTTTTGTTGCCATCTGCTAACACTGCAGAAACTTTTTCATCATGTCCTGCTGCTTTTCATTGCTGTATAAACAGCTTCTAAAGCATTATTGACTGCTGAACGTTGTTTGTTTAATTCTTCAGCTGTAACTGTTTTTGATTTTTCTAATTCATTTGCTTTTTCAATCGCTTTTTAGCATTTTCAACCGATTGAATTTAAAGCCTTTTTGCTTTTTCATCTTTAACTAGATTTTTTTCCGCGAAAGATACTGCAGAAGCATTTAAAGCTTTTTGCTTTCATTGACTGCTTTTTCTAAGTCTTCTTTTGCTTTTTCTACTTCTTTAGCAGCTTCTTTTTTTCTGGAGTCTTCTTTAGAATCCTTTTAGTTTCTTCCTTAGCTTTCTCTTCAACTTTTTCTTCTACTTTTTTCCTTTGGAGTTTCAGCTGGTTTTTCTACCACTTCTCCAGTAGTTTTTGAATCAACTAATTCCGTTTTTCTACTACTGGAGTAGAATTTTTCTGTTGTCGTTGCTTCAGGTTTAACTGAAGTTGATTCCACAGTTGGAGTTGTAGCGGCAGTTGTTGCTGCTTTGAAACAGGTTTTTCTACAATCGTATTTTGATTGGATTCTGTTTTACCAACAGTTCCATTTCCTTCTGTTTTATCCTTTACTATCGCAGAAGAAGTTTCTGTCGAAACTTGTTCATTGACCCTTGAGGCAGTTTGCCCACCAGCAAATACTAATGCTGTACCAATTAAAACACTTGCTGCACCGAAATGATATTTACGAATTGAGAAACGTTGTCTTAACCCGATACCAATTAAACGATTTTTACGTTTATTTCTCATAACTTTTCCCTTTCTGAATAAATCAAAATATATATCACACTGTCCGAACACACTACAAATACACTATCTGCATCTTCACATTTTAACAGAAATTTTTATAATTACCAAGTAGTTTATGTATAAGGAATATAACTTTTTCTTTTTATTTGATACAGGAAAGATATATAATAAATTGAGAAATTTTTCTGACTACAATGTTTTTATGTGACAAAAAAATATACATACAAAAGTCGAAGATGTTTTCCATCTTCGACATTTTTACTATCTTCATCTAACTATTTCTCATCTTTAAAACACTTGAGTTGCAGTGCGATCGACTATGCCGCCGCAGATACGATACCTTCATATTCTTTCTTACCTAATTTTTTCAAAAGCATGCGTATTCACGATTTTTGCATGGCTGCTTTTAACTGTTGTTTCATCTAAATTTTCAACAGGTTTTGAAATAACTAGATTTTTTATGTTTTTCCATCTGCATTTTTAAAGACCAATTTAATTCTTTGTTGTAGTCATCTTTTTCACTCCTTTTTCTATTATGCGATTGTATGACGATAATGAGTTACAACTGTTACGTAACTTACTGTATCATTCATTAAAGTTTTCAACGCTTCACCAATTTCCTTCACTGATTGTTCATCAGCTGTTTTCACTAGATTTTGCAAACTTTTTAACTCGTTTTTCCTTACCGCTCTTCTCATCCATATGAAACACTTCTAACGTTGATTTTTGAAATACTGCCATTTTTCTTTTTTCCTCCCTATTTATTATTTTTGTAGTGTCATGACTTCCTACACTATATATACAAAATTCCAATGATTTTTACCCCATTAACTTAATTTTTCGTTTACAATTTCTTGTATGGCATCATAGTCATATCCAGCTTCTTCTAAGCGTTGTTTCTTTCTTCACCATTTCCCCATATTCCCTATAATCACTTCTTTCAGCTATTTTCATCATTTGTTTTTTCAATCATTTGAGTTCATCGTTTGACTCGAAATTTTCCTTGTCTGAGATCTAATCCGTCCGCTCTTTTCCCTTTCAATAGCGGCTAACATTTCTTCTACAGTACTTCCTAACTCTGCAAACTCATTCATTCGTATAACAAAATATTCTTTAACGCTTTCAGTTGTCCCTCCATGTAAGGATAGACTTCTATGCGGGCAAGAGGTTGGAGTAAATTCATGATGAAGTCTTACCGTATCGGTCGTAATGGGTAGTCCATAAATTAAATCTTCTGTTGCTTGCATCAGAGTAATATCTTCATTTTCTAGAAACTCTTCATCTGAGACTTTCATACTTTCACAAATTTCATGACCAATCGAGACGAATATTACTCCACCAATCTCCAGTATGATAGGCAATATTATACGTATCTACGACTCGAACAATTCTATCACGATTACAATAATAATGAGCAATTCCTAAAGATTTTTCACGATATCTCAACCATTCAATATATTCAGTCGGCGTCATATAACCTGCATCATTATGAATCACTACAAATTCAATCCCTACTAATTTTCCACTATTTTTCCATTAAAGTTTCATTGATTTTTCTACCATTCGTCTCTCCCCCTATAATATATTCTCGATATTTCTTTTTGAATTGCTTGTCTATCCCGATAATATTTACTCTTACAGCGTCCTTCTAACTGGGATAATTCCTTGATAGAATCGGATTGAGTTAAAAACAACTGCAGTGTTTTTCTTTGTCTCGGCGTAAGTTTCTCCTTCAGTATTTTCAACTCTTCACTTGTTTCCAACTCCTCTTGAATATCACTGTCTACTTCCTAGCATAAATTCCAAACTTTCCTCACTACACTCTCTCATATTTTTCTGATTTTCTTTTTGAAAATTCTCGTGAGACAGATCCAAGTAAATCCTCTTTTAATATAAGATGCATAAATATAACGTTGCTCTTCTAAAAGGATTCCCTCCTATTTTTGAAAACTTTCTAATATTAAAATTCTTCCTAACTGTAATAAATCCTGATATTCTGAATTTGTAGTTGAAACGTGGTATCCTCTTAATACCAGAATGTAATACTGGTTCAAATGTTTGAAGATATTCTTCACTCCACTTTGCTGGCATATCCCAATAATCCATACCCCTCTCTCCTTTTATCTTTTTATACAAGATCTTTGTTGATTAAACTGTACGATAAATTCCTCTATTTAACAAAATTCGTAAATACTCTTTTCGATATTAAATTATCAAATTTCATTATTTTTCCTTATAAATAGAAGATTTTTCTTATTTTTGTGATTTATTTCACTTTTTAATTTATTTTTGCCGATTTTGATATAAAATAAAAGAAAAAGATATTGGGAGGTAATTATAATGTCTAATGTTATCATTGATTTCAACCGTAGTTTTGATGCTAAAATTTTCGAAACTTGTATTCAACACTCAACTTCCTGAAATGACAAGAGATATCGTTTTTACTTTATGATGTCAGCGATGATTCTCGAACCGACTGTAATAGCATCGTTGTCACCCGTTCTGGGCGAGTGGTATATCACTCGTCAAACGACCTCTCAACTATTCAACCCTATTACAAGAAAATACCCTCCTATTTTCTTACACAAAGGAAATAACGAAAAATTTCTCCTATTCGTAAAAAATTCCATATTGTTTCGATAATTTTCTTTATTTTTCCTATTTATACTTTCTCTGTTCATCACCACTGGTGTGGTTATCATCATTGCATTGATAAACAAAAATTGGTAACACTCTTCATTTTGTACTTCGATCGACCTCTGGAAATAGTTTTGCCTTATAAATATTCGACTTCTATGATGACTACACAAACCTTTGACTCTCTTATTGTTTCTACCAAAAATTTGAAACTTCAGCTTTTGTAAAATTATCCAATTCATCCATCTTCCACAAAAGAACAACTATCTATTACAAAATTTTGCCATTTTTCATTCCAATTATTCTAGAATATATCGATAAAATATCTCCAGATGAGTTAGATCAGAAAACTTGGGAAGAAGTTATCAAACATTTTGAAACGTGTTAAGAATATTTAATATTTTCAAACAAAAGATGCTTAACATATTGTTAAGCATCTTTTTACTTTTTCTCACATCTTATTGGAACTGAGTTCGAGCTTTGCTCTCACATCTTATCGTAATTGAGTTCGAAAAAGCTGAATCGGCGTTCGTTTCGGTGAAGTCTACGTCGAAGTTTCTCTCCTCTCAGCCTTCCCCTCCAACGGTCCGATTCAAAGCGCTTTTTCTCACATCTTAACTTTTACGTAAGCGTTCGATGTCTCTTGCGATTTCTACTTCTTCATTTGTTGGAATGTTTAATACTGTTACTTTTGCATTGTCTGATGAAATGATTGCTTCTGAACGAGTGTTGTTACGTTCTTTGTCAATATCACATCCAAAACCATGTAATTCCGCTAATAATTAAGTCACGGATTTTAATTGAGTTTTCACCGATACCTGCTGTAAATACAATAGCATCTACACCATTCATTACGGCAATATATTGACCAATGTATTTTTGAACACGATCCACAAAGATTTCCATTGCTACTTTAGCATCTTCATTTGTTGCTGAAGCATTGTCAATATCACGCATATCACTTGATAAGCCTGATAATCCTAATAAACCAGATTTTTGTTTAAAATGTCAACCATTTCATTAATATCTGTAATGTTTAATTTGTTCATTAAGAATGCTACTAATGAAGCATCAATGTCTCCTGAACGAGTCCCCATTGTAACCCCTGCTAATGGAGTGAATCCATAGATGTATCTACTGATTTACCACCATCAACGGCTGTAATAGAAGCACCATTTCCTAAGTGACATGTAATGATTTTTAATTCTTCAATTGGTTTTACCTAATAATTCAGCTGCACGTGTGAAACATAACGGTGGCTAGTTCCGTGTGCTCCGTATTTACGTGCTTTTGAATTGTTTGTAGTATTCTAATGGCACACTGTATAAAGTATGCTTTTTAGGCATTGTTGTATGGAATGAAGTATCGAATACAGCAACACTTGTAATATCTGGTAAGATATGTTTGAAAAGCACGCATTCCGATAGCTTCTGCTTTGTTGTGTAATGGAGCAAATTCTGCTAAATCTTCTACTTGTTGAATAACTGTATCGTCTACTAAAGCTGAATCTTTGAAGATTTCTCCCCAGCAACTACACGGTGTCCAACACCAGTAATTTCATCAAATGAAGCAATAATGTTTAAAGCTACTAATTGCTCTAATAATTTTTCTACGGCTACTTCGTGGTTAGGAATATCTTCTACCACTTCATATTTTTGATCATCTCCGTAGCTGATTGAGAAGATTGAATTTTCTAATCCAATACGTTCTACTAATCCTTTTTGCCACAACTTCTTCTTGAGGCATGTTAAATAATTGGAATTTCAAACTTGAACTTCCGGCATTAATCGCGATTGATTTTTGACATAATCTGTCTCCTTTGTGCGATAATGTTCTACTTTTGTGAAAAAAACACTGCACAATCTCCCTTTAAAAAGTTTCATGTTTCAGCATTTTTCCATACCTCATTTATTTTAGCATAACTAAGTACAGATTGAAATAATAAATCCTTGGTTCTGCTTTTCTTTTTCTAGAAAATAAGTCTCTCTTAACCATTTCAATCTTACACTTTCTACGAAAAGTTCTTTCGCCCATTTTTCAAAATGTTTGTGAAATTTTTCTAAACTTATCGATATTTTTCATATCAGGTATGTCGCCTAACAATACTTGACGTGCTTGTTTTGAACCTTTTTCCTTTTTTTCTGGAAAATAAGTAAAGACTTACTATATTGTTGATTTTTGAATAATGTTTTAGGGAAAGCTAGCATAGCTTGAACAAAGGAATCTTTTGTAAATGTTCTAATAGTAGCACACTTTCTTCTGTTTTTAAATAAATTCGTTGGTACAATCATCAATCCAAAACCACCTGGTTTTTAAAATAATTCAAATGTTGCTCAATCAATAAATGATGTGCAAAAGAATGTCCCTCTTTTGCATGAGTCTTGAACTCTTTATCACGTTCATCGACTGGATAATAGCCCACTGGTAAGTCGGATAACGCAATATCGATTGGATCCACTAATAAATCACTTAATCCATCTTGTAACATCACTCGTACATCTAAACTTTCCAAAAGCAAAAGCTTGCAGCGCTAAATGCACTAATACTTCATCATTATCGATTGCTGTTGTTTGAATTGTTTTTGCCACTTTCTTGTAGAAAAGAGTTGAACAGTGCTTAGTAAATTCCACTTCCACAAGCAAAATCGGCAAGTGCTAGTGTTTCTTTATTTTCTGTTAATCGCTCCACCATAAAAGCTACTAATAAACCAATTGAATCAGGTGTCATTTGGTGATTCGTTTGTAAACCATCTTCCTTTGCTGCTTTCAAGAAAGTATATTGAATCATGCGACGAATTTGTTCTTTTTTGTAAAGCTTTCTAGCGCTAGTTCTTGATAAGCTTTTATTTAATTGTGCAATCGTTGCTGCATCTGGTTGACCTTCTACTTGTTGTGCTTGATTTCCAGAAGCAATATTTTGTAAAGTTTCTCCTAATGCCTCTACATACGAATAATCAATTTCTTTTTGGAGTACTTGAACAGCCTCCCATAATTTTTCAAAACTACGAATTTCTTTATTTTCCTGTTCCATCAAACTCCTCCTTTCAGATAAAAATAAGAGACAGGACAAAGTCCTGCCTCCGCAAATTCCATATTATTCAGCAGCTGCTACTGGGTAAACAGATACTTGTTTTTTGTCACGGCCTTTACGTTCGAAACGTACTACGCCATCAACTTTTAGCGAATAATGTGTCATCTCCACCGATTCCTACATTGTGACCTGGATGGATTTTAGTTCCACGTTGGCGGAATAAAATTGAACCACCTGTAACAAATTGTCCATCAGCACGTTTAGCACCTAAACGTTTTGATTGAGAGTCACGTCCGTTTGATGTAGAACCGCCCCCTTTTTTTGTGGGCAAATAATTGTAAATTCACTTTTTAACATGAGTGCACCTCCTTGATAGGTTAATCAACTTGAACGGTTAGATAATTAGGATATTCTTCTTGAATTCCTTCTAACCCTAGTAATAGACTATTTAATAAAATTTGTGTTGTTTGAGCTTGAACATCCGTTACATCTCGTACAACTTCTAAATATAAATAACCACCCTCGACTTCATCAACGTCAATAATCAGTTGATAGCCTGCTAGCTTCTCGATACTATTGACAGTTGTAATCGCTAATGCAGAAACGCCTGCACATACAATATCTGTTCCATGCTCACTAAAATCAGCATGGCCTGTCATTTCAAAAGAAACTAACTCGTGGTCCTTTTTATGAAACGTTACTCGTATCATCGTCAAAATTAAGCGTTGATTGCGTTAATCACAACTTTTTGTATAAGGTTGACGGTGACCTTGTTTACGGTGTGAATCTTTTACGACGTTTGTATTTGAAAGTTACAACTTTCTTTTTGACGGCCTTGTTTTTCAACAGTTCCTTCAACAGTTGCACCTGCTACGAATGGAGCACCAACTTTAACGTTTTCTCCACCTACAAATACTACTTCTTCGAAAGTCACTTTGTCGCCAGCTTCTGCGTTTAATTTTTCAACGTAGATTGCTTGACCAACTTCAACTTTAACTTGTTTACCACCAGTTTTTACGATTGCAGTACCTATTGCACCTCCCTATATTTTTAGACTAAGACTCGCCAGTTTAAAGTGCCGATTCCGGTCTTTTGTACTCTAATCCGAGCAGTTGTAGCTGTGGTGCTTCACAATTACAACATGAATAGTTTACCAGAGATTTTTATTTAAGTCAAGAAAAAAGCTCAGGCAATTAAAATTAAAATTAGCCGAACAATTCTATCAAGAACCATCCGACTAATTTTTTCTTAACGATTTAAAATCTTTTCTAATTCTACTTTTGTGAACGGTGTTGCATCATCTTCATGGACACGTTCGATATTTGCTCCTAATGCACGTAGTTTATGGTGGAATTGATAATAACCACGATCCAAATATTTTTAATTCAGTCACGTGTATAACCTTTTTGCTACCATACCCGCAATAATTAAAGCTGCCGCTGCACGTAAGTCAGTAGCTTTTTACTTGAGCCCTTGTAATTGTGACTCTTGATTCATCACTGCAGTTCTACCTTCAATCATGAATTGTGCATTCATACGGCGTAATTCTTCCAAATGAGTTAAAACGATGTTTTCGAACACTGTCTTCTGTCATTGTGCTACACCTGAAGCTAGTAATTGAACAATCGTCATTTGAGCTTTTGCATATCTGTTGGGAATCCTGGATGTGGTAATGTCTTCACATCTGTTGGCTTTTAATGTTTCCGGTCCAATCACACGAATTCCATTTTCTTTTTCAATAAATTGAACACCCATTTCAGATAATTTAGAAATTAATGGTTGATTATGTTCTGCAATCGCATCTTCAACAAAAACATCTCCAGTCTGTAACTGCTGCAGCACCATAAATGTTTCCTGCTTCAATTCTATCGGGAATAATTGAGTGAATCGTTCCTTCTAAGTGGTCTACCCCTTCGATACGAATGTTTTCAGTACCCGCACCGATAATTTTTGCACCCATTTTATTTAAAATATTCGCTAAATCCACAATTTCAGGCTCTCTTGCTACATTTTCTAATAAAGTTGTTCCTTTAGCAGAGTAGCTGCCATCATTAAGTTTTGTGTTGCTCCGACTGATGGGAAATCCATATAAATTCTAGCACCAACTAATTGATCGAGCATGTGCTTCTACATAGCCATCTGTTTGGGTAATTGTTGCACCCATTGCTTCAAAACCTTTTAAATGTAAATCAATTGGACGAGTTCCAATCGCACATCCGCCAGGCATCGCAACACGTGCATGACCAAATCTTGCTAATAATGGTCCCATTACAACAATGGATGCACGCATTTTACTTACATATTCAAACGCCGCAGTTGTTTGAATATCTTTTGTCGCATTCAAAGTAATAGATTTTTCATTTTCATCAAATGTACTTGTAACATTTAAACTATTTAATACATTTAACATTGTATGAACATCTGACAAATTAGGAACATTTGTTAAATGTGTTACTCCATACTCTGCTAAAATACTTGCTGCTAAAATTGGAAGCACAGCATTTTTTGCTCCCTCTACTTTTACTGTTCCATTTAGACGTGTACCACCTTGTACAATCATCTTTTCCATTCTACAAACCTCCAAGGTTACTTACTCATAATGAATTGAACGATAGAATTAATTAAATCGGATATCAGAAAAAAATTGCGTTTGAAGCTCCTACTCCTAGTGCGACTAACATGATAAATAATCTTGCTTGTTCAATTCGATTTTTTAATATGATTTTTTCTAAATTTATACACTGTAATGACCAGTATGCTATAACTATTAGCGCTAATGTCATAATTAATCTAAAAACTTGTGTAAATGTTGTCATGTAGGTCTCCTTACCTCTTATTTCGATAGGGATATTGCTTCATTATTCTATCATATTTTCGCTTGAAAATAAAAGATTTTCACCTGTTACTTTCATTATTTTTGAAAACTATTTTCTTTTTCATTTTAAAAGTTTTTTATCTTTTCAAAATCTTAAGGAGCAGACTGAAACTTTTTACGTTTCAGTCTTCTCTCATCATTATGAAGTTATTGCTTTAAATGATTATTCTTCGTCTTTTTCTTAGCTACTACTGAGTGCTGTAACCCTAATCCACCTAAGATTGCTAACACTGCTGGTGTAAAGACATTAGATTCACTCATACCTGTATTTGGTAATTCTTGTTTTCTACTGGAGCTGATGCAGTCACTTTCTTATAGTGGTGGAATACTACACCATTCTTATCTGTCGTTGTTTTATCAAAGACATAGCCTTCAAAGCGCTCTAGGATCTTTCAATCCTTCTTCAGGAGAAGTAATATCTTTACCATTTTCATCTACAAAATGAGTAACCACTTTAACAGCTGGTGCCTCTTTTGGTGTCACTTTTACAGGTACTTCTAGTTCAATTACTTCACCTGTTGGCAATTTCACCTTCACTTTAACAGCTGTTTTATCTCCAGGTGTTTCAGTTGTTGGAATTTCTCCAACTTCAATAATTTCCCATCCTGATTCTTTAAGAATATCAATGTGTTTCTTAACATCCTCTTTAGTAATCGGTGTTCCTTGAGGTACAACGATTGGTGTTACAGTTGGAGTAGCAATAACTGGTACTTGTACTTTCATTGTTTTACCATTTGGTAATTTAACTGTAACTGTTGCTGATGGTCTTACCCCAGCAGGGAATGTTTCAGGAATTCTGGTTCCCTCAACGATTTCCCATCCAGTTACTCCTGGAATTTCGATGTGTTTTTCAACATCTTTTTAGTTAATTTAGTTCTTTCTGGAACGATAATTGGTGTAACTTTTTGGTTCTACCACATTAACTACTACAGGAACTCGTACAATTTCTTTACCATCTTTATCTTTAACAATTACTACAGCTTCTTTTTACCTGGTTTTAGAAGTATCTACTGGTGTATCGTATTCGAATGTAGCTCCTTCTGGGTAATCAGATGGTGTAATGTTATCTTTTGATTTGGGAGTGTCTCCTTTTGGGTACAAGTTGTTCTTTACCTTCTACCACTGTTACAGGAATTTTTAACAGTAGTTTTTATATTCTTTGCCATCTACTGTGTAAATAACTGGAACTTCTACTTCTCCAGCTTTTCCTGGTGTTGAAGTTTTTGGTAATGTAATATTTGTTAAATCAACTTTAACAGTTGCTCCTTCAGGAAGTTTCTTCTTGAATTCTTCGTTGTTAATTGCATTTTCTGCATCTTTACCAACTTTATCTTTCAATTCTTTTTCTGAAAGATCTTTTGGTACAATTACTGAACCTGCTGTTGGTTTTGGTAATACTGTTACTGGTACTTTAACTGTTTCAGTTACTTTTTCCGTTGTCGTAAGTTACTGGTACATCAACTGTTACATCTGTGAGATCCAGCTTTTCCAGCTGTTTCTGGTAATTTTGTTGGTTCTCCAACTGTTCCACCTTGTCCTGGTGTTACTGAATCTTTAGCATTAGTTGGTTTTTCACCTTCAAATACTACGACTGGTTTTTGGTGTTGAACCTACTACTGTTACTGGTACTTCTACTTCTTTTCGTTCCAATAACATTTCCTTTGTCATCTGTATATTCAACAACTACTGTTGCTGGTTTTTGGTTTTTCCTGTTTCAGTTACTTCAGCTGTTGTTGGTATAGTTCCTGCTTTCACTTCTTTAACTTTTACTGTTACACCTTCAGGAACTTTATCTTTTGGTAATGCTGCGATTACTTCTTCAGCTTTTTGCTTTGACTGCATCTTCTAAGTTTTTGCTTCTTTAAGAACTGTTAATCCTTCTGGTTTTCACTAATGGTAATACTTTAACGACTGCAGGTACTTCTACTAGTTTATCTTCTCCATTTTTAGCAACTACTGTTACTTTCTTATCTCAGGTGTTGTTGTATCAACTGATTCTTTATACTCAAATGTAGTTCCATCTGGATATTGTTCTGGGTCGATACTTGCTTCAGCTGATGGTTGTGGTTTAGTTGGATCTTCAAATACATATTGTGTCTTAGGATCTGCTACCATTACTTTAGCTGGTACTTCTACGGTGTTTTACCATTTAATTTAGCTACAACGACTACATCTTTTTCACCTGATGTTGTTGTATCTACTGGTTCTTTATATTCAAATGTAGTTCCATCTGGATATTCTTCTGGAGTAATACTTTGTTTTAACATCTGGTTGTGGTTTTAGTTGGATCTGCAACAACAAATTGTGGAGTGCTGTCTACTACACGTACTGTTGCTGGTACTTCTACTAGTACTTTATCCCCTTGTTTAACAACTACTGTTACTTTCTTATCTCCAGGTGTAGTTGTATCAACTTCTTCTTTATATTCATATGTTGCATCTTCTGGATAATCTGAAGTATCAATATTATCTTCTGGAGAAGGTTGTTTTTATCTTCACTTACTGCTACTAATTGAGGGATATCCTTTTAACAACTTTAACTGGAACTTCTACAGTTTCATCACCAGTTGGATGTTTAACAGTTGCTTTAACTGATAAATCAGTTGCTCCTACTTTAACTTTATCTGCAGGAACGTCTTTATTGATATCAGCTTCCGTTACAGGGAGTTAGTTTTTCCACCTTCAGCAGGTGTAATTGCTTCATTAACATCTGCTGGTTTTGGTTGATTTCCTTCCACTACGTATACAGGTTTCACTTCTGAAGCTTTAACGTTTGCGGTTACTGGAATTTCTGAAGTATAAGTGTCGCCTTCCGGAGATGTAAATGTTACTGGAACTTTTTACAACTGCGGCTCACCGTTTTACTTGAAATATCTTTTGGTAATTCTGGAATTTCTCCTACAGTAACTGTATATCCTTCCGGTACTTTTGCTGGGAAGTCTGGAGTTTTAATTAACTCTTCTGCTTTAGCTTTTACAGTATCTTTAACTTTGTCTGGAGTAGTTCCTTTTGGTACATCGACTTCTCCACTTGTTCGAGGTAGAACAGTAACTGGAACTTTAACATTTTCAATAACTTCTGTTCCATCTACATTGTGAGTAACTGTTGTTGGAATCGTTAATCCTGTTTCTCCAGCTTTGCCATCAGTTTTGAAAATATCACTTGCATTTGGTTCATTTGCTGTACCATTAGTAGTAGCAGGTACTACTTTTTCTTTAACGCTAGCAGGTGTAATTTCATCACCTTCAAATACTACAACAGGTTTAGTCTTAGATTCAACAACGTTTACTTCGATGTCAACTGTTGTTTCAAATGTTTTACCATCTACTGTATAAGTTACAGGTACTTTAACAACCCCACGTCCATCTTCAGCAACTTTAGTAATTGCGATATCATTTTTATTAACTACCAGTAGAGCCATTAGAATCACCTAATACCGCTGTACCAGTAACGTCTGTTAATAATTTAGTAAACTCTGGAGATTTAATCGCTTCTTGAGCTTTTGCATAAGCAATTGCTTTAAGCTGGTCATCAGTCGTATTAATTGGCACAGTAATTACTGAATTAGTTTGTAAACTATTAATAAAGATTACTTTACCATATTTGTGATCGAGGGATTATCTGAATCTAGCTAAACCATTACGGTTAAATTCATTTTCATAAGCTGGTTTTAATCCATTAGCAGTATATAGAATACAATCTGTTTCCTTCTGCATCTGTGTCTCCGAAACCACTCTTAACTGTTACTTTAAAGTCAGCTGGTCCTACGAAGTTATCTGCAGCTGTAAATGGAATACTTGTTGTACGAGAGTTTGTCTCTGCAGCAGCCATACGGTTTCCTGCTGGTACGTTATAAGTTAATTTTCCACCTTTTTGAGTTATCACTTGGATCGTTTGGAACCCATTTGATAGTATTTGCCCAAACATTTTCCCTAACCAGTTTGATGCACCATTTGCATTGTAGATTTTATCTTCTAATACTACACCTTTAGGAACTTCTACTGTTACTTCAACATTTGATGCAGCATAGTAGTCAATATTCATTCCACCAGTGTTTTTTTAATTGTAATGTCAAAGTTACCTTTTTGACCTTTTTTTCATAGATTGTATCTTTTGTATAACCATATTCACCAGTTTTACCATCTGAACGAACGTTTTGTTATTACTTCAGCAGCTGGTGCAGTTGCAATACCAATACCACCGATTAAGTAACCATCCTTAATATTAATGTTGTTATCATTAATTAAAGAATTTGTTCCTTGACTTCCTGCTTCAATCAACACTTTAATTTTTGTAGTTTCTGCAGGAATATCATAAATACAGTCTAAGTGGTTCCATCCATTAGCTGCTAAAGCGGCTTGTTCTGTTGCTAATGGTCCATTTTACCTTCAACTGGTTTAATTTCTTTTACCAGTGAACGCATCTACGATTGTTAATTTAACTCTTTCACCTGAAGATGTTGATGTTGAACCTCCGTATGCAGCACTGTGAATTAAGTTAACATTTAGTCGTGAATTTCCATTTACATCATACTCTTTAGAAAGAGTTGTTCCTTTGCTTCCTAATTCTAGGTAGTAATCACGATTTTTTTAACTTCACCAAATACATTTTTTCTCATTACATCAATTGTTGGAGTTACTGAAGGAACAGCACCACTACCATTAACATAACTTTTCTCACCTGATGTTTGGTATTTTTTCAATTCTCCATCGTTTGAATAGATTTTTGATTTAGGAACTTCACGTGTACTTGGTTGTCCATCTTTATCTGTAACATTTGTTACATCAAGTGGTTTAACCGCATTAACTTTGTCCCCTTTTTCAATTTTTCCAACCATTTAACATACCAGCTTCTGCATCAGCTTTTGTAATAGCTTTTTCTTGCCAGTTATATGTTGCACTACCGATTGGATCTTTTGCATTTGGAACATTATTTACTTTATTAGTAATGTCACGGCCACTTTTCGTATTGTTTAGCAATTGTTTCTGATTTTTATCAGCATCAGTGAATGTTACTTTTATCTCCAAAACCTTCTTTTTAAGCTTTCAAACACACCGTTTTTTAGGGTTTGTTACCGTAACCAGCATGATTTTTCACTTGTTGGGGCGCCTAATTCAGTTTTTCCTTCTAAGTAAGCTAATAAGTCACGTTCAGATTTTAACAGCTTCTGCTTGTTGGCTCATTGCTTGAGCTGATGTTGCATCCGCTGCATTTGCAGTTGTAATAACATTTTTCTGCTTTTTTTGTTTAATACCTTTTTAAAACATCAATTTTTAAATTGATCTTTTTATTCATGAGTAGCGCTTCTTGTTTTTGCTATTTCAGCTTGAATTTTTATCAATATTTTGCTTGCAACTCAGTTAAAGCGCTATCTCTTACACCTTTGTATTTAGTTGCTTCTTCTGCTGAGTTAGCTGCAGTCGTATCTACTGCTCTAAATCCACTTTCACCTTGACCAGGAATCGCTTGACCATTACGTGGATCTTGGTTTTTGTTTTTCTTTTTCTTCTTTCTTTTCTGCAGTTGCTTTTTGGCATACTTTCAACAACGAAAGCTTTACCATTTACTGCTGATGTAGCTTTTGCTACTTGTTCTTTTGTTGCAGCTTCATTTGCAGCTACAGCTTTTGCATTTGATAATTCTGCTTTTGCAGACTCAATTGCTGAAGCTGTTTTTTTCAGTTGATGCTGCTTTTTCTAAAGCTGCTTCTAAACGAGCAATAGCTGAATTTAAAGCTTGATTTATCAACTTTCTCAACTACTTGCTTTGTTATCTTTATTAGCAGTTTCTACTGCTTCTGTAGTTAGAGCTTTTTGTAGTTGCTTCTTCAGCAGCTTGTACATTTACCCCACTTAATACTGCTAATCCAGATGCAATGGCAACACTTGCTACCCCTACACTGAACTTACGAATACTATATCGTAAAAAGCGTTGTGCTTGAATCGCACTGAAGATTACGTTTATCCTTCATAGTTTTCCTCCTTTTTATTTAAAAAGAAATCTGTTTTTTATAGAATTCTTTATAGTCTTCTATTTAAAAATATTCTATATCACAATATGTGAATTGTCAAAGAATTTTAATACAATTTCCATAAATTACATTTATTTCAAAAAATCTTAAAAACATTATTACATCAGTAATTTTCGTAATAAAATTTCCATAGTTCAAATCGGATTTTTCACGGATATTCCATTTTATTTCATTGTGGAACGAATATTTTTACAACTATATTACATTATAGTCTTTCTTTTTATCATTAAAACGTATACGGATTTATTCTTAATTTATTTTTGCTTAACATATTTTTTTCTATAATTTTTTAAAAATTTTTATCCTGAATTTTAATTATAAAACAAGTATTCCCTACCTTTTTAAAAATTTTTAGTAGAATTTTTATACTGTTTCTTTATTTAACTATAAAGCTCTTTTTAGGATATTTGTTACATAGTTTTTATTACAATATTCAGAATTAGTATCTATTTGTTTTATAGGCTGCTCACAAATACCTACATAAAAATCCCTTGGTAATCTTTCACCAATAAGATTTGCTATGTATGATTTTTATTCAACTTTTTACTTACTAGATTCTTCCTCCTTTTTGAAGTAGTCATCTTAGAAAAATGTTGCAGCTGCATGAGTTAAATATTTTGAGGTATTAATTACGGGTAATGGGTAAGATATATTTCCCATGCAGCTACTCTTTTTCTATTCGGTAGATTGGTTTATGAACTTTGAATAAAATTTCATTTCGGACTATATATATCATTAAAAATATATTACTTAAGTTATGAAATTTGTGTGAAACATTACTTTTCACAAAGTGCATATCAATCTTACCTGTATGTTATAGGGTATATATTATCAAATTTCAAACTAAAATCAATAGATTTTTCCCCTTGAGTGATTAGATAATAAAGGGTTTCATTAACCAAAAATCAATTATATAAAGTTTTATATTTTAAAACTACGAATACTATACGTGAATTACATTTATTAATACATTTTTAATTTTCTTTTGTCGAACAACCTTCATATATAAACTATATACTCACTAACCAAAAAGGAATTAAACAAACGGCGCTGCTTAATTCCTTCACTAAAATTGTTTCATCAACCCTATTTGACTATTAGCCCCAATAATTTGAGACGTTCTCTAGTCAATTTATTTTTGGTGTCTGTCACCCTCTTAACCCTTATGTTCAATTTAAATATCAAATTGACCATTAGACTACCACTTATCTTTTGGTTTTATGGAAGCTTTCTATTTATTCTTTTCAATAAAAATAATATTAATTTAAATGATTATCTTTTTCTATCTCTTAATAAGAAAAATCAGTATTACTAATAAAATAATAATGACTACTAACAATAGTAGTACTACATAAAAATCCATTTAAAAAAACGAAACTTTGCTGATGGTGTATCATTGGAATATGATTATTGTTTTTCTGTATTTTCTTAAAAACAGGATTTATTTTTAGCTAATAAAATATGTCTTCCATTTGTTACATCCACAAAACAGGTACTTAATAAACAGATTTTTATCTTCTGAAGTTACAGATACATCTCTTTTATTGGTTGCTTTAGTCAATAAATATTGATAATACGCCTGATTCTCTTCTACATTATCTGATAAAGGGCGATAAATAGTCATATCATACGCATTTACTTCTAGAATGCCGAAGATTTCCAACTCTTTTTCTTCACCGTTATAAAAATTGTTCCATGTACGATGATTTTTCGAAAAAGTCTTTATCTGTAAATTTTTTATATCTCCAAACATATCTCCTGTCGGAACATGATGCCCATAAATGATAGTATTAAAATTTGTAAAAATCAGCTTTAAAACGATAGTCTAAAAAGATGGATCCTGTCACTACATAATCTCCAAATGCATTATGATCCAAAATACTTTATATTGTCTTCACTTTGCAATATCGGATAATCAATATGTGTCCCATCAATACTAATCCATCCTTTTTACATCAGGATGATTTTTTGTAACTGATAAAAAACCTTTTTCTTCATGATGGTCAATCGGATTATAGTTTTCTAATTCATCCGCTAACACAAGTGAAGCATTCATTAAAAAATAAAAACAAAACTGATGATAATTATCTTTATAATCTTCTTCACAAATTAACCTCTAAACCAAAAAGGATAGATAGTCATCGTCAAACTATCCACCCTTTTTGTTTTTAACGACTTCTTTTCTTTTACGTTGTTGTACCATTAACACTAAAATCACGAGTAATAATACTACTACGATAATAAGCACTAATATAATAGTATACCAAATCCATAATGGAATAGATGATAAATATTTTCCTAAGGATGAATCATCAAACACACTATATGGGAATGGTTTTGATTTTTTTCGTATGGAATGTATTTTTCAGGAATATTATCCGTGATTTTTGCAACTATGATATGACGACCATTTGTGACATCTAGAAAACACGTACTCAATAATATAATATGATCGTTCTTTCCTATCGATATATCTCTTTTTATTAAGTGCTACAGAAAGCAAATGCTGAATATACTCTTGTTGACGTTCTTCTCCTACAATACCAGGATCGTAAATATTGAAATCATAAGCATCGACTTCCAACATTTCAAATATTTCAATTCCTTTTTCTTGTCCATTATAAAAGATACTTCCATAACGATGTTGTTCAAAATATTCCTTATCTGAAAACTTCGCTACATCTCCAAACATGACTCCATTTTCCACATGATGTCCATAAATAATAGTATTAAAATCTTCAAACTTCTGGATTATTCCGAGCATCTAAAAAGATAGCTCCGTAGAAGCAAATTCTCCCTTTTGAATCTCGTGTTAAATATTTTTTTCATTATCTTTTTGCTTGTACTAATGGATAGTCAATATTAGTTCCATAAACATTAATCCAACCAATTACTTCTGAATTTAATTGTTGAAGCTTTTCAAATTCTGAAAAAGCTAGCTAATTCATCTTTTTGAGACGAAGATACAGGTCGATACGCTTCATACTCACTAGAGGATGCTAATGAATAGACTTGGTTCGAATCCCATAAGGCATAAAAACCCAAATAGAAAAACTAAAGCTGTCACAAGTAAAAGAATATGGTTCAATAAATTATCTAGAAATAGAATAAATGTCTTGAAATGGTTTTTCTTTGGTTTTTCAGGATTCGTCTTCATCTCTTAATTATTCGCTTCTCTACGACGTCTTTTTGCTACTAAAAAATAAATCCGAATAACCCTAATCCAATCATGATAATAAATGGAAGATTATCAATTAATAATCCTGTTGGTGTAACTTCTGGCAATGTATTTGTTACAACATTATTATTTTTCTTTTTCCCCAACTAACACATCTGCAACAGTGTAGGCTTGAGATTGAGTACCGGCTGTACCGTTCTTTTTGTGTTCCATTTTCTTTATAGACTGAAGATGGTGTATAACCTGAACTTGCTTCTTCTTTTTAAGGTATATTTTGTACCTGCTGGTAAAATCTGGAAAATACTAAACTTTCCCCATCATGTAGTGTGAATTCTTTTTCTACATCTTTGTGAAAGTAACTTGTTCTCGATCCTTTTTGTACCTGTATAAGTTCCTGTTTCATCTGTTGAAGCTGCTTTTAAATGTTAATTTGAAAGTAAAATTTTTCGTTTTACTTGCTAATCCGCCAGCAACTTTTTCGTAATTGTTAATGCATTTGCAGCTGGATTAATAACATTTGGTGAATCTCCCGTTTTACCTGCTTTTTTAGTATATTTATTTTGAATAAATCATATTTATATACTTTGATCCAGCTTCTGTTCCTGGTTCAGTATTTCCTGCTTTTTTAGCAGTAGCTGCTGTTGTACTTCCAGCAGTTGTATCTACGAAATAAAACATTTGAAATATATGTTCCTGTTCCTTGAGATTTATTCTTAACGAAAAACATGCATTCTATATGTTTTTTTGTATCGAATGTTAATGTATCAATATTATTAGATAAAGCTGTCCAACCAGTTTGTTCTTCTGATACTGTATACATATTCCCCAGCATTTGCATAAGTAACTCCTGCAAAAATATCATCTGTTGCTTTTTGTAATTGCTGTTTTCCTTTAGTGGAAGGGTATCGCTTGCTCCGTAAGTAACAGTTCGATTTGGAATTGTTCCATTTGTTGCTGTCACTGTTTCGTATGGAACATTCGCACTATTTTGACCTGCTTTTTGGTACAAATTTAAATGTAAATGTTGCTGTTGGAGTAGTAATTCCTTCTGCAATATCTAGTTCTTTATTAACTTTAACAACTACATTTTTCATTTTGTGAACTAGCTACTTCATTTTTCAGCTAATACATTTGGCACTTGTACTAAAGATAAGATTGTTCCTGCTGCTACTACACCTGATATAATTTTCTTAATAATTGTTTTTCATTTCTTAATTCTCCTCTTTTAAAAACCTCTTCTTCTAATAATTGTGACGACTTTCCTTGTGTATCTTTAATTGGGATTGCCCCAAATCACGACTATCTACTGCTGAAGTTCGATTATCTCCTAGCACAAATAGATTTCCTTCAGGTACTTTAAGTGGAAATTCTATTCCTTCTTTATAAAGCAAAGTTTCTTTATAAATATCCTGTTCTTGTTAGGGGTGAACCATTGACAATTAATCCATCTTCGTTAATATCAATCGTACTTCCTGCTGTGGCAATGACACGTGCAACACGAAATTTCCCTTTATATTCATATGTTAGCAAATCTCCCACTGAATATTTCTTATCTAATCGATAATAAACTACTAGATCTCCGTCTTTTAAAAGCTGGTTTCATTCCATCATCATTGTAGCGAATAATTCCAAACAAAAAGAAATATAAAATTGCTAATGTTGCTATGACAAATACTATTTTTCCTAGAAGATAAAATGATATCTTCTTTAATTCCTGGTGGACCTTTGCCTTTCTTTTTGCTTTTTCTTCTGTTTTTAGTTGTAAACTTTCTTCTGCTTAACATTTAGGCTCTTCTCCTACTCGTAATCATCAATAATAAACTAAGAATTCCAATACTTCCAACGATTATTAGAATCATATTAGATGAACTCAAAATATCTAATCCCGTTGCTGGAACAGAAATTCGTTTATTAATGACTCGAACTTGCTTATCACTTTGTAATTGTCCCCTTTGATTTTTCATACGTTACTGTATATCCTCTTTGAGAACGAGCAGATTCTATTACTTCATAACTGGCACCAATTGGCAAATCTTCCAATTGAATTGTTTCTCCACGTTTTAAATTTACCGTGGCACGGTTATTAACAAATGTAACCACACTTTCTTTATTTCCTTTTTCGTGCTTTTTATTTGTTTATTTTTTTCAATCCAGAAATTTGAATTTCTATTTCAAAATCTTGTTGATAATTTGCTAATTCACCGCTCACTTCATTTGTAATGGATAAGCTTGGATATTTTTTTGATTTGTTATTGTCACTGTCTTATCTTCTGTTAAAAACCCCTTGTTTAAAAAGAGTAATCAATTTTATAATGTCCTGCATATTTTTCATCTTCAGTAACGCTATATTGAGTTCCTCTTGAAGATAAGCTAGCTGAACCGGTGTGTTTGGTCGAACCTCAATATTAGCGACACCATTTTTAAACGTTAATCCACCATACACTCCCGATAACACTCGATTATTACTATCACGTAACTCAATTTTTACAGTATATTTTTGTTGCTGAACTTCTTCCCCTGTCAATTTTTCTGAATCGTTAAGGTTGGTTTTTGCTGATATGTTACCTTAAATGATGAGTGCATCTATCGTTCCAATATTCTCAACTTTTTGCATCAAATGCTGCAAGTTCTTGCGGAGCGATTTGATATTCATACTCTTTAGCAACGTTTTTGAATTTCTCCACGATTCGATTGAGAGATTGTAATTTGTCGATAATTAGCCTTATCTTGTCCACCTGTTTTATTTTTCTGTGTTAATCCTAATGTAATCGAATTTGGCTTTGTTGCAGTTACATTATTACCACCACTTGCATCTTTCCACTCTACTGTTACCGGAACATTTAATGGTGTAGAAGGACTAAAACTTGGTACTTCAGAATATTGAAGAGTTTTTGGTTTTTCTTCGCCAATCCCATAAGAATAAGTAACAGTTGCTGACTGATTTGAATATAATTTAGATTTATCTCCATTTAGAGCATCTGAATCTGTTACTTTTTATCTCCTGTAATTGCGTCTAATGCTTCTTGAGAAGATTTAACGGTGAATTTTAATGCATATCTCACTCCATCTTCCATTCGGTAATCCTCAGCAAATTGCGCTGTAACAGACATTAGCCCTTGCGGATTTTTGCTCTGTCGTCACTCTTGCCTCCTCTGATGTTAATATTGTCTCAACACCATTTACGATTTTAACCACTCGAAGATTAGAAGCATTATTCGGCAATAAAGTAACGAATTTTGATAAAGTATCTGTTATGGTGACTTTTCGAATACCCTAATGGTCTTATTTTTCTTGTAATATCATTCAACCCATCAATTAATTCTTGTTCAGTATTTGCAAATAATTCTTCACTCGGAATATTACTATTTAATCTCTAACCTCGATCTCTCGATCCAATTTTAATGTATCAAAAGTACCTTCATAAGCAAATGCTACAGAATAAAAACCATGAATTCCCGGAACAATCGTTCTAAGGCGATTTAACAAATTACCATATAATCTATTATTAAACCAATTTCCAGCATTTGGATATTTAACAACACTATGTCCATAGTTATTATAATACATATTCGCTTCTCCATCTGACAGCACAATAACAACTCTTTTTGCATTGGACCTTGCTTTACGTAACTGAGTTATAGCATCTCTCAAACCAGCTTCAACATTCGTATTTGTTCCTATTGTTCCTCGTCCTTCATTTCCTTTGACTTCTCTAGGAGCTAATTGTAAATTTGAGACGACTCTCTTTAGTTGATTGGCATTATTACTCCAATCAGAGTAAATAAATGAATCATCAAAGGAATTAATTCCTCTTAAAAAATCCCCCGGATCTCTAGGCTCGACTCTCCCATTATTCCATCTAGCATAATCATTATCCACTCTTCCAGCAAATCCCACTAAAGAGATTCTATTTTGTGGATTTGAAAGTACAGAATCAATTAAGCCTGAAGTATTTTCATTTCCCACCAATGCATTTTTTTAAGGCTTGAAGTCGACTTAACCTTTGATTTCCAAGTACTGCTTTCCCCATACTTCCTGATAAGTCAGCTACAAAAACAATATCCAATGGTTGATACGTTATATTTTGCCCACTATTAGAAGTAATATCCAACATCAATTCATACTGGTCTGGTATAACACTTCCATTAGTATCCTTCATCGGTGTAATTGTTTTATGATATGTGACTGTTGGTTCTATTTCTTCTGCCCATATTTTTTACAGGAAATAATATTTGAGAAAGTACTAACATGAATAATAAAAATAATTCTTAATAACTTTCTTTTTCACAATGACACTCCTTTTAATTTGTTATGAAAAAAAGCTGTCTATCATATCTAATGATAGCGTTTAACCTAATCAATGTCAATGTTTTTTTGTGAATTTATTCTTTTTATTCATTATTTATATAAAATGAATATTTTTAATACTTTTTTACTATTTATTTTATTAGATAAGTTATTCCTTCACATCATTCAATCTGCTCTTTTATTTTTCTTTCCGCTCGCTTAAAACACTAAAAAACCTTTCTCGAAATCGAGAAAGGTTTGAGAATTGTCTTCTTATTTGAGACCGTATTTTTTGTTGAAACGATCCACACGTCCGTCTGCTTGTGTGAATTTTTGACGACCTGTATAGAATGGGTGAGAATCTGAAGTAATCTCAACACGTAATAATGGGTATTCGTTACCATCTTCCCATTGTACAGTTTCGTTTGATGATTTTGTTGAACCTGATAAGAATTTGAATCCAGTAGTTGTATCCATGAAAACAACTGGACGATATTCTGGGTGAATTCCTTGTTTCATTTTCTATTCCTCCTGCCCTGAATTATTGCCTAATCCAGAGTTATTTATTTTTATGCATAAAGCAACACAAGTATAATAGCATGCTTAGACCTAGAATGCAACTATTTTTATTAGCTGAAACAGATTTTTCTTAGCTTAAAATTCTAAAATAATTTCCCTAATCTCCTAGTTCTAAAACCGGGCATTGCATTGGCATCCATTGCTGCAAAATCTTGTTCTAACCATTTTTGAATACGCAGCTGCCCCAATCATTGCAGCATTATCACCACATAAATTCATTGGTGGAATTGAGAATGTTACAGTTGGATAATGACTTTGCATCATCTCTTGTAATCCTGTTCGAAGTCCACGATTTGCTGCAACTCCCTCCTGCTAATACAAATTGTTTCACAGGATATTCTTGTAGTGCACGTTTACTTTTTTCAACTAATACTTCTACAACACTTGCTTGGAAACTTGCTGCAACATTTTCTGGCACAATTTCTTCGCCTTTTGTTTTGCATTATGAATACGATTGATAACGGCTGATTTTAATCCACTGAAACTAAAGTCATAATGGTCTTCATGAATCATCGCTCTTGGAAAATCATAAACATCTTCTCCAATATGCGCTAATTCATCCATTTTCTTTCCACCTGGATAAGGTAAGTTTAAAATTCTTCCAATCTTATCATAGGCTTCTCCAGCTGCATCATCTCGTGTTTCTCCAATAATTTCAAACTGTCCATCCTGTGGCATATAGACTAATTCTGTATGTCCACCGCTAACGACTAATGCCATTAATGGAAATTGTAATGGTTCAATTAATTGGTTTGCATAAATATGTCCTGCCATATGATTGACAGCAATTAATGGTTTGTTCGCTGCTAGTGCTACTGCTTTTTGCAGCTGAAATCCCGATTAATAATGCTCCTACTAATCCTGGACCAATAGTCACCGCTACTGCATCGATTTCTTCCATTGTTTTGCCCGCTTGAACTAATGCTTCTTCAATCACTTGCGTAATTTGTTCTACATGGTGACGACTTGCAATTTCTGGTACAACTCCTCCAAATCGCATATGACTTTTGATTTGAGAAGCGACAATATTTGATAATAATGTACGGCCATTCACAACAACTGCTGCACTTGTTTCATCACAACTACTTTCAATGGCTAATATAACGACTTCCTTTGTCATTGTTCACATGCTCCTTTCTTGAGTTCTAATCGATAAAGCAAGGCATCTTCTAATTGATCTATAGTAATCACGTCTTCTGTGATAACACTCAAATCCTAAAATTTCATATAATTGCTGGAGCACGATGGTTAAATTCTCGTACTTCTAAAAATACTGTTGCGACTTCTTGTATTCCTAAATCATAACACGCCATTTGCCATAAACGTTGAGCAAGTCCTTTCCCTTGGAATCCTCTGTGAATCACAATATTCGTAATCGTTGCTTCATCTAATACGACTTGCATTCCAACAAATCCAATTAAAGTATCCACATGATACACTCCATAATAAGCTCCATGTTCAGAAGCAATATCTTCTTGGAAAGCTTTTTGCACTCCAATGTCCAGGATGTTCATAATGTTGTTGCACTAATTGGTATAACTGTTCTGACACCTCATCTTCAACCGTTAATCGTTTAAACGAAAACTCTGATGAGGAGAAAGATTCTGGTGTTTTAGGAGGTAATGGATAAGTCATCAGTACCGCATCCTCTACTTCATTTTATAATATTTTTCTTTTGTATCCTGTTTGAATAAATCCAAATTTCTCATATAAACGAATGGCCTTTTTATTGGAAACTCTGACTTCTAGTGAAATGGATTCTTTTTCTAAAAATCGTGCATACTTTTCTAATTGCTTCATTAATAAAGTCGCACATCCTAAAAACCGTACATCCGAATGAACAGCAATATTCGTAATATGAAAGATCCTCCGTTGTCACTCTTGCCCCTATAAACGCTCGAACCTCGTTATCTATTTCAAGAACGATATAAATAGCTTTTTGTATTATACGTTAAATCTTCTGCAAAAGCGTCTCTCATCCAAGGGGGATTTCCCATATACGCTTCTTCTTCTACATAGGCAATTGCATCAATGTCTTCGATAGTAGCAAGACGAATGGTCGCAATTAATCCATTGGATAAAGGAATTCGTTTTGATTGCTGAGGAATTTTGGTTACGATAAAGTCTCCTACAGGAATTGCTTGATCTGCTAATCTTTCTAATTGTTGCCATAAAGATTGTGTCCAATCTTTACACGCGCTCCACATAGTTTATCTCCTGTTCTTCTTGGTGGCTCGCTTTCCAATTTTCTTCTGCTTCCGCTAATTTTAAATACGTTGGCACAAAAACATCTGCATCTTCTTCTGGTGCATCTTGTGCTAATTTACCAAAGAAACCTGCATGAGAAATAGCATCACATTCATTAGCAAACACCACTTTATCTCCTAATTTCTACAACCAACTCTTTTTGTGCATTTGTCAATTGTCCTACAAAATAAAGAGGAGCTTCATAAGCAGCTAACTCTTCTAGCCAATCAACCCAAGAAATATGACGTTCTGGGGATATCAATTGAGGAAACTGTTGCTTCACTTGATAAAGACCGGTAAAAATATTATCTCTACGAGCATCAAAAATGGAACAATATAGGCTCCTCAGGAATCTCTTCAACAATATTTGCTGCAATCGCTTTGTAAACTTGAGACAGCTTTTAATGGAATCTGCAATGTCTTCGCAAGAGTTTTTCAACTGTTACTCCAATTCTAAGTCCAGTATACGAACCTGGTCCTTTGGCAACAATAACACCTGATAGTTCTTGCATACTGACTTTGACTTTCTTGAAGTACTTCTTGAATTGCTGGCATTAGTTTGACACTATGTTGTAAAGTGTCTGGAACTGTTTGTTCAACAATCGTTCCCTCATCTTTTGACAATGGCAACCGATAAAGTTTTATTTGAGGTATCAATAGCCAATACGGGCATAGAGCACTTCCTTTCTCGTTTTTATATTTGAAGAAGGCAAGTAGTAGTACTTTCTTTGCACTCTGCTCTCTCCAACACTTAATTTAATTCACATTGTTTGAATACGGATTAGAAAGATTGAATCGACTGCGTTTCAGAAGCAATCCGGTTCGACTTTCGTTGCCCTCGGCTTCTTCTTCCAACGGTTTGATTCAGTTCATCTTTCTTCTCACATTATTATTAGTACGCTCTAGCAATCCATACAGTTTGTGTTGCTGGTTTGCCTGAAACGATACATGTCTCTTTTTCACTGGTGGGTTGAATGGAATATTGAGTCGTCAAATCCAGTTTCTTCTTTGATTTTTGCTTCTGTTTCTTCTGTTCCATCCCAACCAACCAATACCCAACCAGGTACTTCGCCAGCTTCACGTTTTAGCTTTCAATATGAGCTTTTTAATTCTTCTAATGTGTCAATATTTGTATATTCATTAGAAGCACGCATTGCACGAGCTGTTTCTAATAAACGAACTTGCATTTTCTCTAATTCAGTTTGAATCGTTTCTAATAATTCATCAAAACTTACCGCTACTTTTTTCATCTAAATCACGCATTTTTTGTCATTACTTGATTATTTTCTAAATCACGTGGCCCGCATTCGATACGCATTGGAACTCCACGTAACTCCCATTCATTGAATTTGAATCCTGGTGAATTGTCTGTGTCATCAATTTTCACACGTAAGCCTGCTGCTTTTTAATTGTTGTTGTAATTCTTCTAATTTTTTTCTAAGATAGCAGGATTTTTCTTCCATGGTCCAACTGGAATTAAGACTACTTGTGTTGGAGCTACTTTTTGGAGGTAATACTAATCCTTGTTCGTCTCCATGTGTCATAATTAATGAACCGATTAAACGAGTAGAAACTCCCATGAAGTTGTATGTGCATGTACGTGTTCATTTTCTTTGTTAAATATTTAATATCAAATGCTTCCGCAAATTTTTGTACCCATATAATGAGAAGTTCCAGCTTGTACAGCTTTTTCCATCTTTCATCATTGCTTCGATTGAGTAAGTATCTACTGCACCGGCAAAACGTTCTGATGGAGTTTTTGTCCTTCATACACAGGAACAGCTAATACGCCTTCTACGACTTCTTTATAAATGTCTAACATTCTCATTGTACGACGACGTGCATCTGCTTCATCCGCATGAGCTGTATGCCCTTCTTGCCATAAAAATTCAGATGTACGTAAGAATGGTAAAGTTTTTCTTTTTCCCAACGGAATACATTTGCCCATTGGTTTACTTCATATGGTAAATCACGGTATGAATTAATCCAGTTTGAGAACGCAGTTCCAATCATTGTTTCACTTGTTGGACGTAATGCTAAACGTTCTTCTAATTTTTCACCTGCTGCTTCTGTTACCCATGGTAATTCTGGTGCAAATCCTTCATATACGATCTGCTTCTTTAGTGAAGAAGCTTTCAGGAATTAACATTGGGAAGTATGCATTACGAATGCCTTCTTCTTTAAAGCGACGGTTAAATTCTTCTTGAATATGTTCCCAAATTTCAAATCCATCTGGTTTGAAAATCATACATCCACGCACTGGTGAATAGTCCATTAAATCAGCTTTTTGAATGGTTTGAATATACCATTTTGAGAAATCTTCTCTTTGTAAGTTTGTTTTTTCTGCCATAGTAGCACTCCTTTTCTCATGATTGTGGAACAAAAAAAGCCATTCCCCCTATAAAAGGACGAATGACTCGCGGTACCACCTTTAATTACATTTTTCATTATTAAATGTCTCTTGGAACGTGATAACGGTACGTGAACCGGATTATTTTCATAATCAATCTATTGGTAGGTTCAATTCTAAAAGCGGGGGTTCTCTCTCAGCCATGAAGAACTTTCTGTACCCATTAAAGAACTTACTATTCCATGCATTATACTACCGAAAAAATAGCTAGAAAGCAAGTGTTATGTGTGCTTACTCTACGATAAATCCACTTTCTTTCATATTATAAACTTCTATCGCCATTTCTTGTTCAACAGTTTGCTGAACCACAAAGTCTAACATATCTTCCTCTGTAAAGAATCGAAGCGTGAATACTTCTTCTCCCTCATTAACAAATAATTCCAAACTGGAGTAATCCATCCATGCATTTAGATCTTGCAATGGTGATTGTAAAGTTCTTTCTCTTGTTTCTCTTCCTCCTGTTTCCCAATCTGTACGACTTACAGATAAAACTTGTGTTTCTGCATCATATTGAATAAAAATTTCATTCCGTAATTGAATCATTAATTTACCCTGAACGGCTTCTTTCCAATTCACTGTCCAAACTTGTGCTGGTGAAGAAAAACTGATTCAAAACGAGTTGCATTCCATTGAATTTTTGTACATGAGTTGTTAAATTCCATAATTCGCGTGCAGGTTTTTGAAGATATTTTCCATTTTGAATTGACACTTCACGTGGAATAGTTAAGGCATGAATCCAGCTCATCTTGAATTGTTGGCATCATTCCTTCTTTTTCCTTCTGGAATTCCCCATCCAACCATATTGAAGAATACGACCGTCTACTGCTTGGAAACTTTGTGGGGCATAATAATCAAATCCAGCATCAACTTCTGTCACATTGTCCTCTTCACAATAAATTTTCCATCGATTTTAAACTGCCCTAATTGCACTACAGTTTGGTATAAATTATTAAATCGTTCTCCAGTAGCTTCAATTCCTTGTGGCGAATAAATGAAAGCATCCGTTTCTTCAAACGGAATCACATCTGGACATTCCACATATAACCAAAGTCTTTTTCTTTAACACCAATCGAACCATTTAGTACCCAGTGAAGTAAATCTTCCGATCGATACACTAATGTATCGCCTTTTAAATCTTCCGTTTGAGCTCCCACAACCATCCAGTAACGATCCACACGTGCATCGTACCAAACTTTTGGATCACGGACATGTCTTGTATAACCTTTCGGATGTTCAAATAATGGCCCTTTCTTTTCAAAATGAATGCCATCTTCTGACACTGCTAAACATTGATAACTAGAAGCATTTCCTTCTTCATCTTTTTACATTTCCTGTATAAAATAACCATAATCGATCCTGATGAACATATGCACTTCCAGAATAAACGCCATTTTTATCAAACCATTTGTCTGGAGCCAATGCTAGTTCTACTCTTTTCCATTGAATCATATTATCAGAAACAAGATGTCCCCAATGTTTATTAGCATGCTTTTGTATCTGTTGGATTCCATTGGAAAAACACATGATATTGTCCTTTAAAAATAAATTAATCCATTAGGATCATTCATTAATCCATAAGGAGGAACAATATGATAGACTAAGCCATATTTTTTCAGTATTACTCTTTTCTTATTATACTCATTGATACTCCTCGTCTACATAAAAAGTCGAAGCTATCGTGTGATGCTTCGACTTTCTTTTACATTTTACTTTTTATTTTTCAACATATCGTCGCTATAACCGATTGTATATGTTAAAGCAAAACTTACTGCAAATGCTACTGCGATTGCTGAGTACATATAATGGAATTGGCTATTTAAGAATAATAACATCCCTGGTAGTACAGTTACAGACATACCTGTTGCTTTTTAATTGGAATAAAGCTGCTAAGAATCCTCCTGTAGCTCCTCCGATTAATCCCATTACAAAATGGTTTACCAAAACGTAAGTTTACCCCTGAAAAATTGCTGGCTCTGTAATTCCCTAATGCAGCAGAGAAAGCTGATGGTAATGCTAGAGCTTTTAATTTTTGTATCTGTTGTTTTGAAGGCAACTGCTAATGTTGTTCCTACTTGTGCAGCCATTGCTGCTGAGATAATTGGGTTAAATGGATTTAATTCTACACCTGTAGCAATTTTTGAAGATTGTAATAATTGTGTTTCTAAGAAATTAAAGATGTGGTGAACTCCAGTTACTACGATAACTTGTTGCAATCCACCAATAATACTCCTGCTAGACCAAAATGGTAATTGTAGAAACAAATTCAGTTGCATTTAATACTAATGTTTCAACTGAGTGGAAGAATGGTCCAATGATGAATAATCCAAGAACACTCATTACTAAGAATGTTAAGAATGGTGTTACTAATAAATCTAATGCATCTGGAACTTTTGTACGTAACCATTTTTCTAATTTAGCACCAATCATCCCAACGAAGAATGCTGGTAATACTGTTCCTTGGTAACCAACTACTTTAATGAAACCAAAGAAAACGATTGGCTCTGCCCCACCGGCAGCTACTACATAAGCGTTTGGCAAAAGCACTATTGACTAACATTAATCCTAATACAATTCCAAGTACTGGTGAACCACCGAACACTTTTAAAAGTTGACCATGCTACTAAGGCTGGTAAGAAAGCAAAGGCTGTATCTGTTAATACTTGTGTGTATAATAAGAAGTTTTTGTCGATAACATCAGGTGTCATTCCGAATAATCCTAGGAAAATTGGGTTTGTTAATAATCCACGTAATCCCATGAATAGTCCTGTTGCTACTAAGACTGGGATAATTGGAACGAATACGTCTCCGAATGTTCTACTCATTCTTTGGAATAGGTTTCCTTGTTTTTTCGCTTCTTCTTTCATTTGTGCTGTTGAAGTTTCTGCTACTCCTAAGCGGGCAACAGCTTCATAGACTTTATTCACTGTTCCTGTTCCGAAGATAATTTGGTATTGACCTGAGTTAAAGAATGCACCTTTTACTCCTTCTAATTGGTCAATCGCTTCTTTGTTGATTTTTGATTCATCTAGAACCATAATTCTTAAGCGTGTAGCACAGTGTGCGACAGATTGAACATTTTTCACGTCCTCCGATATTTTCAAGGACTTCTTTTGCAATTACATCATAATTCATGTTGAACTATCCTTTCTTTTTCAATTGGGAACCAATCGTGGAACCGGTTTGCATAAATAAGATAAAGGAAAACAAGACACTTGTCAACTACTTCTAACAATGTAAATAATGTAAATTTCATGAAAGGTTATTTTCACTTTTATAAACTATTTATTGTTTTCTACGCACGCATTCTAACCAATTTTCATCCGCAAATGAAATTTTCTGCAGTTAATCCTAGTAATTTTCTATATACAATAGCCTATGAGAGAAATCCTCCTTTGATTTTTGGTTTTAGACGACTTAATCATAACCTGGATTTCTCTTTTTACATAAAAATCCTGTCGGTGATTTCTCACCAACAGGATTTGTCGAACAACCTCTTCAAAAATAGAGAATCTTTTGTAAATTTGTAATCTTATATATAAATCAACATTTCTATGTGTTTCAGGCGAAGAATTTTAAATAAGATTATTATCTTGTAAATGTAATCACGTAGTCAAAATCACCAAAACCACGATCTAGTATATCTGTTTGTAAGTTTGTTTCTCTTACATATTTGAAGAAACGTCCTAGTTCTGCTTTTTCATTTCTTGTTGCATCATCAATTGCTTGTTGAATTTCAGTTGCTGATGCCGTTTCTGGTACTGTAATAACATAATTTTTCCCAGGATTGCCATGCGCCAGCAATTTCTAATCCTGCTAATTGATAGTAAAAAGTAATTGTACGTGTCTTTACAGGAGTTTCAACTACTGATCTACGATTACGTGCTGCTCTCGGTTGATTAACTGGTGCTACTCTTAAAGAAGCAGCTTTTGTAAAGTTTACTACATAATCATAACGAATCGTATCTTCTTGTGGTTTATCCACAAAGTAATCTTCCATGAATGTATATCCACGTTTTTCTAATTCTGCTTTCTTAGCATCTATTTTAGCTTTCACGATTGTTCGAATCTGTTCAGAAGTTGAACCGGCTGGTACAGTTATGATTGATTCTCCTGGATCCCCTAAGAAGCCAGCAATATCCTTCATTTCTGCGAAGTTATAGTAAATTGCTACTTGGTCTTTTGGTGCATCTACACTTCTTGCACGACGAACAACACGTGGTTGATATGTTGGTGCATTTCTAAATCCTGTATTTTCTGAGCTTGTATTTGAAGTAGAAGTTTTCAGATACTGATGGATTAGTAGCCGTTGGTGTACTTGCTACTGGCTCATTTGTTACCGGTACACTTGGTGCTGCAGACTCACTTACTGCTGGGGCACTTGCTGTTGGTACGCTAGTTGCTGTTTCAGTTGCAGAAGCAGCTTTTGTAAAGTTTACTACATAATCATAACGAACCGTATCTTCTTGTGGTTTATCAACAAAAGTAATCTTCTGTGAATGTATATCCACGTTTTTGCTAATTCTGCTTTCTTAGCATCTATTTTAGCTTTCACGATTGTTCTAATCTGTTCAGAAGTCGATCCAGCTGGTACAGTTATGATTGATTCTCCTGGATCTCCTAAGAAACCTGCAATATCCTTCATTTCTACGAAGTTATAGTAAATTGCTACTTGGTCTTTTGGTGCATCTACACTTCTTGCACGACGAACAACACGTGGTTGATATGCTGGTGCATTTCTAAATCCTGTATTTTTCTGAGCTTTGTATTTGAAGTAGAAGTTTCAGATACTGATGGATTAGTAGCCGTTGATATACTTACTGCTGGTGAGCTTGTCGTTGGTGTACTTGCTGTACTTGTTGCTTGTTCACTTGCAGCTGGTGTGCTTGATGCTAATGTACTGATTGCTCCACCTTCACCAATTGTAGTAGAACCCGATGGATTATGACTTTTCAACTGGTTTTTGTAAAAATCTGGTTTTGGTGTTTCAACACTTGGAGTTTCAATTGCTATTAAATCTTTTCATATCGATCTACCACTTTGGCTCGATCTTCTGAGTGTAGTTGCTTCTTCAATAGCTTTTTCTGCTTTTTGTAGTTAACTCTTTCACCTTTGTTACTGCTTGTTCTTTCTGTTCAGAAGTTAAAGAACTTTCATTGATTTCATGTAATTTATTTTTGTTTGTGTGAATCTAATGCATCTTTATTTTCTTTAGTAACTTCTTTTGGAACTACTGTTGCATCTTTTTCCCTTCCTCGTGACTTGCCACTTCATTTGAATCATTATTTGCTGAAGGAGCTATTTCATTATTCTCTACAGAATCTTTTTGAAGGAGTATTTGTTGCTGGTTGTTCTATATGTTTGTCTGCTTTTTCTTCTGTTTGATTTGAAGGAGTAGTTTCTTTTTGCTTCAGTTGTTACCGACGTTCCTGCTGGTTTTTCCTGCAGCTGCTGATGCTTCTTCTGGTTTTTGTGTCAGTTTGCTTCTCTACTGTTGTACTTTCTTTTTCCAGTTGTAGTTGGTGCTGAGCTTTCTACCTTTTCTTCTGTTCTGCTGGTGTTGGAAATGTTGGAGCTTTTTCAGAAGTTGAGTTTTCTTTATTATCTGTAGGTGAAGTTGTTTCTTTTTATCTACTTTTACTTCTGTATTTTTCTTCGATGTTGTTCCTTCTGTTTGTTTCTTTTCTTCTACTGGATTTGAAGGAGTGGTTTCTTTGCTTCAGTTGCTGCTGGTGTTTCTGTTGGTTTTTCTACAGCTGCTGATGCTTCTTCTGGTTTTGTGTCAGTTTTGTCTCTACTGTTGTACTTTCTTTTCCAGTTGTAGTTGGTGCTGAGCTTTCTACCCTTTTCTTCTGGTTCCTGCTGGTGTTGGAAATGTTGGAGCTTTTTCAGAGTTGAGTTTTCTTTATTATCTGTAGGTGAAGTTGTTTCTTTTTATCTACTTTTGCTTCTGTAGTTTCTTTCGGTGTTGTTCCTTCTGGTTGTTTCTTTCTTCTACTGGATTTGAAGGAGTGGTTTCTTTTGCTTTTAGTTGCTGCCGGTTTTACTACAGCTGGTGCTTGGTCTCATCTCTTCAATCTTACCTGTTGCTGGAAGTTTGGTCTCACCTTTGGTATTTTTCCTTGCCGATTGTTGCTGTCTTCTGCTGGCTGACTTGACACTAAAGTTTGATTTACTTTTGAAGTTTCCTCCTTAGTAGTTACTACTGGTGCTTGCTCTGTCTTTGGTGCTGTCTTTCCTTCTTTAGTAGTTGGCTTCACTTCAGTTACTACTGTTTCAGTTTTTCCAGACTGTGTATCTTCTTTTTGTCGTTACTTCAAAGGCTTTTTACTTCTTCTTGTTTATTTTGACGATTGACCACAGTAACCGTTTGTTTTTGAAACAGTTTGATTTCCAGTTGTTGTAGAAATTGGTTGTGTAAAACCCTAGTTCGATTATGAGCATATATCAAATTAACATTAGTAATTTGATTCATTTGTGCTAAAGCATCCATTGATATATCAGTAGCTTCACCAATTACACTTAGCGTATCTCCCCATTTAATAACATAGTTTGAATCTTTTGCTAAGGAAGCAATATCCGCTTTCACTTGTTCAACTGTACGTGCTTCCCACACACCATCTTCTTCACTGGCTTGAACTAATTGAACATGACTAGTTGCAAATAAGAACACTCCTGTTGCTACTATAGCCCCTGTTCGTAATTTTCGAAATCCTCTCAATGATAATATACCTTTCATAGGTTCATCTCCTTAAATTCTATTCATTTGGCATTTCTGTCGGGCATATTATTGCATAAACAACCTATATAATCAAAATGATAAAACTTCCTTTTTCAATGCTTCATTAAATATTTAACATTTAAATTTATCTACTTGCAAAATCCTAATTATCACAGCTAAATCTACTTTAGCATTGAACATGACAAGGATATATTGAAAATATCAGCACAATCACAAAGAAAGTAAAACTACTTTCAATTGATAGTAATATTAACGAAATACTTATCAATAATAATTGAGCATTAAATAAACAAATATCCAACAGCATTTAAAAATACGGACTGTATGGAGATAAATCCAAGAGAAAAGACTTTGCATAGTAGCATAGTCCAATAAGCCAAATTGGCTTATTGGACAGGGAAAAAATTGAGACTACAGGCTCAATTTTTAGCCAAGAGACAGCAAAGCTGGCTGCTGGACGTCCTCTGCTACTATCACGCAAAGTCTAATTTATAATGTACCCCAATTAATAAACGTCATAGAAAAAGACTTTCTCCCGTAGTAGCATTGGTCCCTATGTGCCAACGAAGCTTATAGGGACGGAAAGACTGAGACCTTAGGGCTCAATTTTTTGGGCATGAAACAGCAAAGCTGTTTGCTGCCGTCCCCTGCTACTACAAGTGGGAAGTCAATCTATTAAACCCATCTCATAAATACACGTCTGTTAAGAAAGACTTTGCATAGTAGCATAAGTAATATAATCTGCACAGTCAGATTATATTACCGGAAAATTCGAGACCGAGGCTCGAATTTTAGGCATGAAACCGAAGGTTTACTGCCGTCCGTTGCTACTATCACGCAAAAGTCTATTTCGAAACTATATTAACGTTTGTCGATTCTCTTCACCGCATAGTCTCCGACAAATTGAATCAAGAACACAAGAATTAAAATCGCAACCGTAGCCACAAAAATAATATCCTGCTTATTACGAGTAAAACCAATCATATAAGCCAAGTTCCTAATCCCCCAGCACCAATAACACCCGCAACAGCAGTTGAACCCCACTAACGCAATCGTTGTTACCGTAATACCAGACACTAACGCAGGAAGAGATTCAGGGAATTAACACCTTTGTAATAATCTGACGAGTTGTTGCCCCCATAGATTCGAGCCGCTTCTACAACCCCAGAAGGAATCTCATTTAACGAAATAGACACTAAAACGAGCATAGAACGGAGCCGCACTAATCACTAAAGTAGGAATCGCACCCTTAGGGTCCCTAAAATAGTTCCCATCAACGCTTTCGTAAATGGCATTAATAACGCTAATAAAATAATAAATGGAACCGAACGGAAAATATTAATAATTCCAGAAAGGAATAAATTCACCCATTTATTTTCTAAACTTCTTCCAGGACTTGTTAAATATAAAAACAAACCGAGCGCTAAAACCAATAACAAAATACGTAGAAAGTAGATAGAAAACTCATATAAACTGTTTCGTTAGTCGCTTTAATGACCCTCATTCCAATCTACATTTTTAAAACTAAGCATTTCATGGAATAATTCTGAAAAACTCGTTTGAGCTAAAAACACATTAAACATTTTCTAGTACCTCACAATAATTTCCTTTTTCTTAAGTATGCAATCACTTCTTCAGCTTTAACAGATTCTTCTTCAATTAAAAATAATCATACTACCAAGCACACCTTTTGCGTTACATTCACGTGCGCTTGTAAAATCGAAATTGAAAACATCTAGTTTACGAATGACTTCTGATAAAAATCCCTTCAGCAGTACTATCTCCTAAATATTGAATACGAACAGCTACTCCAGGTCGAAGTGAAGTTGATAAATGTTCAAAAACATCATGTAAATCTTGTTCAGAACGTTCTTCTCCAACAAACTGTTTTGTAATGGTTTGTTGAGGATTTTTGAACACTTCTAACACTTCCCCAGTTTCAACCACTCTACCTTGTTCCATTACAGCAACTACGATGGCAAATTTGACGAACAACATGCATTTCATGTAATTAATACAATTGTTAATCCTAAACGTTTATTAATTTCTACTAATAAATTAAAATATCTTTTTGTCGTTTTTGGATCTAATGACTTGTTGCTTCATCACATAATAATACTTCTGGATCATTGGCTAATGCACGAGCAATCCCTACTCTTTTGTGTTTTTTTGTCCACCAGATAATTGAGATGGATAAGATTTTTCTCTTCCAGTTAGCTTTACAATTTCAATTAATTCAGCTACTTTCTTTTGACGAACATCTTTTGCAACTCCGCAATTTCTAATGAAAAAGCAATATTTTCTTCCACTGTACGTGACCATAATAAATTGAAATGTTGGAAAAATCATCGCAATTTTACGACGTTCTTGTAATAATTCTTTTCTTTAATGTAGTAATATCTTTATCATTAACAAAAATATGACCTGTTGTAACGGATTCAAGACCATTTAACAAACGAATTAATGTACTTTTTACCAGCTCCTGAAAAACCGATAATTCCAAAAATTTCGCCTTTGTTAATATTTAATGAAACATCTTTTACCGCCTCAACGATTCCTTGTTTTCCATGAGTAAATTTTAGAAACTTCTTGTATTTTAATCATCATTCTTCTCCTTATACTCTAAAGGTGTGGCAAATAGCGTATGCCACACCTTGTATTTTATCATTATTTTGCAGGAATTACAGATCCATCTGCATATTTATCAGAAATAAATTTACGGATTTCATCACTTTGTAATGCTTTGATTAAAGCTTTAACTTTGTCTGAATCTTTATCTTTTGGTTTAACTGCTACTAAGTTTGCATATGGTGAGCTTTCATCTTCTAAAGCAATTGAATCTTTTTTAAGAGATAATTTTGCATCGATAGCGAAGTTTGAGTTGATGATTACTGCATCACCTTCATTAGCTTCATATGTTGATACTAATAATTCAGGAGCGATTTTCACTTTTTGATTTGAATGTTCTTTTTGTTTTTCAACGATATCACTTAATTGAGCGTCAACTGGTTTAACACCATCTTTTAATTTAATTAAACCTGCTTTAGTGAAGAATGCTAAGAAACGTCCAAACTTCAGCTGGGTTTGTTGAAGCATATACCGTTGCATTTTCTGGTAAATCTGTTAAAGATTTATATTTTTGAGAGATAGCCATTGGTTCGATGTGTACATTTCAACGCTTACTAAATCTTCATTATGTTCTTTGTTGAATTTTTCTAAGTGAAAGGTGTATGTTGGAAGTGAGTTTGCATCTGCATCTCCTCGAATACGATTTGGTTAGGTGTTACGTAGTCATTTACAATATTAATTTGTAAATCATATCCATCTTTTTAAGAATTGATTTAGCTGCTTCTAAAATTTCACCGTGTGGTGCTGGTGAAGCTACTACAGTAATCTTTTTATCTTCTACTTTTTGGTGCTGCTGTTGTTGCTGAATCTTTTGATTGAGATGCTCCGTTTCCACATGCTACTAATGTTGTTGCTACTAATCCTAATGCTGCTGTTTTAATTAATTTTGAAATGTTCATAAATAAATTCCCTTTTCTTTTACATTGATAAATGATGATTAACGGGCGCGCATTCCGTCAATCGTCGAATCAGATAATTGATGTTATAAGTATTTGAGCCATAAAAAAACTCCACCTTAGTTTTTGACTAGAGGCGAAGGATCGCGTTACCACTCTATTTCTAACAAACTTCACAGCTTGTTACTCTATAAGTACATGTTTATACTCTAGTACGGTATCAGGGCACCATTCGCAGACTTTACTCCCTGTTGCTCCCAGACCATTTTCAATAAAGTTCCTGCATCCTTTTTCACCAACCGGACTCTCTTTTACGTTCGCTTTATTTACTTATCTGTTCATTGCATCAGTTATTTATCTGTTGTAGATAATATAATATATACGAAAGCTATTGTCAATAACTTTAAATGAATATTTAATATAGTTTTAACTATTACGTTCCATAGTTTTTCTGCATGGTAAGAAGTAATAAGCAATTGTATCAAATATTAAAGAAAGAATTATTAAGAATTCATATATGTATTGTTTTTTAAAGTTGTTGTGATAAAATTAGGATAAAATAAAGATAGAAAAGAAGGTTTTTAATGATAAATATCCGTCCAGTTTCAGATTTACGAAATAAATTTCCAGAAATTGAAGAAACCGTAAATCAATCAAACTCCCCAGTATTTTTAACAAAAATGGTCATGGTGCAATGGTGCTAATGAGTATAGAACACTACTCATTACTACAGATTCAATCGAAAGAGAATTAGATTATGCCGATAAAATTGCGGAAGAAAATGATACACGCTATTCACATGACGAAGTGTTCAACAGAGTAAAGAGGAAGAATTCATGAATAAGGAATCTTTTCATTTAACTTATCTATCCACATTTGAAGAAGATTTAAATCAAATAGTAGATTATATTTCTATACTCTGAAAAATCCAATGCAGCTAAACAGTTAGTAAATGATATTGAAAGAGCCATAATAACTAGATTAAAAATCACCTTTATCATTTGCTCCCTATCGTTCTATCTAGAAAATATACCTATTATAGAATAAACGTACATAATTTTTCGATTTTTATGTAGTTAATCAAAATAAGATGGAGATTCGTAGAATTTTATATAACAAACGTAACTTAGATAAGTTTTTATAAAATTAAACGTACACTCATCTACTTACGTAAAACGGAGAAAGACTTCCTCATAGTAGCATGTGTGAAAGCAGCCGAAACTCGGCTACTTTACAAGGAAAAATCAAGACCCTAGGCTTTGATTTTTAGGGCATGTGAGACTCGCATTTTGCCGAGTCTGCCGTCCTTTGCTACTATATTAGGAAGTCTTTTCGTAGTCTCAACGATAGTTTTTAACTCTCTCTGACATCTCGTTTTGATATCTTTTTGTTTTAACGCTTCGCGCTTATCATAGTTTTTCTTACCTTTAGCAATCCCAATCAAAAAGCTTTAGCAACCCCATTTTTAATATAAACCTTCAATGGTACAACCGTATTTCCTGCCTGTCTTACCTCTTGCTCTAGCATTTGAATTTGCTTCTTATGCACAACAACTTTCTCGTACGAAGTGATCGCGATTGAAAAATGTTCCCCTGCTCAAACGGACTAATGTGAACCCTCACTAAAAAGGCTTTCCCCATTTTTAAAACTACACTAACCATCTTTCAAATTCATTCTAGCTTGACGAACCGATTTAATCTCCGTTCCCGTTAATACTAAACCTGCTTTCAATCGTATCTAAAAATCGTATAATCATGATTCGCCTTACGATTTTGCGCTAAAACTTTATTATCTGTTCCTTTTGGCATCCGAATTCTCCTTACGAGATGTCTTACGCTTTTTGCTTTGCTTGCGCTTTAAAAATGTTGTCTCCCTTTATTTTTTTAGAAGACTTCTTCGATTTTTACTTCTGTTTCTTTTTCGCAGCGTTCTGAGGCACTTCTCCCTTTAGTTGAACGTTTGTTTTTGAGTAATCAAATCTGCATTATCCGCCGCTAAAATAAAATCAATTTCATGAGCTTCTACATCGACTTTAATTAATTTTACTTTAACACGATCTCCGATTCGATAAAGTTACCCTGTTCTTTCGCCAATTAAGACCATATGACTTTCAATAAAAGTTAAAGTAATCTTGATTCATACGTAATATGCACCAAACCTTCTACAGTATTTGGCAATTCAACAAACATTCCGAACTTAGTAACGGAACTAACAATTCCTTCAAACGCTTCTCCAATCTTATCAGCCATAAATTCAGCTTTCTCATCGCATCTACTTCACGTTCTGCTTGAACTGCTCAAACGTTCCATTTTACCGATCGATCCGCAATTCTTTCTAATTTAGTAGCATTTAATTCTTCTTGTTGCTTCGATAAGAAAAACTTCCACTTCCTTCGTATTGACGAATCATCACGGTGAACAATTAAGTCTGGATAACGACGAATCGGTGAAAGTAAAGTGTGTATAATCTTCTGCTGCTAATCCATAATGCCCAGAAGGTGTAATATCATGTTTGGCTTGCTTCATAGAACGTAGCATCATAGTCGATACAACTGCTTCATACGTTTCCCCTTTAACTTCATCTAAGGCTTTTTGCAGTTTTTTCGGACTAATTGCTATCGCTCGTTCCTTTAATAATAATACCAAATGCTGACAAATTCTAGAAACGTTGCATTTTTCTTGTTGTGGTTGTTCATGGACCGGTAAATAAATGGAACATCGTTGATAATGCATCATACTGTTTCATTTGCTGCTAACATAGAGATTTCAATTAATCGTTCGGCAACTCACGTTCACGAATTTGAATATCAATTGGGGCACCTTGTTCATCCACAATAATTTCTTTGCCTTCATGTGTTTCAAAATCAAATCGCTCCCACGTTCTTTTCTTCGTCTTTCAAAATATGATGTAATTCTTTCATATCTTTTAACATTTGCTGAATTTCATCTGGAATTTCGTCGACTTCTTTTTCTCCTCATACAATTCATTAACTCAAAACTATGCGTTAATCGCATATCTGAACGAATGACACTTGGGAAAATCTCGTATTGATAAATTGTTTCCACTTCGGTCCGAATTTCCATACGACTATGAGACATCGTTAGTCGCTCTTCGTGTGGATGTAAGGAGCAAATTCCATTTTGATAATCGTTGTGAAGTAAACTATCGGAACGACACGATCTGTTAAACACACCCACAGTTCCACGTTCAAAAGCTTTCCTCTATCGATGAGCTGAGATTTTCCGTTACATAACAGCCGATACGGTATCCGCAATCCGAAACAGTTAGTTCAGGTTCCCATCTTCACGTTTTGTAAGTGCAACATGGCGATCATCCAAATCTTTGGCATCTGCTCCATCAATTGTAACAGTTAATTGTCCACGCATAATCTTTACGCTTTTTCGTCTTCATCTGCTGATAACTTCAGGAACAAAAGATTTGCCTGGTCTATCACTTCGTGGAAATTCTGTTGGAATATGTAATTGTTTGTAAAACCATTAAAATAATCCCATTCCAACAGCATCTTTTACTCAACAAATCTCTTTGACAACAATTCCTTCTAATGAAGAACGATCATTTCGTACGTGACTTTTGTTAATTCTACAATGACTACGTACCCATCTACTGGATGCAATCCGTTTTGGACAAATTAAGCAACGAGTACCTGCTAATGTGTTTTAACGACTACTTCACCGCAATGCCCTGTATCTTCTGCGGTTTCGAACTACAGCGAGTATAAATCCCTTACCACTTGGGTCGTATTACGTTGAATAATTTGGACAATTTTCCCTGTCGCAGTATCGATTTGACGATAACTGTCAGCTGGTTCAGTGGTAATCACTAGTTCTACTTCATCCCCATCCATCGCACTCATTGTATCCTCACGAGGAATAAGAAATATCTCGGTTCTCCTTCTGACTACTGTGACAAATCCAAATCCTTTATCATTTGCACGATACACGTTCCTTTTAATGTTTGATTCAAAGGATTCATCAAACCTTTCCATTTCGATTTAATTCTAAAAGTGCCTTCTTCTTCTAAAGCGGCTAATTCTTTCACTAATATTTTATAAAAATCTTGAGATTGATTCAGTATCCCAAAATGTTCACTAATTTCTTTTACATAAAAACTTTCTGGTGCATATTCCTCAAGGACACATTAAACTGTTCTCAATGGAATTCTCTCATTTCTCGCTCCATTTCTTTGCTGGTTTAAAATTCTATTACAGATTCTTGAAATTTACTTTTTCTTTTCCGACTGTACACACACGCCCTGATTGTTCAAACCAATGAAAATCAACAGCTGCATTCACTAATGCTTCTTTTCATCTCAATAGATACTTCTGGATCGACTAATCGATCTAGCTCGCTCGTGCAATACTCAAGAAAGGCCCTCTGTCACCTGTTCTAATTTCCTCTGCCGCTGGCGGAAAAATCATGTAAAATCTAATAATTGTTGTTTTGCTCTTTTCCCTAATGTAAACGTTTCATCTTCACACATCCCGGAATGAGTCGCAAAAAGCCATAAAACTCTTGAATAAATCAGGTACTGCGCATTTCTGAAACAGGAGAAACAAGAAAATGTCGCAATTTCTACGAATCGATCGTTGCTAATGCTGCTGCTACCATAATACCTCCCATAGATAATCCTAGTGCAGCAATCGTTGAATACCGCTTTGCTTCGAACAAATTGTACCGCTTGTTTTGCATCTGTCATCCATTTTTCTGGTGTTTCTTTTAAAATTTCACATGCATTTGAATGTTCATGCCCACTAAAAGCTGGAACATAGACCGCATAATCAAGGACGATGCAAAATGAAGCTAACATTCTGTAAATCTGTTGGTTTCCCAGTATATGCATGAAATAATATAACCGCCCGTTGTTGTTATTTCTTCTAACCAAAGTGCTTCCAAGTTGTTCACTCCTACCTTTGATGAATATTTTCATAATAGACAATGTCTTAGAGATACCTTCAACATTGTGCTTAATCATTTTATTTTTGATGAAATGTACGCTAAGGCTGCTACAAAATCATCAAAGATTGCTCTAATCCAACAGTTACTCGAATTAAGAATGCTTTAAATCCACGTGCTTTTGTTTTTCCAAATAATTTGCTCAGCACCGCCTGATAATGAATTTGCTGCATTTGTTTTCGATGGTTGCATAGCTACAATAATAATTAGTAACACACTAATAATAATCATCAATGTTAAGATTGTTTGACACAAAGATCTTCTCCTCCTATTAATATTCTTTCCAATTCTACCATAAATATAGTGTAATTACCTGCAATTGACCTTAAATTCTTTATATGAACACAATTTTTAAGCATCCATCCCTCATTCTTTTTCCACTTTCGTGATACAATGAACGTAATATAAAAGGAGGTTTTATGAGGGTTTAGTATTTTTGACTTGGATGGAACTCTCTTAACAAAAAGGCCAAGTCGACCTTGAAGTCATAGAAGCGATTCAACAATTAAAAGAAAATGTGGTGAACCACTTCTAGTAACAGGAAGATCTCCTATCGAAGTTTCAAAGTTATTCGCAGTACGAATGATTCTACTAGAGTTTTATGAATGGGCAAAGTGAGTTGGCTTTTCATAAAGGCGAACGATTAATTCATCACGAAATTCCAAAAGCAAACAATTGAAAGACTCTTAAAATTTTGCAACAGATAATGGACATGGAATTACATGTATATATTGATGCCTTTAAAATCATTAGAACATCCCATTTGCACTAAAAGAGCCTATGGTTATATTCATACGAACCCCAGATATTGTTCAGCATTTTATAAAAGAACAAGTAGTGAATATAGATGCTCTTGCTTTCAAGAGACAAAGAATGACGAAAAGCATGTATCAGCTACCTCAGAATTAAGATTTATTCAATTTTTCTTATGCATTAGATGTCGTATCTGCTGGAAATTCTAAGCTAAGAATTCGAGCATTACTACACCTTTAAATAATCAGTCTATCACTACCTATGCTTTTGGAGATGGTGCTAGTGTTTACGAAATGTTCCAGGAAGTTGATTTTTCAATTGCCATGGGAAATGCATTCCATTGATTAAAGAGAAAAATCAGATTATGTTAGTACAGACCACGATAAAAGGTGGCATTATGCAAGGGTTAAAACATTATCAGTTAATATGGGAGGAAGTCATGTCACTTTTATGAAATAGAAGTTCCTACATTAAATGGAACAAGTACATTAGAAGCATATAAGAGGCAAATATTACTCATCGTCATACCGCTAGTGGATGTGGATTAGCTCACAATTTGCCTAATTACACGACGTATGAAACATACCACGAACAAGGTTTTGTAGCGTTAGGCTTCCCGATATAATCAATTTGGAAACCAAAGAGCCATTAAGTGCTGTTGAGCTGCTTCGAGTTGCTAATTCAATTATCAAGTCACTTTCCCAATGTTTGGAAAATACTCGTTAATGGACCAGAAACACATCCATTATTCAAGCTATTAAAAGAAGAAACAAAAGGACTATTAGGCGGTTCGATTAAATGGAGATTTTACAAAAATTCCTCGTAAACGCATCTGGAAGTGATTGTAGATCTGCCCCGACTACTTCTCCCTTATCCATTGAAACAAATAAAACAATTATTAAAGAGTGTTAATATGAATACAGAAGAAATTTTAAGATATTTAGAGGAATTAGAAGTAGCCATTTTTGCTACAGTTGACAAAGATGGAAAACCTCATTCTCGTCCAATTCACATCGGTGTTGCCAATGAACATGGAGTTTTCTTTATGACAAGTCCAGAAACTCATTTCTACAAACAATTACAAGAAAATCCAAATGTGGCAATTACAGCATTTTCACACGATGATTACTTAATTCAAGTGATTCGCATCGAAGGAAAAGTTCGTGAACTAGGCAAGAAGGATTAGAGGAAATCTTAGCAGGCAATCCATTTGTTAAAAATGTGTATCCTGACGATCAACAACGTGCTGGCGTACAAGTATTCCAACTATATGAAGGAAAAGGCTTCTATCATAGCTTAACTCAAGGTCATAAATATACTTTCAGCATTCAAGGATAATCCCTAACAGTACAAGGAATCCTCCCTACGAGGGTTTCTTTTTCTAATTTATAATGTGATACAATGAACGTATCGTTTTTAAAGGAGAGATATTTTATGAAAACTATAAAAATTCTAACTCATTCCATTTATATTTGGTCTATTTTTACTAACTGCCGGATGTCAATCAAAAATCCACTACAAATAACACCACTACGACCTCAGCTACAACAACTGCTGCAAAAGAAAAAATCTACCACTGATTTAATTGAGAAAGCTTTGCCAAACTTCACTTTTGAAACTGCAGACACACAACAAAAACTCCTGCTGATTTCAAAAGGAAAGAAAACAGTCTATGTTGCTTGGGCAAGCTGGTGTCAGATTGTCAACAAGAACTTCCTATTTTAAATGAATTAGAAAAGACTATCAAGACTCTATTGAATTTGTTTTAGTCAACTTACTCGTTAAAGGAGAAACACCTGAAAAAGCACAAGCTTCTAAAAAGAAAAAGGACTAGAATTCAACTATTACTCAGATAAAAGAAAAAGCTCCAAAAAGCTTTAGAAATCCATTCAATTCCAACAATGATTTTTGTCGATCGAAGGAAAAATCAAAAATGTTATTGATGAGTAAAGGATAAAGCAACGATTGACGAAGTGATAAAAGGTTTATAGAAACACAAAAAGGATGATGGGCACTGCTCATCATCCTTTTTCCTATTTAAAGAATTCAATTTTTATTTGTCTTCTTTTTACCTTTTGGTGATACTAATCCTAGTCCTGCTAAGATTGATAATACAGCTGGAGTGAATACTGAAAACTCTGCTGTACCTGTATTTGAGTAATTCTGGTCTTGAAGCTTCTTGTTTTGGAGCTTGTGGTTTTGGAGCTTCTGGTTTTGGAGCTTCTTGTCTTGGAGCTTCTGGTTTTTGGAGCTTCTTGTCTTGGCGCTTCTGGTTTTGGAGCCTCTGGTTTTGGAGCTTCTTGTCTTGGCGCTTGTGTGCGAGGATTTAATAATTTTGCTAAATCAAATTTTGGTTTTTCTGGCTCAACTAAATCTTCAACAGCATTTACTCCACCTTTAAATTCAGGAACGTCATTAACTGCAGCTTCAACTGCGTTTACTCCACCTTTGAATTCAGGTTTTTCTTCAGCAGTAGCAGCTTCAGCAGCATTTACACTACCGTTGAACTCAGGTTTTTCTTCAGCAGTAGTAGCCTCATCAGCATTTGCGCCACCGCTAAAGTCAGAATGTTCTTCACCTTTAGGAACTTCTTTTTAAGTTTTCAATATAACCTAAAACTGCATTATAATCATCTGTTAATTGATCAATTTCCTCTTTATAGGCTTTTACTACTTCGTTAACTTCATCAAATTTAGCTTTAGCTTCATCAGCATCGGCTTTTGCAGAAAGCAACAGAAGCTTCTAATTTAGTAACTGCATCTTGTAATCCATCTAATACAGTTTGGTTTTGCATTATTTTTCTTAGCTGTTTCAAGTGCTGCTTTTAGCTTTTTCTAAAAGTTTCATTTTTGTTTGTTTAATTCTGCTGTTTTTCTTCTGCTACTTTTAGCTTTTTCAGTAGCATCTGCTTTGTCTTTATCAGCAATGCTCGTTAATTTTTCAATTTTTCAGCTAAATCATCAGCGATGTCTGTAAGTTTTTTTAACGATTGGTTTAGAAGCTTCTTTATTGTAAGCAGCATCTAATTTTTTTCTTTATCTGCAGAAGGAAGTTCAGATAGAGCTTTGCCTTCTTGTTTTTGCAGCACTCGATTTCATCTGCTTGAGGGATCTTGATTTTTAGTTAGCTTCAGCTTTCTATTGTAATCATCTTCTAATTCTTTAGCAGCTTGTGTAGCTGTGATGACACCATCTTCAATAGCTTTTAATAAGGCATCTTTACCAATTGCAGCTTTTAGCTTCTTCTGATAGCTTTTAGCTTCTTCTGACTTATACGGTCATCTTTAGTTAATTCTATCTTCTGCTTCTTTTTCAAGTTGTTCTAAAAGCAGCTTTTAAAGCTTCTTTACTATCGCTTCTCTTTTTAGCATCTTCTTCTTTTTAACTGTTCTTCAACTTTTAGCTTTAGCTGTTGCAGCTTCTTCTTTTAGCTTTTAGCTAATTCATGCTTCAGCATCAGCTTTTAGCTTTATCAGCTTCTTCTTTTTGCGTTTTCTGCAGCTTTTACATCTTCAGCTTCTTTTGTAGCTTTTAGTTTAGTAGCTTCTTCAACCTTTTAGCTTCTTCAGCAACTTTTTCTCTAATTCAGTAACTTTTAGCATCTGCTTCTGCTTTAGCTTCAGCTGCTTTTTTTCAGCTTCTGTTTTTTCAGCTGGTTGAGCTGGAGTTTCTTCTTCTGCTGGTTTTAGCAGGTTCTTTAGCTTCTTTTTCTTTTAGCAGCTTTCACTTCTTCTAGAGTTTTGTTGTACTCATCAGTAAGTTTGTTTTAATTCATCAGCAACAACTTTAATATTTGAAGCTGCTTCATCAAATGCATTTTGTGCAGCATCGCGTTCTTTTTCAATAGCTTTTACAGCTTTTATCTAATGAAGAAAGCGATTTCATCTGATCAAAGTTATTATCTTTAGCAGATTTAAGAGCTTCATTAGCTTCTTTTTAATGTATCTTCTTGTTTTTTAGAGTTTCAGCTTTTTATCTTCTTCAGCTTTTTAATGCATCAGCTTCTTTTTCAAGCGTATCAAGGTTTTTCACCTAAATCATCAGCTTTATCTTGAAGTTTTTCTGATGCTGGACGAGCAGCATCTGCTTTTTCAGCTTTGTCAATTCCAGCTTTAATATCTGCTGGTAATTCATCTTTGATTTTAGATTCAGCTTTAGAAGCTCCAACATCAGCTAAAGGACCTGCTTGGTCTTTATCTCTCTAATTTTTCTCAATATCTTTATTAGCTTCAGCTTTTTCATTATCATCTGCTAATTCTTTAAGAATATCTCAGCTTTTAAATCACCAGATTCAACAGCTGCTAAAATATCTTCTTTACCTAATGCTTTTTTTAGCTTCTTCTTTATTTGTAATCTTAGCATCAGCATCGATATCTTTTTCTAATTGATCAAAGCTTTTTGATAAAGCATCTTTAGAATCTAGCTTCTTCTTTTTTTAGCATCTTCTTCTTTCTTAGCTTCTTCTTTTGCTTTAGCATCTGCTTCTGCTGCTTTTGCTTTAGCAGCTAATTCATCATCAGCAGTTTTTTAGCTTCTGTTAGCTTTTGTTTTTGCAGCATCAGCATCAGCTGCTTCTTTTTTTCTCTGCTTCAAGTTTTGTATCAGCTTCTTTAGCTGCTGCAGTCTTTGTATCTACTTTTGCTTGAGCTTCGTCGACTTTAGCATTTGCAGCCTTTTCAGCTTCTTTTGCTTTTTCAACTTCTGTCTTTTTCAGCAGTTGTAGTAGCAGGTTTTTCTGCTGTACTTCCTGCTGGCTGAGTTGTAGCTTCCGCAGCGCCACGCTAGGGCGATACTTGATTTAATGCAACAGCAGATAAAATGAGTAGCTGTAGCTAATCCCGTAATTAGAAATCTATGTTTTCATAAAATAATACCTCCAAAAATAATTAAAAATAGTTAATCACCTTTACATTTTATCACTAATATGAAGCCTTTTTCAATACAATTCATTAATGAAAAACTTTCACAACACTTTCATTACACTTTCATAACATTCTATATAATTCTATGTTTTTAAGATAAATTCTACCATTTTGTTGGGATAATTTTCCCTCTTGCTCGTTGATTTTTAAATATAAATTTAATATTCTAAAATTATATCTTCTAAATTATAATTTTTGAAATCATTTTCGTTTTATTGTTCACATAATCAATAATTTTATTTTGGAGTATCTATCTCCTCATAAGTTACTTCAGTCGGTGCTACTTCAATTCCAAACTCTTCTAGTCGAACAAGTAATTCTACAAAAAGCTAACGAATCCATAAGTCCTTCTTCTTTTAAATTAATATCTTTATCTTCATAGCACAATTTCATCTTCAGCAGATTTCTTCTAATATTTTTAAAATTCTTTCTTCCATTTTCTTCTCCTTTCTAATTTGCTAATCTATTTAAAAATATAACTTACTTCTAATTCTACTCCAATTGGTAGAGACTGCCTCATCAATATCAAACTTCTCATGATGATGTCCATACGCTGTTTCTTCTCCTGATTGACTTCCTAATAATCCATAAACTCCTGGTTTATTTACTAAGTAATCTGCAAAATCATCTGCTCCCATTGCTAATTCATATTTTGTAATAATATGATCGATAGTATTCATCGATTTCGCTACTTGTTGGAATTTCTCTGCTAATTCAGGTGTATTAATAACTGGGGCAGCTGCATCATACCACTCTAACTCTGCCTTACAACGGTGAGTTTCTGCAATTCCTTGGGCAATACGTGTCACTGCTTCTTTCAAGTGTGCTCTTGTTTCATAACTAAATGCTCGAATCGTACCTTCTAATAAAGCATCATTTGCACGATATTATAACGTGTTCCTGCTTGTAGTTTTTCCAACTCCTACTACCGCTCTATCTCCTGGATCGACTTCACGACTGACAATTGTTTGTGGCGCTACTACTATTTCACTTGCTGTCACTAATGCATCATGTCCTAGGTGAGGACGCCCAACGTGAGCACTTTTTACCTGTTACTTTAATTTTTGAAAATATCGCAAGAAGCATTTACAGGGCCACCTTGTACCGCAAATGTTCCTACTGGTAATCCTGAATTTACATGAATGGCAAAACTTTCATCAATCGTATCTATTTTTCCTGAAGCTACAAATTGTTTAGCACCTGCTCCGATTTCTTCAGCTGGTTGGAAAAGCTATACACTGTTCCAGCAAAAGGTATCTTTTAATTGATTTAGTACTAGCAGTTCCTAGTCCCATTGCAGTGTGAGCATCATGACCACATGGCATGATTTAATCCTTCTTGAAGAATAGGACTTATTCGTGCAGTCTGGTAATTCTAAGGCATCAATATCTGCACGAAGAAGAATCGTTTTTCCTTCCCTTTTTCTCCTTTAATGGCTAATGTTCCAGTATCTGCAATTTTTCAAATGGAATATTTAATTTCGTTAATTTCTTTCTTGAATCTGCTGTTTTATACTCTTTCAAGCTTGATTCTGGGTTTTTCATGAAAGTGTCTTCTTAATGTTACTAACTCTTCTGTTAAAAGCTTGTACTTTATCTTTTAATTGACTCATTAAATTTCCTTCTTTCTATTGTAATAAAGAGGCATGACTAGCATGCCTCTTTTGAGATGAATGATGATTAAAATGATTGATTCTTAGAAATTATTTTAGAAGCTTTTTCCCAAACTGGTACAGATGCACCTTTTGTAACTTCTTCAATTTTCTTAGCTGTTTCTGGTGATTGGTAGTATTTAACGATTGTTTTGTAAACTTCATTGTTTTCGTTACCTTCTTTAGCAGCAATTACATTGTAGTATGGTTTTGAAGAATCTGTAATTTCTTCGATAAAGATTGAATCTTTTGTTGGTTGGAATCCTGCTTCAACTGCGAAACCATTGTTGATTAATGAAGCTGCTACATCATCTAAAAGCACGAGCTGTTTGTCCAGCTGGTAATTCTTTAATGTCAATTTTCTTAGGATTTTCTACGATATCATCTTTAGTTGCTAATGTATTACTTGGGTCTTTAATTTAATTACGCCAGCTGCGTGCAGTAAGCGTAATGCATGAGAGATTGTTAGAAGTATCTTCTGGAATTGCGATAGTATCTCATCTTTTAACTCACTAACGTTTTTAATTTTTAGAGTACACACCCATTGAGCAATTACAGTATATCCAATTGGTTTTAATATGAGTGTTTTGTTCTTTATTGAAACGCTCTAAGTAAATAATTGTTTGGAATGAGTTTTAAGTCAACATCTCCATTTTTCTAATGCTTGGTTTGGTTGAACATAGTCTGTAAATTCTACTAATTCAACATTGATGTTTTCTTTTTCTTTTTAAGCGTTTAATAACGTCATTCCATACATCTTGATTTCCTGCGTTAACCCCTAATTTAACTGTTTTGGCTTCTTTTTAGCATCTGCTGCTTGGTTTGAGTTTGAAGATGTTTGAGAAGCTTGTCCACATGCTGCTAATGTTAATCCTGCTAATGCTGTTACAAATAATTTTTAATGTTCATCTATAAATTCCTCTTTTCTTTGTGTTTATATGTTTAAATATTCTTTTTATTGTGAATTCGTCGCTCCAGTGATTCGTTTCAGAGCGTTCGGCCTCGTATCTTGTTATTTTCGTAGCTCTTTTTCTAGGAAATCACCGACTGCTGGCTGATAAATACGATGATTAACATAATAATCGTTGCAAACTTCGATTACATCCCTTGAAATCGATTGTATCCTCTTGAAATCGCTAAGTTTCCGATACCGCCAGCTCCAAACGCTCCAGCCATTGTTGTTAAACCAATTAAGCTGATTGTTGTTAGAGAAGAAGCACGAATTAAACTTGGCAATCCTTCTTTTAAGTACACACGGAATATAATTTCCAAAGGTGTACATCCCATGGCGATTGAAGCTTCAATAACACCTTTTATCGACTTCTAACAAAAGCTAATTGTACTTGTCGTGAGAAGAATGGAACAGTCGCAATCACTAGTGGAACAATCGCACCAGGAATTCCAATTGTAGTTCCAACAATTAATCTTGTTAATGGGATTAATAACATCGCTAAAATGATAAATGGAATCGAACGGAATAAGTTCACCACTTTATCTAAAGTAGCATATAAAATTTTATTTTCTAAAATATTGCCTTCACGAGTGACTACTAAAACAACTCCTAAAGCAATTCCTAATACTCCAGCAATTAACCCTGTAATTCCTACCATTAATAGTGTATCAATTGTACTTTTTAATAATTTCTTGAGTTACACGAGCATCAATATTTGGAAATAATTGGTGTAAGTTCATCTTATTCAACCTCCTTTGGTTTCATCTAGAATTTCTGTTTGAACACCTGATTGGTGAATATATTCGATTGCTTGTTGAATTTTTTTCAGCTTCACCAGATAAACCAACTAGTAAAGTTCCAACAGCAGTCTCTTGAATGACTTCCACATTGGCAAAATAAAATATTCGCTGCTACTTGGAATTGAGTCGATAATTTCGTAATCAGTGGTTCTCCTGTTGAAGCACCTACAAATGAAATTTTCGCAAGAACATCTCCAGGATTTAAATTTAGTAAATGTTCATGTTGTAGAACTGTTTCAATTCCTTTATTAATATGTGTTGCTGTATCAATGAAATCTTTTGTTAATGGTTTTTGTGGATTCGTAAAGATTTCTAATACTGATCCTTGTTCAATAATTAATCCTTGTTCCATTACGGCAACTTTATTACAAATCTCTTTTACAACTTGCATTTCGTGAGTGATAATCACGATTGTAATGCCTAACTGTTCGTTTACTTTTTCAAAAAGTTCTAAAATAGATTCGGTTGTTTTAGGGTCCAATGCACTTGTTGCTTCATCACATAATAGAACGTCTGGATCGTTTGCTAATGCTCTAGCAATCGCAACCCTTTGTTTTTGTCCCCCAGATAATTGTCTTGGGTAACTTGTAATTTTGTCTTCCAATCCAACTAAGTGAAGAAGTGACTCAACTTTTTCCCTTAATTTCCTCTTTTGATAATCCTGAGCGTTTTTAATGGAAAAGCAACATTATCAAATACAGATAACGTATTCATCAAGTTGAAATGTTGGAAAAATCATCCCGATTTTTTTACGAGCATCTCTTAATTGAGCTTCTTTTTAAACTCGTTAACTCCACTCCTGAAACAGTTACTGTTCCATTTGTTGGACGTTGTAATAAATTGATGGTACGTACTAATGTACTTTTTCCAGCACCACTATAACCGATAATTCCATAAATATCACCATCTTCAATGGTAATATTTACTTGCTTCACAGCTTCAACAGTTTTACCAGATTGCTGAAATGTTACATCAATATTTTTTTAATTCAATCATTCGTTTCTCCTTTCAAGCAAATAAAAAGCCCGCTCTTTGGTCTTACTCACCAACCAAAGGACGAGTTCTCTCGTGTTACCACCTTAATTCACAGAATTCTCACAAATTCTACCTCAATCAGTTATCTTTAACTGAAAAAGCTATATCGGGCTTTCCCTGTAATCGTTTAATGATTCAACGATTAGCACTCTAAAGGCCATCTTCAAAGTTTCAACTACTATCTCTTTTTCACCCAACCGAGACTCTCTAAAAATAGATTCACTTTTACTCTCCTTGTCACAGTGCGTTATGACTATGAAACTAGGATACCAACAAAGTTTGTTACAGTCAATTTCTAGATTACTATCACTTGTTATAAGTTTTACCTATACGCTTTTTCTTGCATATATTACTCCTTTTTTCTACAATAATAGTACGAGGTGATATTCATGAATGATTTAATTTCTTATAAAAATGCCCCTATGGACAGTTGATACTTTGCCTGAACCCTTTAAAAAAATGCATAATACAAAGGTAGGTACGTGGGCACAACTTCATATTTTAAAAGGAGAAATCACGTTTGAATTTTTGAACGAAGATGGTAGTGTTAGTGATACTGTACTGCTAAACGCTACAACTCCTATTCCACTAGTTGAACCACAACAATGGCATCGAATCGCAGGAACAAGTGAAGATATTGAGTGTTATTTAGAATTTTTTTCTGTAAAAAGAAGATTATTTTGCCAAAAATATGGCTATACAAAAACTCACTCCGAAGTACTAGCTGCTCAGCCCCATATTCCAAAAAGGACGTGTACTTGACTTAGGAAGTGGTGAAGGTCGTAATAGTTTATATCTTGCTTCATTAGGATATAATGTTACTTCACTTGATTGGAATGTTTTAAGCTTACAAAAATTACAAGAAGTAGCTGCTCAAGAAGGTCTTTCACTTGAAGTTGAACCGTATGATATTGAATGCGCTGATATTCCTGGAGGTCAATATGATTGGATTATCTCGACTGTTGTCCTAATGTTTCTACACGAAGAAGTGATTCCAGATGTTATTGAGAATATGCAATCACACACTGCTTCTGGTGGATACAATTTAATTGTTGCTGCCATGTCTACTGAAGATGCCCCTTGTCCCGTGAATTTCCCATTTACCTTTTAAAAGAAGGCGAATTATTAGATTATTATGCCGGTTGGGAAATTTTGAAATATAATGAAAACTTTGGTGAACTCCATAAAACGGACGAAAACGGTAATCGTCTTCGCTTCAGATTTGCGACATTATTAGCGAAGAAAGGATAAGGGAAAGAAGCAATGGTTTTAGAAATAACCGATTCCGTAGAACTTACCAGGGTTGAAGAAAAGATTAGTAAGAAAAAGCGATTGAATTATTTGAAAAATTATTTGCTGGAAAAATACGAACAGTCAATATCGCAAAAGGACATTTTCGATTTGCATCTGTCATGTATTTAGAGGAAGCTTTTAAAAAAATATTGAAAAATGCCCTCAATCAACCTTTGATGAAATTATTGAAAAAAATATTGAGATGAATATTGCTCATCCATTTCGTAAAAGGTAACGGTAGAAGTGCTAGAATTTGGTTAGATTTACTATTGAAGAAAGAATTACAACAAGTCATTGACTGGAGTAAGGTAGATAAGGAAGATTATTTACTTGCAATGGAAAGAAGCCCTATTAAAGATGTCGAAATTAAACATCTATTAAAAACAAGACTTAACAAATGATATTCATAATCGACTTCTTTTATATGAAAGGGATTGATTATAGTTATTATTATGAAGGATATACAATCTATAAAGCTGATGAGTTATAAAATTATTTTTAAAACGTTATTTAATAGTAATAAAAAGCCACAGAATTGCTGTGGCTTTTTATGTTTTTACTACTATAAATATCTTATAACATACTATCTATTAATTCCAATCCGAATTAAAATTGAGGATTTTTGGATAAATGGGATAAATGAAACGATACGATGTGCTACTTTCCATCGGTTTGGATATTGTGACATTGTGTAATCTAAACTCAATAATTCTGCATTTTTTTACCAAACAAATCATATAACTCTTCTTGAGAAGATAGTCCCCAATGCATTCTGCATCCCATTCTCTTTAAATTCTTTTTGTTTATTTTTAGCAGCAATCATTTGATGTTGTAACGTATCAAAATAACATTCATATTGATGAAATTCTCTTTCTAATTTTTGTCGCTAATTCCTTTATATCATTTGCATTAAAGTACATCAACACACCTTCAATAATGAATAAGTAATCTCCCTTAGGATATTGTTCTTTAACAATTTGAATCCATTTATCATCTAATATCAGGTCAGCAATCATCTGTGAAGTAACTGTTTCTTCAAAAAAACTCTTGTCTTAATGTAATAACATCCAAAAAGTCTACACTGAGAAATGGAATGTCTTCTGCTCCAATTCTTCCTTGCCTATCATCTAAACCACAGCCCAATTGAATGATGACTGGATGTTCATGATTCTTAATAAAAATTTTTGCAACAATCATCAAAATATTTCGTTCTTAAACAAACTCCGATTCGATCGAGAAACATTTACCATTATTGGAACTTGCTTCATTATTTCTTCAGCTTTTTGATCGATAAATAATCGATTTTTTGACTTCCTTCTAACGCTTTTTGCTTGTAGTGTCAAAAGCATGGTTTTAGATACTTTATTTTTGAAACAATTCTCCCATTATATCAACTCCTATTTTTAGGGATACCTAAACTTTTAGTTTTATTCTACTATTTTTCTTTTTCCCTTTTCAATACCCTTATCACAAAATCCTGCAAGTAATCTCTTACTCACAGGATTTAACCTACATTCTTTTTATTCAACCTACTAATAACTATTCTCTTCAACTGCTTGATTTTTAATAATTTTTAACAATACGGCTTGTTCCTAAACGACTAGCACCCTAATGAGATGAATTTTTCTGCATCTTCTAGGCTAGAAATTCCACCTGCAGCTTTGATTTTTCACTGAAGGTCCTACATATTCTTTCATTAATGCTACAGCTTCAAATGTAGCTCCTCCTGTTGAAAATCCAGTAGATGTTTTAATATATTCTGCCCTGCACGAGTTACTACTTTACATAATTCAATCAATTCTTCTGTCGTTAATAAACAAATTTCCACAATTACTTTCAAGATTCTACCTTGCAAGCTTCATGAATTTGACGAATTTCTTCTTCTACTAGGTCGAATCGTTTATTTTTTTACATCCGTAATATTGATGACCATATCGATTTCACTTGCTCCATTTTCAATGGCATCTTTTGTTTCAAAAACTTTTACGCTTGTTGTTGAATATCCATTAGGGAATCCAATGACTGTACAAATCGGTAATTTCCTTCTACATACTCTGCTGCTTGTTTTACATAGCTAGCAGGAATACAAGCTGAAGCTGTGCCATAATGAATCGCATCATCCAAAAATTTGTTGAATTTCTTCCCATGTAGCGTTTTTGAGTTAATAAGGTATGATCGACAGTTGCTAAAAATTTCTTTTAATTCCATTTGATTCACCTTTCCTTATGCGTTTTGACGGTCTTGTGCAATTAAGTTACGTAATGCTTGTACAGCAACTGTAATTGCTGCTTCTGTATCATGAACAATTGGATTTTTCTAATCCTGCAGCATTTCTTTCTTGGTTTTCCACTACTAGGAATGTTGAACCAACTCTTACGCCTAAATGACTAGCTACTACAAATAAAGCTGCTGATTCCATTTCTGAAGCTTTTTACTCCTAGACGTTTCCAAGCTTCCCATTTTTGTTGTAATTCATAACTTACTGGCATTACTTCTGGTTCATGTTGTCCATAAAATGAATCTTTACATTGTACAATACCAGCGTGAGTTGTATAACCTAATGTTTTTCCTGCTTGTAATAATGCTGTTACTACATCATAGTTTGCAACTGCTGGGAATTCGATTGGCGCATATTCTCGAGTTGTTCCTTCCGTACGAATCGCACCTGTAGCAATCACAATATCGCCACCTTTTACATCGATATCAATTCCTCCACAAGTCCCTACACGAACAAATGTATCTGCACCACTTCTCACTAATTCTTCTAAAGCAATAGAAGCAGATGGGCCTCCAATCCCTGTTGAAGTTACACTAACTTTCTCTCCATCTAAGTATCCTGTATATGTTACATATTCACGATTATCTGCAACTAATTTTTGCATCTTCAAAATGTTCTGCAATTTTAGCACAACGTTTCGGATCACCTGGTAAAATAACGTATTTTCCTACATCACCTTTACGAATGTTTAAATGATATTGTAATCCTTCTTCTGAATAATTTTTGCATCTCTCTTCCTCCTTTTAGGTATCTTTTGAATACCTTAACTGTAAGATTATACCATAATTTTTATATGTTTTTGAAAACGTTCGCTAAAAATGACTCAGCATTTAATCATATTTTTAAAATAAATAATTCAAAAGAAGAGCATTTACCCTCTTCTTTTACATTTAAAAATTATGCCCACTCTCCATTGGCATTTACATAATAACCATCTGGAGTAATAGTATTTGTTAATAGTGCACCTGATTTATCAAAGTAATACCATTTACCAGATACTTCTACCCAACCTGTTTGCATTGCACCTGATTTATTCATAAAATACCATTTATTGCCACTCTGAACCCAACCAGTCTGCATTTCACCCGAACTATTTAAGTAATACCATTTATTACCATCTAGTATCCAACCTGTTTGCATTGCACCTGATTCATTCATGAAGTACCATGTATTCTTATTTTTGAATCCAACCGGTCTCCATAGCACCTGAACTATTTAAATAGTACCATTTATTACCATCTAGCAACCATCCAATCTGCATTACACCTGAACTATTTAAGTAATACCATTTATCCTCAGTAAAAAAATCCAACCTGTTTTAAATCCTTTTTTTATCAAAAAGTACCATAATCCATTAACTTTTTGCCAACCCATAGTGGTTTTTCTATAGAATTTATTAAAGCTAATTTTGCTTTTAAATCTGAATTTTTTGAAAATATTTTTATATTCATTCTGTTTTTATCTAAAGAACTTTTTAAAGTTGCATAATTTTTCTAACTCATGTAAAGCCTTTTTGTTCTTTCGTTATTTTTCTCTATTAAATTTACTTTTTCCTTGTACAATTTTTATATTGTTCTGAATTCCATTTTTCTAATGTGTTAATTTTTATTCACTGATAATGTAAGATTACTTTTTTAAATTTAAAAGTGATTCAGCAAATTTATTTTTAACTATTTCTAATTCTTTTGAGTTCTTTTTTTAGCTAAATTAAAATCCTTAAATAAATCGATATTTTTTACGATATTCATTTAATAATTCAGTATATTCTCTTTCTAAATTAGTAACCTTTTTTTCTTTGATTGAACCACTCAGATTGAAGTAATTGGATTCTTTGTTCTTTTTAGAATTGTTACTTCAAGCACTGTTTTTCTTTGCTTAAATTATCAATTTCTTTTATCTAACTGTTGAATACGTACTATTTTTATCATTATTTTTGTAATGAAGTTAACTCAATCGATAATGTATTTAAAAGTTTCTGCTTATTAGATAATTCTGATTTTATCTTTGTAATTTCTTTTATATAATTGTTTAAAATTTCCTTTTTAGTTTTTCTATCTTTTTGCACAATTGATTTTGATGATTCAATTTTAGGTATTTTTAGTTAAAGTTGCATTCGGATCATTACTAACTGATTCATCAAACAATATAGTAGTATAATTTTTTTAGTATGTGCAAACCCAATATAAAACTGAGACCCTTTCTCATAGTAACCTGCACTCGAACTACATTACGCGTATGCCCATAATTGGATCCTTTATCACGGTATAAAAATTGTGCTATTGAATCATAAATACTAGCCTTTAGTCCTCCCATAGTTGTATAATTATATCCACGACGATATTCGGCATATCCTTCCCCAAAAAATGCTAAATTTTCAAAAATAACTGTATCCATTCATAATCGTTAAATCTTCTTTTCTTTTTAGCTATTCCAACTTCAATAGGAATATTTGATTGGATAGTTAAAGATGTTGATAAAATGACCTGTTTTAAAAAGCATCATTGAATTTAGCATTTCCTCCTGCACGTTTTCGGGTTACTTCTTCATGCACATCTGCAAAAACGTTTTTCCTAACTTATTAGTTTCTTTTTGTTGTTATTAATTGATTTTTCTTTTCCAAATCCAAAAAGCATTACAGAATTTGTTCTATATAAATTAGCCGCATACTCATTTAATTCTTCTGTCTGTTTTTCAGTTAGATGTCTAACATCTGCTGACCTTTTTATCACTTGAACTTATTGCAGCCAAGGCTTTTTAGTAATGGAGAATTTCCTCCTCTCAACCAATTCTCATTTTTCTCTGGTCCAATTAAATTATTACTACTTTGTTCAATTTTATCGGCAACAGAATCAGGGATTTTTCCACTATACTTTTAACGATTCTTTAATAGCTGAAATAAATTCGTCTGAAATTAACATCGGTATATTTTTATTCTCTTCTTCTCTTACCAATTCTTCTTTTTGTATCAAGTTGAACCTTTTGTTTTTAAAAACATGTGAAGTTTCCTTAATTTCTACTTCAACTTTACTCATTTCTTGTTTTTATAATCTACATGTTTTTGAATTTCTTCCTTTGTTCTTGTTTTTTTCTAGCTCTGCTTTTTCTATAAAGAAATATTTTTGAACCTTTTCTAACTTTTCAACAGCCGTATTTCTTTTCTTCCTTTACATCCTCAATACTTTTTGTATTATCTAAAAACAATTTTTCATTATTCTTTTTCTCTTCTTGTTTTTTATCCATTTGTTCTTTCAATTCATCTGGATTTTTAAAGAACCTAATTTATTTTTCGTATTCAACTTTTTTACTGCATTTTCTACTTTTTCTTGTATTTTTGCACTCTCTTTATTTTTCTAAAATTAATTCTTTTTCTTTTTATTTGATTCATTAAGTTTTTCTTTTTCTATTTCTAGTTTTGAAATCTTTGTCTTAATTTCTTCTATATTTTTATTTCTTTTTCAATATTGCTTATAGTATCTGTTGTACTAACCGTTTAGATTCATCTAATTTCTTAACTAAATCTTCTATCTCTTGCTTAATTTTCTCTACATCTTGTTGAGATTTTTATCTTAACTTCTAAGTTTGATTTTGTACTAATGGTATTTTCTACAACTTTTTCTACTTCTGCTGCAGCAATAGTATTGAACATCCCAGAAACTAAGAATGTTCCACCTATTACTGTTGTTCCTAAAACTATTTTTGCTTTTTTTCATAATTATAACCCCTTTCTAATTACCCATAATATATGTTATATATATCACAAGCATTATCTGATATCACCCTGATTTTTGTCAAGTTATAAAAAAATAGGTTATTGATTCTATAAAAAAATATTCAATAATAGTTCAATTTTCAAGCGTTAATTTTTTTCTAATATATAAATACTAATTAATACTATAAATCTATTTCCATTCTATTATAGTTAGGTTATTTATGGAGTTTCAAAAACCCTAGATATTATATTTAGTCTTAATTTGTTCATTTTGAAATCTACTATCATCTTTATTTTTAGAAAAGTAAAATTTCTATTAGGCGAAAAGAAAAACACATTCGATTCTCCTCAGAATGTGTTTTTCTTTCTCTTATTAAGCTTCTGTCGTTTCTTCACTGTTTCTTCAGCAACAATTCCTTCTACTAACTCTTCAGTAGCTTCAACGAATTCTTCTGTTTGAACTGGTGTGAAGTGCTTGATTTCCATATTACGGTAACGAGCCATACCTGTACCAGCAGGAATAATCTTACCGATGATAACATTTTCCTTAAGTCCAAGTAAGTGGTCTTTCTTACCACGAATAGATGCGTCTGTTAACACACGAGTAGTTTCTTGGAATGAAGCTGCAGATAAGAAACTGTTTGTTTCTAATGAAGCTTTTGTAATACCAAGTAATACTGGACGTGCAGTCGCTGGAACTTCACCATTCATAATTGCAGAACGGTTACGTTCAGTAAAGTCTGCGATATCTAATAATGTTCCTGGTAAAATTTCAGTTGAACCTGGATCCATTACAGAACTTTACGTAACATTTGACGAACCATTACCTCAACGTGTTTATCTCCGATTTCTACCCCTTGCATACGGTATACTTTTTGTACTTCACGTAATAAGTAGTTTTCTACTGATAATACATCACGAACACGTAATAATTCTTTTGGATCGATAGAACCAGATGTTAATGGTTCACCACGATGGATTGTTTGCCCTTCTTCAACATTTAAGCGAGCTGTAAATGGAACAGTATACGTACGTATATCTGTCGCACCTTTAATTGTGATTTCTTTAGTACGGCTTCCCGCATTTTCATCAATCGATACAACTTCACCTGTTACTTCTGTAATTGTTGCTCCCCCTTTAGGGTTACGAGCTTCGAAGATTTCTTGGATACGAGGTAAACCTTGAGTAATATCGTCTCCGGCTACCCCACCGGTATGGAAGGTACGCATTGTTAACTGAGTACCAGGTTCCCCGATAGATTGAGCGGCAATTGTACCAACTGCTTCCCCAACTTCTACTTCTGAACCTGTTGCTAAGTTACGTCCATAACAATGTGTTTACATACACCATGTTTCGTATCACATGTAAATGCAGAACGAATTGTTACTTCTTCAATACCAGCATCAATGATTTTTACGAGCAATATCTTCTGTAATTAATTCGTTGTGACCAACAAATACTTCGCCAGTTACTGGATCTTTTACAGAACGTTGTGCATAACGCCCAATCGCACGTTCTTCTAAGGTTTCAATCATTTCATTTTCCTTCACGGATTGCTGAAATTGTTAAACCACGATCAGAACCGCAGTCTGTTTCACGGATAATAACGTCTTGAGCTACGTCTACTAAACGACGAGTTAAGTAACCTGAGTCGGCTGTCTTCAAGGCAGTATCCGTCATCCCTTTACGGGCACCGTGTGTTGATAAGAACATCTCCATAACTGTTAACCCTTCACGGAAGTTTGATGTTACTGGTAATTCCATGATTTTTACCATTTGGAGCAGCCATCAATCCACGCATCCCCGCTAACTGTGTAAAGTTAGAGATGTTACCACGGGCTCCAGAGTCACTCATCATGAAGATTGGGTTACGAGCACCAAGTGTTTTTGTTAATGCGCTTTGAATTTCATCTTTGGCAGCATTCCATGTTTCGATAACACGTTCATATCTTTCGTCATCAGTAATTAAACCACGACGGAATAATTTAGAAATTTCATCAACTTGGTTATGTGCATCAGATAGAATTGTCTTTTTATTTCCTGCAACAGAAATATCTGCAATCCCTACTGTTAAACCAGCACGAGTTGAATATTTATATCCTAAGTCTTTCATACGGTCTAACATCATTGATGTTTCTGTAATGTGGAATCGTTTGAAGACTTCCGCAATGATTTGACCTAAGTTTTTCTTCTTGAATGGTAAAACGATTGGTCGTTTTTCAATTTCTTCCTTAATATTTGAACCTGGTTCTAAGAAGTATTTATCTGGAGTAGCTACTTCTAAGTTTTTCCATTGATGGTTCATTTAAGTAAGGGAATTCATCAGGCATAATTTCATTGAATAATAATTTACCAACTGTAGTTACTAACATGCGTTCTTTTTGCCATTCAGTAAATGGTTTATGAGGGAAGCGACTTGCGTGAATCGCAATACGGCTGTGTAAATGAACATATCCATTTTGGTATGCTAACATTGCTTCGTTCATGTCTTTGAAGTACATTCTCCAACACGACCTTCTTGTTCTAATGTTAAGTAATAGTTTCCTAAAACCATATCTTGAGATGGAGTTACTACTGGTTTTTCCATCTTTAGGGGTTTAAGATATTTTTGTGCCGCTAACATTAATAAGCGAGCTTCGCTTGAGCTTCTTGTGAAAGTGGCACGTGAACCGCCATTTGGTCTCCATCGAAGTCGGCATTGTAGGCCTCACACACTAATGGGTGAAGACGAATTGCACGACCTTCTACTAGAGTTGGTTCAAAATGCTTGAATCCCTAATCTATGAAGAGTAGGTGCTCGGTTTAATAGAACTGGGTGTTCACGAATCACTTCTTCTAAAAACTGCCCCAAATATCATCGTCTAAACGTTCAATTTTTACGTTTTGCACTCTTAATATTTCCAGCAATTTCTCGTTCAACTAATTCTTTCATGACAAAATGGTTTGAATAATTCAATCGCCATTTCTTTTGGTAAAACCACATTGATACATTTTCAAGTTTGGTCCTACTACAATTACAGAACGTCCTGAGTAGTTCACACGTTTACCAAGTAAGTTTTGACGGAAACGACCTTGTTTCCCTTTAAGCATATGACTTAATGATTTCAATGGACGGTTACCTGGTCCAGTTACTGGACGACCACGACGACCATTATCGATTAAAGCATCAACTGCTTCTTGTAACATACGTTTTTTTCATTTTTGAACGATGATACGTGGAGCATTTAATTCTAATAAACGTTTTAAACGATTATTACGGTTGATTACACGGCGGTATAAATCATTTTAAGTCACTTGTTGCCAAAAACGTCCACCTTCTAATTGAACCATTGGACGTAAATCTGGTGGGATAACTGGAATAACATCCATTACCATCCAACCAGGTTTATTTCCTGATTCACGGAAAGCATCTAAAATATCTAAACGACGGATTGCACGAGTACGTTTTTGACCTTGAGCTGTTTTTAACTCTTCTTTTAATTCTGCAATTTCTGCCTCTAAGTCAACATTATTTAATAATTCTTGAACAGCTTCAGCACCCATTGCTGCGTGGAAACGAGTTCCGAATTCCATACGTTTTTCTACGGTATTCACGTTCACTTAATAATTGTTTTTCATCAATGTTGTATCACCAGCATCGATAACAACATAGCTTGCAAAATAAATGATTTCTTCCAACGCACGAGGACTCATGTCTAACACAAGTCCCATACGGCTAGGAATTCCTTTTAAAGTACCAAACATGTGTTACTGGAGCTGCCAACTCGATATGTCCCATACGTTCACGACGGACTTTTGATCGAGTTACTTCAACATCACAGCGATCACACACTTTTCCTTTATTATTAATTTTTCTTTAATTTACCACATGAACATTCTAAATCTTTAGTTGGTCCAAAAATCTTTTTCACAGTATAGACCATCACGTTCTGGTTTCAAGTACGATAGTTGATTGTTTCTGGCTTGGTTACTTCACCATATGACCATTCACGAATCTTATCAGGAGACGCTAAACCAATTTGCATACTTTCAAAATTATTTACATCTATCAAGGGGCCAACCTCCCTCTTCTTTGGAATTGCCCTACGATTCCAATAGTTATTCTTAGTCTAAAGTTTCTTCTGTATCTTCTGAACCTTGAATTTCTTCAATTTTCTTCTACTGTTTCTACAACTTCTGTTTTTATCCCCAGAAATTTCAGCAATACGGTCAGAATATTCATTTTAACTTACGTGTCTTTTCACTCATTTTTTTCAACATCATTGAAATTCATACGAGCATCATCGTCCATATCTTCTAACTTAATTTCTTCATCATTTTCATCAAGTACTCTCATATCAAGACCTAAAGCTTGTAATTCTTTTACTAATACGCGGAATGATTCAGGTACACCTGGTTTAGAAATTTGTTGACCTTTCACGATTGATTCGTAAGTTTTCACACGACCAACAACGTCATCTGATTTGTATGTCAAGATTTCTTGTAATGTGTATGCAGCACCATATGCTTCTAGCGCCCATACCTCCATTTCTCCAAAACGTTGTCCACCAAATTGAGCTTTACCTCCAAGAGGTTGTTGAGTTACTAATGAGTATGGTCCAATCGAACGAGCATGAAGTTTATCATCAACCATGTGGGCAAGTTTAATCATGTACATTACCCCTACTGATACACGGTTATCGAATGGTTCACCTGTACGTCCATCATATAAAATTGTTTTCGCATCACGAGCCATACCTGCTTCTGCAACAGTTCCCCAAACATCTTCATCTTGTGCCCCATCAAATACAGGTGTTGCGATGTAGATACCTAATTCACGAGCTGCCATCCCTAAGTGTAACTCTAATACTTGTCCAATGTTCATACGTGATGGTACCCCTAATGGGTTTAACATGATATCAACTGGTGTTCCATCAGGTAAGAATGGCATATCTTCTTCCGGCATAATACGAGAAACTACCCCTTTATTACCGTGACGTCCGGCCATCTTATCCCCTTCATTAATTTTACGTTTTTGAACAATGTATACACGAACTAATTTGTTTACTCCTGGAGCTAATTCATCTCCTGCTGCACGAGTGAATACACGTACATCACGAACGATACCACCGCCTCCGTGAGGAACACGTAATGAAGTATCACGTACTTCACGCGCTTTTTCACCAAAGATTGCATGTAATAAACGCTCTTCTGGTGATTGTTCTGTTAATCCTTTAGGAGTTACTTTTACCAACTAAGATATCCCCATCTTTAACTTCCGCACCGATACGGATAATTCCGTTTTCGTCAAGGTTCTTCAATGCATCTTCCCCAACGTTTGGAATTTCACGGGTAATTTCTTCTGGTCCTAATTTTGTATCACGTGCTTCTGAATCGTAGTCATCAATATGGATTGAAGTATATACATCATCTTTTACAAGACGTTCGCTCACTGATAACAGCATCTTCATAGTTGTATCCTTCCCAAGTCATGAATGCTACTAAAACGTTTTGTCCTAATGCTAATTCACCTTGTTCCATTGAAGGACCATCTGCTAAGATTTCTCCAACTTCTACTTTGTCTCCTTTTGAAACAATTGGGCGTTGGTTATAGCACATACCCGCATTTGAGCCATGGAATTTCGTAATATTATATTGGTCTAATGAGACCATCTGCTGTACGTACACGTACTTGATTTGCATCTACAAATTCTACGACACCTTCACGTTTACATATAGTAAAGCTACCCCAGAGTCATGTGCAGTTACATACTCCATACCAGTACCAATAAAAGGTGCTTTTGGATTTAATAATGGAACTGCTTGACGCTGCATGTTGGCACCCATCAACGCACGGTTTGAGTCGTCGTTTTCTAAGAATGGGATACATGCTGTCGCAACAGCAACTACTTGCTTAGGTGATACGTCCATGTAGTCTACACGTTCTACAGGAACTTCTAAGTTTTTCTGATACGTAACGAGCCATTACTACATCGTTTACGAAGCTTCCATCTTCATTTAATGGAGAGTTTGCTTGCGCCACTACATAGCGGTCTTCTTCATCTGCTGTTAAGTAGTCAATCTTATCTGTTACTTTATGAGTTTTCCAGTCTCACGACGGTATGGAGTTTCTACAAATCCATATTTATTAATTTTTAGCGTATGTGGATAAACTGTTGATCAGAACCGATGTTTTGGTCCCTCAGGAGTTTTCAATCGGACACATACGACCATAGTGAGAATAGTGTACGTCACGAACTTCATATCCTGCACGGTCACGAGTCAAACCACCAGGCCCTAAGGCTGATAGACGACGTTTGTGAGTTAATTCTCCTAATGGGTTTGTTTGGTCCATGAATTGAGATAATTGAGATGAACCAAAGAATTCTTTAATCGCTGCTACTACAGGACGAATATTTACTAATTGTTGTGGCGTTACTGTCGCAACATCTTGGATGAGACATACGTTCACGAACCACACGTTCCATACGAGATAAAACCGATACGGAATTGGTTTTGTAATAATTCACCTACTGAACGAATACGACGGTTACCTAAGTGGTCGATATCGTCTGTCGATCCAAATGCCTTCATATAAGTTTAAGAAGTAGCTGATTGTAGCTAAAAACGTCAGCTGCTGTTACACATTTAATTTCATCTGGAATATTTGCATTTCCGATTACTTTAATCACTTTTTCAGGATCTTTTTGTGAATATACTTGAACTGACTGAATTGTTACAGGTTCTTGGATAACCCCTTCACTTGAAGGATATAATGTAAATAAGTTTGCTCCTGCTTTCTAATGCTTGAGCTACTTTTTCCATAATTTCTTTTTCAAGAACTGTTCCTGCTTCAACAACAATTTCTCCTGTTTCAGGATGTACGATATTTTCAGCAATTGTTTGATTTAATAAACGTGTTTTTAAGTTTAATTTTTATTTACTTTATAACGACCTACTGCCGCGAAATCATAACGACGTGGATCAAAGAAAACGAGCTGTTAATAAGTTACGTGAACTTTCAGCTGTTTTTGGTTCACCTGGGCGTAGACGGTCATAAATGTCTTTTTAATGCTTCTTCTGTACGTGATTCATCCATACGTTTATGAACATCTTTATCTAATGTTAAACGTAATGTTTCGCTTTCACCGAAGATTTCTAAAATTGTATCATCTGATTCAAAACCTAACGCACGAACTAATACTGTTAATGGAATTTTACGAGTACGGTCAATACGTACATATGAAATGTCTTTTGAATCTGATTCATATTCTAACCATGCACCACGGTTAGGAATTAATGTTGCGCCATATAAGGCTTTACCATTTTTATCTGGGCGGTCATGGAAGTATGAACCTGGTGAACGTACTAATTGAGATACAATAACACGTTCTGCACCATTAATGATAAATGTTCCCATTTCTGTCATTAATGGAAATCTCCAAAGAAGACTTCTTGGTCTTTTACTTCTCCAGTTTCTTTGTTCACTAAACGCATTTTTACATAAATTGGTGCTGCATAATTTGCGTCGTGATTTCTTGCTTCTGCAAGATTGTATTTTTAGAGCATGTAATTCATAATCTAAAAATTCTAATGATAAATTACCTGTATGGTCTTCGATTGGTGAGATGTCTTTAAACATTTCACGAATCCCTTCATCTAAGAACCATTGGTAAGAATCAGTTTGAATTTCAATTAGATTTGGTAATTCTAATACTTCACTGATTCGTGCATAACTTCTACGCACACGGTGTTTACCGTATTTCACATCATGATGTGCCAACTCTTCCACCCTATATCATAATTTTTATGAATAAATATTACAAATTTATTACATTATTAAATTTTTCGTAACAAATGCTGCCTGAAAGTCGTTTTTGAACAAAACCAAAAAGAATTTCTTTTATCCCTTATTAAAAAAGAGCGCTCATTCTTTTGTTTTTCCTAATATTCACGGATTTCTGGACAATATTTCAGTTTCCCGCAAGACTATAGTTACCTTATTGCGTTACATTATTTTAGCGTGAAATTGGCGATTTGTCAAGGTTTTTGAAGGACTTTCTTTGTGTATTTATAAGAAAGTGCATACATTTTTTGCGGAATAAAAGAAAGAAGAAAAACACTTTTTATTTGCGAGGTCGCCAGCAGACTCGCTTGCGAGTCTCATGGCTAAAAATCGAGCCTCGGTCTCGATTTACCTGCGATAGAAGCCATACCATTGGCTTCTATCGCTTTCGCTACAATTTTTCTTCTTTCTTTTTATACTTTATTTGCGTTTTTCACTGACACTACTTTATAATCGAAAATAAACAAGAAGTTACCAAGCCTAGGAATTGTTATATAACTTCATAGTTTAGTTATTATGATGAACATCGTTTTCCAAAAATGGAGTAACCAAATCCATCCACTCCAAAGGCAGATAAGCCGATAGATAACCGTGATTATATCCTTTCGCTTCATATACAGTACAATTAGGATGCATTTTTGAAATAGATTAGCCGATTCCTTAACGCAACCCATTTCTTTTTCACCATAAATATATAGAACCTGTGCTTTACTTTCTGTAATAGAATATTTAAGCCTATATTCTCCCATATATGTTTGATACATAGTCACCAATGTTTTAATCGGAATCCTTGGCATATCCTCCATATAATAGCCTTCTATTTCTTGCGGATAAGCCATATTGGGATAAATTTTTTTCATCAAACTCAACTGAATTTTACTTGCAGATTTGCTAAACATAAGTTTTCCGAATAATTTTACAATAATTGTACTAACCCTTGCCAGTTTTGGCTGAGGAATACAAATGCTACCATCTATTATTGCTTTCTGAGCTACATCACTATTTAGCGATAATAACTCAATGCAATTTGACCTCCCAAAGAAACACCACCCACAGCAAATAAATTTCCATCGCAATTATTTTTTATATAGTCCATAATTTGCTGCGCGGAATTTTCAGTTGAAATATACTCTTTTTGATATTCTTCTCCATGACCATTAAGTGTTGGTAATATCACATGATATTTATAGGATAATATACGAGCTTGCCGAAGATAATTCCACCAGGAATTACCTCCGCCATGTATCAATAATATATGTGAAATTTTTATCACCAAATTCATGAAATATCATATTCCAAAACCTCTACAAACTCAAATTTGTTAGCTAATAAGTTTACTCGCTAACTTATACACTTAATTTTATTTCTTTGTTTTCTAAACACGAGACCACCTAAAAAAAGTCTAATAAAGTGCTTTATTTCTTTTATTAACTATATATACATAGTCATTTTTGAAACCCCTTAACCACCGTCAGTTTAACATATTTTTCTTTTATTGTAAACATGGATTTTTCGATTTCAGAGCTATCAAACGCCTCTTACCCTGCTTCCAAGAATACATTTCACGCTTACTTCTGCTAACTTTTTGTTTGTCATATCCTTTTTGAACAGTATTTATAAATTGTTGTACTTCGTTTTTATAATTCGACTAAAGAAGAAAGAAAAATTTTTGTTGCGAAAATAATGGAAGCCACGTCTGGCTTCCATTATAGGGATAAAGTTCGAGACCCAGGCTCGAACTTTAGCCATGAGACTCGCAAGCGAGGCTGCTGGCGACCTGCCAACATAAAATTTTTCTTTCATCTTTAGCCTATACATACATTGTTAAATCATTATCCTACGCTATTCTCATGTAACTCAAAACACGAAAAACGCCTGAATCTTTCTTTCGATTCAGACGCTTTTTCATCAATTTATTATGCTGTAAAATCAGCCATATTCTTTTTAACAACTTCCCACTTGGTAGACGTAGTTCAATAGTTCCATCCATATTAAAGATAACACTATCTAATCCCTAATCCGTATCTAGCAGCAAATTTTGCAATTTTCTCTTGTACTGGATCTACTGCTGGGACTTCTTCTAATCCAGGTTCTAACATAGGATCGAGCTCCTCACGTTTCCTGTAGGATTTAACATTCCATTATCCGATTGAATTTTCAGGTTTCACTGGTTTTTCACTTGGTTTTGGAGCCTCTGGTAAAGAATCTGCTGGTTTATTTTCACCATTTTCCTAGAGGTGCTTCTCCAGTAAAATCTGCCATATTCTTTTTTCACGACTTCTCCACTTGGTAGTCGTAGTTCAATAGTTCCATCCATATTAAAGATAACACTATCTAATCCTAATCCGTATCTAGCGGCAAATTTTTGCAATTTTTTCTTGTACTGGATCTACTGGCGGAGCTTCTTCTAACATTGGGTCTGAAATATGATTTTCATTTGGCTTCTCTGACCCAGGTTTCAATACCTCATCTTTTCCATTTGGTTTTGAAGTTTCTTCTACTTTTTCCAGTTTCTTTTTGGTGATTCTTCAGCTTTTTCTATAGGCTTAGAACTTTCTTCTGTACCATGTCCTTTAAATTGTGATAAAACACCAGGTTTTTCTGTTTGATTATTTTTCTCTAAAATCGGAACTTCCACGATATATGAAGATTGATTTTCTAAATAAGCATTTGCCATGAAGGTTACTGGAATTTTATTTCCTGCTGTCATTGTAGTTCCTTGATTTAATTTTGGAATTGGGAGTTTAATTTCACCCACTTTGTAGTTATTTTCTAAGTACGCATTTCCATGAAATTCATCAAAAAAACTCTGACTAAAGCATCAGTCCCTTTTGGTACTGCATATTGAGGTTTCACTCTTAAATAAGTATCCCTGCATGGAAAGGATAGAAAATCGTATGGCTTGCCATATTATAAGCTAATGAAGATGGAATCGTAAATGTTCCTTCATAATTAACTTCTGGATAGTCTTTTTGAAGTAATCTTGTATTTAAATGTTTCTCCTGGTAAATATGCTATATCTAATTCAAAATTAGCAATATTTCCTACGCCTTCACCAAATACTTTTTCCCAGATGGTTTCTCAATCACTTTCCCGTCAGGAGTGATTAATTTCACCATCATATTTGTTCCTAATTTTTCTCTAATTCTGGTGGGAAACTGAAGGATACACGTTTTTGTCCATTTGCTAAAAGTAAAGTTTTGGTTGTTAAATGTACTATAATAATTTTATAACACTTGCTAATTCTTCACCTGTATAAACTTTATTTCCTTCTTTTTCGCAACTCCTTCTTCTGGTTTGAAGAGTTCATAATTACTATAGAGTGTCCAATTCCAACTGGTTTATGTTCATCAATTGGATCGGCATGATGGTGATCTCCATGCGGATAAATAATCGCATTTTTCTTTATTCACGACAATACTTTCACGTTTTACACCGTATTGCTTCATAATGCCTGCAATTTTTTCTTCGATTTTTATCTAGTTCACTCATTTCTGCTGGTTTCGTTGCATCATCATGGTGATGTTCCTCTTTAGGAGTCGTTGTAGTCCCATTATAGCGCGCTTTAGCTGCTTCTAAATGTTCTTTTTGGAATTAAATATTCCCATTTTGTATGGACTAATTGTTCAAATGGAATAACATGAATATCTTTCATATTTCCATTATGCCCCACTAATAAGTTTTCTCCTGATGTACCAATAACATGATTTCCATCAAATAAAAATCCGTCACTCGTTCTATAATGAATTCCAGAAAATTGTTTTTCTTTTGGCTGTGCAGTCGGAGCTTCAGCATTTGGTTTTGTTTCAGGCTTCGTAAGAGGTATTGCACTTCCTCCATGTAATTCCTTTTCCACTTTCTCAACTTTTTCAGTAGTTGATGCAACCGTATTATGATGTGTATTTTTCATGATTCACTTGATTTTTATAAATAAAAATGGAAATGATCTCCATGACGAACGATATATCCTGATTCTGTTTCACTAACGACATCTTTTTTTATCAAAAACATAACCATCTTCAATTTCTTCATGATGTTCATGCGCTACTGAAGTTGTAGACATTGTTGTAGCAATCGTTTGTTGGGCATTATTTTTATAAATAAAGTGAAAATGGTCTCCGTGGCGAACAACATATCCCATTTCATTTTCTTCTACAATATCATTTGGATTAAAAACGTATCCGTCATCTGCAGAACTAATCGCTGTTGCAGAAGTCTTTTTGTTCATATATAGCATCTGCTGGCGGAGCTCCATATACAAAATGGTAATGATCTCCATGTTTTTAAATATCCATTTTCGAAAAACTTCTCCCACAATTGTTTTTGGTTTGTTTTCTTTTACTTCTTCGGCAATTTTTCAAATTTTTGCTAAATCAGCTTTTTGAAATTTCTGTTGTCGTGGTTTCTGATTCTGTCTGCTGACTTGTGTTTTGAGTATTAAACAGTGAACACCCTCCCAACAAAACAAGAGTTGCACTCCCAATTAGTAATGACTTTTTATGAATTTTCATTTTTATCTCCCTCTCCTATAAAACGTAATCTTTCCGTTTTATAACTTTACTCTCCTTTTCTTATTCTGTCAATGTTTTTACGTACGTAATAAAGAAAGAAGAAAAATACTTTTTGTTTTGCGAGGTCGCCAGCAGCCAGCTAATGCTGTCTCATGGCTAAAAATCGAGACTTGGTCTCGATTTTTACCTACAATAGAAAGCCACCCCTGGCTTCTATTGCTTTCTACAGATTTTTCTTCTTTCTTTATATGTTTTTGCGTTTTTCAGTGAACATACTATATAAACGAAACATATGAAAATAGTATTTAATTCCAAAAATTTGTTACACTACGTTTTAAAATTCAGCTAAAAAGAGGAAAGAAAAATTTTTGTTGCAAAAATAATGGAAGCCACGTTTGGCTTCCATTATAGATAAAATTTGAGACCTAGGCTCAAATTTTAGCCATGAGACTCCTAGCGAGGCTGCTGGCGACCTCGCTAACACAAAAATTTTTTTCTTTCATCATTTTTGCTAAACGCACTTCGAAACACTATTACGTTTCGAAGTCTATGCATCGTTTTATTCAACTACTGTTTTATCTAAAAATCCTTTTTAAGAATTTTTTCAACAATAAATGTACCTAAGAAGGCAAATAAAATATTCGACACAGCTACGCCAAATACACTAGGCCAAAATGGTACTTGTAAAGAGTAATACAATGCTGCAGCCACTACAAAACCACACCAAATGCCATAAGCAGCACTCTTCACATAAGAATTTTTAAAAATGCGGTTAAAAAGATATAAACTCACTGATTGAATTAAAAATCCAGATAAAATATCAATCGGTCCCAGAGGACTTGGAATATTACTAATCATTACTCCGATTAAAAATCCCTAATGACAATTGCGGTTTATAAAACGGAACACCCATTAATAAAAGTTGATAAACGGAATTGAAACATTCCGTAGAAATAGGGTTGATTAATGTTAAAACAACATATAACGCACCTATTAAAGTATTTTGTGTTAATAGTCTAATTTGTTTTTTATTCACTATAAAATCTCCAATCCATTTTGCTAAAAAGGCTTTTATTTCGATCGATGCAAGTTCCACATTTTCCACATGGAGGATATACGCCATTGTAGCAACTATACGTCAATTCATAAGGAACTCCTAATTCGACTCCTTTAGCGACAATATCTTTCTTTTTCACTTGACCAAATGGAGCTGTCAATCGAACTTTGCCTCCACTTCCTAATTGAACAGCCTGATTCATTGCTTTAATAAATTCAGGCGAACAGTCTGGATAAATAACTCCAGAATCATCCAAGTGTGCTCCAAAATAAATTTCTGAAGCTCCTTTTTGCATCGCAATTCCTGCTAAAATCGAAATAAAAAAATTCCATTACGGAATTCCACTTCAGTGTTTGCTTCTGTTTGAGTCGCATAATCTCCTGTACTCACTTCGATATCATTTCCAGCATTTAAAGACGATTTACTTCCTGAAAATACAGAGCTCACCTCTAAAATTTGATGAGGAACTTTGTAATAGGCTGCAATTTTTTTCTAGCAGCTTCTAATTCCAATTCCTTATGCTTTTTGATTATATGCAAACGAAATAGCCTCAACCTGAGGATCTTGACTCAAAGCAAGTGCTAATGCTGTAGAACTATCTACTCCACCACTTAATAATACTAATTTCATCAAGATTCTCCTTAACGGTTATCCACTTTTTCAGGATATAAATCATGATTCATCATACGGTGATCTGCTACTTGTTCCCATTTAGTACCTGGTTTTTCCATAGTTACAATATGGATCGATAGAAATTCCTCCACGTGGAGTAAATTTGCCCCAAACTTCAATATATTTTTGGATCCATTAATTTTACTAAATCTTTCATAATGATATTCATGCAGTCTTCATGAAATCTCACGATTTCTAAAGCTAAATAAAGTATAATTTTTAATGACTTGCTTTCTACCATACGTTCTCCTGGAACATAGCTAATATAAATTGTCGCAAAAGTCAGGTTGACCTGTAATTGGACATAATGAAGTAAATTCTGGACAATTAAATTTTTACAAAATAATCATTTTCCGGATGTTTTATTTGGGAATGACTCTAGCACTTCTGGTGCATAATCGTCACGATAAACTGTTTTACTTCCTAAGTGTGTAATTTCTCCCATTTCTTCGTTTTTTCTCATTGTTCTTTCCCTTCTTTCCGGACTATTTAACCATAAAAAAATTCCTGAAAAAACACCATCGTTTTCCAGGAATTGATTGATCATTCATGTTCAAAATAAGCCCTAGTTTTTGTTTATAGACAGGATGGTTACGAACTGTCTGACAAATATTCTACCATAAAATGCAAGAATTTGACTAGTCTTGAACTAAACGATGAATCCATTTTTGAGAATAAACACGATAGAGTCCGATGACTACTTTTTGTCACTTCTTCCATTCCTGCACAAATAACAACGATAGTAACTGGTAAAATGCCACACTCCTGCTGCTAAAAAGAGATAATGGGACGCCGACTAACCAGACACAACTCATTTCTAATTTCATTCCATAATGAGTATCCCCACCACCTCTTAAAACACCTACAACAATAATGGAATTAATAGTTTTTAAGATAAAATGATTCCCATTACTTGTAATAATTGTTGACCAAGAGTATATACTTCGGACTAATATGTCCAAATAATAATAATGTCCATTGTGGCGTTAAACTTTCAATAGCACCAATGACTACACCCGTTATAATGGATAAAATAATAAATCGATTCGCATCTTTTTGCTCGATCGATTTTATTTTTTCCCAATACTTTTGTCAAGCATAATACTACAACTACTTCCTAGTCCACGAACGATGACAAAGGCTAAACCTTGAATCGCAACTGCAATTTGCACTGCTGCAGTCGCTTGGGTTCCAACCATTGCATAAGCTGCATTATAAAATACTTGTCCTAGTGCCCAAAATGTTTCATTGACAATAACTGGTAAAGTTGTCTTCAGTAGACCATCCAAAATTCTTTTGGAATTTTTTGCAAATGTCGAATCGGAATTTGAAGCGGACCTTGATAACGTTTGATGACAAAAACTAATACTCAATTTCAATCATTCTCGCTACTACGGTTCCTAATGCAGCTCCGACAACACCCCATTGCTGGCAATCCTAATTTCCCAAAATAAAAATATAATTAAAGAAAGCATTGGCGACAAAACTACTCATCGTTGCTACTAATGGAACTTTTGGATTTCCCGTACTTCTTAAAGCACTTCCTAAAGAAAAACTCCATGCAGTAATGACATAGGTTAAAGCCGCTACACGTAAATAGTCCCCACCAGCTTGAACAACTGCTGTATCATGAGTAAATAATTCTAAAATCCCATAAGGAAATAACATTGCTACAAGCATAAATGCCACAGAAATAGCTGTAGACAACATTAAACTTGCCTGATTAATTTTTCGAACTTGAGGAACATCCCTTACACCCCAATATTGAGCGAATAAAACTGAGGAACCTGTATTAATTCCAAAACAAATCAATGTAAATAAGAAAAACACTTGGTTTGCTAATCCCACGCCAGCAATACTCGCATCTCCAAGAGAGGAAATCATCATCGTATCTAATGTATTCAAAAATGAAGTTAGTAAACTTTGCAATGCAACAGGTATCGCAATCGCAAACATTTGTTGATAAAACGCCTTTGAATTCATCTCATCCTCCTTTTTATAATGTATCCATTTTTTTCTTAATCATTTTCTCCAACTATTCTATACTTTTGATGAGTTTCTTTCAAATATTGTATAACCCTCAAACAAGGATGAGTATCTCATCCTTTTTTTGTTTGAATTGATTAGATTCCAGGTGCTTCGTTTAAGTGTGCACGTAGCATCCAAATGATTTTTCAATATCGCTTTTGAAGCCGATGCAGATATCTTGTGATACATCATCGCCTTCTTCTCCAGCTGTTTCTAAACCTTCTTGGTATAAACCTCTTAAGTATTCATATCCTACTAATAAATGTCTTACCCATTCATCAATTGAACGTTCGTAAGATGCAGGAATATCTTGAATTTTAGTGTTATCTGCAAATTCACGTAATGTTGAATATGGTGCTCCCCAATAGTAATTAAGCGTTCTGATACTTCGTCTAATTGAGCATTGATTTCATCCATTAATTTATCCATTGCTGGGTGTAATGTTAAAAATCCACGTCCACGCATATACCAGTGTACTTGGTGAATAATTGCTGCTTGTTGGCTTAAGTCAGCTACTAATTGATTTAATACTAATTTTGTTTTTCTTTTGACATTTGTCATTTCCCCCTTTATGAATAAAGTATATCACAGAATAGAATAATTCTAAACTAGAATACTCATAATTTTTATAAAATTTTAACTAATAAAGAAATATATAGCCTTTTCGCTATAGCAAACATGTATGAAACCGTAAAAGTTTGCTGCCGTCCCCTTGCTACATCAGATAAAGTCCTATCTCATTCACCGTACTCTCATACATACACATCCAAATAAATGGACTTTTCGTAGTAGTAAACGTAAGAGTAGCCGTTAGGTTACTCTTACTCGAGGAAAAATCGAGACCTAGGCTCGATTTTTAGCTAAGAGACTCGCAAGGCGAGGGCTACTAGCGTCCCTTACTACTACAGACAAAGTCCAATCTCATTCATTGTACCCTCGTAGATATACGTCTAAATTAATAGACTTTTCGTAGTAGCATTAGTACTAGAAGCCACACTGGCTTCTAGTACAGGAAAATTCGAGACCTTAGGCTCGAATTTTAGCAACGAGACTCGCAACAGCGAGGCTGCTTGCGTCCTTCGCTACTACAAACAAAGTCCAATTCATCCTCTTACTGGACTGAATAATTAGGCGCTTCTTTGGTAATTTGTACATCATGCGGATGGCTCTCTCAATCCAGCACCACTCATACGAATAAATTGCGTATTTTCACGAAGCTCCTCTAAATTATGCGCCCCAACATAACCCATACCAGAACGCAAACCACCAATCATCTGATAAATAATATCACTAGCAGCACCTTTATATGCTACACGACCTTCAATCCCTTCTGGAACACGCTTATTCGCTTCATTTTTCGATTGGAAATAACGATCACTCGAACCATTTTTCCATCGCCGCTAAACTACCCATTCCACGATACGTTTTAAAAACGACGTCCTTGATAAATCTCAAATTCACCTGGAGATTCATCCGTTCCTGCTAATAAACTACCTAACATAACAACATGTCCACCAGCAGCAATTGCTTTCACAATATCTCCTGAATATTTAATACCACCATCTGCAATAATTGCTTTCCCATATTCTCTTGCAACTGTCGCAGCATCATAAATTGCTGTTACTTGCGGTACACCAACACCTGCTACCACACGTGTCGTACAAATAGAACCTGGTCCAATTCCTACTTTTTACAACATCCACTCCCACTTCGAATAAAGCGCGAGTTCCTTCAGCTGTAGCAACATTACCCGCAATTAACGTTGCATCTGGGAATGTTTCACGAATTTCTTTAATTTTACGAATGACTCCTGCACTATGTCCATGTGCTGTATCAATGACAATCGCATCTACTCCTGCTTCTAATAATGCTTTCGTACGTTCAAAAAGTATCAGAAGTAATGCCGACTGCTGCAGCTACTAATAATCGCCCATGCTTGTCCTTTGCCGAATTTGGGAATTCGATAACTTTCTCAATATCTTTAATAGTAATTAATCCTGATAAAATTCCTTTTTCATCTACTAATGGAAGTTTTTCAATCTTATGTCTTTTGTAAAATACTTTCTGCTTCTTTTTAAAAAGTTCCCACCGGTGCTGTAATTAATGGTTCCTTTGTCATTACTTCTTTAATTTTCAATCGAATAGTCTATAATAAAACGTAAATCACGATTCGTTAAAATACCGACTAGTTTTTTTGATTATCAAATGATTCCACAATTGGAACTCCACTAATACGATATTTTGCCATTAATGCTTCTGCTTCTTGCACAGAATGTTTCGGAGTTAAGAAAAAAATGGATTTAAAATAACGCCACTTTCAGAGCGTTTCACTTTATGAACTTCTTCAGCTTGCGCTTCAATCGACATATTTTTTATGAATAACACCTAGCCCACCTTGTCTTGCAATCGCAATCGCCATTGTTGAATCGGTAACAGTATCCATACTAGCACTCATCAATGGAATTTTTAAACTTAAATTCTTTTGCAAGTTGTACTTGTAAATCCACATCATTTGGTAGTACATGACTTTCTGCTGGAATTAATAGTACATCATCAAACGTATAACCTTCTTTTTGAAACTTCGTTTCCCACATGGACATAATGGAGACCTCCTAGAATCGATAATTTTTAATAGCTACTATACCATGAACTGAATAAAATTCAAGTAGTTTTTCATTAGAAAACGGTTAATTTATGAACATTATCTACTCTTTCTAATAAAAATATTCTTATTTTTCTAAATTTCATTTCTACATGTTTTTCATTTCGATATCTGTGCTACAATAAATACTATAAATAAAGGGGGATTATCATGAAAAATCATTTACATGGTGACAAGTCTAGCATTTTTAACAGCTTGTCACTCTACTACAACAACAGAAAACAAAGCGAAACCACTCAAGCGACTGTTTCAACTGAACAAACTACTGTCACGACTCTGAAAAGTAACGGAGAAGCTGATACTATCATTAGGGATTCAAATGGTCGTTAACAAAAACACAAACTTCCTGCTGATTATAATCCAGGAGAAAACCCAATTGCTGGGGAAAAAGTGAGGGAGCTAATTCAAAAATGCAAGAGTTAGGTTTCAGTATTAGTAATCAATATAGTGGATTTCGTTCCTATGAATATCAAAACTCAGCTTTATCAAAACTATGTGAATACAGATGGAAAAAGAGGCAGCAGATACTTATTCTGCTCGTCCAGGATATAGTGAACACCAAACTGGTCTTGCTTTTGATATTTTAAACGAGCTGGCGGATTATTAGGAGAAAAATCCCTCAAGATGAGAAAGCAATTAAATGGTTACATAGCCACGCCCATGAATATGGCTTTATCGTAAGATTCCAAGAAGGAAAAGAAGCCATTACGGGTTATCAAGCAGAAGCTTGGCATTTTAAGATATGTAGGAGATATTGCAGAAAAAATCTATACTTCAAAACAAACACTAGAAGAATATTTTTGGTGTAGAAGGCGGCAATTACGCCGATTAATACTAAAAACCGTTAATCATAAATGATTAACGGTTATTCTTTGTCATTTTAAAAATATTAATAAATCTGACAATCGGTAACAATGGAATGTTGTTTTTCTTTTAACGATTCTAATCGTTCTTGATACAAACTTGGGAAAGTAGTCATTCTTGCACGAAGAGGTCTTACTTTTAATGCGGAAACTAAATAATCTACAAATAATAAACAATTATTTCTCCACATTGTATACAATTTAAATTGCGTTTTTCTAAATTTATAAAAGTTACAGGCATACATTGTACCATGAAATAGGCATACATCTCTTCTAACTTTTCACTTACAGGATTAAACGAACAAATATCATCTGAGGTGACCAAGTAAATGATTCTTTCAATACTTTTTCCAAACGATTTTTAATTAATTGTACTTGTTCGTCAGTCACTTCTAAACTATAAATATATAGTGTTTTTGGTAATGTCTCTTACAAAAATTTAAAAATAATCTTCTCTTGGTGCTTTTTAATAATACACCTTCACCTCTAGCTCCATTTAAAATACAAGCTAATTCATCATAATTTCCATAAGAGTATACATACCCTTCAATACAAATATCTACATGTCCTAAAAACTCCCATGCCGATTTCCATTGCATGAACGATAATTTCTAATTTTGATTTGGCTTCCGGAATTGGTCTAGCTTGACTTGTATCCACTTTTGGATAAGTCCATTAACGATAATAAACGAATTCCTTTTTCTACAATTCTTTTCTCCCAATTTTACCATATTGTAAGAGATACACCTCGATTCATTTTTACAGTTTCGTTGTCATTATATCATAACAAATCTTAATTCGTTACAAAAATCAAAAAAACTCCGGCAATTTTTGCCGGAGAAAAAGAGATAGAGTTTATTTACTTTTGGGAGGTAAATATTATTCTTTGGGAATGACTAAAGTATAGTCTCTAATTATGAAGATTATATGACGAAACTATGCTCTTTTCATATTTTTTTACCAGCCTTGTGCAGCATGTAATCCAGCAACATATCCTGTTACAAAAAGCTGCTGTAATATTATAACCTCCAGTATATCCATGAATATCTAACAATTCTCCGCAGAAATACACTCCTTGAGTGATTTTTTTGATTCTAATGTTTTAGGATCACTTCTTTTAATTGAACTCCTCCACCCGTTACAAAACCTTTTTCAATTGGTAAACTCCCACCCACTGTAAATCTAAAAATCTTGAATAGAGTTCAATAATTTTTGCACTTCTTGATCAGTCATTTTACCAATCACTTTTTGAGAAGACAGCCCAATTTGTTGGAGTAAAATTCTGCGAATCGTTCAGGCATCCATTCTTTCAACGGTGTCTTCACTGTTTTTGTGGATTATTTTTCTTTCCATTCTTGCCATTTTCTGCTAATTCCTCTTTTGTTAAAATCAGGTTGTATATTTAGCGACATTGTAACTTCTGAGACATTGTCTTTTTGTTGGACTTGATGAACAAAGCTTGAACAACGTAATACTGCTGGTCCACTAATTCCAAAATGAGTAAAAATCATATCCATTTGATGCGTCACAACTGCTTTTCCTTTTTATTCAACACACTTAACGCAACATTTTCTTAAAGAAAGAGCTCGTAATACGCCTTCTTTAATAAAAGTTTCATTACTTGTTAAAGGGACTTCTGTAGCAAATAATGGGGTGATTGTATGCCCTACACTTCGTGCAATTCCGTATCCATCTCCAGTTGAACCTGTTTTCGGATAGATTTCCCACCAAGTGCTAAAAATGACTGCATCTCCTTCAATTCTTTCTCCATTATCTAATTCCACTGCTGAAAACTGTCCTTCTTTTTAGTCGAATCGCTTTAACTTTTACATTTGTTCTCACTTGAATGCCTAATCGTTTAATTTCTTCAATAAATGTATTCAAAATGGTTTTTAGCAGAATCGGATACTGGAAACATTCTTCCATGGTCTTCTTCTTTTAATTGAACTCCTCGGTTTTGGAAAAATTCAATGATGTCTTGGTTATCGAATTGGGAAAAAGGCACTATGTAAGAAGCGTCCGTTTCCTGGAATGTGTTTAATAATTTCGTCTCTTGAGCGGATGTTCGTTACGTTGCAACGGGTTCCGCCTGTTAAGAGTAATTTTCGTCCTAAGCTTGGATTTTTATCTAGTAGAATTACTTCTGCACCTGCTAATGCTGCACTAACACTTGCCATTAGTCCGCTTGTTCCTCCACCTACTACAATGACTTTCATATTTTCTCCTTTGTATCTTTATTCGTAATTTTACTATAAGGGAAATGATACTTGACCGTCAAACTAAAAGGTGAATAAAGAGAAAATACTTTTGGATATAGTAACAAGCGACGGTAGCAGCCTTGCCTTGCAAGTCTCACACCTAAAATTCGAGCCTCGGTCTCGAATTTTTCCTTCCAATAGTAACCATTCCATGATTACTATTGGGATTATTACTATAAAAGTATTTTTCTCTTTATTCACTTGAGGCGTTTCTAAGAAAAAGTGTGTTATAAAAACGAGAAAATACTTTTTAATATAGTAATAAAGGACGAGGCACCCTGCCTCGCAAGTCTCATGCCTGAACTGAGCCTTGGTCTCGAAGTTTCCTTCTAATAGTAATCACTCCATGGTTACTATTGGGCTTGATTACTATAAAGTATTTTCTCTATATTTACTTGTGCGATTCTACAGAAATAGGAATCATTAGAATACTTTTTGTATAAGAATTTTCTACTGAATCAAATTCCATTTTAAACTCTTCTCCAAAAATATAATGCTAATCTTTTCTTGTACATTTTGAATTCCAACTCCACCCTAACGCTTTATTAGAAGCACCTTTTCCCTTTAAACCTACTCCATTATCTTCAATCATAATTTTTTTATATAAGGGAAAATGATACTGAACCGTCAACTGTATTCTTCCTGGTCGATTTATTTCCTTAATACCATGATAAATAGCATTTTCTACTAATGGTTTGGAGTACTAATTTTAGGTAACAAAATATCTGGGATATTTTCATCTATGAATCTCATAAGATAGTTTTTTTCTTCATATCTTTGTTGCTGAATAAATAAATATTGTCTCACATGGTCCAATTCTTTAGAAAGAGAAATTAAATCTTCTCCTCCATTTAAAGCTAATCTAAAAATAAGTCGCAAGTGCTTTTTTGTAATTGAAACTACACGAGTTGTATCTTGGAACTCAGCCATCCAAATAATCGTATCCAGTGTATTATATAAAAATGTGGATTAATCTGACTTGATAATGCTTTTTAATTCATATACTCTTGCCAATTGTTCTTGCTTTCTAGCCTCCACCATTAATTGTTCTAAATGATTGAGCATATGGTTAAAAATGATGAGCTAATTGTTGAAATTCACTAGCACCATTTGGAATAGCTCGTAAATTAGTTTGACCTTTTTCAACTTCCTGCATTGTATCTTCCAAGTGTTGAATAGGTGATAAATGATGTCTCAAAATAACAACCATTCCAATGGAGCAGACAATAAAACTTAAAATTGCAATACTAATAACAATCATAAATAATTGCTTCGATAATTGTTCTCCATTGTGAAAAAGTACTAACCCCTACTAATACCCAATTACAATTATCAATAGAAATTTTATGTACAAAAAATTTTTCCCTAGCATAGAATCCATTGGACTTTTAGCAATATCTTCTGCAGACATTTGCTTATCGACAGATTGAAAGACTTCGTTATCGGGATGATAAACGATTTTTCCCCCTCTGTATTAATCACAAACGCATATCCATCATTCCCAAGAAAAGTTCCTTAATATAATTTTCAAGAGCGTGAGAATCAATATCAAATCGAACGACTCCTAAACTTTCATTTGTTTTTGATAAAATTTCTTGACTAATAGATAACACATATTTATCATTTTTGCAAACGACTTGGTAATAATACTGGGTTGTGAGATAAGTCAATCGCTTGTTGATACCATTCTTGCATCATTAATTCATTCGAATTGGCAGATTGAAGATTTTGATCGCTTGAAATGATTCTTCCATCTTTTTTGTCACAATCGTCATCGAAAACAAAGTGTTCATTGCTTTTCATAAAGGAATCTAACCAGTTTCGAATACTTATTTGCGAATTATTTTTCTTGTTCTTGAGCAAATTGAACAACTTCAGCCTCATTAGCAATCGCGTTAACTGTATATTTTAATTGAGAGACATACTGTTCGATATATCGAGCACTTGTATCAATTCTAGCGAGTCGTTTGCCCGGATATGTTCTCTTTAAATAATTCACTACTTTTTCCAATAAAAAGACACTTCCAACAAGAATCAAAATCAAAAAAATAGCATTCCTAATAAATAGGTAGTTAATTTTTATAAACAAGGAATTTTTCATGATTCTACTCCTTTTTGAAATTGTTTTTGGTGTTACTCCGACAATTTGCTTAAATCTAACTGAAAAATAATTTACGTCTTCCATTCCTACTGCTAAAGCTACTTCATAAATTTTCATGGATGTAGATAATAGTAGTAATTTTGCCTTATTCATTCGTTGAGTAATAACATAATCTTGAAATGTCATTCCTAATTTTTCTTAATCAAGACACTGACATAATTGGGAGTAAATCCTAACTGTTCTGCAACTTTTTACAAGAGAAAGATCAGGATTATCTAATTAGCTATGAATGAGTTTTTCAATTTCTGTTTCTTCTGAAATAATATCTACTTGATGAATTTGGTTTTCTTTCCGTTCTTTTTCCAATTTACCAACGACTGTGACAAAAAGATTCAATTTCTTTTTAGAAATAGGCTTTAGTAAATAATCGTCTGCTCCTAATTTTAATGCAGATAATAGGTAATCAAAGTAATCATATCTGTTAGAAATACGATATGTGTATGTGGATAGTGTAATTTAACTTGTTGAGCTAATGTAATGCCGTCCATTTGTGGCATATTGATATCTGTTAGTAAGATGTCGGGTTGTTGTTGTTGAATCATTTCCCAAAGCTTGTTTGCCATTTTTCAGCTTCTTGTACATCTGAAATCCCCAATTGTTTATAATCGATCGATTGAAGTGAGTCCTCTTCTAACAAGAGATTCATCTTCAACAATTAATAGTGAATACATTCTCATCCCTCCTATTTTCCATTATACTCCGCCTTTTTCAAAAATTAACCGAAAGTGTGCGTAAAGAGAAAATACTTCTGGATATAGTAACAAAGGATGGTAGCAGCCTTTTCCTCCCAATAGTAACCATCTTCATGGTTACTATTGGGCTTGTTACTATGGGAAGTATTTTCTCTTATTCGATTAGGTCCTCTGTTATATATGCCCTAACCAGACTTGCCGTTGTGTATTAGTCAAATAAGCCAAGTACGGCTTATTTGACTGAAAAAATGAGACCAAGGCTCAATTTTTAGGCATGAAACAGCAAAGCTGTTTGCTGCCGTCCCCTGCTACAACAGCTAAAAGTCTTATTTTACAAAATCCATTAAAAGCCATAACCTTTTTCTTCCATATCTGCTAACGGAATAAAACGGATAGCTGCACTATTAATGCAGAAACGTAATCCACCTTTATCTTTGAGGACCATCATCAAATACATGTCCTAAATGAGAATTAGCAATACGACTACGAACTTCAATTCGTTTCATATTAAAACTTGTATCTTCCTTATAAGTTACTACTTCAGAAGAAATTGGTTTTGTAAAACTGGCCAACCACAACCGGAATCAAACTTATCTTTTGAAGAGAAAAGTGGTTCACCAGTTGCTACATCCACATAAATACCTGCTTCATGATTGTCCCAATACTCGTTAGAAAAAGCCATTTCTGTACGATTTTCTCTAGTAACTGCATATTGTTCTTTTTGTCAAAGTATTTTTCAATGTTTTCTTCATCTGGTAATGGGAATAAATTAGGATCAATCACTGGATCATTTGCTTTATTCACATCAATATGACAATAGCCATTTGGATGTTTCTTTAAATAATCTTTGATGGTAATCTTCTGCAACAACAAAGTTTCTAAGATTTTCTCTTTCAATTGCAACTTTCTTTCCTAATTGTTCTTCTTTTTCTGCTACTACTTGTTCAACAATTTCTTTATCTTCATCATTTTGATAATAAATTCCTGTTCGATATTGACGACCCTACATCATTTCCTTGTTTATTCACTGATAATGGATCGATAACTCTAAAGTAATATAATAAAATTTCTCTGAGGATGACGACTTTTTGCATCATAAGTAATTTTTACTGTTTCTGCATGGTCTGTATCATGAATTAATTGGTAGTTTGTTGTTTCTACTTTCCCATTTGCATACCCACTTACTGCATCTTCAACTCCATTAATTTCTTGAAAAATATTCTTCTAAGCCCCAGAAACAACCACCTGCTAAAATAGATTTCTTTCAACTCTTTTTCCCCCTTATTTTTCTGATTTGTTAACCTTTTTGTTGATTAATTAGTGAACTAACTTTTTCTCAATTGGATTTCCATTCGCCTGAGCTGTTGATATTGAAGGATGAATGAAATAATAAAAAGCAATCAACAATACAATTAACGATACGACTCCAATCAATATTTTTATCCATTTTAAACACTCCCTAGATTTTATCGAGATATTTTGAATCTATTTATTACGTCCTATTATATATATGCCAAACAACCGAAAAAGACTTGCCATAGTAGCATTACAGTTCAAAAAGCCACCATTGGCTTTATTGGACAGGAAAAATTTGAGACCCTAGGCTCAAATTTTTAGAGCCTGAGACTCGCATTTTTGCGAGGCTGCTGCCGTCCTCTAGCTACTATAGCTAAAAAGTCTTATTCATATAGTTACATTTTATCCAGTTGTTTCTGAATATCCTCATTTGATAAATGCCCTGGATGAGCTTGTACAATTTCTCCATTTTTGATTAATAAAAACAGATGTTGGATATCCAATTACACCCTACTTGTTTAAAAGAAATCAGGTGTTTCTGCCATTAATACAGGTAAATTTTTATACTCTAATCAGAGAACCATTCTTTAAAAATCTTCTGCTTTTTCTCACGATTCACTCAGGAGCTACTACACTTTAAAAACAACCGTATCATCAGAATGATTAGCCGCAAAGGAATCAATATCTGCTAACCCAGCTAAACAAGTTGGACACCATGAAGCCCATACTTTAATATAAACTTTCTTTCCTTTATAGTCTGATAATTTAACATCTTTTTCCATCAAAGGTTTTTAAAACTAGCATCCACAGATTTTTGCAGAGGTTGTCGTTGCTTTTGTTTCTTCTTTTTATCTTTCATTGTCATATCTGTTGAATTTTTCATTGTATCTCCCCTTTCATCCCCATTGGTTGACAAGCTCCTAATAATAAACTAGCTCCAAGAACTACATATTTCCATTTCTTCATCTGTCATTCTCCTATCTTTGTAATAAAATTTTGTATTTGTTGAAAAATAATCCAAGCTCCCATTCCTATAATGACAAGCCCCCGATTTTTCTTTTAAAAGATATAATTGCTTTTTCGCAAGATTAAAAGCTTTCATCGCTGTAGTAGATGCAATTGCTAAAGCTAAAAACGGAATGGCTAAACCTAAAATATAAATCGCTAATAAAAACATTCCATAAAAATACTTGCTTGTTGTGTTGCTACTAATGTTAGGACAGAACTTAAAACTGGACCTACACATGGTGTCCAACAAAACTAAAACTAACTCCTAACAAATAGCTACTCCATAAGGAATGTTTGCCATCTGTTTCAAACTGTACCGTCTTTTTGCTTTTGTAAAGATGTTAATTGAAATACTTCCATTTGATGCAATCCTAGTAAAACAATAATAGTTCCTAAAACTAAATGAAAATAAGGATTATACAATAATTGTCCTAACAAAACTAGCAGCAAATCCTAATACAAAGAAAATCGTTGAAATACCTGCTACGAATAAAAAAACGTTCGAACGACTGGTAGCACCGCAACTTCAAATTTTTCCAATTTTAATACTGCGACTTCCTCTTTCACTCATTAATACTCCAAAATAAACTGGAAACAGTGGTAATACACATGGAGAAAAAAATGATAATAATCCAGCAGCAAAAATACTTCCCCATAATAAAATATCCATTTATACACCTTCTTCTTTAATGTTTGAATTCATTATAATCATTTTGTGTTCAAAGAAAACATAGAATCCCCTACAAATACATGAATTTAATATGATAATGTAAAAATGAAGTAGAATTTCTACTTCATCTTTCAATATACTTAACCTTCATAAACTTTTTACCATTAATATAAGTTGCTACAACAGTTGTTTTTCAAAATTTCTTCTGGACTTTCATCTAAGAAATTTTCGATAAAATTACAAAGTCTGCATAATTCCCTACTTCTAATGTTCCAATATCTAATCGACTAAAGGGATTTTGCTGCTCCATTAGTATGAGCAAATAATGCTTCTTGGGCACTAATTTTTGTTCAGGCATCAATGCTGGTTCTGGAAGCCCTTCTACTGTTTGACGAGCCACAGCAAAAGTACATCGTTTCAAATGGAGTTACATTTAGTACTACCGGAGTATCTGTTCCAAATGCTAGAGTCGCTCCTTCAGTAATAAAGGAGTGGAATGGAAACATTTGTTTTGCACGAATTTCTCCAACTTCTTCATCTAATGTTTCATACCCCACTAATAAGTGGCTTGGTTGAACTGAAACAATAAGAGATTTTTGAGCTGTAAGTGGCAAATCCTTTGGATCCATTACTTCTAAATGCTCAATCGTATTGAATTTATAAGGCGCATCAAAAGGATATTTTTCTTGCGCTTGTTTAAAATTCAATAATGTTAATTCAACTGCTCTATCTCCAACCGTATGAATACGCATTGGCCAACCTTCTTGATTGGCTAATAAAGTCAATCGTTCCATTTTTCTTCCGTTAAAAGTGGTCCTCCCACATCTCCTTCAAAAATGGGATTGGATAGGGTTCTTTTAAGTAAGCTGTATGCGAACTTGTCACTCCGTCATAAAACTGTTTCACGCCACCCATTTGCAACATGGGAGATTGGTAAGTTTGATAGAGACAACGGTTTACTTCCACTTCTTCACGCATCGCTGGGAAAAAGCTTACTCGAACCGTTGCATCATCTTCTACACTAGAATAAAGTTTGGGATAAACAATATCATCAGGACTTTCTCCTGTTAACGCCACATCTCCAACTGCTGTAATTCCCATCGCATTCAAATGCTTCATATAGTCTAACAATGCTACTTTAGAGTCAGGTTCATTAATTGCTAGTACTTTAGCTAAATAATAAATCGCAATTGCTTCTAAAAATACTCCTGTTAACTCACCATCTTTTTTAACAGCTTCTCCGCCAATTTCAGAAGGAATATTATCACTCGTTAACCCTAATTCTTCTAATGCTTTTGTATTCAGCCAAATCGTGTGTGCATCTCCACAATCAAGCAAATCGGAACTTCATTGGAAGCTTTATCCAACTCTTCTTTTGTTGGTAAAACTTGTTGTCCAAAATCACTCGCATACCAACCAATCCCAATTTTCCATCCATTATAAACAGGAATTTCTTTTGCTTGAGCAATAACTTCTTCAATCGAAGGCGCTCCAACTGCTTTCATCTTTCCTAAATGAATCAAACTAGATAAATATAAATGCACATGCGCATCGATAAATCCAGGAGTAACCATTTGGTCCCCTGTATCAATAATTTCTCCGTCTACTTCTTGATGATAAGGAAGAATAGCTGCAATCTTTCCCATCTTTTTATTTCTAATATTCCTTCAATTATTTCTTTAGAATCTCCAATAAAGAGATGTTTACTTTTCACAAAAATAATGCATATTATAACTCCATTTTAAAAATTTAAAAAGGCATCATTGTAGTTAGAAATCCATTCTGTTCCAAGATATTCATAATGCTCTAAACTTTCAATGACTTCTTGTGATGGATAAAAAGTCTCATCTGAAACCACTTCTTCATCTAACAACTCTTTTGCAGCTTCATTTGGTGTAGCATAGCTCTACAAATGCTGCATTTAGCGGCATTTTCAGGACGAAGCATAAGTTAATAAACGCATACGCTCCTTCAATATTTTCCGCATTATACGATAAAGCAAAGTTATCCGTCCAAACAGCACTTCCATCTTGCGGTAAAAATATTGAACAGCTGGATCGCTTCTGCTACAGCTAGCTGCGTCTCCTGAATAACCAATTCCAATGGTGCTTCTTCTAATTTCATCATTGTTTTAATTTCTTCATTTAATACAGCACGTACATTTGGATTTAATGCTTTAATTTTTAATTCTGCTTCTTTTAATTGCGCTGCATCTTTGGAATTGAGTGAGTAACCTAATGACTGCAATGCTAATCCCATTGTTTCATCGATTTCCATCTAGTAATAAAATTTTATTACGGAATTCACTCTTCCATAAATCATTCCAAGTTGTAATACTTTCTGGATCAATATATTTTGTATTCACTATAATCCCAACAGTTCCCCAGAAATATGAACTGTATATTGATTCATGCGATCCACTGGACTATTTAATAAAAATGGCGGAATATTTTCAAACCTTGAATTTTAGAACGATCTAATGGCTGTAATAAGTTTTTGATTTACTAATTTTGTAATACTCGATTCACTTGAAAGACGATATCATATCGAGTACCCCTTGTTTTTAATTTAGCTTCCATCGCATCATTTGAATCGAAAGTTTTCTATAGACCACTTGAATATTTGTTTCTGCCTCAAATTCTTTTATATCAATTCAGGGTCAATATACTTCTCCAGTTAAATAAATAGAGCTGCTGTTTTCACTAGAAGCAGATTCATCCGCAGAAATTTCGTGATTGAATATATTGTTTTACTCCCTAATAGTAAAAGTAGCAACGCTAAAATAGATAAATTAAAGATACTAATTTTTCATGAAAAACCTCATTTCTCTCTTGTTTTGTTACAATAAGTTGATAGTAATAAAATATCGCTTTCACGTCAACTAGTACGTTCTGATTTTAAAAAAACATCCGTTTAAGTAGAACACAACTTAAACGGATGATCATCAAAACTCAGTTTAGATAGGAAAATGTCACAACTATTCATACTATCCTTTCAAAAATCTCCTGTTTTTGTTTCAATAACTTTCATTGCCGAGCGAATGACATGAAATTCATCTATTAATTTTTCCAATTAACTCATAATTACTGCTCCGTTAATCTCACCGGATAATATTTTATGAGAGAATTGATGAAAAATTATCTAGATGTTCTTCAATACTCATTAGCATCTCCTTAGCATCTTTATGACGATACTTTTTAGCAATATGTGCTACTTCTTCAGAAAAATAAAGCCAAATTATTTTCATGAATAGTAATATTTCTTCCTTCTGGTAGTAAATCTTCGCTTCATAGCAAGTTAAAAAAATTTTTGTTCAATTGTATTACAAACAAAAACAACCCCAATTTGCGAAACATATCTCTTCTGGACGCTGTTCTTCATTCTTATTATACTTACTAAACTTCCAAGTTGTCTACCCACCCATTTTGGAAGCTGTTCATCGCTGATTTCAAATCGCTCTAGTGCTCTTTGAGCGAAAATGATCAGTCCATGTATAATTTGGTCCAAATGAAAGTCCCATAACATTACTCCTTTATATAAGTTTGTAAAGTAAGAATTCTATCCAATTTTAAAAATTACCATCAATCCTAAATACACCTTCTATTTTTGACAAATGTCATCCATCCCACCTTTCCTAATAATTATTTAGGAAAGAATAAAATAAAAATTGTGAAATAATTCTCATGAAGATTTTATCAATCCTTTTATGGAGTTTCAACAGAAATTGCTTCATTTAAACAAAAAACTCCCACTTGCCAGGTAAACAAGTGAGAGATAGGATGGCTACATTTCGTCTGGAGATCTCTCCTAAAATTGTAAGACCTTGTTTTTAAGACAACAGCTGTTGCTTCCACTAATGCTAAACGAGCATTTAGTCCTTCATCTTCTTGTAAGATACGGCTGTTTGCATAATATTTATTGAAGGCTTGCGCTAGAGAAATTACATATTTAGAAATCACAGAAGGTTCAAATTTACTTTCTGCATATTTCACAATATTTGGATAATTTTCAATTTGTTTTAATACTTTCCCATGCATAGTCATCTTCTAATTCTAATGCTTGAGATAAATCTACTGAAACTCCTGCTTTTCTTAAAATACTCATTGCACGAGCACGAGTATATTGAACATAAGGTCCAGTTTCTCCTTCAAATTGAACAACTTCTTCTAAGTTGAAGTCAAAGTTATTTGTACGATCGTTTTTAAATCGTGGAAGATTACCGCACCTACCCCAACTTGTTTTGCAACTTGTTCTTTGTTTGGTAAGTTTGGATTTTTAGCTTCAATTTGTTTTAAAGCTAATTCTTCAGCTTCACGTAAAACTTCTTCTAATAAGACAATTTTACCTTTACGTGTTGATAATTTTTTACCACCTAATGTAATTAAACCAAAGCCAACGTGAATCATGTTTTCTTGCCAATCACGACCCATTTCGCTTAATACAGCCTTTAATTGTTTGAAGTGGTTTGCTTTGTTCATTCCCTACAACATAAATGTTTTTAGCGAAATCGTAAGTTTCTTTACGGTAATGTGCAGCCGCTAAGTCACGAGTGATATATAATGTTGCACCATCTGATTTTTTAATTAATGCAGGTGGTAAGTCATATTTATCTAAGTGAACAACCGTTGCTCCACGGTCGATTGTTGCAATTCCATTACTTTCTAAATATTCAACAATTGGATCCATCTTATCATTATAAAAAGCTTCACCATTATAAGAATCAAATGTAATTCCTAAAATATCATACACACGATTGAATTCTTTTAAGGATTCAGATTTGAACCAATTCCATAGTTCTTCAGCTTCAGCATCGCCATCTTCTAATTTCTTGAACCATGCACGTCCTTCATCTTCTAAAGAACTATCACGTTCTGCTTCATCATGGAATTTAACGTATAAACGTAATAATTCTGCGATTGGATCTTGTTCAACGGCTTCTTTTGTTCCCCATTTTTTATAAGCAACGATTAATTTACCGAATTGTGTTCCCCAGTCTCCTAAGTGGTTGATTTTAATTGGGTTATAACCAACTTTTTTCTCTAAGTTAGCGATGGCATTTCCGATTACTGTTGAACGTAAGTGACCCATTGACATTGGTTTTGCAATATTTGGACTAGACATATCTACTATTGCATTACGTCCTTGACCAAAGTCAAAGTTACCATATTCTTCTCTTTGTTCTAAAACAGTGTGTAATGTTTCATCTGCAAATTTACCTTTTGATAGGAAGAAGTTTGCATATGGTCCCATTGCTACTGCTTGACTAATATGTTCATCAGCAACTGCTTCAACGATTTCTTGTGCAATTGCTTGAGGTGCTTTTACGTAATACTTTTGCAAGCGAGAATGCTGGGAAAGCTAAAATCTCCTTGTTCTGCATATTTTGGAACTTCAATCATTTTTATAAATTTCTTCAAACGATAAATGTTCACTAATTGTTTTTATGAATTTGTTCTGCAACTATGTAATCCATTTTGACACTCCTTCTTTTTATATAAATGATAAATAAAAAGCCCCTAATCAAGCAACCTTGACTAGAGACGAGATAACCCGTGGTACCACTCTTATTGTTTTAAAAATATTAAACCACTTTAAACTTTTTTTAACGGTAAGCGACCGGATTACTCTACTACATTCGAATAATCATTTCCAAAGTGCGGTTCATTTTACTTCATCATGACCGGCTTCCACCACCCCAGCTCGCTAAAACATATATCCGTAAACTACTCTCTTCTTCATAAATGTTTATTATTTATAGGACGATTATAACAAGCGATAGAATATTTGTCTAGTAATTTTATAATAAACTTTATAACGCAAACCACAAAAAGACTTTTTGCATAGTAATATTAAGCATGAAACAAAAGCTTTTGCTACCCCTGCCGTCCTTTATTACTATAAAACAAAGTCTAATTCTTTAACGTACTCTCATAAATACCATTCCAAAAAGACTTTGCATAGTAGCACTAGCAATGAGACCGCAGGTCTGCTGGCGTCCTAATGCTACTATCACGCAAAGTCTATCTCACAAACGCACTCTCATAAATATCCGTAAAAATAGAAATAACTTTTCACAGTAGCAACAGTCCCATAAGCCACACAGGCTTATAGGACAAGAAAAATTGAGACCCTAGGCTCAATTTTTTAGGCATGAGACCGTAGGTCTGCTGCCGTCGTATGCTACATCAGAAAAGTCAATTTCTATTAACATTAGTTGCGGAAAATCTTAGCCTCCAAGAACAAATCATTATACAATCCCTAACAACTCAGAACCTAGATTCTCATACACTTCCATATGCTCCATCTGCTCATCCGTAGGATAAAAAGTCTCATTACTTGTTACCTCTTCCGCAATAACTCTAACGCATCCTTATTCGGAGTTGAGTATCCAACATATTCCGCATTTTTAGCAGCCACATCCGGTCTCAATAAAAACGAAATAAAACGATACGCACCATCAAAATTTTTAGCCGTTTTTGGAATAACAATATTATCAAACCATAAGTTCGTTCCCTCTTCCGGTAAAACATACGCTAGATTTTCATTTTTCTCCAACATCTTCGCAGCTTCGCCGAGAACGATACTCAATTGAAGCTTCTTCTGCGCCATATACGTCTTCATCTCATCTGCACAATCGCTTTAGCATTTGGCATTAATGTTTTCAAGAATTTACCCGCTTCTTTTTACAACTTCGGGATCCTTTTCATTCAAAGAATACCCTTGAGTTTGAAGTGCAATTCCCATCATTTCTCTAGCACCATCGATAAATAAAATCGAATCTTTATAGTCCTCTTTCCATAAATCAGACCATTTCGTAATTTCGCCTTCAGCAATATTTTTAGTATTGTAAATAATGCCTAAAGTTCCCAGAAATAAGGAATACTATAACGATTATTTCGGATCAAAACTCTTATTCAAGAATTTCTCATCTAAATGTTCCATTCCTTCAATTTTTAGAATAATCTAATGGTACTAATAAATCCTCTTTTAACATTTTATGAATCGCGTATTCACTTGGAATCGCCACATCATAATTCGTTCCACCTTGTTTAATTTTTGTATACATCGCTTCATTTGAATCAAATGTTTCATAAATGACTTTATATCCAGTCTCTTCTTCAAACTGAGTAATTAAATTAGGGTCAATATAATCTCCCCAGTTGTATACAATAATGGTATCAGGATTTCCTGCGATAGCTGTTTCAAAATTTTTTCTAAAGAGTAATAATCCAAGACTTGCGACTAAAATTGCACTAACAAACATCATTAATCGCTTCATCGTAGTACCCCTTTCGCTAAATCATTTTCAACATTTTTTTCTGATTTAATCGTTTTTGCTTGGTATTGTTGAATGAAATAATATCCAATTACTAAAATTAATGAGAATAAGAACATTAATGTACTTAAAGCATTAATTTGTAAACTAATCCCTTGACGAGCTCTTGAATAAATCTCAACCAGCAATTGTAGAGAATCCATTTCCTGTTACAAAGAACGTTACTGCAAAATCATCTAAAGAATATGTAAACGCCATAAAGAATCCACTTAAAAATACCAGGTGTAATCGAAGGTAAAATAATACGCGTTAACACTTTGAGAACTTGTTGCACCCTAAGTCACGTGCCGCAGTAATCATTGAACGATTCATTTCTGTTAATTTTTGGTAAAAACCATTAATACGACAATCGGAATATTAAAAGCAATATGAGAAAGTAGTACGGACCAAAATCCTAATTTAAATCCAATGAATGTAAATAAAATTAATAAACTTGCCCCGATAATAACGTCAGGGGAAACTAATAAAATATTATTCATTCCAAGAACAAATTGTTTTCTTCTATTTGAACGAATAAAGTCAATCATAATCGCCCCAAGTGTACCAATAATGGTTGCACATAGAGCTGATAACAAAGCTAAAAACTAAAGTATCAATTACAATACCAATTAATCTTGTATCTCCAAGAACAGCTTGATAATGTTCTAAAGTAAAGGATTGAAAAATCATTCATCCCCACCACTATTGAAAAATGAGTAATAAATCAAATAGAAAAATAGGAGCATACAATACTGCAAATACAAATACTAAATAGGCATTTGATAACCAATGGTTTTCTCTAATTTCATTATGCTTCTCCTCCTTTCTCACTTGATCACGTGTTACAAAACATTAAAAACAATCATTGCTACAATTAAGATAACCCCAATTGTTGAACCCATTCCCCAGTTTTGTGTGTCACTAGAAATGTTGCTCTACGGCAGTCCCTAATGTAATCACACGATTTCCTCCAATTAAACGAGTTAACATAAATAGTGATAGTGAAGGAATAAATACTGCTTGAACTCCACTTCTACACCACTCATCGTTACATGGAATCACGACATTTTTAATGTTTGCCAAGGAGTCGCACCAAGGTCACGGGCTTGCTGCAATTAATGAACTTGGTAATTCTTGTACTGCATTAAAAATTGGTAAAATCATAAATGGTAATTCAATATATGCAGCTACTGTTAAGAAACTAAATCTGTAAATAAAAATTCTTCTGGCGCAATTCCAAATAATGATAAGAATTGATTTACTGTACCTGTTTGGCTAAAAATTCTAATAAAAGCATAGGCTTTTAATAATAAATTGACCCATGTTGGCAAAAATAATTAATAATAGCCTATAAATTTTATGCTTCGTTTTACTTAAAAAGTAAGCTGTTGGATAACTCACGACTAAAGTCACTAATGTTACTAAAAAGGCATACCATACTGAGTTAAATGTCATTTCTAAATAATTACCAGAAGTAAAAATAATTTGTATAGTTTCCAATTGTTAATTGATTATTAATATCGAAAAATGATTTATAGAAAATCATCGCTAAAAGGTGCTACAAATAATGCTAACCATAAAAGATATGGAATGGAAAAAAGACGCGAGAATTTTTAGTCATTGCTATCGTCCTCCACTTCCTCGTAGCTTTCTAGACGTGCATCAAATTCTTCTTCACTTTCTCAAAACGCATTACGTGAATATCTTGTGGTTCAAAAATATAATCCTACTTTTGATCCAACTTCAGCTTTTTCGTTGAGTGAATCATCCATTCATTTTTATTTTCGTCATAACAAAATAAATTTCATAGTGAACTCCACGGAATAATTGTGTATCTACTTCAACGGTTAATTTTCCTTTATCCACACTTGTTAGAGACAATCTTCTGGACGAATTACGATTTCTACTTTTTCATTTGGACGCATACCAGCATCGGCACATTCAAATTCTTTTTCCAACAAATTCTACTAAGTAGTCTTCTTTCATCACACCGGAAACGATATTACTTTCCCCGATAAAGTCCGCAACGAAACGGTTTATTGGTTCATCATAAATATCTACAGGAGTACCTGATTGAATAATTTCTCCACCATTTAATACGAAGATTTCATCACTCATCGCAAGAGCTTCTTCTTGGTCATGGGTCACGAAGATAAATGTAATTCCTAAACGTTGCTGTAATTCACGTAATTCATACTGCATATCGGTTCTTAACTTTAAGTCTAATGCTGATAGTGGTTCATCTAATAATAAAACTTCTGGTTCATTCACTAAGGCACGAGCAATCGCTACACGCTGTTGTTGTCCCCCTGACATTTGTACAATTTCACGTTTTTCGTAGCCTGATAATTGAACTAATTTTAACGCTTCAGAAACTTTTTGTTTGATTACATCTTCTGGTAATTTTTAAACGTAAACCGAATGCAATGTTTTCAAACACATTCATATGAGGGAATAAAGGCATAGTCTTGGAATACAGTATTTACTTTACGTTTATTTGGTGGTAAATCTGTTACATCTTCTCCATTTAAAGTAACAGTACCTGTTGTAGCATCCGTAAAACCAGCAATAATACGAAGAATAGTAGTTTTACCACATCCTGAAGGACCTAATAATGTATAAAATTTTCCTTTTTCAATTTCAAAGTTAATATTTTTTAAAAACTTGAGTATCATCATAAGATTTTTGTAACATTTTTCAAATGTAATAATTGCATTGTTGGACATGTTCTGTACCAATCCTTCCTTTTTATAAATAAGAATTTGTTGCGACAATTAACACCTTACTTGTTTCATTGCCAGCATTTTTAATTTGGTGTTTAGCAGAAGCTTCAAAATAAAAAGATTCTCCTTTAGAGACAACTTCTATTTGTTTCCCTACTTTTTACTTGTACCTTACCTTCTAGAACATATCCAAAGGTTTCGGATAATGATGGTTGAAACACTTTGTATTCCCCTTGAGGTTCAAACCCTAATATTACAGGTTCCATTTCATGTTCATTTGAATCAGGATTTAACCAAGTCACAATTGTTTTTATGTTTTGGATCCTCCATCACGGTCATATCTTTCAGGCCCATATACGGTTAAAGCTTCTTCTGGTCCATCTTCAAAGAAATCCTTTGGTGCACACCTAATACTTCTAAAATATCAAAAAAATGTGTCCATAGATGGTGAACTAAGGTCGTTTTCTAATTGGGAAATATATCCTTTAGATAAATCCGTCCTTTCAGCCAATTCTTCTTGAGTAAGTCCTTTTTGAACACGAAGAGCTTTCAAGTGACTCCCTATTTCCATCTTATCCCTCCATTCTTTAAACATAAAGTTTAATCACACTATGATTCATTATACTCTAAGTTTAGTAATAGTCAACAAATAAATATCAAAAATAAAAAAGAACCCTATATAATATATAGAGTTCAGACGAGTAGACATTGAAATGTTCTTTCAAAGTAGCATTTAACCATGAAACCGTAGGTTTGCTGCCGTCTATTGCTACAGAATAAGAAGTCAGTTTTATTAACGTACTCTCATTAGTTCCATACAAATAGAAACGAATTCATAGCAGTAGCATTGGTAATATAAGAAGTCAGTTTATTAACGTACCCTCATTACTTCCGTTCAGAAAGAAATGACTTTTCATAGTAGCACTATTAATAAGTTAAATATTTTACGCTCTCTAAATTAGTTCCGTAAAAATGAAATGACTTCTTACAGTAGCATTGGAAATATAAGCCCAAATGGCTTATATTACTGGAAAAAAATCGAGACCTTAGGCTCGATTTTTAGGCATGAGACCATAGGGGCTGCTGCCGTCCATTGCTACAGTATAAAGAAGTCAGGTATTATTAACGTCCCTTTATTATGTCTGTACAGAAAAACGACTTCTCATAGTAGCATTAGTAATATAAGCCAAATTGGCTTATATTACTGGAAACTTTGAGACACTAGGCTCAAAGTTTAGCTATGAGATTCGCATTTGCGAAGCTGCTAGCGTCCAATATGCTACATTCAGAGAAGTCAGTTTTTGACATTTTATTATTTTTAAAAAGAGCCTTTGCCATTGCCAAGCATCCTATAGTTGCTGCATTATTTCCTAAAGCAGGAGTTTGTATATATTCATCTACAGAAGGATATCCAACATAACCATTCATTAATTTCTCAAATTCTTGTTTAACTTTTTCAATAAATGAGATTGTTGCATCACACCTCCACCCTAAAAACAATCACTCAGGTGCCAAAATTAATGTTGTATTATAAATACATTGTGCAGCATAGTAAGCTTCAATATCCCAAATTGGATCAGTAGGGCTCTAATTCAAATGCAGGACGACCGGCTTTTTCTTGTAAGGCTGGGCCTGCTGCAAACCTTCTAAACAGTCAGAGTGGAAAGGACATACACATTTTGCATTATCTTCTGGATGTCGTTTTACAATCATATGACCCATCTCAGGGAAGTTCATCCCACCTACAAATTCACCACGTTGGATAGCTCCACCACCAACACCGGTTCCAAAATGTATAATACACTAAACTTTCTAAATCTTTTCCATGGCCAAAATAGTATTCTCCATAAGCTTGCGTTCACATCAGTTGTCCAATTAATTGGAACATTTAAATGACGTTTTAATTCACCTATAAAATCAAAATTTTGCCATGCTAATTTTGGAGTAGAAGTAATGTATCCAAATGTTGCAGATTTTTTTATTGTTATCAATTGGACCAAAAGCACCCACACCAACTGATTCTAATTCTTGTTCATACTTTTTAAAAATTCAAAAACTTTCGGTAAAGTTTCTTCTGGAGTTGTCGTTGGAATTGAAATTTTTCTAAAACTTCCATATCATGATTCCCAATCGCATCAAACAAACTTTGTACCACCAGCTTCGATACTACCTAATACCATATAAAAATTCCTCCATTATATTAATAATTATATTATATACAAAAAGACAAGTAAGCTAGCACTTACTTGCCAATAAATCGGGAATACAGGATTTCGAACCTACGACCCCTTGGTCCCAAACCAAGTGCTCTACCAAGCTGAGCTAATTCCCGATAATGCACCCAACAGGAGTCGAACCTGTAACCGCTTGATTCGTAGTCAAGTACTCTATCCAATTGAGCTATGGGTGCTAAATATTCACTTATATATAGAAAAATGCACCCAACAGGAGTCGAACCTGTAACCGCTTGATTCGTGAGTCAAGTACTCTATCCAATTGAGCTATGGGTGCAAATTTTATTCAATTGTATTGAAATGCCGAGGGCCGGAGTCGAACCGGCACGGTCATCACTGACCGCAGGATTTTAAGTCCTGTGCGTCTGCCAATTCCGCCACCCCGGCATGGGCCATGGTTTATCATTGGCAAAGCGGAAGACGGGGTTCGAACCCGCGACCCCCACCTTGGCAAGGTGGTGTTCTACCACTGAACTACTTCCGCAAATTTATTCATTTAAATGCCGGCTAAAGGACTTGAACCCTCGACCCTCTGATTACAAATCAGATGCTCTACCAACTGAGCTAAGCCGGCTGAAACTTAATAGTGCGGGTGAAGGGACTCGAACCCCCACGCCTCGGCGCTAGATCCCAAATCTAGTGCGTCTGCCATTCCGCCACACCCGCGATTTCTCGCTTGAGAATGAGTGATACAGGGCTCGAACCTGTGACCCTCTGATTAAAAGTCAGATGCTCTACCAACTGAGCTAATCACTCTTTATGTTATGGAGGTTAACGGGATCGAACCGCTGACCCCCTGCTTGTAAGGCAGGTGCTCTCCCAGCTGAGCTAAACCTCCATAATTTATAAAAAGCGTGGCAACATCCTACCCTCGCAGGGGGAAACCCCCAACTACTATCGGCGCTAAGAAGCTTAACTTCTGTGTTCGAGATGGGAACAGGTGTATCCTTCTTGCCATCGTCACCACACTTCTCTCTTGAAAAAGCTCTCGCTCTCTCAAAACTGAATCTATATCCAAACTCTTCCTCAATCCACCTTCAACCTTGGTTAAGTCCTCGACCGATTAGTACTAGTCCGCTCCATACCTCACGGCACTTCCACTCCTAGCCTATCTACCTGATCGTCTCTCAGGGGTCTTACTCACTTAATGTGATGGGAAATCTCATCTCGAGGGGGGCTTCACGCTTAGATGCTTTCAGCGTTTATCCCGTCCACACATAGCTACCCAGCGATGCTCTTGGCAGAACAACTGGTACACCAGCGGTGTGTCCATCCCGGTCCTCTCGTACTAAGGACAGCTCCTCTCAAATTTCCAACGCCCGCGACGGATAGGGACCGAACTGTCTCACGACGTTCTGAACCCAGCTCGCGTACCGCTTTAATGGGCGAACAGCCCAACCCTTGGGACCGACTTCAGCCCCAGGATGCGATGAGCCGACATCGAGTGCCAAACCTCCCTCGTCGATGTGAACTCTTGGGGGAGATAAGCCTGTTATCCCCAGGGTAGCTTTTATCCGTTGAGCGATGGCCCTTCCATTCGGTACCACCGGATCACTAAGCCCGACTTTCGTCCCTGCTCGACTTGTTGGTCTCGCAGTCAAGCTCCCTTATACCTTTACACTCTTCGAATGATTTCCAACCATTCTGAGGGAACCTTTGGGCGCCTCCGTTACATTTTTAGGAGGCGACCGCCCCAGTCAAACTGCCCGTCTGACACTGTCTCCCACCTGTTTCTAGGGTGCGGGTTAGAGGGTTCATGTAACAAGGGTAGTATCCCACCATTGCCTCCTTGAAACTGGCGTTCCATCTCTTCGGCTCCTACCTATCCTGTACATGTCACACAAACACTCAATATCAAACTACAGTAAAGCTCCATGGGGTCTTTCCGTCCTGTCGCGGGTAACCTGCATCTTCACAGGTACTATAATTTCACCGAGTCTCGTTGAGACAGTGCCCGATCGTTACGCCTTTCGTGCGGGTCGGAACTTACCCGACAAGGAATTTTCGCTACCTTAGGACCGTTATAGTTACGGCCGCCGTTTACTGGGGCTTCAATTCAAAAGCTTCGCCTCAAGGACTAACCTCTCCTCTTAACCTTCCAGCACCGGGCAGGCGTCAGCCCCTATACGTCATCTTTCGATTTTGCAGAGACCTGTGTTTTTGATAAACAGTCGCCTGGGCCTATTCACTGCGGCTGGTATTGCTACCAGCACCCCTTCTCCCGAAGTTACGGGGTCATTTTGCCGAGTTCCTTAACGAGAGTTCGCTCGCTCACCTTAGTGTTCTCCACTCAACTACCTGTGTCGGTTTGCGGTACGGGTTCTGTTAATCTCACTAGAAGCTTTTCTCGGCAGTGTGACGTCGAGCTGCTTTCGCTACTATATTTCGCTCCCCATCACAGCTCACCCCGTGTGTGACAAGCATTTCACCCATCAGCGGACTCGCTGCTTGGACGTACATTTCCATTCGTACGCTCAACTTAGCCTCCTGCGTCCCTCCATTGCTCAAACAATTAACAGAAGTACAGGAATATCAACCTGTTGATCCATCGACTACGCCTTTCGGCCTCGCCTTAGGTCCCGACTAACCCTGGGAGGAGGCCTCCCAGGAAACCTTAGTCATTCTGGTGGACGGATTCTCACCCGTCTTTCGCTACTCATGCCGGCATTCTCACTTCTAAGCGCTCCACATGTCTTCATGGTCGCGCTTCTTCGCCTATAGAACGCTCCTCCTACCACTCAGTCATACAACTGAATCCACAGCTTCGGTAATCTGTTTTAGCCCCGTTACATTTTCGGCGCAGGGTCACTGACTAGTGAGCTATTACGCACTCTTTGAATGATGGCTGCTTCTAAGCCAACATCCTAGTTGTCTGTGCAACCCCACATCCTTTTCCACTTAACAGATATTTTGGGACCTTAGCTGGTGGTCTGGGCTGTTTCCCTTTCGACTACGGATCTTATCACTCGCAGTCTGACTCCCGGATATAAATACATGGCATTCGGAGTTTATCTGAATTCGCAACCCGAGATGGGCCCCTGGTCCAAACAGTGCTCTACCTCCACGATTCTTCATTCCGAGGCTAGCCCTAAAGCTATTTCTCGGAGAGAACCAGCTATCTCCAAGTTCGATTGGAATTTCTCCGCTACCCACACCTCATCCAAGCACTTTTCAACGTGCCCTGGTTCGGTCCTCCAGTGCGTTTTACCGCACCTTCAACCTGGACATGGGTAGATCACTTGGTTTCGGGTCTACGTCCACATACTACATGCGCCCTATTCAGACTCGCTTTCGCTTCGGCTCCGACTCTTCATCTTAACCTCGCATGTAAACGTAACTCGCCGGTTCATTCTACTAAAGGCACGCCATCACCCGTTAACGGGCTCTGAGCCACTTGTAGCAGCACACGGTTTCAGGTACTCTTTCACTCCCTCCCGGGTTCTTTCACCTTTCCCTCACGGTACTGGTTCACCATCGGTCACTAGGTAGTGTTAGCCTTGCCAGATGGTCCTGGCGGATTCCGACATGGGATTCCCTCGTGTCCCGCCGTACTCAGGTGCTCTCTGTGCCAACTTCTCCGTTTTGCATACCGGACTGTCACCGTCTTTGGTCCTGCTTTTCCAACAGGGTTCTGCAGATTGTCATACACGTTGTCGAAAGTCCACAACCCCAGTGTGCATGCACATCTGGTTTGGCTTCTCCGTTTCGCTGCCGCTACTCAGGGAATCGATTTTCTTTCTCTTCCTGCGGGTAATGAGATGTTTCAGTTCCTGCGTCTACCTCGTCATAAGCCGTGCTTATGCGTAACACCCCATCACGGGTGTTGGGTTCCCCCATTCGGAAATCTCTGGATCTTAGCTTACTACAGCTCCCAAAGCATATCGGTGTTCGTTCCGTCCTTCGGCTCCTAGTGCCAAGGCATTCACCGTCGCCCTTATTCACTTAATCCATTATGGTCGCGTTGCTTCTTGTTAAAACTCTTTTTCGTTAGATTTCTCTAACTCTCGGTAAATTTTTGGTTTTCATTTGTGATATAGTATTCAGTTTTCAAAGGTCAAGTTGAGAGTTAACCTCTCAAAAACTAAACAAAGATTTCAACCTGTAGGGTTCCGTATTCATCTAACGTCGAAACATTAGATGTTATCCTTAGAAAGGAGGGCGTATCCAGCCGCACCTTTCCGATACGGCTACCTTGTTACGACTTCACCCCAATCATCTATCCCACACCTTAGGCGGCTGGCTCCATAAGGTTACCTCACCGACTTTGGGTGTTACAAACTCTCGTGGTGTGACTGGGCGGTGTGACAAGACCCGGGAACGTATTCACCGCGGCGTGCTGATCCGCGATTACTAGCGATTCCGGCTTCATGTGGGCGAGTTGCAGCCTACAATCCGAACTGAGAATGGCTTTAAGAGATTCGCTTACCCTCGCGAGTTCGCTGCTCGTTGTACCATCCATTGTAGCACGTGTGTAGCCTAAGTCATAAGGGGCATGATGATTTGACGTCATCCCCACCTTCCTCCGGGGTTTGTCACCGGCAGTCTCACTAGAGTGCCCAACTTAATGCTGGCAACTAGTAATTAAGGGGTTGCGCTCGTTGCGTGACTTAACCCAACATCTCACGACACGAGCTGACGACAACCATGCACCACCTGTCACTTTGTCCCCGAAGGAAAAGCTCTATCTCTAGAGTGGTCAGAGGGATGTCAAGATTGGTCAGGTTCTTCGCGTTGCTTCGAATTAAAACCACATGCTCCACCGCTTGTGCGGGTCCCCGTCAATTCCTTTTGAGTTTCAACCTTGCGGTCGTACTCCCCAGGCGGAGTGCTTAATGCGTTAACTGCAGCACTGAAGGGCGGAAACCTCCAACACTTAGCACTCATCGTTTTAGGCGTGGACTACCAGGGTATCTAATCCTGTTTGCTACCCACGCTTTCGAGCCTCAGCGTCAGTTACAGACCAGAGAGTCGCCTTTCGCCACTGGTGTTCCTCCATATATCTACGCATTTCACCGCTACGCATGGAATTCCACCTCCTCTTCTGCACTCAAGTCAACCAGTTTCCACGACCCTCCCCTCGGTTGAGCCGGGGCTTACATCGAGACTTAATTGACTGCCCTGCGCTCGCTTTACGCCCAATAAATCCGGACAACGCTTGCCACCTCACGTATCACCGCGCTGCTGGCACGTAGTTAGCCGTGGCTTCGGTTAGATACCGTCACACGCATAACAGTTACTCTATGCGCTGTTCTTCTCTAACAACAGAGTTTTACGAACCGAAATCCTCTTCACTCACGTGGCGTTGCCCGTCAGACTTGCGTCCATTGCGGAAGATTCCTACTGCTGCCTCCTGTAGGAGTTTGGGCCGTGTCTCAGTCCCAATGTGGCCCGATCGCCTCTCAGGTCGGCTATGCATCATGACTTGGTGAGCCGTTACCTCACCAACTAGCTAATGCACCGCGGGTCCATCCATCAGCAGAAGCTGAAGCTCTTTTTCCTTCTCGAGTCATGCGACTCAAGAACCTATGCGGTTTTAGCATCCGTTTCCGAATGTTATCCCCCTCTGATGGGCAGGTTACCCACGTGTTACTCGACCCGTTCGCCACTAGATTGACCAGTGCAAGCACCGGTCGCTCTCGTTCGACTTGCATGTATTAGGACGCCGCCAGCGTTCGTCCTGAGCCAGGATCGAAACTCTGCATAAAAATTCATTCACTAAGCTTTTTGAAAGCTCATTTTAATTACTGACTTATTGTTTTTCTC